>Ga0066698_10000737_pt1 | contig 13047 bp, 9 predicted proteins | sample GraSoiAngelo_147_FD_66457 | JGI IMG/M metagenome (GOLD analysis project Ga0066698, IMG submission 66457) | Grasslands soil microbial communities from the Angelo Coastal Reserve, California, USA - 14_1009_05_40cm | ecosystem: Environmental > Terrestrial > Soil > Grasslands | place: USA... | reverse complement strand
AGCCCGCCGAGTCGCGACAGGGATTGAATCTGGCCTCCACGCGCACCGCGGATTTCTGTAGGCCGACCTGCTGGCGTGTCCTTCGAGAGCCCAAGATGCGTCCGGTCCTGGTGATAGTAGTGCAGGTACGCAGACATCAGCCGTTTGAGATGCCGCTCATTCAGGATAATCACGTGGTCCAGCAAGTCGCGTCGGCAACTTCCCACCCAGCGCTCAGCGACACCGTTCTGCCACGGACTGCGAAAGGCCGTGCGAATTGGCTCGCTCCCCATGTCCCGCACAGCCGAAACGACATCGGCGCCAAACTTTGCGTCTCGATCGAATAGCAAGAATCTGTGTGGCTGTTTGTAGGCCCATGCTTCTCGCAGTTGCTGCACAATCCAAAGAGCATCGGGATTTCGCGTCACATTGAAGTGCAGGATCTTACGCCGGTCGTGGCCGATGACGAAAAAGCAGTACAGAACACCAAAAGTGAGCGTTGGGACGGTGAAAAAGTCCATCGCAGCAATGGCCTCGCGATGGTTTCTGAGGAACGTCATCCATCGCTTCACCGGGTCTGGATTTCTCGGGGCTCGCCGGATCCATCGCGAGACACTCCTTTCCGAGAGATCGAAACCCAGCTTGAGCAGTTCGCCGTGAATACGCGGCGCTCCCCAGGTTGCATTCTCAGCAACCATGCGGAAGATCAAGGCGCGAACCTCTTTGCTGACAGGCTTCCGTCCTACTACCTGGCTGATTCTGGAGACCCACGTCCAATACAAACGAAATCCCGCTCGGTGCCAGTTCACGACGGTTCTCGGAGTGACCAAGACGAGAGGCTGTCTCCACCCGGACCAGCACATTCTCAACGCAACCCAGAACAGTTTGTGTAGGGCAGTCAATCGACGGCGAGGTCGTTGCACGTGCAGTGCCAGTAATTGCCGACGGAGAGCCATGTTTTCGAGGACGAGGTCCGCCCGGCAACTGAGCGAACTGACCAACCAGCCGAGGAAATGCCGGAGCGACACGATCATGGCAAGAATTTTAGCGGAAAAGACCGAATCAAGCTGTACTCCAAGTCATTGATTTCGCAGGTGTACGACCTTTTGGCGAGGCACAGCGCCAAGTCTGAAGGCAGGCTCAATACTATTCTGCAGGCTCCGCGCCAGGGGTGCAACGAGGTTCTGACCCCTTAGTGGACGACGGTTTCTCTTATGCCCATCTGAAGTAAATGCGCAAATTGTGCGGCTGCCAGGGGCCGGCTGAAAAGGTAGCCTTGTCCTTCCGCACAGAGCTGGGTTTGAAGGTAGGTCCTCTGTTCTCGCGTTTCGATGCCCTCGGCAATCACGAGGTACTTGAGGCTCTTTCCCATGTGAATTATGGCGCTCACGATGGAGGAGTCATCGGGATCGGCAGTGATCTGGTGGACAAAGGACTGGTCGATTTTCAAGACATCAATGGGAAACTGTCGAAGATAGCTGAGGCTGGAATAGCCGGTGCCGAAGTCATCCACCGCAAGGTGTACCCCCATCATCTTGAGCTCTTGAAGTACGGAGACCGTGGCTTCGGCATCCTCCATAAGGACGCTTTCGGTGAGCTCGAGTTCGAGATATCGCGCTTCCAAGCCAGTTTCCCGGAGTATCGCCTGGACACCGTAGACAAAACCCTTATCGCGGAACTCCACGGCGGAAACGTTGACGGCAATAGGCAATGGCGGCAGTCCCGCGTTCTGCCAGGCGCAGGCTTGCCTGCATGCTTCGCGCAGCACCCAGCGGCCGATCTGAACAATCAGGCCACAATCTTCGGCGATGGGCACGAACTGGGAGGGAGAAAGGAGTCCGCGATCAGGCTGTTGCCAGCGTATCAACGCCTCGACTCCTGTGATCGCACCCGTGTCGAGATTTATCTTCGGCTGATAATGCAACAGGAACTCTCCACGCTCGAGGGCCTGGTGCAGGCTGCCTTCAACAGATTGCCGCTCCACCACCTTCAGATTCATTTCCGCCTTGAAGAACTGGAAATTGTTGCGCCCCCTTTCCTTGGCGTGGTACATCGCCGTGTCCGCATTCTTGATTAGCGTTTCGGGATCCTGTCCGTCTTCCGGGTAGACGCTGATACCAATGCTGCCATCGATATGCAGGTCTCGTCCCCCGATGGAATGGGGTGCGGTGAGCGAAAGAAGTATTTTTCTGGCGCTCGTGGCTGCATCTCCTGGATGGGTGATCCCCGAGAGTAGGATCACGAATTCATCTCCGCCCTGCCGGCTGACCGTGTCGGAACTACGCACGCTGGCTAGCAGTCGTTTTGAAACGGACTGAAGAAGCTGGTCGCCGATGGCATGTCCCAGCGAATCGTTGATGTATTTGAAACGATCCAAATCCAGAAAGATCACGGCAATCGGTCTGTTCTGGCGGCGAGCCAAGGCAATCGACTGAGTGATCCGGTCGTTGAGTAACAGGCGATTAGGCAGATTCGTGACAACATCGTGCTCCGCAGAGTGCGTCATTTTGACCGACATGGCCCGCGACGCGCTCACATCATGGAAAACAATCACCGCTCCAGTGACGCGGCCTGCCCGGTCGTGGATCGGCGCGGCGGAATCTTCAATGGCGGATTCAAATCCGTCGCGGCGGATGAGGACGCAATTCACCGTTAGTCCCACCGTCCTATTTTGCTCGACGGCCATCTCCATGGGGTCGCGAGCGGCCTGGCGCGTAAGGCCATCAATAATTCGGAAGACTTCGGCAAGCGGTTTGCCAATGGCTTCTTCGCGGGTCCATCCGGTCATGGTCTCCGCAACGAGATTGAGATAGGTGACAATGCCGGAAATGTCGGTGCAGAGAACGGCGTCACCAATCGAGTTGAGGGTGACAACAGCGCGCTCTTTTTCTACGTACAATGCATCCTCGACGGCCTTGCGTTCGATCGCGTTGCGCAGTGCGCGCGGCAGCGAATAGTTGAGGTGACCCGGCAGGAGATAATCCTGCGCACCGCGCCCTACGGCTTCTTTCGCGAGGGCTTCGTTATAGCTGCCGCCGAGGATCAGAATCGGAACCTCCGGTGCGGTGCTGAACAGCTTGTCGAACGTCTCGATACCGTGACTGTCCGGAAGGGATAACTCGAGCAAGACAGCATCAATTCCTCCTTTGGTCAAGCGCGCGAGACCCTCGGAAAGTTGGCGAACCCATTCCACCTCGAAAAAACCACTGCTTGCCAGCGCGAGCGCCGCGCGAATCTCATTGGCGGCGGTCGGATCGTTTTCAATCAGAAGTATTTTGGGGGACAGTATGTTTGTGGTCACTACGCCTCTCATTTAGCCTCAGAGCCATTTCTCTCCGGGTCAAACACTGCCCGCACATCGTCGTACTTGACTCGTAGAAAGAGTATCTTTGAAGGTGATTTATTTCTGTTCGTTATGGAACACTAAGTACTAGCGCAATACTAGTTTCGGATCGAAGTAAGGCCGGAAATGTGCCGTATCAGTCAACGACGAACCGCTTATAAGTCTTGCTTCGATTCGCATGACCTCGCTAAAACATGAGTTAAGCGGTGATGTTATGCAAGCAATCGCGAATTCAAGCAGGATCAAATCCCAAACAAAACTCAAGGGAAAGCACGCTTTCGATGCCCAAGCTTTTCTCGATTCGGCCGGGGTGGCGAGAAAAATTGTGCCGTATCGAAGATCACAGAAGATTTACGCTCAAGGTGATCCTGCTACGAGTGTGATGTACATTCAAGATGGCGGTGTAAAGCTCTCCGTTGTCAATGAAGTCGGCAAAGAGGCAGTCGTGGGAGACCTGGCAGATAACTTCAGAGTAGCCCGTCATCCACCGAGAATCGTCGGCAAGCACTCATGAAACCGCCGTTGCGCCAATCATTGGTGAACAGCGGCAGAGGTGGAACGAGTGTTTTCTGCCACCGGCGGCTACAGCAGCTTCGCATACTCCGCCTTGGCTTCCCTCAGGTGGGGATCGCGGCCATCAGTGCGGGAAGGCTGACACGCCGCGACAGGTCTTGGAAGCGTGGGTTATCCCGCAAGCCGTCCATGCTCGGATCTATTTGAAGATAGATAAGCCAGTGGGAGTGCTCTTCGTAGGATTTCTCCAAGTATTCCATAGCGCGGTCGTTTTCTCCCAAGCCGATGTGTACCCCGGCGAAGAAGTAGGGTGCGACATACTTTTGCTTTGCTAGTTTCGTCAGATCATCGAGCATCTGAAATGCTTCCTTTGTTCTACCAGCAGCGCCAAGAGTGTGCGCTAGTGCCGCGCGCATCAGAGGACTGCCGCCTGACAGCTTAACTCCTCTCTCACCCTCGGTGATGGCCAGTTCGTAGGAACTCGTTTTCCTGAGCACTAGGCCGAGAATCCAGTACGTGACGGGGTAGTTTGGGTCCAATTCAATAGTTCGCCGGAGCTGTTCGATGGCTTCGCCGTATCGGCGGGCCAAATAGAAGGCCCATCCGACTGCGACGTTGATAATTAGCGACAACGGATCGAGCTCATGGCCGTTCTTCACCGTGGCTATAGCCTCTCCCTGTCTTCCCATGGTCATCACATATTCGGCGTACCAGTGGTTGGCAGTTGGGTATGTGGGACTAAGTTCTAGGCTGCGCTTGAATCTTGTTTCAGCCTCTTCCCACTGCCAATCGTGAAGCCACAACAGGGCCGCCAAAGACGTGTGGGCTTCGGCGAGATCCGGGTCGAGCTGCAGGGCGGTCATCGCCGCAGCTTTGCCTTTAGGGAACGCTTCCTTTGGCGGCAGATAGCTGTTCCATCCCAGGAGCACGTAGGAATCGGCCAACCCGGTGTAGGCGAGAGCGTAACTGGGGTCTTTCTCGACTGCCTGCTGAAAGTATTCGATCGCCTTGTAGAAGCCTTCTTCGCTCCACCTGTTCCAGTGATGACGGCCCATAAGGTAAAGCCCGTACGCCTCGGCATTCTGCGTGTGGTGTCTTGTTAGTCGCTTCCTTTCGGCGCGGCTTAACTTTAACCGCAATTTTCCCGATATCTCGTTGGAAATCTCGTCTTGGACCACAAAGATGTCGCTAGGCTTTCGATTGTATTGCGCGCCCCATAGTTGACAACCAGTGGCTACATCGACTAGTTCGGTCCAAATGCGCAAAGAGCCACCGCCTTGCACTATTCTTCCCGTGAGCACGGCGCGCACATTAAGCTCGCGACCGATAGCTTGAAGGTCAATTTCCCGGCCCTTATAACGAAATGCCGTGCTCTGCGCAATTACGCGCAGTTTCGGTACTGTCGCCAGGATATTGATGAGGCTCCCCGTGATCCCATCACTGAGGTATTCGCGCTCAGGATCGCCACTAGCATTTTCGAAGGGCAAAACTGCAAGCGAGTCAATGATCTTGGAGACTCGCCGTTGGCGGAGAGCAGCTGTTCCCACAGAGGAAGTCCGTGCCCTCCGCTTGTCGGTCGAGTATAAATAACTTGGAGTTGGTATCAGGACCGATCCTGTTTCTTCTTCCGCAGCCCTCTGGCCCGAATCGATGTCTCGCTTTAGCCGTTGCAGCTCAACCCGCATGTCTGCTGCGTGCTGATAACGCAGGTTGATGTCCTTCTCCAAAGCTCTGCGGATCACCTCTTGGAGCGCAGGGGGAATGTCGGGATTGACTAGTATGGGAGCCACCGGAGTGCGATTGAGGATGGCGTCCATGATGAGGCCCGAACTGCCTCCTCGAAAGGGCACCCTCCCCGTCGCCATCTCGTAGAGAACGATACCGAAAGAGAACAGATCCGTGCGACTGTCTAACTCCTTGGCCCGTACTTGCTCGGGAGACATGTAGTTCAAGGTTCCCAGAGCCGTCCCCGGGATGGTGAGATCTTCTTCGGCGACATCGGACAGAGAAAGCTTTGCCTGCGCCGCGATCTGCGTTGCGAGGCTCTCCGGAAGAATACTTTTCGCCAGGCCAAAGTCGAGAATCTTGACGCGCCCTCGCTTCGTGACGAAAATGTTGGCGGGTTTGATGTCACGATGAATGATGCCTTCGCTGTGAGCAGCATCGAGCGCATCGGTGACCTCGATGGCAATCTCCATTATGCGCTCCGTATCTAGGGTGCCTGCGGCTATCAGGTATTTCAGCGTCACACCATCCAGGTACTCCATGGCGATGAACGCGCGGCCTTCGTGAGTCCCAATTTCGTAGATGGTGCAGATATTGGGGTGATTGAGCGCAGATGCACCTCGTGCTTCGCGGCGAAAACGTTCCAGGGTATGCGGGTCCGGGGCTGGGTTCTCAGGCAGGAACTTTAAAGCTACAAATCGGCCGAGCTCATTGTCCTGGGCTTTGTAGACAACACCCATCCCACCGCTCCCCAGCTCCTCTAGGACACGGTAGCGCGAGATGGTTTGCCTGCTAGCGGAGTCGGCTTGAGTCATACTCGATGCTAGAACGAGGGAACTTCGGCTCATACTGGTAACAATACTAGTTGCGTCGGAAAATCCGTGCCATGGAGTCGTGAACATACCGGAATCGCCAGGGAGCTTCACGACGAAATCGGTCAGCTTTTCGCGCTGTTGGCTTCCAATTTGCCTTAGGTCAGCTGCGTGAAGTACAGAATCAGGCCGCGACATAGCCACCTATATCCAATCTTTGTCAAACGAGATGCACGTCGTCAAAACTGCGATACTTGGGCACAAGGAGATTTAGGGGGCAATTTATTTGGATGCATGACCCGCGAACCGTGGGAGTGTTCGCCCCCGGCATTCGATTTGAAGCCAACAGGCGATAACTCCCGGATGGTCGGCGCGATTCGGAAGTAATCCAGGTGAGCGCCGACGGATCAGTCCTGAGAAGTTCGGCTAGTGTTTACCGATGAAGTCGAGGTCGTTTTTTGAAAGATGGTGGACGAGAGGGGATTCGAACCCCCGGCCTCCTCATTGCGAACGGGGAATCACTAAAGCTAAGACGCGTCGCCACAATCAGTTAGCTTTTTGAAAAGGCCGTGAACTGCCCAACTCGCCCAACCGAATCGTAGAGCTTCTTCACTAGCCGTCAGCTCATCTCCAATACCTCCACCTTCTTGGGAAGGGAGACCCAGCATTTCCATTGGGTTCGAATCCGACGGGACTTGGACTGAAGGACTGAAATTACCACGGGCGTTGCAATGTAACTCACAGCCCGTTGACGGCAAGAAACGGAAATTCAGGACAACCAAACAATACGGCTTGTTTCAACCTTCCAACCCGCGTCATTTTTCGCCAGAAGGAAAACAATCCCTAAGCCGGAGAGCCAGTCCTTCTGGGGCCTGTGACGGGCACATGTCCGAGTACACCACTTACCAGGCGCTTGGGCCACGTGACGAAGTCGGCTTTTGAGCCTGCTCTCGCAGCCGGGCAGCAATCTGATACACCGAATCAGCACTGTCGATGTCATCAAAAGTTGGCGGCCGCGGCGGGTTATTTCTGCCCCATCTCCATTCGCCTGTTACAGGGCCGCCGAAACTGATGCTACCAATGCCATCGTGGCGAACCGACTTGTCGATGATCGTCATGTTCTCGAAGTAGGCACTTGATGCTGTGCGACCCCTGAAACCATTTACAACTATGAGCGCCCGCCGCGTGGTGAGCCCGTAATAAGTTCGCTGTTTCTTCCAGTAGCCGTAAACAAAGCGGCCCCAAATCATATATTGACCCACCAGAACGAACGGAGTACCCCAGATCACGCCAAACCATTGAAAGGTTTTATCAGGTCGGTTGGTCCAAAAATTCCCTATACCAGAAGCGCCGAGAAGCCAAAAAATCGCAAATCCTCCCCATAACAAGCTGAATGGAATCGTGCCCCAGTCTTCTTTGTGAAGAATCACTGCGGCATTCGGGCGGCCCGTCCACTGGACCGTTTCTCCGGGCAACAGTTCGGATGAAAAAACATCAAATGGAAGTGGCGTAGTCATTTGCATTTGAAGGGTAGTTTCGGCCTCGATTCTACATCGGATTGTTCGGCAATCCTGTGCATGTTGGTTGTGTGAATCGTACAGCGCCTGACAGCGAAACCGCCGAAGTGGGTACTAGCCGGAACCTTCCGATTTTCTGACTCTCCAGGAGTGACCCACTACACGTATTCGGCAATGGGTCAGTTTCGCGGCGCGCCGGCCAAACACCGATCCATCCACTCCTGAATGAGTTTTCGCATCTCGGGTAGCTCCACGTGGGCACAATCGAACAACTCTACGCGGAGTTCGGCTTCCTTCCCGTACTTCCGATATAGAGGTAGTAAATAATTACGTACCTTGTTTACTCCTACTGGTGGCGTTAGTTCATCGCGCTTCCCGTTCACGCTGAGATGCGCCCGCGGGACAATCAGCTCATTGATCTCCGAGGTCTGAAAATGCTTTAGCAGCGCCGGTACGTAATAGTAGATCCCGTGCCCCTGCAAGCCATGCGCTTTGATCAGCTCTTCGTAATCCGTCAGGCAGCATACATCCATGCAGAGTTTTACGCGCGGATCGAGCGCCGCCAGCCACCACGCTTTCGTCGAGCCCATAGACATACCCAGCGCGCCCAGCCGCTGGTCGTCCACTTCGGGACGGCTCGCCAGATAGTCCATCGCACGAAATTCGTCGAACATCATCATCCCGTATAGCACTTGCCCCTTCCACAACATCAGTTTGAAGGCATTTTCTTCGCCCTCGTGACCGTCTTTCTCGTGCTTGCGCTCGCCAAAGCACCAGCTATCGATCGCCAGCGTCACCAGCCCCTTCTCCGCGCACACGGGCGCATACGCTGGCGCGACCTGCACACCCTTGAGCAGCATCTCTTTGCCCAGGTCGTACATACCGCCATGCCAGTGGATGTACAGCAGTCCCGGTGCGGGCGTTTGCCTTTTACGCGGAATCAGCAGAAGGGCTGGTACCGGCTCCACGCCGTTCAAATCGAGCACTAGCCGCTCAAGTACGTAGTCTTCGTGCTCTTCCTTGCTGACGAGCTTCGCTGGCCCCGGTTTATGCCCCCACGGCAAATCCCCTAGGAGCCCCCATAACTCTTTTCGTCGTTCCTTTTGCCAAGCCGGAAGGACGTCGTCGTTGGGTTGCTGCGGAGCAACTTGAGTCAGGCCATTGGAGGCAGGGACAGGCGCTGAAATTGTGGCCACAGCGGAAGCTTGTAGGAACTCACGTCTAGTCAAAAGCGTATTGGCTGGCCTCATCGCAAAACTCCATTCTGGATACTTGGGAGTGAAATGCCTACGGCTTGCACAGATCAACCCCACTCCAGTCCCCATGTTTACACAACAATTGGATTTTCGAGCACGTGATTGTGCATGTTCGGTGCAACTTGCCAGAGCTATCACGGTTCAGGGGCAAATTGCGAGGCGGCGTGACAACGGCGATAGACGGGTTACCGGGGAAATGGGAACTTTTCCGATTTCCCCACTACACAGGCACTTGAAACGCGCGCTTGCAGGTTTCGATTATCAGGCTGTACATTTGCTGTGTGAGTTGAGAGGCGAGCAATGGTCGAACACAAACCAAGAAAAGAATCGAGGCCATTATGGTTCACCGTATTGCAAGCAAACTAGAGTTGCCCAAGAAAGTGTTACTGGGAGCAGTGGGGATGGGCCTCGTCCTCGGCCCGGTTGTCTTCCGAGCCTTAAATCCGGTGTCAATTCGAGCTCAGTCACAGGCACAAAGCACACGCGCCATCGTGCCTAGCTTCGAGGCCGTAACGATCAAACCAAATAAGACCGGCGGGCCTATGGCCGGTTTTTCAATTCAAGGCAGACGTGCGCGCGCAATTGGGTTCAAGCCCGACCGATTCATGGCCACAAACGTCCCGCTGCATGCGCTCATTGCGGCGGCTTATGAAGTTGCGGGTTCGGAGATCTTGGGAGGGCCAGACTGGGTCCGCTCTGAAAACTACGATGTCGAAGCGAAACTGGACACGCCTGGAATTGACGAGCTGAGTAAGCTTGGCCCAGATCACCGCCTCCTTGAGCAGAAGCGCATCCTTCAGGCGTTTTTGGGAGACCGCTTTAGACTTGCACTGCACCGTGAAAGGAGAGAACCTCCAGCATATGTGCTTGCCATCGCGAAAGATGGCCTCAAACTTCAGGAGGCGAAACCAAGTGATACTTATCCTGATGGATTCAAAGACCCTGAGGGCCGGCCCCTTGGCGCGGGAGCCTTATTGCAGCCGGGACCGTGCAAGTTAGTAGGTCAAGGGGTTCATATGGCGGACTTGGCGAAGACGCTATCAATGAATTACCTGGGCGGGCAGACCGTTGTGGATCAGACCAGTCTCAGGGGAGTTTACGATTTTACCTTGGACTGCCATACCGCTTCTATGGAGCACGGCGAGTCTGTTTTAACGGTTTTACCAGAACAGTTAGGGCTTGAGTTGAAACCGCTTGACATGCTCGTCATCGACAGTGCAGAGAGACCTTCGGAAAATTAGTAGTGGACGTGGGCGTTGCACTTTTGTTTGGGGCGGTGGGGATCGAATTGTTGAACAAACTAATTAAGTCCCACGTTTGCAAAGCGGGAACGATTTTCTTCCCACCGCACGTATAACAGCCACTTGAATTCCGTCGCGGACCTGGCCGGTCAAATGGACGGGAACCCCACTACACAGGATGGGAGTTAGCCCATGAGCGCCTCCTTTTCTCCCTCTCCTTTGTCGTCTTCATCAGGTATAGTGAATTCAATCCTCGTTTCGTTCATGATGTGCATGAGGTCCCCGATTTCCTTTGGGTTCATCGGAGCACCAAACGACGCGACCGCCATCATAAGTATTGCGAGTACCTTCAGCCATTTGCGTTTCATCGCCACAAATTTCTCCATCCATCGGTAGGGAATCTGTGAACCTGCGTCTGGACGCTACTCGCCCCGCAAGCGTTGCAGTGTTGTGTGCGGCAGGGGCCGCCTCATGGCGGCTAAATGCTGCGAGGAATTACCGTACTGGAGGAGGAGGTCGAGGCGAGAAAGCAGGTAGCGTCAAGGCTTGCTGCGGGTGACCCAGCTCTTCAACGAAGGGCAGGAGAACAAATACCGCTATTGCAATTAAGAACCACAGAACAACAAGGACGGCGAGAGGTAGGCTGGCTGCACTCGGTGTCAGCGCCGCAAGCAGCACCACTGCCAGGCAGAACAAAACAGCCAGACGAGTTGAACCATTTGCGGGTTACATCGTGCAGCTCTTCTTCGTGCTGGGAAGTTTTCCTTCCTCTCGCAATCGGCGAACCGCGTGGAAAACGCCAAGCTCCTTCGCAGAATCTTCATGAATGTCAGCAACGACAAACCGCAAGTAAGTTGGCATTGAGCCTAGCGTCACACACACAACGAGCCGATTCCAGGCGACTGCCTGGTAAACAGCGTTCTCGTAGACTTGAAATCCGTCGCGAAAGCTGGCGGGTCACATGGACGAGAACGCGACTTGATCAGGCATGTGAACCTAGTATGTTGCCAGTTTGTCGAGCGGGCGAAACCGGCCAACGTCGGAAGCATCACTCGTAACGGAGAGCCACGAGTGGATCGGTTTGTGTCGCGTGGCGAGCAGACAGCAGGCACGCGGCTAGGCCGACGAGCAGGATGAGAGCAATCACGGCAGCGAAAGTCGATGTATCCGTGGTTGAAACACCCGAGATTTCGCTAGCGAGAAAGCGCGTGAGTGCATAGCTCGCGAGAAGGCCGATGAGAATGCCACCCGCCACTAGACGGAGGCCGTTGAGAAGCACGAGCCGAAGAATATTCCTCTGTTGAGCTCCGAGCGCCATGCGAATCCCGATTTCGTGAGTGCGCAGGGAGACGGTATAGACCATCACGCTAGAGATCCCGATTGTGACGAGCAGAAGACCAATGGTAGCGAAGGAGCCTAGGGTAACGAGTTCAAATTGGGGTCCACGGTAGAAAGCTCGCAGCGAGCCTTCGAGCGTTCCTGATGCTGAGATCCCAACATTTGGATCAATCTCCCGCACTTCCTGTCCGACGGTTCTCAAAAGTAGTGCTGGATCCAAGGCCGTCCTAGCCATGTAGGTCCGCCAGCTATATCCCTGAACGCTATAGGGGATGAAGGCTTGGGGAAGGGCTTCCCAAGCGGGGTTGTCAAAGTTCCGAGTCTTGTAGTCCCGTACGACGCCAATGATTTCGAAATAAGTGTCGTGCGGCGCATCCAGAAAGGTACGGTCGAGAACGTCCATCTTGACTCGTCGGCCGAGCGGGTCTTCGTTCGGAAAATAATGGCGAACAAAAGCCTGATTTACAACCATAACTTGGCGAGCAGCACTCACATCGTCTTCGGAGAACAATCTGCCGCGAATCAAAGGCAGGCCGAGCATTTGGAAATAACCTTCGCTAACCGACTCAAGTGTGGTCTGCCAACGTTCAGTATGAGTCTTGCCGGGAATGATCGTGTCGCTCCATTCGTCTTGCAGCGGTGGTTCCTCAATCGATTCGGAAACGGAGATCACGCCAGGAAGATCACGAAGCCGGTCGAGGATTTGGCGAGTAAGCGCATTCTTCTTTTCTCGCGTGACGTCCACGTCGGTGTTATAGGCCTTGGGCAGAGAGAGACGAAAGTAGAGAACGTTTTGTGGATCGAATCCCAGGTCCACGCGCGTCAGCAGAAGAAAGCTGCGCATCACGAGGCCAGCGCCAATCAACAAGATGATAGAAAGAGCAACCTCGCCAATCACCAGAGAGGCGCGCAGTTTGCCATGACGAAAAGTAGTTCCAACGCCTTTGCCGCTGCCCGTGAGCCGCGGTTGCAGGTCGCCGCGCATTGTGTGGAGAGCCGGAGCAAGACCGCACAGGATCGTCGTCAGAAGCGTTATGCCCAGTGCTAACAAAAGAACTGGCGCATTCATGTGAATTAGGGTTTCCTCTGGGAGTGTTCCAGCAGGGATGAGCGCCACGACAATTCTTAAAGCGAAATACGCCAAGGCACAGCCAGTGATCGAGGCGACCGCTGCAAGCACGAAGCTCTCTGTAAACAATTGTTGGATCAGGCGAGCGCGGGAGGCACCCAGCGTGGAGCGCATGGCCATTTCCCTGTCTCGCGCGGTTGCACGAGCCAACAAAAGGTTCGCAACGTTAACACAGGCGATTAGTAGCAAAAGCA
>Ga0066698_10000716_pt1 | contig 13155 bp, 14 predicted proteins | sample GraSoiAngelo_147_FD_66457 | JGI IMG/M metagenome (GOLD analysis project Ga0066698, IMG submission 66457) | Grasslands soil microbial communities from the Angelo Coastal Reserve, California, USA - 14_1009_05_40cm | ecosystem: Environmental > Terrestrial > Soil > Grasslands | place: USA... | reverse complement strand
GCCGAAGGCTTCGGCATCGCCTTCATGCAGCTCATCACCTTCGATGAGGAAGGCAACTGCCTCGGCTCGAACTTTACCGACTACCTTCTGCCCACCAGCTGGGAGACCCCGAAGTTCGAGACGTACGAGACCGTCACGCCGTCACCGCACCATCCCATCGGCGCCAAAGGCATCGGGGAATCGGCCACGGTCGGCTCGCCCGCGGCCTTCGTCAACGCCGTGATCGACGCCGTGGGTCACCTCGGGATCAAGAACATCGACATGCCGGTCACCTCGGACAAGATCTGGACCGCGTTGCAGGCGGCCGGCGCGGCCGAGTGAGCCGCTGACGATGTCGCTGGCGGACGAGGTTCTCGACCGGGCGGCGGAGTTGCGACGGCGCGGCGAGACCTTCGTCGTCGCGACCGTCGTCCGGGTCGAGCCACCCACATCGGCGCAGGCCGGCGACAAAGCGTTGATCACCGCCGACGGCAAGCTCTGGGGCTGGGTTGGCGGCAGTTGCTCGGAAGGGCTGGTGCGACGCGAGGCACTGATCGCGATGGGCGACGCCCAGCCGCGCCTGGTCAAGATCGCGCCCGACGATTCACCCGATCATCTCCCCGGTGTCGTATCGCATCTGAGCACCTGCCCGAGCGCCGGCAAGCTGGACGTTTTCATCGATCCGCAACTGCCACGACCCTTGCTGCTCGTCGTCGGCGATACACCGGCGGCCCACACGCTGGTCAAGCTAGGCGCCACGATCGGCTATCGGACGTGCGCGGTTCATCCGGGCGCGCTCGCAACCGACTTCCCCGAGGCTGACCAGGTCATCGCCTCGCTCGACCTTGCGCCCGCGCAGCCCAACACGAGCACATGGGCAGTGGTGGCTACGATGGGCCACTACGACGAGGATGCCATCGAGGCCCTCTTACGGCATGACGTCGCCTACATCGGGCTGGTCGCCAGCCGCCGCCGGGCCGCCATGGTTCTCGAGGTGCTCACCGGTCGCGGTGTCAAGGGCCTGGCGCGCGTCCGGCGCGCTGCCGATAGTTCGGTCGGTGGCACACAGGAGGAGATTGCCCTGGGAACGCTCGCCGAGATCGCCGCCCAACGCCACGCTCACCAGCGCCGCTCCGTACTTCCTTTACCCGAGACCGCCGTCGATCCCATTTGCGGGATGCGGGTCGACGTGGAGGGCTCGCTGCACACGCTGACGCTGGGCGAGAAGAAGCATTACTTCTGCGGCGCCGGTTGCCTCGATGCCTTCAAGTTGCGGGAAGGTCAGTCGATTTCAGGCTGACCCTCCCGCTTCGCGTTCTAGGACGATCCGATGATCGGACGAACCTCGATTGATCCCACTGCCGCGGATGGAACCTTGGCCGCATAGGCGATCGCCTCGTCCTGGTTCTTGGCCTCGATGACGTAGAAGCCGATGATCTGCTCGCTGCCGGTCGTCGCGGGACCGGAGGCTGTCTTCGTCGATCCGTTTCGCACGCGCACGGTGGTTGCCGTCTTTGACGGCTGGACCGGGTCACCGGCCTTGAACATGCCTCGCCCCGAAAGCTCCTCGTAATAGCGACCAAACGCCGCCTCTTGCTGCTGCATCTGTGGGCTGTCGGGCGACGGCATCTTTGACTCGTCCGCGTAAAGCAAATACAGGTACTTCGCCATTTCCTCTCCTTGTTTTTAGACGGGACGTGCCTGAGCGAGCACCTGCTCCCTCGTCACGCCCTCCATGTTGTGGACCGCTTTGGCGTGCTGCTGCACGGCGGCTACCAGCTGCGCTTCGTCGTCGGTCTGCTGGGCCCACCCGCACTCGCACTCGACGCGCTTTTGCATTCCGCACCTCCTCGCAAGATCGACCCGGGTGCCTAAGATCATGCAGGGAGGGGTTTGGCAAATGTTTGGCGATCCAATGTTGCGGATTTACCTGGCCGGTGAAGTGGCGGTCGAGCTGGGCGAACAGCTCCTGCGAGAAGCGGACCTTCCGGGACGGCAGGGTCGCCTGGCGCTCGTCTACCTCGTGATGGAACGGGAACGAGCAGTCCCCCAATCGGAGCTGGCTGAGCTGCTCTGGCCGGAATCGTTGCCGGCCTCGTGGCCGGTTGCGTTGAGCGCGGTCGTCAGCAAGTTGCGCCAGAAGCTGGGCAACCTCGGGCTCGATCGCGATCGGATCATCGCGAACGCGTTTCGCTGCTATCAGTTTCGGCCCCCGCCGGAGACCTGGATCGATCTCGAAGCTGCGGCGGATGCGGTCCATCAGGCGGAAGGGGCCCTGGTTGCGAATCAGCCGCAGGCTGCCTACGGCCCAGCCCTGATCGCTGCCACCATCGCGCGGCGGCCCTTCCTCCTTGGGGAGGACTCACCCTGGATCGTGACCTGCCGCCAGCGCCAGCGCGAGCTGCTGGTGCGGGCGCTGGATTGCCGGGTGGAGGCGCTGATTTCCAACGGTGAGGTGGCGCTCGCGCTGGACCAGGCTCGGGCGGCCGTCGAGCTGGAACCGTACCGCGAGTCCGGCTACCGCCGGCTGATGCAGGTGCTCGTCAGGCAGGGCGATCGTGGCGAAGCGATCCGCGTCTATAACCAGTGCCGCCGCTTGCTCGCGGACGAACTCGGGGTTGCGCCATCGAGTGAGACCGAGTCGCTGCGGCGCTCGCTGGCCGGCTAACGATGGATCTCGGAGCCGACCTCGTCCTTCGCCAGGTCGCGGTCGCGGGAGGAGCCGTTGCCCGGAAGCGGCGGGGCGATGGTCGGGTGGGATGACGGCGGCGGGCTGATGCCGGCTGCCGCATAGATCTCGTCCTGGTCGAGGGTATCCTTCTTCAGCACCGCCTCGGCCAGGCGATCCAGCCGATCGCGGTTCTCGGTCAGTATCCGCACCGATTCGCGGTGGCACTCATCGACGATGCGGCGGACCTCCTCGTCGAGCAGCTTCGATGTCTCCTCGCTGAAGTGCTGCGTGATGGCGCCGTCGCCGGGTTGGATCAGGTTGAGCGGTCCCAGCTTCGGAGACATCCCGAAGCGCGCCACCATCGAGCGGGCGATCTGGTTCACCTGCTGGAGGTCGCTCTCCGCTCCCGTCGTGACCGCCCCGTAGGCGACCTCTTCCGCGGCCCGGCCGCCGAGAGCGAGGGTGATCCGGCCGCGCAGGTAGCTCTCCGGATAGTTGTAGCGGTCGTCGATTGGCTGGCTGTACGTCGAGCCGAGGGAAAGTCCGCGCGGCACGATCGTCAGCTTTTTCACTGGATCCGCACCCGGAACCAGCAAGCCCATCAGCGCGTGGCCCGACTCGTGATAGGCGATCAACCGTTTTTCGTCGGGCCCGAGCACGATCGGGCGGCGGAGGCCAAGCACGGATCGCTCGATGGCCTCGTCGAAATCGGCCTGCGTCACCAGGTCCTCGCCCTTTTGAGCCGCCAGCAACGCCGCCTCGTTGGCAATGTTGCGCAGGTCGGCGCCGACGAAACCCGCGGTCGCCCCGGCGATCTCGCCCAGGTTGACGTCCGGAGCGAGACGAAGGTTGCGGGTGTGGATCTTGAGGATCGCCTCGCGGCCGGCGCGGTCCGGTGGAGAGACGGTGACGCGCCGATCGAACCGGCCTGGACGGAGCAGCGCTGGGTCGAGGACTTCGGGGCGATTCGTTGCGGCGAGCACGACGACATTCTGGTTCGGGGTGAAGCCGTCCATCTCGGTAAGGATCTGGTTGAGCGTTTGCTCGCGTTCGTCGTTGGCACCGAAGGTCGCGGACGAAGCGCGCGAGCGGCCGATGGCATCCAGCTCGTCGATGAAGATGATGCTGGGGGCGGCCTCCTTGGCTTTGGCGAACAGGTCGCGAACGCGCGCCGCACCCACCCCGACGATGGCTTCGACGAACTCCGAGGCGGAAAGGCTGAAGAACGGCCGGCTGGCTTCGCCGGCCACCGCTCGGGCGAGCAGCGTCTTGCCGGTGCCCGGCGGGCCGACCAGCAGGATGCCGTGCGGGATCTGCGCACCGAGTCGCTGGTACTTTTCCGGTGTCTTCAGAAAATCCACGACCTGGGCCAGGTCCTGCTTGGCCTCGTCGATTCCCGCAACGTCGGCAAAGGTGGTCCTGGGTCCCGAGTCGGCGGTGTAGAGCTTCGCGCGACTCTGGCCGAAGGCGCCCAGGATGCCGCCCGGGCCCGCGGTTTGCATCCGGCGGCTCAGGTAGAGAAAGCCGCCGATGAGCAGCAGGGCAGGCCCGAAGCTGAGCAGCAGGTTCAACAGCGGCGACTGTCCGGACCCGGGCGGCGTTGCCGCAACGGTGACATTGTGCTGCTGCAGCAGGGCCTCCAGGTTGTCCTGGGCGAAAACCGGGCGCTCCGTCTGGAACAGCGTGCCGCTCGCAGACCCGTACGTCACCGATGCTTTGAAGTCACCCTGGATGGAGTTGCTCTGGGCCGTGATGTCTTTGACGTTGTTGGAGTTCACCTGCTCGATGAAGGTCGTATAGGGAACGGTCATGCGCGAGGGCCCGCCGGTGAAAACGATGCTGATCACGTAGTTGAGCAGCAGCAAGACGACCAGGTAAATCCAAAAGCCGCGGTTGCGCCAGAAGGGCGTCGGTCCGCCGGCGGGCGCACCCGGCGGGCGGGCGGTCGGTAGCTGCGGTCTCCTGGTCGGGCTGGACGCCACCGCGTTCCCCTCTCGGTTGGACTCTACACGGTTGGCAGAATGGGCACTCCGGCGTTATGATTATCTGATAGCATATATGCATTATTAATGGAGGTCTGATATGACATTTACACACCTGCTCGTCCTGCTCCTCGTCGGCGCGCTCGCCGGGCTTATCGGAGAGCGGCTGGTGAGCCGAGGCATGCCGGGCGGCCTGATCGGGGCGATCGTCGCCGGACTGGTAGGCGCCTGGTTGATGGTGGACGTTTTGCATATCGTTCTCGCGCCGGAGTTGTCGCTCGGCGGCATTCCGGTACTGTCGGCGATTCTCGGCGCGGCCATCGTCGTCCTCCTGTTCAGCCTGGTGGCCGGCGGCAAGGCCTTCGGACGGAGCTGGCGCCGCTACTAGCAACAGAACCCGCGATGTGAAGGCCCGGGCGTTGTGGCGTCCGGGTCTTTCATTAGGAAGTGTTAGAGGCAAGCTAACCAAAGGCCACTTCAGCCTTGCGTATTTGGTTTGCGTCGCCGCACAATAAGCTCTTCACTCGCAAGCGGCACGAACTAATCAGGAGGGGAGACAAGTGCGGAAACTCAGATCGTTGACGTTGATCGCGTGCGCGGGCGCGCTCGCGATCATCGGCACGGCGTGCGGCAACTCAACCGGGACGACGTCGGCCAGTGCGACGGTGCCATCCGGACTCAGCGTGACGTCTTTCGACGCCAGCTTCTCGGTGATGGCCCAGTTGAAGAGCCTGACGGCAGCGGGAAGTGGTCTGGTCGGGGTCATCCTCCCCGATACCACGTCCTCGACGCGGTACGTCAACTTCGACGCGCCATACCTGAAGAAGGCTTTAGATGCGGCCGGTTATACGTCGTCGCAGTACAAGATCGATAACGCCCAGGGCAACGATGCCACCGAGCTTCAGCTCGCTCAGGCGGACATCACGGCCGGCGCAAAAGTGCTGATCTTCGACCCACTCAACAGCAATGTCGGGGGGCAGATCCAGCAGCTTGCCCAGAGCCACGGTGTCAAGACCATCAGCTATGACCGGGCCACCTTTACCGGCACCAATGTCTACTACGTGAGCTTCGACAATGTCCAGGTCGGCAAGCTGATCGGCCAGGGCTTCAAGGACTGCATCACGGCCTGGGGCGTATCGAGTCCGAAGGTCTTCACGCTCAACGGCGGCGAGGACACCGATCCGAATGCCGTCTCCTTCGCCCAAGGTTACAACCAGATCATCTGGGGAAAGACGGACTCGCCGTTGTCGGCCGGTACGACCAATAGCGACGGTTACACCCTGATCGGCGACAAAGTCGCGCCCGGCTGGGACAATGCCCAGGGGCAGACCATCTTCCAGCAGCAGTACACGGCCCACAGGAACATCAACGCCACGGTCGAGGCGAATGACGGCCTCGGGAACGCCGTCATCACGGTCCTCAAGAACGCGGGCGTCGGCCCGAAAAAGGTCCCCACGACCGGCCAGGACGCGACCGAGCAAGGCATGGCCAACGTCCTCAAGGGCTACCAGTGCGGGTCGGTCTACAAGGCGGTCTATCTCGAGGCCCAGGACGCGGTGGCGATAGCGACCATCCTGCGCGCCGGCAAGACGCCGCCCGCCGCTTTGCTGAACGGCACGACCAAGCCGCCAACCGGTGTTAGCGGGACCGAGCAGCCCGCATCCCTCCTGGTGCCCCTCTGGGTCACCTCGGCGAACATGAAGGACACCGTCATCAAGGACAACTTCGTCGACAAGAATGCCCTGTGCACCGACGTTACGCAGGCCGTCTGCACGGCGGCGGGCATTAGCTAGATCGATATGGCGCCGCCGCATTCCGCGGCGGCGCCCATTCCCGTCCCCGCGATAAAGTGAAACGATGGGCCAGGTGATCAACGAATCGCCGGCGGCCGAGCCGCGCTTCAAAGCCCGAGGGGTCGACAAGCACTTTGGCCCGGTGCAAGCGCTGACCCAGGTGGACCTTGATCTCTACGCCGGCCAGGTGACCGCGCTCTGTGGGGATAACGGCGCCGGTAAATCGGTCCTGACGAAATGCATCGCCGGCATCTACGAGATCGACCATGGTCAATTCTTCTGGGAGGGCCAGCCGGTTCATGTCCGCAGCCCGCGCGATTCCGCCCGACTTGGAATCGAGACCGTCTACCAGGACCTGGCGCTGGCCGACAACCTCGACATCGTTCAGAACATGTTCCTCGGCCGGGAACGGCTGCGAAACGGCTTCCTGAACGAGGACGATATGGAGCGCGCCGCGACCAAGACGCTGGCCGACCTTCGAGTTACGACCGTGCGGTCGATCCGGCAGCCGGTGGCCTCGCTTTCCGGCGGGCAGCGTCAATCGGTGGCGGTCGCCAAGGCGGTCATGTGGAACTCGAAGCTCGTTATGCTGGACGAACCTACCGCGGCCCTCGGGGTGGTGCAAACCAGGATGGTCCTCGACCTGGTCCGGCGGTTGCGTGACCGCGGCCTGGCCGTGATGGTGATCTCGCACAACCTCAACGACGTCTTCGAGGTGGCGGACCGGATCGCCGTGGTACATCTCGGTCGCATGGTGGCCCAGGGTCGCGCCTCGGCCTTCGACCGCCAGTCGGTCGTCGACTACATGACCACCGGGGCGTCGAGCCGCACCGGGCAACGAACCGATGGTAACGGAGCAAAGAGTGGCACGCGCTGAGGCGCCCGAGACCGCACCGGATCCGACCGCTGCGGTGCAGGCCGCGACCCTCGAAGTCCCACCCGAGCTCGTTGCCCAGTCGCTGGGCGAATGGTTTCGCGCCTGGCTGACGCGAATTCGCAGCGGGGATAGCGGTGTCCTGCCGGTCATCCTCGCCCTGCTCATCATCACCATCGTCTTCCAGGCGATCAGCCCCAATCACGTCTTCCTCTCGGCCGGAAATCTCGTCAACCTGTTCCAGCAGAGCGCGGTGTTCATGGTCCTGGCAATGGGGGAGCTCTTCGTCATCCTCCTCGGCGAGATCGATCTCTCGATCGGGTACGCCGGCGGCGTCGGCGCCGCGATCACCGTCCAGCTGGTGCAGCCATCCACGGCGAAATGGCCCTGGTGGGGCGCCGTGCTGGCCGGGTTGCTGGTATGCGTTCTGATCGGTGGGCTGCATGGCACCCTGGTTACCCGACTGCGGCTCTCATCGTTGATCGTCACCCTTGGCGGGCTGCTGATCTGGCAGGGGGCGATGCTGATCATTCTTGGGCTCGCGTTGTCCGGCTACCCGAGCCTGGCCGGCCTCGACGCAAATCGGCAGGTCCTTTACAACCTCATGAATGGGACGATCGACCCCGTGGTTAGCTGGGTCGCGATGGCCGTTGTGGTTATCGGCATCGCCGCCTTGCTCTGGTTTGGCGACAGCCGCCGGCGCCGCAGCGGGCTGGTCGCACCACCCGTAAGCCTGACCCTGATCAAGATGGTCCTGATCGCGATCGTCGCGATCTCCGTGGTGGCGATCTGCAATGTCAATCGAGCCGCGATCGGCACACTGGCGGGCGTACCCTGGGTCATCCCCATCGTCCTGGCTGTCTTCGGCGCATGGATGGTGATCCTCCAGCGCACGAAGTTCGGGCGTTACGTCTATGCCATCGGTGGCAATCCCGAGGCGGCGCGCCGGGCCGGAATCAATCTTGCCGCCGTTCGAACCCTGTGCTTCATCATCTGCTCGTTTACGGCGGGGATCGGCCTGCTCTTGTATGCCTCATACCTGGGGGGCATGTCGGGCAACATCAACGGTGGTCAGCTCGTTCTCTATGCGATCGCGTCGGTTGTCCTCGCCGGAACCAGCCTCTTCGGCGGCCGCGGCAAGGTGCTCCACGGCATCCTCGGCGGACTGGTGATCGGCGGCATCTACAACGGGATGGGCTTGCTCGGCCTGGACGTCCGCTGGCAGTTCATCGTCACGGGGCTGGTGCTCCTGGTGGCGATCACGATCGACTCGCTCTCTCGCCGAAGCGCAACCTCGGGCAGCGCCGCGCGGGTCTGATCCGGGCGCGACCCACCCGGGGGCTTCGTCAGAGATTGTTAGCGTCGATATCCTATTCTTGTCATCCAGCGCGGCTTCGACGTACACTCTCGCTGCCGCCTGGCAGCTGCTGAGGCTGGTTTCTAAAGGAGGGACGAGATGGGGAACGACCGTTGGACTCGGCGTCAGTTCGTTGGCACGGCAGGAAAAACGGCGGGGGGCGTGGTGCTCGGTCTCAGCCTGGCGGACTTCCTGGCGGCCTGCGGCACATCGAGCCCGGGCACCGCCGGGACCGGCAAGCTCGAGATCTTTAGCTGGTGGACCGGCCCCGGCGAAAAAGATGGCCTGGCGGAGATGTTCAAGATTTACAAGAACAAATACCCGAGCGTCACCATCACGAACTCGGCGGTGGCCGGCGGCGCCGGCTCGACGGCGAAAGCGGTGCTGGCCACTCGCATGCAAGGCGGGCGGCCCCCGGACAGTTTCCAGGTCCACGCCGGCCAGGAGCTGATCTCCAGCTGGGTGAAGGCCAACAAGATGGAGGCCATCACCAGCATCTGGAACTCCGAGGGATGGGATAGCAAGATTCCCAAGGACCTCAAGGACATCGTCAGCTCGAATGGCGAAGTGTGGTCGGTACCGGTGAATGTCCATCGCGGCAATGCGCTCTGGTACAACAAGAAGCTGCTCGACAGCAAGGGGGTCACCGCGCCGGACACGCCCGAGCAGATGACCTCGGCACTGAGTTCCTTGAAGGCCAAGGGCGTTGCGTTTCCGCTGGCGCTCGCCTCGAAGGGGGGCAACTGGCAGGTGCAGATGCTGCTCGAGAACAACATCCTGGCGGCCGGAGGTGCCGACTTCTACAAGAACGTGATGAGCGGCAAGGCGTCGTTTACCGATGCCAAGGTCGTGCAGGCGCTGAGCTGGATGAAGCAATGGCTCCCCTACGCCAACACGGACAACTCATCGATCGACTGGGACGAGGCCGACAACCGGGTAATCGCTGGAACCGCGGTGTTCCACATCATGGGCGACTGGGCGAAGGGTGACTTCACTTCGAAGAACTGGGTCCCGAACACCGACTTCGGGGTGGTGCCATCGCCCGGAACCAAGGGCAATTACATGATCGTGTGCGATACCTTCGGGCTGCCCAAGGGAGCGCCCGATCGGGACAATGCCATCGGCTGGCTCAAAGTCTGTGGCTCGCAGGAGGGGCAAGCCGCCTTCAATCCGAAAAAGGGTTCGATCCCGGCCCGGACCGACGTATCGCCCAGCCTTTTCGATGTCATCGCCCAGTCGTTTATCGCCGAGTTCAAGACCGACACCCTCGTACCCAGCTCGGCCCACGGATCGGCGACGCCGCCGGCCTTCGCCAGTGCCGTCAATGATGAGATGGGCCAGTTCATCCAGAACAAAGACGTCACCAAGACGGCGAGCAACCTTCAGAAAGCGTCAGACGAGTTCCTGAAGACGAGCTAGCCGGACGCGACTTATGGCGACGGCCACCGCCCAACCGGTGATGGTGGAGCGGCTCTCGCGGAGCCGCTCCACGCGTCTGCCACCGTGGGAGAAGCTGACGCCACTGTTGTTGATTGCGCCGTCGGTCATCCTGATCGCGGTCTTCGTCTACGGCTTCATCGGTGCCACCGTGCGGACGTCGCTGGTGCGATGGAACAGCGCGCTTCCCGACTACACCTTCGTCGGGCTGCACAACTATCAGCGGCTCTTCCAGCTGGACCGATTCCAAGCCGACCTGGTCAACACTCTCCACTTCACGGCGATCTTCCTGGCGGGCTGCATCATCCTGGGACTGGGGGCCGCCGTGCTGCTCGACCAGCGGCTGCGCGGCACCCTGTTCTTCCAGAACGTCTACATGTACCCGCTGGCGCTCTCCTTCGTCGTGACCGGGACGGTCTGGCGATGGATCCTGAACCCGAACTCCGGCGTCAACGTCATCCTCGGAAACCTGCATCTCGACTTCCTCAAGTCGGGCTGGCTGACGGACCCCAACACTGCCCTGAATTCGCTCGGCATCGCGGCGGTATGGCAGATGAGCGGCTTCTGCATGGCGATGTTCCTGGCCGGGCTTCGCGGCATCCCGGAAGAGCTCCGGGAAGCCGCCCGGGTCGACGGCGCCAATGAGTGGCAGCTCTTCTGGCGGATCACGTTCCCGTTGCTCCGTCCCATCACCCTGTCGGCGGTCATCATCCTGGGGCACATCTCGCTGAAGATCTTCGACCTGGTGTACGTGATGACGTTTGGTGGCCCTGGTTACGCCACCGACATGCCGAGCCTGTACATGTGGATCGCCACCTTCCAGCAGTTCCTCTACGCTCGAGGCGCGGCGATCGCGATCGTGCTGCTCTTGATGGTCGCGATCCTGATCGTGCCGTACCTGGTGTGGAACCTGCGGGGGGAGACCGAGCAGTGAGCATCCTCGTCCCGGCGGCGCCGCGCGCCCGCAGCCGCTTCACCCCGATGCGCGCCGGCCTCTACCTGCTGCTCCTGGTCCTGGCCGTCTTCTACCTGACGCCGGTCTTCGCCATCATCGTCACCTCGCTGAAGGGCATCGCGGAGCTGGCCCGCTCCACGGTGTGGGAACTTCCCAAAGCCGCCGATCTCAGCTCCTATTCCACGGCATTTACGGCGCTGGCGCCGTCCTTCTTCAACAGCGTGTTCCTGGTGGTTCCGGCGACCATTCTGTCCGCCACCCTGGGCTCGCTGAACGGCTATGTCCTCTCGAAGTTGAGGTTCAGGGGCGCCAACGTTGTCTTCACGCTCCTGCTCTTCGGCATGTTTATCCCGTATCAGAGCATCCTGATCCCGCTCGTTCAGTTCCTCGAGACCATCAACCTCTACGGCGGCATTCCCGGCCTGATCCTGGTGCACGTCGTCTACGGGATCCCGATCTGCACCCTGATCTTCCGCAACTATTTCGCCACCGTGCCGCGCGAGCTGCTGGAGGCCGCCCGCATCGACGGTGCCAGCGTGATCGGTATCTACCGGCATATCATGCTGCCGATTTCTATCCCCGGCTTCGTCGTCGTCATGATCTGGCAGTTCACCAGCATCTGGAACGAGTTCCTCTTCGCGGTGACCATCGCCCAGACGCCGACGCAGCAGCCGATCACGGTCGCCCTGCAGAATCTCGCCGGTAGCCTGGCCCCGGAGCAGAACATCCAGATGGCCGGAGCGCTGATGGCGGCGCTGCCCACGCTGCTGATCTACATCCTGCTGGGCCGCTACTTCGTCCGCGGGCTGCTGGCCGGCTCGCTCAAAGGGTAGGCGTCACAGGCTGCTATGCTCGCAACGCAGAGGAGGTGGACAAATTGAAGCAAGTACGGGCGGCGGCGATGCTTCCGGCGCAGGACCTCGAGAGGGCGAAGGCGTTCTACCGCGACAAGGTGGGTTTGACGCCCACGCAGGAGCGTGATCCGATGGGCGGCCTGTTCTACGAGGTGTCCGGCGGTACCGGTTTTGCCGTGTTCCAGAGCAGCGGGAAGCCATCGGGGACACACACGCAGATGGCGCTGGAGGTGCCGGACCTCGACGCTACAGTCAAGGACCTCCGGGCGCGCGGGCTCAAATTCGAGGAGTACGACAGCCCGGGACTCAAGACCGTCAACGGTATTGCGGAGATCGCAGGCACCAAGGTCGCATGGTTCAAGGATTCGGAAGGGAACCTGATTGCCATCGGCCTCCCGGTGCCGGTGACCGCGACCAAGCAAACCTGATCTAAGCGGGATCGGCCGGCCCAGGCCTGGGGTCGGCCGATCGACTCGATCCCGAGGCGAGCAAAACTAGCACAGCCCATGGGATCACGAGGTTCGCGAGCAGCGGCACCGGGCCGCGGATCGTTCCAATCGGCAACAGCGTGAGCAGGACCGTGACCGTCAGGCTCAGCACCTCGACCAGAACCAGCCAGCGCCACGCCCAGCGTCGCCCTCTTCGCAGATTGCGGGCCAGCCAGAACATCATGGCGGCGACCAGGATCGTCACGAGGCTCAGCACCCGAAAGCCGGGCTCGACGATGCCAAAGGGGATGGCGCTCAATCCGGCGACGAGGGAGAGGCTGGCCTGTAGCACGACGAGCACACCGGCGATCTCGACGCGGCTTTCGGTCGCCGTCATCTGATTCATGGCGATGACCGACCCGTGAGCTGGCGCCGAGCAGCTTTGTCGAGCTCGGCGGCAAACGGCCCGCTTTTGCCGTTGTCGATGATCCACACGTGCAGCATTGGGGGCGTCGTGATGCTCCCGGAACCCACCGGACAGGTCCAGAAGGGCGTCTCGAGGCTGAACTCGAACCCGAACGGCGAGAAGCAGATGCCCTCGTGCTGGTGCCACTGCGTCAGCGGCCCGCCCGGGTCCGGACCCCATTGCCCGACCCGCGGCATCTGGTACATGGCACCGACCAGCTTCAGCCCGACCGGCGTCCGTGCATAGACCAGCGCCTGCGGCCGGTTCGGATCGAGAACGGCGTGGCTGTTGGCCTGGTTCTGGAAGTGCAGGAGCGGATCGGCGTCCGAAACCGGCCCGGGCTTGTAGCCGGCTGAGAC
>Ga0066698_10000715_pt1 | contig 13162 bp, 9 predicted proteins | sample GraSoiAngelo_147_FD_66457 | JGI IMG/M metagenome (GOLD analysis project Ga0066698, IMG submission 66457) | Grasslands soil microbial communities from the Angelo Coastal Reserve, California, USA - 14_1009_05_40cm | ecosystem: Environmental > Terrestrial > Soil > Grasslands | place: USA... | reverse complement strand
GCAGTATCGAAAGCTCGGGTTCGTTCGAGCCCGGGTGGACGGGGTGTGGCACGAGCTCGAAGAGGAAATCCCGCTCGACAAGAAACGCAAGCACTCGATCGAGATCCTGGTCGACCGTCTGGCCGCCGAGCCTGCGCGCCGGAGCCGCATTCACGAATCGATAGAGACCGCAACCAAGCTCGCCTCCGGGCTGGTGCTCATCATTCCCTCGAAGGGAGAAGAGGCGGTGCTCTCGAGCACGGCGGCGTGCCCCGTGTGCGGGGTTTCCTACGAGCCCCCCGAGCCCCGCTCCTTCTCATTCAACAGTCCCTACGGCGCCTGCAAGTCCTGCGATGGACTCGGCACGGCCTTTGAGATCGACCCAGACCTCGTGGTCCCGGATCGGAGGAAGTCGCTCCGCGAAGGCGCGGTCGTCGTGTGGGGGGACGCGGAAGGAACGTGGATCAAGGGCACCATCCAGGCCTTCGCGAAGCGGATGAAGATCTCCATGGATACCCCCTTCGGCAAGCTCCCCGCCGCGGCGCAACAGGCGCTTCTGTACGGGCTTGGGGATGAAAAGCTCCAGTACAAGTTCAAGCTCAAGAGCGGCACGGTCTGGTCCCACAAGGGGCGGTTCCGCGGGGTGATCCCCGAGCTGATGCGCCGCTTTCGCGATACCTCGTCAGACCAGGTACGCGCGCACATCGAGCAGAGCATGAGCAAGAAGCCGTGCCCTGCGTGCGGCGGCGCGCGCCTGAAGCCGGAGTCGCTCGCCGTGCGGATCGCGGACAGGTCGATCGCCGATTGGACGCGGCTGTCGGTCTCGCGTGCGCTCGGGTTCGTGGGAGGCCTCGCGCTCGGGACCCGGGAAAGCGTCATCGCTGCTCCCATCTTGAAGGAGCTCCGCCAGAGGCTCGAGTTCCTGGAGGACGTGGGCGTGGGCTACCTCACGCTCGACCGTGCCGCGGCCACGTTGGCGGGCGGCGAGGCCCAGCGAATACGCCTCGCCACCCAGATCGGGTCCAGGCTCACAGGGGTGCTCTACATCCTGGACGAGCCGAGCGTCGGGCTTCACCCGCGCGACAACCGGAAGCTCCTGCGTACGCTGATCGCGTTGCGCGATCTCGGGAACTCGGTCCTCGTCGTCGAGCACGACCGTGAGACCATGGAAGCCGCGGATCACATCGTCGATCTGGGCCCGGGCGCCGGGCGGCGGGGTGGCTACCTCGTGGCGCAGGGCACGATCGATGCGATCCGGGAGGCGCCCGAGTCCCTCACCGGGCAGTATCTCTCGGGGGAGCGCGAGGTCGAAGTCCCTGAAACGCGGCGCCACGGGAACGGCGAGTCGATCACGGTGGTGGGAGCGCGCGAGAACAACCTCAAGAAGGTCCGCGCGAAGTTTCCCCTTGGAACCTTCGTGTGCGTCACCGGTGTGTCGGGCTCCGGCAAGAGCACGCTCGTTCAGGATATTCTCTACCGGGCGCTCGCGCGGCATTTCTACCAGGCCAAGGACAGTCCAGGCGCCCACGACAGGATCGAGGGATTGCAGCACATCGACAAGGTCGTCGCGATCGATCAGTCCCCGATCGGGCGCACGCCGCGCAGCAATCCCGCGACCTACACCGGGGTCTTCAGCTTCATTCGTGATCTTTTCGCGGAGCTTCCGGAGGCCAAGGTGCGCGGGTACAAGCCGGGTAGATTCAGCTTCAACGTGAAGGGGGGCCGCTGCGAAGCCTGCGCGGGGGAAGGGTTGGTGAAGATCGAGATGCACTTCCTACCGGACGTCTACGTGACGTGCGACGTCTGCCGCGGCAAGCGCTACAACCGGGAAACGCTGGAGGTGACGTTCAAGGGGAAGTCGATCGCCGACGTGCTCGAGCTCACGGTCGACGACGCGCTCGAGTTCTTGAGCGCGATACCGCCGGTGCGGAGGAAGCTCGAGACGTTGAGCGGAGTGGGGCTCGGCTATATCCACTTGGGGCAGCCCGCGACGACCCTCTCCGGAGGGGAAGCACAGCGGGTCAAGCTCGCGACCGAGCTTTCGCGGGTCGAGACTGGGCGAACCCTCTATCTGCTGGACGAGCCCACGACCGGGCTTCACTTCGAGGACGTGCGTGCTCTGCTTCATGTCCTGAACCGCCTCGTCGACAAGGGAAACACCGTGATCGTGATCGAGCACAACTTGGACGTGATCCAGTCGGCGGACTGGATCGTGGACCTGGGGCCGGAAGGGGGAGACGAAGGGGGACGCGTGGTCGCCGAGGGCACGCCGGAGGACGTAGCGTCCGTCTCCGGGTCGCATACCGGAGAAGCGCTGGGCGCGCTCTTTCAAGCGAGGCGTCCCAAGAGCCTGGCGCGGGAGGCGGCGGTTTGAATTCGCCCTGGGATGTGATACCGTAACCGGTCTCGATTCACCCTAATCCCTGGCGCAAATTGAGGATGCTCGACACCACATCGACGCTCAAACGGACGCCGTTTTACGCCCGCCACCTGGCCCTCGGCGCCAAGATGGTCCCCTTCGCCGGCTTCGAGATGCCCATTCAATACGAGGGCATCGTCGCCGAGCATCGCGCCGTTCGCGGAGGCGTCGGCGTGTTCGACGTATCCCATATGGGGGAGATCCGGTTGCGCGGGCCGGGTGCCAAGGCGTACGCGAACCGTCTGGTCACGAACGAGGTCGCCACGGTCCCCGAAGGCAAGGCGGTTTACACGCCCATGTGCCTCGAATCGGGCGGCATCGTGGACGACCTCTTGGTGTACGCCTCGGGAAGAGACCGGCTTCTCGTCGTGAACGCCGCCAACTTCGAGAAGGATCTCGCCTGGATTCGCGCTCACGCCCCGTCCGACGTGACCGTCCAGGACGAGAACGAGGACACGGCCCAGCTCGCGGTGCAGGGCCCGGGAGCGGAGGCCGTCCTGGCGCGCCTTTATGGCGACCGCGTGAAGAGCCTCGAGTTCTACACCTTCTTCGAGGAAGGATCGGGGAGGGACTGGCGCCTCGTCTCTCGCACCGGCTACACCGGCGAGGACGGGTTCGAGGTATACGTGCGGCCATCGCGCGCCCTCGAGACGTGGGACCGCATCTTCGAGGCCGGCGCTCCGGCCCTGATTCGCCCGATCGGGCTCGGCGCGCGCGACACACTGCGCCTGGAAATGGGTTATTGCCTTTACGGGAACGACATCGACGAGACCACGAACCCGCTGGAGGCGGGGCTCGCGTGGACGGTTCGGTTCGATAAGGAGGATTTCATCGGGAAACAGCCGCTGGTCGCAGCGCAACGCGACGGCGTCGGCCGCAAGCTCGTGGGACTCGTGCTCGACGGGGAACGCATCCCGCGCCACGGGTTCGAAGTCTCGGCACAGGGACGCGCCGTGGGCACGGTCACCAGCGGGTCCATGGGGATCAGCATCGGAAAGCCGGTGGCGATGGCGTACACGGACAAGGACCACACGCGCCGGGGATTGAAGCTCGAGGTGCGCACCCGCGGGCAAGAAACGCCCGCGACCGTGACGGGGAGACCCATGTACACGATGGGCAGCGTGCGTGCACCCAAACCCAGGAGAGCGGAATGAAGGTTCCCAAGGATCTGCGGTACACCAAGGAGCACGAGTGGGTGCGGGCGAGCGGCCAGGAAGCCGAGGTGGGCATCACGGATTTCGCGCAGGGAGAGCTGGGGGATGTCGTGTTCGTGGAGCTGCCGCAGGTCGGCGCGCGCGTGACCCAGATGAAGAGCTTTGGGACGATCGATGCAGTCAAGACCGTGAGTGATCTCTTCGCACCGGTGTCGGGAGAGGTCGTCGCGGTCAACACGGAGCTGAAGGAGAATCCCGCGCTGATCAACCAATCCCCGTACGAGAAGGGGTGGATGATTCGGATCCGGGTCGCGAACCCCGCCGAGATCGAGTCGCTCCTGAGCGCGGACGCGTACGAAAAGGCGCTGGGGGCGCACGCGTGAGCTTCGTCGGGCGAAGCGAGGCGGAGCGCCGCGTGATGCTGAAGCAAATCGGCGCCGAGAGCGTCGAGGCGCTCTGGGCGTCGATCCCACCCGAATTCCGCGTCCAGGGCTCCTTGCCGCTCGATCCGCCGCTCGCCGAGTACGAGATCACGCGCCGCTTCGCGCAGTGGGCCGAGGCGAACGCCGATGCGAATCAGTATGCCTGCTTCCTCGGGGCCGGGATCTACGACCACTTCATTCCGGCCGCGGTGCGTTCCCTCCTTTCCCGGTCCGAGTTCGCGACCGCCTACACGCCGTACCAGCCGGAGGTGTCTCAGGGTACCCTCCAGACTATTTTCGAATACCAGTCGATGATCTGTGAGCTGACGGGGATGGAAGTCGCGAACGCCTCCATGTACGACGGCGCCACCGCGTGCGCGGAGGCTTCCCTTCTGGCAACCGGCGCGACGGGGCGGCGTGTCGTGCTGGTCTCCCAGGGCGTCCATCCGCACTTCCGCGAGGTGATTCGCACCTACGCATCCGCGGGCTCGTTCGACGTACGCGACCTGCCCCTGGATCACGGCGCGACGGCGGCGGCTGGGCTCAAGCGGATGCTCTCTCCCGAGGTCGCCGCGGTGCTCTGGGCGCAACCGAACTTCGAGGGGATCGTCGAGGACGGGGCCGCGCTGACCGAAGCGGCCCACGCGGCCGGGGCCTATTCGATCGCCTCGGCGGACCCAGTCGCTCTCGCGCTGCTTCTGCCGCCGGGACGTGACGGGGCCGACATCGTTGTAGGGGAGGGCCAGCCGCTCGGCGTTCCCATGGGATATGGCGGGCCGCTCGTCGGTTTCTTCTCGATCCGGAAGTCGGACGTGCGGCGCCTTCCGGGCCGGCTCGCCGGAGCCACGGTCGACCTGGACGGTCGCCGAGGATTCGTGCTCACGCTTCAGACCCGCGAGCAGCACATCCGCCGGGAACGAGCCACGTCGAACATCTGCACCAACCAGGCTCTCATGGCACTCGCCAACACGATCCATTTAGCGCTCCTCGGCGCGCAGGGCATGCGCGACGTCGCGACCCAGTCGCTGGAGAAGGCGCACTACTTAGCGCGGCGTGCGGCCCAGGTTCCGGGGGTTTCCCTCGCGAACGGGGATCGAGCCTTCTTCCGTGAATTCGTGCTCCGTTTGCCGGGGCCCGCGACCGGCTTTCTTCGCGCGGCCGAGAAGCGGCGCATTCTCGCCGGGGTTCCTCTCTCCCGATTCGACGGCGCTCGTCCCCGGGACCTTCTGGTCGCGGCCACGGAAAAGCGGACGCGCGAGGAGATGGACCGCTACGTGGACGCGCTCGCGGAGTGGGCACGGCATCCGGCCCAAGCGCCTGTCCAGGAGGCCGCGTGCCGGAGCTGACGCTGCGCGAGCTCTCCGTGAAGGAGCACCGGGGGCCCAGGCTCGCCCCGCTCGACGTTCCGGCCGAAGGCGCGGAGCGGCTCCTGCCGCGCGAGCGGCTGAGGGGCGAGGCACCCGCGCTCCCGGAGATCCCCGAGCCGGCTGTCGTGCGCCACTTCGTCAATCTCTCGGTCCTGAATCACCACATCGACAAGGCCATCTATCCGCTCGGGTCCTGTACCATGAAGTACAACCCGAAGCTAAACGACGAAATGGCCCAAATGCCTGGACTTCAGGCGATCCATCCCCTCCAGCCCGAAGACCTTTCCCAAGGCGCGCTGGCGGTCATCTGGGAGCTTCACGAGTGGCTCAAGGTGATCATGGGCATGCCCGCCATCACGACCCAGCCGGCGGCCGGGGCCCAGTGCGAGCTGACCGCGATCCTCATGACCCGGGCCTATCACGCCGAGCGTGGCAATCCCCGCGAAGAGGTGATCGTGCCCGATTCGGCGCACGGCACGAATCCTTCGACGGTACACCAGGTCGGCTATCGGGTCGTGACCGTCCCATCGGGGCCCGACGGATGCGTCGACATAGGGGCGCTGAAGAGGGAGGTCTCCGGAAAGACGGCGGCGCTCATGCTCACGAACCCGAACACGCTCGGGATCTTCGAGCGCGACGTGGGGGAAATCGCGCGAATCGTGCACGGCGCGGGCGGTCTCCTCTACTTGGATGGCGCCAACCTGAACGCGATGGTCGGGCTCGCAAATCCAGGCTCCATGGGATTCGACTTCGCGCACATCAACCTCCACAAGACCTTTTCCACGCCGCACGGCGGTGGCGGGCCGGGCGGGGGAGTCCTTTGCGTGCGTGAGGAGCTCGCGCCGTATCTTCCGGCCCCGGTGCTGGAGCAGGCGGGAGACAGGTACCAGTGGAGCTACGACCGGCCGCGCTCGATCGGCCGGGTTCACTCCTATTACGGTAATTTCGGGATGATCGTTCGAGCGCTCTGCTACGTGAAAAGCCTGGGCGCGGAGGGGCTCGCGGAGGTGAGCCGCGAAGCCATCGTGAACGCGAATTACCTCAAGGCCAGGCTCAAGGACGCGTTCACCCCGTCCCACGAGGGCTACTGCATGCACGAGTTCGTTCTCTCGGCCGCGCGCCAGAAGGCGCGGGGCGTTCGTGCCCTGGATCTGGCAAAACGCATCCTGGATTTCGGCATGCACGCGCCCACGACGTATTTCCCGCTGATCGTCGACGAGGCGCTGATGATCGAGCCGACCGAGACGGAGACCAAGGCGAGCTTGGACGCGTTCGCGGACGCGCTCCTCACAATCGACCGTGAGACGAAAGAGGATCCGGAGCGCGTGAAACGGGCGCCGACGCAGACACCGGTCAAGCGTCTGGACGAGGCGCGCGCGGCGCGGAAGCTGACGCTGACGTGGCAGGATCTCGAGGCCGAGGTTGGCGGAGCCTGAGCGGAGCGTCTCCGCCCCGTCGGCGGATTCGCTCGAATGGTCGGTCTGGCCGGCGCGCGAGAAGCCATGGACCGCGGCCGTGCTGCTGGCTTCGCTCGCGGTGCTCGGGGTCGTGATCGCGCAGGGGACGGGGGACAAGGTCCTCGGTGTCGCGGCTCCGGTCTTCGTGCTCGCGTCGGTGGGCTCCTTCATCGCGAAGACCGAGTACCGGCTGTCGCCGGACGCGATCGAGGTGAGGACCCTCGGGGTTGTCAGGAGCAGGCCGTGGGCCGAGATGCGGCGCGCGACCGTAGACCGGAACGGGGTTTTTCTGAGCCCCTTCGAGAAGCGAAGCTGGCTCGAGGCATATCGCGGCGTCCGGCTTCCCTTCGGAGGAAATCGAGATCAGGTTGTGGCGTTTGTGGAATCGAAAGTCAAAGTCTCCACCGATGGCGGGGGAGAGCCCGGGTCGGGACGCAGGGGCCAGGGACGGAGAAAAGCCGCTCCGGACGCCGGAAGATGAGGCGCTGTTGGGCCGTCTGGCGGATCTTACGGTCCGCCACCGGATGACCGTGCCCGCGATCTTTTTCCTCGAGAGCGTGAAGCCACTCTCCTTCGTGGGGAGCCAGGCACTTCACTTTTTCGAGCCGATGGTGCGGGCCTTCTTCAACGTTCAGGATTACGAGCGCTTCGCGCTCATGATGGAGCGGCGGGAAAACCTCGAAGCGCTGCTCGTCAAGATCGAGGCGCGCGACGACGAGGCGCGGTCCCGCGAGGCGGAGCGGCGGGCGCGCGACCGTGAGGAACGCCGGGCACGCAAGCAGGGAAAGGAAGGTTCGTGACTTCGATCGATCCCGCTACCTTGAACTCAATCCTCGCCACCGATTGCGGCAGCACGACCACGAAGGCGATCCTGATCGAGCGGCGCGGTTCGGAATACCGGCTCATCGTTCGCGGGGAGGCGCCGACCACCGTCGAAGCGCCGTTTGAGGACGTCACCCGCGGCGTGCTGAACGCGATCATGGAGGTGGAGGAGCTGGCCGGACGAAAGATCCTGGACGGCGAGCGGATCATCACACCCCACCGCGGCAACGAGGGGGTGGACCTCTACATCTCCACGTCGAGCGCGGGGGGCGGGCTCCAGATGATGGTTTCCGGCGTCGTGAAGAGCATGACGGGCGAGAGCGCGCAGCGCGCCGCTCTGGGCGCCGGCGCCATCGTGATGGACGTGATCGCGAGCAACGACGGTCGGCTCCCGCACCAGAAGATCAAACGGATTCGGCACCTGAGACCCGACATGATCCTCCTCTCCGGAGGCGTCGACGGCGGCACCACGTCGCACGTGGCCGAGATGGCCGAGCTGCTGGCCGCCGCGGATCCGAAGGCGAGGCTCGGGGCCGGGTACGAGCTTCCGGTGATCTACGCCGGGAACAAGGACGCGGTCGACATCGTGAGGGAGCGGCTCGGGAAGAAGGTCGCGCTGGTGATCACCGAGAACCTCCGTCCGGTGCTCGAGCGCGAGAACCTGGGCCCGGCCCGAGACAAGATCCACGATCTTTTCATGGAGCACGTCATGGCGCATGCGCCGGGATACCGGAAGCTCATGACCTGGAGCCCGGTCCCGATCATGCCGACCCCCGGGGCGGTGGGCCTCATCATCGAGACGATCGCCCGCGAGGAGAAGATCCAGGTGATCGGCGTCGACATCGGGGGCGCGACGACGGACGTGTTCTCGGTCTTCCAGGGCGTATTCAACCGGACGGTGAGCGCGAACCTCGGGATGAGCTACAGCGTCTCCAATGTGCTCGCCGAAGCGGGGCTCCCGAACATCCTGCGATGGGTGCCCTTTGAGATCGAGGAACGGGATTTGAGAAACCGGATCAAAAACAAGATGATCCGCCCGACGACCATTCCACAATCGCTTGAGGAGCTGATCATCGAGCAGGCGATCGCGCGGGAGGCGCTCCGGCTCGCCTTCGAGCAGCACAAGTCGCTCGCGGTGGGTCTGAAAGGGGTGCAACAGGAGCGCACGATCTCCGACACGTTCGAACAGACGGCGAGCGGCGAGACGTTGGTCCGCCTCGATCATCTGGATTTGCTCGTCGGAAGCGGCGGGGTCCTTTCGCACGCTCCGCGCCGATCCCAGGCGGCGCTCATGATGCTCGATTCCTTCCTCCCGGAGCACATCACGGAGCTGGCCGTCGATTCGATATTCATGATGCCTCAGCTCGGCGTCCTGTCGACCGTGCATCCGCGTGCCGCCAAGGAGGTGTTCGAGAAGGACTGCTTGATCCGCCTGGGGAGCAGCGTCGCGCCGGTCGGACCCGGCAAGGAGGGCGCGACCGCGCTCCGCGTGAGCCTCGAGCTTCCGGGTGGGAGGTCGGAGGAGATCTCGATCCCGTACGGAACGCTCCGCCTCGTGCCCCTCGAATTGGGCGAGAGCGCGAAAGCGACCCTTCGCCCCGAGAAGGGGTTCGACGTCGGGGAAGGCAAAGGAAGGGAGCGCGTGGTCACCCTCAAGGGTGGCGTGGTGGGCCTCATCTTCGATTGCCGCGGCAGGCAGCCGTTCCGCCTCCCCGAGGATCGCTCGGCACGGATCGCAAAGCTCAACCAATGGAACGAAGCGCTTCAGATCTACCCGCCCCGTGGCGCTTCGAAGGTTCCGGAGCGGGAGCCAGCGACGCTGGCGGCGAGGGCCTGAGGCATGGCTCATTCGTACACTCCGGGACTCAAGGTTTCGGCGTTCACGAAGCTCAGGCGGGAACGAAAGCTCCCTCTGGCCGGCGACGTGGTGGTTTCCCTCGGCCAGCGCGTGACCGCGGAAACCATCGTGGCGCGTACCGAGCTTCCAGGGAACGTGCAAACCGTGAACGTGGCGAACCTCCTGGGCGTGCTCCCCGAGGACGTCGAGGAGTGCCTCACGAAGCCTCCTGGATCGAAGGTGGATAAGGGGGAGGTCTTCGCCGAGAGCCGCTCCTTCTTCGGACTCTTCCGCTCCAAGTGCCACGCTCCTGTCCGGGGCACGATCGAGAGCGTCTCCAAGGTGACCGGGCAGGTCCTTCTACGTGAGGAGCCGATTCCCGTCGAGGTGGACGCGTATGTCGACGGGACGATCGCCGAAATTCATCCCAAATCGGGCGTGACGGTGGAGACGCAGGGCACCTTCATCCAAGGAATCTTCGGCGTCGGCGGGGAGACGTGCGGGGAGCTCCACGTGTGTGCGCCAAGCCCGGGCGAGCCCCTTGACGATCGTGCGATCGGCGAGCCGTGCCGCGGCAAGATCCTCGTCGGCGGCTCCTACGTGACCACCGCGGTCCTTCGTAAGGCGATCGCGCACGGGGTCAAGGCGGTGGTCGTCGGCGGATTCGACGATCACGATTTGCGGGAGCTCCTGGGATACGACCTGGGCGTCGCCATTACCGGCTCGGAGGAGATCGGAATCACGCTGATCGTCACGGAGGGCTTCGGCTCGATTCCTATGGCCGGCCGGACCTTCGAGCTTCTACGGTCGTGCGAGGGAAGGCGCGTTTCCGTGAGCGGGGCGACGCAGATCCGAGCGGGGGTGCTCCGGCCGGAGATCGTGGCGCCTCGACTCGAGGAGGCGATACCGCGCGACGGCGGCGAGGGCTCGGTGGAAGAAGGGCTCAAGACGGGGGACACGGTCCGGGTTATCCGCCAGCCCTACTTCGGCAGGATCGGTCGGGTCACGGCCCTCCCCCCCGAGCTGATGCCGCTGGAAACGGAGGCCAAGGTGCGCGTCCTCGAGGTCGATTTCGGCAACGGGTCCAGGACGCTCCTCCCGCGCGCCAACGTCGAAATGATCGAATCGTGAGCCCTTGTAGCTTGACATCGGCAAGCCCAGCGCCTACCGTCCGCTTCGAACGATTGCCGGTTCAACCCATGAGGAACCGCATCGGCGTGTTCGCCTCGGCCCGATTCCCGGTATGCCGCCTCCGCGCGGCGGAGACTGGATGCCGCTGACGTCGTTCGCGCCATTCCTCCGCGGGAAAAGCGCTGCAGCGTCGGTCCTCCTTCTATCCCTAGGCCTTTTCCCATCCGCTCTGACCGCGTTTCCTCTTCAGGCGACCGACATACCCAACGACGGCGGCTCGAGAATCGGGCTGAGCTGGCGCCCGCCTCCCAATCCGCCGCCCCAATGGGTGGTGCTTCGTGCCCAGCCGGAGAAGCCGTTCGCCCCGATCGATACGATCGGCGGGGATCAGACAGCTTTTACGGATGAGACCGCTCGAAACGGCATCCCCTATCAATACAGGCTCGCCGCACTGAATGACGCGACCTTCTTGTCCGACGAGTCGCCCCCGGCGACGGCGCGGGCGAGCTGGTTCGATACGGCGAAAACCAACGTGGCCGTCGTCATCGCCCTCTTTTTTGCGCTGGTGCTCTATTACATCGCACAGGCCGAGCGCGGGAAGAAGTGGACCTTCCGAACGATCGCGGGCCTGAACGCGATCGAGGAGGCGATCGGGCGTTCGACCGAAATGGGGAAGGGCGTCCTGTACGTCCCCGGGGTCCAGGACATCGACGATATCCAGACGATCGCGAGCATGATCATTCTCGGAAATGTCGCGCGCATGGCCGCCAAGTATGAAACGCCGCTCCTGGTGCCGACGCCCTCTCCCGCCGTCTACACCGTGGCGGACGAGGTAGTGAAGGGAGCCTACTCCGACGTGGGCCGGGTCGATTCCTACCGGTCGGATCAGGTGCGGTACATCACGACCGAGCAGTTCGCGTACGTCGCCGCGGTGAACGGGATCATGCTTCGAGATCGGCCGGCCGCGAACCTGCTCCTGGGCGCGTTCTTTGCCGAATCGCTCCTGCTTGCGGAAACCGGGCACGAGATCGGGGCGATTCAGATCGCCGGAACCGCCAACGTTCACCAGCTCCCCTTTTTTGTCGTCGCATGCGACTACACGCTCATCGGTGAGGAGTACTACGCGGCGAGCGCGTATCTGTCCAAGGATGCCCGGCTACTCGGAAGCCTCAAGGCTTCGGACACGGTGAAGATCCTCCTTGTCATCACGATCGTCGTCGGCTCGGTGCTGCTGAGCATGGGGCATTCCTGGCTGGCAGAGTTCTTCGCGACGCAATGAGGGCCGAACCATGAAGCGCGAGATCCCACGTCTCATCTCCATGGCGGCCGGAATCTTCGTGCTCATCGGCTTTTTCGTCCCGCACCCCGCGATCCGGACGACGTACGACGACATCCAGCAGTGGGTGATCATCGTCGTCGCCTTCACCTACGTTCTCGGCATGGCCAACGTCATGCGGATCAACTTGAAGCAAATCGGGACGCGCTCGAAGGACTGGCCCTACAAGGTCGCGCTCGTGGCGGGGGTCGTGATCACCATGGCGGTGGGTTTTTCGGAAGGAACGAAATACCTGAATGACGGAACGAAATTCTCATGGATCTACAACACGTTCTACTCCGCCATGTCCGCCACCATGTTCTCGCTCCTGGCCTTCTTCATCGCGTCGGCCGCGTTCCGCGCGTTCCGCGTCCGCACGCTCGAGGCGCTCCTGCTCGCGGTGGCGGCGTTCATCCTGATGCTCGGCCGGGTCCCGATCGGCAACGCGATCCATCCGGTCTTGCCCCAGGCGGCGGAATGGCTCATGAACATCCCGCAGAACGCGGCCAAGCGCGGAATCCTCATGGGGGCCGCGTTGGGCGTGATCGCCACCGGCTTCCGGATCATCCTCGGGATCGAGCGGACGTACGGCTCGGAGGGTGAGGGCACGTGAGTCCGTCGCTCTCGGCGCTCCGCTACTTGGACCGGCGCTGGATTTTTCTCGCGATCGGCCTTCTCGTCGTGGTCCCGCTCCTGACCGGGTTTCACATCGCGCCGGTCAAGCCGAGCCCGCCCTCGCGGGGCTTCTTCAACGCGATCGAGCGGCAGCCGGCGGGCGCGACGGTGCTCCTCGCCGGCGACTACGATCCGGGAACGATCGCGGAAAACTATCCCATGCAGCTGGCCGCCGTCCGGCACCTCATGGCGCGGAATATCAAGATCGTCGCGGTGGAGCTCTATCCGGGGGGGCCGCCCCTGACCGATCGTGTGCTGCACATCGCGGGGGAGGAGTACCACAAGCGCGAGGGCTACGACTATGTGAACCTCGGCTTCAAATCGGGAAACGAAGTGGTCATGTCCCAGATGGGGAGCAGCATCCCGCGCACATTCCCCGCGGATCGCCGCGGAGTCCCCGTGAGCCAGATCCCGGTCATGAAGGGGGTCGAGAACTTCGGGCAGATTGGGCTCCTCGTGAGCATCAGCGCTGGTTTTCCCGGCACCAAGGAATGGGTGCAGCAGATCGTGTCCCGGTACCACGTGCCGATGATCGCCGGGGTCACCGCGGTGAGCGCGCCCGAATACTACCCCTATCTCCAGGC
>Ga0066698_10000709_pt1 | contig 13177 bp, 10 predicted proteins | sample GraSoiAngelo_147_FD_66457 | JGI IMG/M metagenome (GOLD analysis project Ga0066698, IMG submission 66457) | Grasslands soil microbial communities from the Angelo Coastal Reserve, California, USA - 14_1009_05_40cm | ecosystem: Environmental > Terrestrial > Soil > Grasslands | place: USA... | reverse complement strand
GACGAGTATTATGAAGAAACCGACCGATGAGTTTCTATTAGTACGCTGATCGGCAATTGTCCTGAGGAAAGAACCGTGAAGATTGGGCTGTTGGTCTTCATTGCGAACGACCGTGAAACGTACCAGAGCCGTTCCTATGATACAATCCGCGCCGTCGCGCAACAGGCCGAGAAGGACGGTTTCGACAGTATCTGGCTACCTGACCATTTCCTCTACCGGAATCCAGGGGAGCCGACCCGCGGGATCTGGGAGTGCTGGACCATGCTGGCGGCGCTCGCCGAGGCAACACACCGCGTCGAGATCGGCACTCTCGTCACGTGCAATTCCTTCCGCAATCCCGCGATCCTAGCGAAAATGGCCACCACCGTTGACGAGGTAAGCCATGGCCGCTTGATACTAGGTATCGGGGCCGGATGGAACGAACCGGAGTATCAGGCACTCGGATTGCCCTTCGACCATCGGGTAGGCCGCTTAGAGGAAGCCTTGCAGATAATCAAACCGTTACTCCGCGACGGCCACGTCGATTTCTCGGGACAGTATTATCAAGCGCGAAACTGCGAGATCGCACCCCGCGGCCCGCGGCCCGAAGGACCGCCGCTGATGGTGGGATGCGAACAAAAAAGTCCACGCATGCTCAAGCTCACCGCAAAATACGCGGATCTCTGGAACACGGGGTACATGGGCAAGCCGGAAACAATAGCCGAGCCCTTCGCCAAAATCGAAGACGCGTGCCGCAAAACCGGGCGCGATCCGAAAACGCTTGGAGTCACAGCGTTCATCGGCCTCTGGTTCCCTGACCTCCAAACAAAGAAACCCAAATTCTTCGACAATCCACTGACAGGCTCGACGGAGGAGATCGCAGCAGCAATGCGCGGGTACGCAGAACTCAACGTGCAACACATCATGTTTCAGTGCGAGCCTTACGTGCCTCAAGCGATTCGGCGGCTGACCGAGGCACTCCGACTCTATCGGAGAACGGCTTGACCCTACGCCATTTCAACGTCTGTGGCGCCATCCCTCATCTTCCTAATCTCCATGGTGCTTTCGAAACCTACGCCCTCGGTCTTCCTCCTCGACGCGTCCATTCCAGCAGCTGAGGTCTCAGCGACCTGTCCTCGTGTCGCATGAGTCAGGATACCCAAGACTTTCGCAACTTTGTAAACCCGTAAGTTGAAATACTCTTAAGACCAAACATCACGCAATGAGCATTCCACTCCTAGATCCACCGGCAGGCAACCCAACCTTCGGATCTACCAAGCGCGAAATCCTATTAATTCTCAAACGCGAAGGCCAGTCAGATCTCCAAACTCTCGCCGAACACTTACGAATCTCAAAAATGGCGGTTCACAAACACGCTCAGGAACTAGAAAAGAGGGGACTGATCGAACGCATACCGGTCCGAGGTACAACAGGCAGGCCCCGCCTCGCCCTGCGACTCGCCCCCAGCGCAACCTCACTCTTCCCAAGGGCCTACGCGGGAATAACATGCGCCGCCCTCGAATACATCGAGGAGAAGCTTGGACGAAAGGCTGTTGAAGAAGCTCTCCGTCGCCGACAAGCCGAAACACTCACCACCTACCGCGATCAGGTCAACGCAGAAACCCTCGCCCAACGTGTCCACCAGCTCGCCGGACTCCGCGATCGCGAAGGATACATGGCCGAAGACCACCAATCAGGCCCCGCAAAGTTCGAGATCCTAGAGCACAATTGTCCGATACTCGCAGTTGCCGAGAACTACTGGGAGGCATGCACAGTCGAGAACGAACTGTTCCGAAAAGTATTGGATGCGAAAGTTGAGACAACACACCGTGTCGTTGCAGGCGGCAATGTCTGCCGTTTCCTAGTCACACCGAAACAGAGGACCCCTGGATGAAACGGGTCTCGCTAATCACTGGTGCTGGACGCGGCCTCGGCCGAATACTCGCCACATTCCTCGCAGGTCAAGGATGCGACATCGTCATAACAGCTCGAACCATCACAGAGCTTCACAACGTTTCTCAATCTCTCGAAAGCCTCGGCACACGAGTCGCCGCAATTCCTGGTGACATCACAAACCCCGTACACAGGACTCGCTTGCTGCAACAAACGAGAGCCATGGGTGGCCTCAGCCTCCTCGTGAACAACGCCTCTGATCTCGGGGAAACCCCACGTCCCGAACTCGCTCGAGCCTCTCTCACGCGATTCCGGACAACACTCGAAACAAACCTAGTCGCCCCACTCGCGCTCATACAAGAAGCACTCCCTCAACTCGAACAGATGAGGGGACTCGTAGTCAACATCTCCAGCGACGCAAGCCTGGGAGGTTACGAGCGATGGGGAATCTACGGTTCAACCAAGGCTGCCCTCGACCTCGCCTCGAAGACTCTTTCAGCAGAACTCAAACCACGCCACATTTCCGTCGTGAGCGTCGACCCCGGTGACATGCGGACCCGGATGCATCAGGACGCGTTTCCCGGCGAGAACATATCCGACCGCCCCCTCCCAGAAGTAACGCTTCCATTCTGGGCATGGCTCGTCAGCCAAGACCCCGAACGCATCACCGGGATGCGCTACCAGGCACAAGGAACACTCTGGGAGATCCCAGCTTGAACCGATCCGAACTCATGTTCGACCGTCCCACCGATCTCTTCGCCAGCGCACCCCCGGAGATGCGTGGACATGACCGAGATGACATCCGCCTAATGGTCTCGACACCCGACGGCGATATACACTACACGTTCACTGATCTGCCTGGGCTCCTAGAACCTGGAGACATGCTAGTTGTCAACGAGAGCGCGACCTTGCCCGCAAGCCTCCCAGCCGCAAGCCGTCTAGGCAACATCAGACTCAACCTCTCAACACGATTTGCAGACGACCTCTGGCTCGCGGAACCAAGATGGAGTCCATCAAGGCCCGGCCCGCTACCCCTCAAGGAACACGAGATGATTCAGATCGGCGAGGCGAAAGCCCTCCTGCTCCAACAGTATCCTGGAATCCCGAGACTCTGGTTCGTCCGCCTAGACACTCCAGCTAGCTGTCTCATGGCCAAGTACGGCGAGCCCATTCACTACAATTACGCTCCCGCCTATCCCATGTCAAACTATCAAACCATCTTCTCCCGCTTCCCGGGAAGTGTCGAGATGCCAAGTGCCGCACGGCCCATCACAGCACATGTCCGCGACATGCTTCGCTCACGTGGCATCGGCATTGTTGGAGTAATCCTTCACACCGGTGTCTCGAGCCTAGAGATTGAAGATGAAACAGTAGAGCACCAAGCTCTCTACCCAGAGGTCTTCCGGGTCCCCGAAGCAAGCGCAACCGCTGTCAACGCAACGCACGCCCGAGGCGGCCGCGTCATCGCCGTCGGAACCACAGTCGTCCGTGCTCTCGAAACCGCCTGGACACCAAACGGCCTTCGCGCCATCTCTGGAGCAACCGGCCTCTACATTCACCCCGGAAACAGCATCCATGCTATCGATGGACTCCTCACAGGATTGCATGATCCTGTAACGAGCCATCTTGCGATGCTCAGCGCGATCGCGGGCCTCGACCGGGTCAAGAAAGCATACGGTGAGGCCATCCGGAACCGGTACCTCTGGCATGAATTCGGCGACAGCCATCTACTGTGGCGACAGGACGCAAACTAAGAATTCTCTTTCTGTAACAATTTTCTCGTTTTTCATCTTTCCAGTGTTCCCTCGCGCCAATCTGAAAAGGAGCGGAAAACGTTCACAAGCCATCTTTCTAGCGGAGCCGTTTGTCTTGTTCCTCCTCTAGAGAGGAGACTCGGACGTCATAGAGGAACTCGCGCAGCTCGTCTTCATGTTTCGGATCATCGGGTAGAGGCGACTCCTTCAGCGCTAAGTCTAGTTCATCGATGAATTTCGGGATATCCTTCGGCGAGGTCCCAGTTATGGGCCGATATTCGATGACGCCTTCGCGCAGTAGTTTGCAGCCCATTATGATTGTTCGTGCAATCGTGTTGCATCGTTTTGCGCTGTCGTCGCGTTCGCTGACGATATACTTTTCATAATTGTGCTCAGCAAGACCCTTTATGCTATGATAGGCTCTCTTACTGTAGTTCATCGCTGCAAGGCGGTGCAGCTCCGATAGACGGGACCAGTCTTTGACGACTATCGGACTCATGACTCCACTCAGATAGTTCCAGTTGTTCCTCAAAACTTGATTTACTATGCGACCAAGCTCGTGATACTGTCTATCAGTTGGGCCGGAGTATTCAACCCTAGATTGATCGTCAAACTCGCCGCGAAGGATCGACTTGGTTGGAGCGAGGACTGCAACGAAAAGGTCCAGGTCTGATCCTGGATGATTCATCTGCCACATGTGCGATCCTACGTTCGTTACGAATAGTTCCTTCATCTGGCTGGCACCAAAACAGGTAGGTAAATTAGGTATTTGAGAAGTTTTTCGACGGTGGGGAACAACTCATAAGCCAACCGAAACTCCCGCCGACCTTCGCGCCAGAAAATCGTCTCGAAGAACTGCTCGTTTCATTTGGTAAGAAGGGTCCAGCGGATTCACAGTTCTACAGAGAGTTCCTGAATTCAGACGTGGTCACCCTCGGGAGGCTCGATTCTGGGTCGATGCTCAAGGAGGGTTTTCAACGGCTCGAAGCCACAACGAAGTTTACCATGAGATTACTCGCGTTCAAGGGTGAGCCTGTTGTGGCTATCTATTCCTCAATCAAACGAATGACCGATGTGATTCCCGAAGAGTACTATCGAGAGACGGGATACATCCAACTCAACTGCAAGATGTTGCTACAGACTGTAGTGTCCTGGGAAAGAAACACGAAACTCGCCTGAATCCTGGACATATGCTCGTCAAGACGTTCTCGCCTGAGGAGGTGAAAGCTCTCTTGGACGGAAGCATCTTGAAACAAATCGAAGAAGATTGGATTTCAGCCAGTCCAACAAATATTCCCCTTCCGAAAGGCTCACAGGTGCTGGTGGGTCGGCCAAAGGTAACTCCAACAGGACTAATGGATAAGCTGGCGAACTGCTTTCAATCCAAAGGAGATGTGGAACAAGCATGGGTTGGACAGATTTTCGTCCAGTCGTCGGGACAGCCTAGTGATATGTCTCAAGCTTTCGAAAAACTCTCGAAGAACATTTCAGCAGGTCTTGTTCAACCTCGGACCGACAATCCACTCAGTTCTCGGTGAGAAGGAACTCCTTGACATTCTTGACGCCACGGGGAAGGCTGAGGCGTGGATAAACCGCCTCATTCCGTTCTTCCCGCGGTGATTGCTACCGGCAGGAATCCCTATTGCTGACTATTTTCTAAGCATTCTTTTTTCTAGTGACCTCCCCGGGGACTTCGATTTTCCCCATCCACACTGTTCGCGGCCAGAGATAACGGACATGAAATCGCCGATTTTCGGCCCTGATTCAGGATCTGAACAGGCCTACTTCTAAAGTGGGATAATCCGCGCTGTAAACGCGAATAATTCCCGGCCGACCCAAGCCCAGACCATGCCCGGATTAGCCTGTCTCGCCCATTATCACCGCTAGACACGAAATGTTCCAGGAAAAATAGGGGGTATTAGCGACCGAGCTTCCCGTCGCGTGAGTGGACAGTCCGTACTTGCCACCGAGACTAAGCTGACGTGGATGTGCGATGGATTCTTCTATGGTTTCCAGCCAATTGCTCTGAACTGCGACGTGCCAGTGGGAAAAGTCGTGAGTTTCGTTAGTGTTCCGTTGTTGTAGGTCAGTATGGTGCCGCTTCCGCCCGCGATGTAAGCTGTGCCTGATGGGGACCAGCTGATACCGTAGAGCCAGCTCGAAGTTATAGTCGGAAGCATGGTCAATGTTGACCCGTTGTAAGTGAGCACCATTCCGTTGTCACCGGCCAAAAGTGCGAGGGTGCCTGTTGGGTTGAAGGAGATCGCCCGGATAGCGGCGTTGGGTGAGATGATGCTCGTGTTGATCGTGGCAACCTGTGTCCCATCGAACTGTAACAGCGTCCGGTTGAGCCCGCCTATCAAAGCGTACGCGCTATTCGGATTCCACGCCGCCGCGTCCAAGTCGAACGTTGTGCCGGTCGCGAACGAGCGGACTGTTGTCCCATCATATGTCAACGCCAACCCGACCTTGCCTATCAAGAGCGCATAACTACCGCTCGGATTCCAGCTGATCGAAAGAATGGTTGATGACGTGTTAGGAATTGTCGTGACCGTGACGCCATCGTACTTGAACAGGATACCCGACGTGCCACCTACCAGCGCAAAGGACCCGTCAGGCTTCCAGGAAACAGTCCAGAAATTGAACCCGGTCGAGATACCGGTTGACACAGTCGTAAGCGATGTTCCATCGTACTTCAGAAGAACCGCAAAGTCTCCCGATATCAGCGCGTAGGACCCGTCAGGCTTCCAAGCAACCGACCGCAAGGCAGTCGTTACCGGCTGGCCAATCAGCGTCAGCGTGCCATTCGGGTAAAGCCTGGAAACCTTTCCGTCGTTGGTGACGACAAGAGCATAGGCCGATTGCGGAGACGCACCGACAACCGTTACAGTTTCGCTACCGCTACTGCCAAGGTGCGACGAATCTCCTGCATAGCTAGAGGTTATCGTGTGGAACCCGGTTATACTAGGCGTGTAGCTGACCGAGCAACTCGCAACACCAACGGTCCCTGAAGCTGTCAGTGAGCAGCTGGGCTGGGAGAATACGCCTGTCGAGTTCGAAGCGAAACTGACAGAACCGCTAGGAGTAACACTGCCTCCACTTGAGGAGTCGGTGATCGTAGCCGAACAATTGGAGGTCTGGTTTACAACAACCGGGCTAGTGCATACGACCACGCTTGAAGTAGTACGCTGATTGATCATCACGTTCGCTCCGGCGCTGGTGCTCGCACTGTGAGCAGTGTCGCCGCCGTATCCGCCTGCGATTGTAGCAGTGCCTGATGCTGTTGCGGTGAAGGTAACAGAACAACTGCCCGAAACTAGAGCGCAGGTCGCGGAGCTGAAAGATCCCGGAGCTCCGGTCTCTGTGAAATTGATGCTACCCGACGGAGTGATCGTTGTTCCCGGTGACGTGTCAGAGACTGTCACAGTACAAGATGAAGCCTGGTTTACAAAAACTGGACTCGAACAGACCAAAGCTGTAGAAGTCGTCCGTGGGTCTACCGTGATACTTGCGGCCGCGCTAGTGCTCCCGCCATGCGACGAGTCGCCACCATACGTGCCAGTAACTAACGCATTGCCACTTGCAGCCGGAGTAAACGTGACCGAGCAGCTACCTGATGATAGAGAGCAAGAGGTCGAGCTGAACGAACCAGCAGGACCTGTCTCAGTGAACCTGACTATTCCCGTTGGAGTAGTTGAGCTGGCGTTAGTGTCTGTCACCGTCGCCGTGCACAATGATCCCTGGTTGACCAGAACTGGGCTGGCGCAGGTAACTGCCGTTGTTGTGTTATGAAGTGGCACAGTGGTCACAGTTACGCTGAACGCTGGACTCGTGCTAGCAGCATGAGCAGAGTCACCGCCGTACGCACCGGTGATCAGGGCGGAACCTGCTGCAGTAGGAGTGAAAATAACCGAGCAACTACCAGACACTAGAGTGCATGTAGTCGAGCTGAAAGAGCCGGCAGGACCAGTCTCGGCAAATGTGACAGTACCCGTCGGGGTGGTTGGGGAGATCGTCGATGTGTCACTCACCGTCGCGGTGCAAGTGGAAGCCTGGTTCACGATCACAGAGGAAGGAGAGCAATTAACAACGGTTGCAGTCGTGTGCTGGCCCACGTGAACCTGGACAACGACCAAGTGCAGTAGCGAGCCACTGGTCGCCTTGATCGTCACGTTGTAAACGCCTGAGGCCTGGTTAGACGGTACCTGAACGGAGAGAACTGAACTCTTCGTCCCGTTTACGGTGAGACTTGGATTGTTCGGGTTCAGAGTCGCTTTAGGTCCAGCAGGGCTCACGGATACCGTGGTGGATATTCCTCCTTGGAATGTGTAGAGGCTCTGGAACAGGATCTGGGAGGTCCCCGAGGATCCTGGGGAGATATTCAAGGTAACAGGGTTGGCCGTCATGTTAAAGTCCGGCACTCGCACTGTCACATTCAACGCGTGGACCAGAGACCCGCTGGTCCCTGTCACGGTCGCAATGTAGATCCCGGTTGGCACCGTCTTGCTCGCAACGATTTTTAGATTGTCGTTGACCGTTTGGCCGACGTTCAACGTCACGGACGGGTTTTGCATCGAGACAGCCAATCCTTGGGGAGAGACAAAGGCCGTTAGAGCGACTGTTCCCTTGAATCCTCCAAGGCCTGTGACAGCAATCGCGGACTGGCTGTTCTGGCCCCGCTGAACCGTCAGAAGGTACGGCTTAGCAACGAGTTTGAAGTCGAACGTCGACACCGTGATACTGTTCGAGACAGAAGCGGTGTGACCCGCAGAATCACTTGTCGTCAGGGTAACGGCATAGGATCCGCCTGCCGAATAGACATGAGTCACCGGGTTTCCTGTTGCCGAGCTTCCGTCTCCGAAAGTCCAGTTGAACATGTAGGGAGAAGAGCCTCCCGACGCCGTGCCAGTGAAAGTTACACTCTGGCCGGGAACGGGGGAAGACGGACTGAATGCAAAGCTGGTGGAGAGTGGATTGGTGGTGAAGAATTCGGCCATAGGAGTAGCTGAGGCGTCGTTAGTTGCCAAGCTAGCGAGGTTCCAGTTGACTTCTACAGTCTTTGTGAACGAGTAGTGGTTGTAGAGGTTACTCGTGACAAAACTAGTCTTTGTCCCTGGTCCTGCCCAAACTGCATAGACGCAGTCCTCAGAACTACCATTGAGGGGGCAGTACCCATTGCCCTCGTCGAAGACGAGGAACAGTGCAGAGCGTTGTGTTGTGAAGGTCCGGCTGTTGAGAATATTCGGCACGAGACCGCTGAGATAGTTGTCTCCTAACGGGATCGAGGTGGCACAGATGCCGGTGACGCCGTGCATGTTGTTGCAATTATTCGGGGTGAGCCACATGAAATTCGGCGCCGCCGCCGAATTCAAGTCGTTAATCAATACACAATCTGTGACAGAGCAAGTTGTCGGGTTTGCCATGACGAGATTAGAACATCGGGCCGGATTACTTGTGATGTCGGTGAAGAAGACGAAGGGGTTGTGTTCTGGAGTATATGGCTCATTGTAGCCAGTGTCGCAACCGCTTGAAGGTGCCTGGTTCTCCATGTAGCCTTTCCAGGTTAATCCTGCGGCTTCAAACCGGTCCACCAAGTTCGCGTTTGCTGATGCTTGGCAGGGGTAGGCGACACAGCCGTTGATGTCTCCTCCGAGAGTGGCTATGTAGTCAGCCTGGCTGAAGTGGGAAACTCCGAGATACTGGGAACCTATCCCGTAGCTGTTGGCGAGGCCGGCAGCGTAGGGGTCTCCGTTTGTGCTCAAGCATGGCGGTGGACTCCGAGCGCAGATGTTGTTGATGCCATGGTCCTCCATCATAATGATCACGACATGATCGAAGTAGGTTCCGCTGGAAGGTGAAGCAGACACGGGTCTTATGCCCCCACCAACCATTGCTGTGCCTAGAACCGAGAGGAATAAACCAGCCAGAAGGATCGCAGCCTTTCCTATGTGAATGCGATTGTTCATGATGTGCCATCCGCGATAAAGGAGAGAATTAGTAATTCTACCCGCGTTGAGTTAACGCATGTGTCGTTCAAGACAGTTTGTCAGGCGATCTGCCGAGTATTTAATCTTGAGAATATTCAGATATATTTTGATGTACTAAGGTACACTTGGGAAAGAAAGCAAGCATTCGAAATTGGATGGATGTGCTCAAGAGCCCGCTCTTGAACGTGCATCGATCGGTTTCTGTCAAGAACCCAAGTTTGAATTAGCCAATTGACTTGGCAGATTGCTACAACATCCAGGCTAAGAGGGGAAAGACGCCCCAGAGGACTTTTGGAAATTAGCCATCAAAAAGGCTCGGCGAAGCAGGGAAAGACCTTGGCAAAACATGCCGATCTTTTGGCATGGCTTAAGTCAGAAATTGGATTAGCGTATGTGCGTGCGAGCTTTATCAATTGTATCTACGCTTGCGCACTAATGACCCGAAAGTTACTGCTCAATCGGAAAAGTGGGCCTACAGCACAGGGTACCAAAAATTGAGATAGCATTTCATTTCTGTAACTTTTCCTTTCGCTAACTATTCTTTTCTGCTAACTAATCTCTGACCCCCCGGGGGCGGATTTTCCCGCCTCCCGCCCTTCGTGGCCGCCCAAATCGCCTTTGCATGAAATCACCCATTATCAGCCCTGATCATGCATCTGGAAGATGGTCCCTATTTTGCCCTTGGATTCGTTCGTGATGGGTCCTAGCTTTCCCGTCTTTTCGCCTTTTCAGTTATGCCTGGATTGCGCCCTGAATCGGCAGAATCGCCGGCAATCGGTGCCTGACAACAAGTTAGCTCCGCGAAGAGGGAAGGGGGTATTGCACAGCGCACCTCGCGAGGCAAGAGTAGAGAGTTCGGACTGGTCACCGAAAGTAAGCTGACTCTCGTGGCACCAGTGCCCTGTTTGTTTTATTTTGTGGCGAAGGCGCGGAGTTTATCCTCAAAGATTGTCCGTGCTGGAAAGCCCATGCTGCACGCGTAAGTGTTGAAATCCAGCAGCTTCTTCCCGTTCCTCACAGCCTTATTCTGTATCTCTCGTATGCTCTCCCCTACTATGGCGTATGTGGACGCGTATCCTGGACCGTTTCCCTGGTGCGCTGGGAAGAGCTGGTGGTAGACCATGCTCTTTGACAAGCCTGTCTTCTTACTCGCCCATTCTATGAAATCCACAAGATCCTGTTTCCCAGAGTTAATCCTCGAATCACCGATGATCCGGAGAAACCGTACAATACGCCACATCCACGTGTAGAACTCGTACTCCTCCGCAATAGCATCGAATCCACCGTGCTTCTCGTAGAAGTTCACCAAGGCCTTCTCGTCAGAACTGAGACCCTTTCTCGTCTTCATCTTGTCCATCACATCCTGAAACTCAATCTCTCGCTGGAACGATATACCCTCAGAAATGGCCCCTCCGAGCGGCGACCACATCATGTCCACCAGCGACGGCTTCGCTCCATACGCAAATGATGAGTTGGACGCGTGAACACAGTGCCCATACTCCTCATGAACCAGTAGATTGAGTAGCTCGCCTGGCGCCGTGCTCGGATCGCGACGCGGGTCCGTCGTACAGATGAACAACTGCTGCGGCTTGTTCGTCAGAGTATCAAAGAAGAACGCGCCGCCGCTCGGAAATATTGCTGTCAGATACGATGGTGTCTCGATCACCTTCGCATCATAGTGCGGATTCACTTTGACAATACTCTTGTTCGCAACCTTCACGACTATTTTTCGAAGTTGTGCGAGGTACGGTATGATCTCGTTTACCTTGACCGCTCTCTTGGCCTTGATCGCCTGGGACACTTTCTCCGCATTCGCAGAAACACCGTACTTCTTCGCCAGCCGAGCCGTCATCCGCTGGAACTTCGGGAGTTCTCGATCTAGATACTTGAGACCCTTCTCTTCAAGCTCGCCAGGCGTCTCTGAATAGTCCCAGAGACGTTGCAAGGCTTGAGCATAGATCTCTTTCCGGCCGAGATCCGCGCCCTCTCTTTTGATGATCTTGTAGACCTCGTCAAAACCCTGGTTCTTGAAACCCTTCACCCGGAAAATCGAAGCATACTTCCTAGTCACCTGAGAAAGATCATCCAGCCCCTCCTTCAACTGCTTATCCGAAGTTTCTTTCTTGATAGTTCTAATTATCTCCTGGAGACCATCGCAACGTATCAACGTGAGCAAACGAAGTCCTGTAGGCCAGTTTCTACCCGCCGACTCAACCGTTGCTGTCTCTAGAGCCTTGATCCCGTTCCTGGTCAGCGCCTTCATGTGGCTGTCGATGATGCCTTCTTTGATCATGTAGCCAAAATACGCGTTCAACACTGACTCGGGGACCATATGAGGCTCGACAAGACCCGCCCATGCGGCGGCCGACTCCAGGAACTTGAGCTGGGACTTGTTCTCAGCCTTCAGCCGAAGCTCGTCAACACGTCGCGAAAACTTCTCGAGATTCCTCTTCGAAGGAATGAATATTTTGCCGACATACTCGTTGAGCCCGTTGATGTAGGCTCCAGACGGATCGAACTCCTTGAACAGGTCAAAGATTTCCGATTCAACAGATGATGCAGGTTTCGGTATAGCCAATGCTTATCCATCAATCCCCGTGTTTATCTTTCTCGACTAAGCGCTCGACTATTTAGTTTTAATCCAAAATACGAGTCCAGCCGAGGCCACGCGAGACTCCACTCGGAACCGTAAAACACATACCACGTCAGCGCAGTCCCGCTCCATCCCAACCTTCCGCCCTCAGTAGCAGGTCCCCTTCTCTGCCTTCTGCCCGCTTCACACGATAAGACCCGTGTTAGCGGATAATGGCGTTTCCGGACAAAGAATGAAGAGGATAAGGATCCAGACTATTTTGCCTGGAATCCCGTGTTATTCGTGGCTCTTCCTGGTCTTCGTTCCCGTTTGCTTCTCGATGCTGCGTAGATTGATCTCCCTGACAAGTGCTTCTGTGATGACGTCGAGGGAGTCAATCTTCTCCTGCATTAGAACATCGGATATCTTCAGTGGATGATCAGGGAGAAGCTCGTTATCTGTTGAAGCAACAAAGTGCTCCCAGTTAATTCCTACGTCGAGCACTGAGTCTGCAAGTTCCTCGTCTGTCACATTGACTGTTTTGGCTTGGTTGACGAAGCTTTGAAACTCCTCATCGGGAACTTGCAGATCCGTTACTGTCCGAATCGGCCTGGGAGTCGTTCCCCCAAGCTCGTGTCCGAGAACATGCGCGAGAAAAGTGAAGTTCTCGATCTCCGTGAAGTGCTTCATCCGGATTTCCAGAGGAGTATCCCCTGTAGGATTAGAATCTGGAAAGTCTGAGATTTGTGGAGCTCCTGTTTGCGGGTCGTCGAACCGGAAGACTCTTGACAGTTTTAGCTGGTTTGGCCGGGTAATGTTTCTTGCGGAATCTTCTTGTTCATCCCACGTCTGCCTATTTTTGGTATCTGAGGCCATTTTTTACACAGCCCGCAGTAGCCGTTCGGGGAATTCATTTCTGATCTGCAACCCACGACTCGGATAGACGGTACTCGTCTTCTAACTCCGTCTATCCACAGTTATCGCGCCGAATC
>Ga0066698_10000703_pt1 | contig 13208 bp, 11 predicted proteins | sample GraSoiAngelo_147_FD_66457 | JGI IMG/M metagenome (GOLD analysis project Ga0066698, IMG submission 66457) | Grasslands soil microbial communities from the Angelo Coastal Reserve, California, USA - 14_1009_05_40cm | ecosystem: Environmental > Terrestrial > Soil > Grasslands | place: USA... | reverse complement strand
AGAAGGTCGAGGATCTCGTTCTGGCCCTCCAAGATCTCGATCTGCTGCTTCGACATCTGGTGAAGAGCCGTCAGCGTCTCATGGTCGGCCTCGGCACGAGCGTCCTGTGCGGCCGAGATCACGTTCTGCCCCACGATGATGATCGGCAGAAGGACGAGTTGGAGAAAGTTCGACGAGAGCCAGTTCACGAGCACGGTCGGCGAGCCCTGTTGAATGGCGGCAGGTAACGCGACCAGCGCGATGACCGTGAAAACGTAAGCGCAGTACATGGTGCCGACGATCTTCGTGATCCTCACCGCGACGGCCGCGTTGAAACGCCCCATCGCGCCCGCGCCGTGAATGCGAGTGTGAACTTCCTCGGCCCGAACCAGTCTGGGTACATGGGCCCGCGGATTCGTCCTCGCCATGCTGAGTGCGGCGTCGTGCGCTCGGACGCTATCGGAGTCAGAAGTGATCACGTCTTCTCCAGTACCCGTTTCATGACCTGGCTCGAAAGCCAGGTGATCGCAGGAGGATGCTCCGATTGGTCCTGGCGCGCGGAGCTACGCGGCGCGCTCCGGTCGCAGGGTCGCCTGACGAAGAAACGCGACGCTTGCCTCGGCGACGTCCCGGCGGCGTGCGTCGACGGTGATCGCGTGCCCTGTCCCATCGAGGTAGAGCGTCGTGACCGGCCCGCCCAGATGTCCGGCGACCTCGTACGCGTACCGGACCGGCACGAGACGGTCGGAGACGGCGTGCGCAACCAGGGCGGGGCAGCGGATCTCGCCGAGACGTCCGCGAACGAGGCCGATCCCGTGGATGAGCTCGGCGACCGCGCGAACCGGCGCGGGGTCGTAGCACTTCGAGCCGGCGTTCAGGTCGACAAGATCGCTCGCGGGCGAGGGCACCTGCTTGATCACTCGCCACACGTACGGCGCGAGATAGGCGATTGGGTTGCCCATGCCGAGTGCGGTCGCACAGAGGATCAAGGCGGAGGGCTTGCGACGAAGTGCGATATCGAGCGCCATCGTCGCGCCGGCCGAAAGTCCCCCGACGACGACGTCCTCGTGATCGCGAGCGAGATCGTCGTACGCGGCGAGGGCCGACGACATCCAGTCCTCCCAGCACAGGGAATCCATGTCCGACGGTCGCGTTCCCCGGCCAGGAAGGAGCGGAACGCTCACGGTGTATCCATTGGCGACAAGCGCGTCGCGCAGGTAGTGCATATCGACAGGTGTTCCGGTGAGCCCATGGAGGAGCAGCGCCGCCGGATCTCGGCGGTCCGCAGAGGTCGACTGAGCGGGCCCGCGCATGACGGGTGTACAGGCACACCGCATGCCGGATCGATGACCGCCCGTCACCGCCGCGTGCTCGAAAATCGCGGCCTCAACACCCTCTCAATCGATCCTCATCCCCCCGATCAGGGGACCATGCGAGGGCATGCTGGTTGCAATTCTTGACGCATGCGGGTGCATGTCGCCGCCTGTGATCGCTACCGCCTCCGCGTGACGACCTGGGGCAGCGGTGCACCGCCGCACGCGATCGTTCTTCCCGGACTTTCCGCGGACTGGCGCGCCCTCGCTCCACAGATCCGGACGCTCCGCCGGCTTGGATGGACCGTTCACGTCGTCGATCTTCCCGGTTTCGCGCTTCCACCCGCTCTCATCGCGGCGGACGCCACGGTTGGAAAGCTCGCCGACTACGTGGCTCGCGTCGTGACGAGCCTTGGAATCCCGCGGGCGCTCGTGCTCGGGCACTCGCTGGGCGGCGGCGTCGCGATGAATCTCGCTCTAAGCCACCCGGACCTCGTGAGCGGCCTCGTGCTCATCGCGCCGGTCGGGCTCGGGCGATCCCTTCACTGGATCTACAAGCTGTACTGCGTTCCGCTCCTCGGCCGCGCGCTTCTCCGGCCGAGCATCCTTCAGCCGTCCTCGATACGGCGCTTCCTCGTCGGCAGCCGCCGCCGTGGCGACGCACGCTTCATCGCGAGGCTCGTCCGTCACGGTTTGAGCCGGGGTCCACGCGCGCTCTCCGCGCGCGCGATCATCTGGGCGAACCAGCCCCGCCGCTGGAGCAAGGCGCGCGCGCTTCTGCCGGGGGGCGAGCAGCTCGGGCTTCGCATCGACGGTCGCCTGGCCGAGCTCGGCAAGATCCCCGCGCTCGTGCTCTGGGGCGACGAGGATCGGGTGATTTCGGCGTCCGACGCGCGGCGGTGCAAAGAGCTGCCCCTCGCGCAGGTCCACATCGCGCGCGGCGTCGGCCACTCCTTGCCACTCGAGGTCCCGGCGTGGGCGAACGATCACATCGCGAAGTTCGTGACCGCGCTCACGACGACCGAGCTTCGCGCCGCCTGACCGCGACGCCCTAGCGACGCTCCGAGCGCCACGCCGCGATCCGCCGGAAGACGCTTCCGTCATCGAGCGCGATCGCGCGGCGGTTCCGCTCCGCCACGAGGCGTGCCGTCCGCGCTGCGCGTTCGGCGAGCGGACGGCGCTCGGGTATGCGTTCAGCGCGCTCCGCGAGCACGCGCGCTGCATGCGTGTGCGCCAGCGCTTCGGTGATGCGCTCGGCGTGGAGGAGCATGGGCTCGAAATCCGCTTCCTCGAGCGCAGCGCCGCGGAGTAGTCCGGGGCCTTTGCGGAACACGACGGCGCCGATGAGCGAGCGAAGGGACGCCACGATGTGTCCGCGCGCCGCGGCGAAATCCGAACCGGCCCGACCGCCGAAGGACGCGCGCGCGAGAAGGCGACTCGGTCCGCCGCGCAGCAGCGACTGCGGCCGCTGCCTCGTCCACTTGATCAGGTCCTTGACGGCCATCAGCGACTGGATCTGCGAGGTGCCCTCGTAGATCGGGGTGATGAGGCTGTCGCGCATGAATCGTCCAACGTCGTACTCGTCGACGACACCGACCCCGCCGTGCACCTGCAGCGCGAGACGGCAGACGCGCACCGCTCCCTCGGTCCCGTACCACTTCACGAGCGGCGTGAGCTCACGCACGTCGCGCGCGGCCTTCTCGTCATGGCCGAAGAGCGCGAGGTCTTGAAGGACGGCGGCCTCGTACGCGAGCGCCCGCGCGCCCGAGACGGTCGTCTCCATGTCGAGGAGCATCTCGGCGACCATCGGGTGCTCACGGATCGGCTTTCCCATCTGAACGCGCTGCGCCGCGTAGTCGGACGCCTTGTCAAGCGCGGCCGTCGCGACGCCGATGCCCTGGATGCCAACGCCGAGGCGCGACTCGTTCATGAATGTGACGATCTGCTTCCAGCCCTCGCCGGGCTTGCCCAGGGGCGTCGCGCGCGTTCCCTCGAACAGCAGCGCGCAGGTGGGCGACCCGCGGATGACGAACTTGTGCTCGGCCCGCTCCACGACATAGTTGTCCCCTTCGCGGTCGGCGATGAACATGCCGAGACCATCGAGACCGCTCGAGCCGGCGACGCTTCGCGCGAGGACGATCACGAGGTCGCCCTGGCCCGCGGAGATGAACTGCTTGCGGCCCCGCAGGATCCAGCAGCCGTCCTGCCGCGGGGTGGCCGTCGTCGCGAGGCGGCCGACGTCCGAGCCGGCCTGCGGCTCGGTCATCGCGACGGCGCCCATGATCTCGCCTTTCGCGAGCGGCGGGAGATAGCGCGCCTTCTGGTCGTCCGTCCCGAAGCGATAGATGAGCGCCGCGGGCGAGTTCCAACCGATGCCGTGCTGCACCTGCGTCGCGAGATCCGCGCGCGCGAGCATCTCCGCGATCATCATCGTGACGGTGAAGGGAAGTCCGGCTCCGCCGAAGTCGGCCGGAACCGAGGGCGATGCGAGGCCCAGCTCGGCCAGGCCGCGCAGGTTCTCCATCATCGGCTCGCTCATGCGGACCTGACCGTTGTCGCGGATGACGCCGAGCTCGTCGACCTTCGCCGCGCGCGGCGCGATCTCGGTGGCGATGTACTTTCCCGCGAGGTCGACGACCTCGCGCCATGTCGAGACCGTGCTTGGAACGTCGGCGTCCGCGCCTTCGACCGCGCGGACGATGCCCGCCCACGGGATGACTCTGTCGAATATCTCGACGAGATCGGGGTTGCCGGTGAAGAAGTTGGTGGCGCTCACAGGCTGAAGTAGGGCTTTCGCGATCGGAGCGAGTCGGCCGGCGCGTGCCGTTCGCCGCGCGAAGCGGCGAGCCGCTCTAGCGCGGTGATGATCCGCTGCCGCTGCCCGTCCGCGTAGCGGAACGGGCCACCGAGGAACGGCGGGAAGCCGAGGCCCAGAACCGCACCGAGATCGCCTTCCGCGGGCGAGCGCAGGATGCCCTCATCGAGGCAGCGCGCCGCCTCGTTCACGAACGTGAGCGTCAGTCGCTCGGCGATGTCGCCGGCGGGGGGATGTGTCGGCGCTCCGAGGAGCTCACGGACCCGCGGGTTCGGCGTCCGACGCTTCCCGTTGTAGAGGTAGAAGCCGCCGCCCTTGTGCTTGCCCTTGAACCCTGCGGCGACAAGCGCGTTCACGATCGTCGGTGCGGTGATGCCGCGCGCCTTCGCGACCGTGTCCCCGGCGTGGCCGGCGACCTCCAGCCCCACCTCGTCGACGAGCTGCAGAGGACCGACCGGCCAGCCGAACTCGGTCATCGCGTGGTCGATCGCATCGATCCGGTCGCCTTCGGCGAGCAGGGTGAAGGCCTCGCCGATCATCGTCGACAGCACTCGCGTCGTGTAGAACCCTGGGCCGTCGCTCACCACGATCGGCGTCTTGCCCATTGCGGTCGCGGCGGCGACGGCCGTCGCAACCGCTCCCGCGTCGGCACCCGCCGGACGGACGATCTCGATGAGCGGCATCTTGTGGACCGGCGAGAAGAAATGCATCCCCACGATGCGTTCCGGCGACCGCGCCTCGCGGGCGATCTCTGCGATCGGCAGCGCTGATGTGTTCGACGCGATGACGGCGTCCGCGCGCAGCACCGATTCGAGCTCGGCGATGACGCGACGCTTCGTCCCGAGCTCCTCGAACACCGCCTCGATGACGAGATCGGCATTGCGGAATCCCGAGAGATCGGGACCGCCGGTGACGCGCCCGATGACCCGAGCCGACTCGCGGCGGTCGAACACACCCTTCTTCGCCGCGTCCGTGGTCAGCCCGCGGACCGTCGACAAGCCTTTCGCGACCGCGGCGGCATCGCGGTCCCGTGCCCGCACGTGGTACCCGGAGACCGCCGCCGCCTGCGCGATACCCGAGCCCATGAAGCCGAGGCCGACGACGCCGACGTTCGCGATCGCGCGCGGCTTCGCCAGCCCCTCGAGCGACGCTTTGCGCTGGCGCAGCGTCAGCATCACGAGCGCGGTGAGGTTTCGTCCCGTCTCGCTGACGGCGAGGTCGCCGAACGCGCGAGCCTCCGCCTCGAGCCCCGCGGCGATCCCCTTGGTGAGGCCCAGCGCGACGGCGTCGAGCGCCGCGAGCGGTGCGGGATACCGGCCGTGCGTTTCGGCGAGGACCTGGGAGCGCGCACGCCTCAGTGCGAACGCCCGCGCCGGAGGAAGGAACGTCGCCGCGCGCTCGACGATCGTCTTCCCACCACGCGGCTTGCGCTTCCGATCGCGCATGGCGTGGTCCGTCGCGGCGCGGAGGAGAACGGCGGGATGCACGACCTCGTCCACCACGCCCGTGCGGAGCGCGCGCTTCGGCGCCAGCTGCCGCGCGGTCAGGATCATGTCGAGCGCGCGCGGCAGGCCGATGAGACGCGGAAGTCGCTGCGTCCCGCCGGCTGCCGGAATGAGCCCGAGCCGCGTCTCGGTGAGGCCCACGCGAACGTTCGGCGCATCCGCCGCGAGGCGTTTGTCGCACGCGAGGGCGATCTCGAGACCGCCGCCCAGCGCGGGTCCGTTGATGGCGGCGACGGTGACGAACGGAAGCGCGGCGAGCTCGTCGAGCACGCGCTGCATCTCCCGGCTCGCGCGCTCGATGTCCGCCTGGGCGAGCGCACCACGAAGCAGCGAGAGGTCCGCGCCGGCGACGAACTGGCCGTCCTTGCCGCTCGAGATCACCAGGCCGCGCGGTCGCGCGTCGCGCGCCGCGGCGATAGCCGCCGCGAAGTCCTCCATGAGGCGCACGTCGATCGCGTTTACCGGATCGTCCGGTCGATCGATGACGATCCGCGCCACGCCCGAAGCGTCCGCCGGGATGAACGTCACCGAAGCCTTTCGGTCCATCGGGACCGGCGTCGCGCTCGCGACCTCTTGAGAGGCGATCACGCCGCGCGCTCCAGAACGATCGCCGCACCGTTCCCACCGGCGGCGCAGACGGTCGCGAGGCCATAACGCGCACCGCGCCGCCGCATCTCGTTGGCGAGCGTGAGCACGACGCGCGCTCCCGTAGCACCGAACGGGTGACCGAGTGCGATCGAACCGCCCATGACGTTCAGCTTCTCAACGGGAATGCGGCCTATCCCGTTGCGCTCGAGCACGACCAGCGTCGAGAGCACTTGCGCGGCGAACGCCTCGTGCATCTCGAAAAGATCGATGTCGTCCAGCGTCAGGCCGGCGCGCTTGAGCGCGATTGGCACCGCGTAGGCCGGGGCGATGAGCAGCTGGTCGGCGGGATCGACGGCCGCGTAGGCGTAGCTGCGGATCGACGCGAGCGGCTCGAGGCGCAGCACTCGCGCGCGCTCCTCGCTCGCAAGGACGACGGCCGCCGCGCCGTCCGTCAGCGGACTCGCGTTGCCGGCGGTGATCGTCCCGTGCTCGCGATCGAAGACCGGCCGCAGCGAGGCGAGCTTCTCTGGCGTCGAGTCCCGCCGGATGTGGTTGTCGGCCGTGACCGCATGTCCATCGATGTAGGTCGGCGCGACCTCTCGGGCGAGCCGGCCGTCGTCCCAGCCGGCCGCCGCAAGACGATGGCTACGAAGCGCCCAGGCGTCCTGTTCCTCGCGCGATACCGCGTTGATCGCGGCCATGCGTTCTGCCGACTCGCCCATGGTCAAACCGGTGGAGGTCTCGCGGATCCCCGGCGCGACCGGAGCGATGTCGGACGCGCGCACATCTGCAAGGCTTCGCGCCTTCGCGGGAAGGCTCTTCGCCTGCGAGGCCACGATCAGCGCGCGGGCGAGGCGTGGCGTGAGCGTGAGCGGGACGTTGGTGAGGGATTCGCTCCCTCCGGCGACGACGACGTCGGCGGTGCCTCCCGCGATGTGGTCGGCCGCGCTCGTGATGGCCACGCAAGCCGATGCGCACGCGAGCCCAACCGTGAACGCCGGGATGCGGGCCGGCATGGAGAGCGAGAGCACGACTTCGCGCGCCAGGTTGTGATACGCGACTGGTCGCGCCACGTTGCCGAACACGACCTCGTCGACCTGCCCGGGGTCGATCTCCGTGCGCGCGAGCGCCTCGGCCGTCGCCGCCCGGGCGAGGTCCAGAACGTCGAGCTCGGCGAAGTCCGTCCCCGCCCGCACAAAGGGCGTCCGGGCACCGCCGAGTATCAAGGCACGCGGCATTGCGCTTGCAAGGTTAGCGGTCAAGCGGCTTTCGACGTTAGGAGAATGATGCAGCCCGCGGGCCAATGGGAAGCGGCGTACGACCCGGGTGTCGCTAGGCACCTCGTCTACCCCGGCCTGCCGCTCCACGCCCTCCTCGAACGGACCGCTCGCGAGCACCCGAATACGGTCGCAACAGTGTTCGGCGGGGCCGTCGGCCATCGCTGCATCGACGCCGCGATCACCTATCAGGAGCTCGACGCCCTCGCCGACCGCTTCGCCGCCGGATTGCAGCGGCTCGGGATCCGTAAGGGCGACCGCGTCGCGCTGGTGCTCCCCAACTGCCCGCAGTTCGTCTACGCCTTCTACGGCACCCTCAAGGCAGGAGCCGTCGCTGTTCCGACCAATCCCCTGTACACCGCGCGTGAGCTCCACAGCCAGCTCGCGGACTCGGGCGCCCGCGTGGTCGTCGTTCTCTCGCGCCTGTACCCGCAGGTTGCGGAAGCGGCGACCGGTACCGGCGTCGAACGAATCCTTGTGACCAACGTGAAGGAGCATTTCCCGTTCGTGCTGCGCGTCCTCTTCACGGTGGCGCGCGAGCGCAAGGAAGGACATCGCGTCGACATCAGCGCGGATCCGCGTGCGATCTGGCTCGGTCAGGTCATGAGCGGCAGCGGCGTGCGCGACGCGGTCGAGGTGGGGCCGGCCGATCTCGCCGTGCTCCAGTACACCGGCGGCACGACCGGCGTCCCGAAGGGCGCGATGCTGTCGCACCGGGCGCTCGTCGCGAACCTCCATCAATGCCAGGCTTGGCATGCGACCGTCGAGACGGGCGACCGGATCCTCGCGATCATGCCGTTCTTTCACGTGTACGGCCTCACCGTGGTGATGAACCTCGCGGTCCTGAGAGCGATGACGATGGTCCTCATCCCGCGACCAGATCTTCGACACATCTTCCTCGCCATCGAGAAGCACCGGCCGCGATTCTTTCCCGGCGCGCCGCGGATCTACATCCTCATGAACGAGTCGCGCGACCTTGCCAAGTACGACCTCCGCTCGATCGAGTGGTTCATGTCCGGCTCGGCGCCGCTGCCGATCGAGGTCCTGCATCGCTTCGAAGAGCTCACCGGCGGCAAGGTACTGGAGGGCTACGGCCTCACCGAGGCCGCGCCGGTCACGCATTCGAATCCGCGCCAGGGCAAGCGCAAACCCGGGTCGGTCGGGCTCCCCATGCCGGACGTCGACTGCCGCATCGTCGATCTCGAGACGGGCACGCACGAGGTCGCGCCGGGCGAGGCGGGAGAGCTATGCCTCCGCGGCCCGAACCTCATGGATGGGTATTGGAAGCGGCCCGATGAGACCGCGGCCGTGCTGCGCGACGGCTGGCTCTACACGGGTGACATCGTGCGGATGGACGAGGACGGCTACTTCTACGTCGTCGACCGAAAGAAGGAGATGATCATCGTCTCCGGGTTCAAGGTCTACCCGCGCGAGGTCGACGAGGTCCTGTATGCGCATCCGGCCGTGCGCGAGGCCGCGGCCGTCGGGGTGCCGCACCCATCGAAGGGCGAGGTCGTGAAGGCGTTCGTCGTGCTGCGTCCCGGCGCGGTCGCGACGGCCGGGCAGCTGATGGATCACTGCCGCGCGAACCTCGCGCCGTTCAAGGTTCCGGTCGACATCGTCTTCCGCAGCGAGCTGCCGAAAACGCTCATCGGAAAAGTCTTGCGCCGCCAGCTCGCCGCAGAAGACCCCGGCATCCCCGTCGTTCCGTTGCCGCGCGCGGTCTAACTCCCGCTGAAATAAATGGAGGGGTCGAGGTCGCGACCCCCCGGCAAGGTCTGCAGCGAAACGACCACCTGGTACGGCGCACTCGGGTTGTAGAAAGTCGTCCACGACGAGCGGCCCGGCCCGAGGAGGCGGAAGAGCGGGTCGCCCGCGGCGATGGTCGCTCCGTCCAGCGCGAGGACCTCGGTGACCGCGGACAGCGTCCCGGGCCGATAGATGATCTTCCGATCCGATCCGATGATCGAGATGTATGGATAGAACGGGAGCGTCGGAACGTTCGAGCCGACTCTGACCTCACTGTCGATGAGCTGGTAGACACGGATCTCGACGGTCCCGGCGAACGGAGCCACGAATGTGCGGTCGGCATCGGTTACGACGACTCCGACATAGCTTCGCCCGCCAGAACGAAACGAGCTCAGCGCGAGGGACGCCGGCTTCGCCGACGGCGTCTCGGTGGCAGAAGCCGCAGGCCTCGGGGTCGCGGTCGGTGAGGCTTCGGGTGCGGCAAGGTCGCTCAGCACCGCCGCCTGTGCGGCGGGATTTGGTGACGTAATCACAGACGTCCCAATGGCGGTTAGAGGCGGTAGCGCGATGCCCAGATCGCCGATGAGGACTAGTCTTCCGACCCCCAACAGCGCGATCGCGCTTACCCCGCTCGCCAGCGCGACTGCGGCGATCCGCAGCAGCGCGTGCCTCACGGCGATATGTAACGGGCCTGGAAGGGCTTCGGAACGGGTCGCGGAATATCCTGCGCTACCGATGGGAAGGGCGATGGTCGTCTTCGGCCTGGTCGTCGCGGCGATCGCGATCTTCGGCGGCGCCGCGAGTGCGGCCGGAACGGTCGCGGCGAGATCCCAGCTTCGCGGGCACCTGCCGGAGCTCGGCGAGCGCCCGACGATGCGGGTGTTCTTGACCCAGGCGGAGTACGACACCTACCGCAACAGCCTCGGCGACGCCAACGTGTTCCCCGCCGCGAGCTCGCTCTTCATGAGCTTCGACAAGGAGATCCTCGCTCTGTACACGCGCGGCAATGACACCGGCGGCCGCTGCATCGGGACGCAGGTCTCCGCGAGCTTCTCGGGCGATACCCTCACCGCGACCGCCCCTTGGCAGACCGGCAGCTGCGGCGCCCCGAGCACGGCCCACTACCCGTTCATCCTCGTCGCGCTCGCGCGCACGGCCTCCGATGGGACGTCGTGGATATCCACCGCTCGGTCTGTCTGCCTCTCGGTCGAGACGTCCGACACGAACGCCTGCGCAACGCTCGGCGGAGCCTCGCCCGCCCCGACCGCGACGACGTCCGCAGCGGCGAGCGCCAGTGCGGCGGCCCCGTCCGCGACCTCCGCGCCGAGTGCGACGCGATCGCTGACGCCAAGTCAGACGATCGCGGCGGCGTCGCCGACGCCCACCGCGGCGCCCGCGTCGGCGACGGGGAGCCGCTCCCCGGCCGCGGCCGCGAGCCCACCGGCGGCCGCAACGGACAACGCGACGAACTTCTTGCTCTACGCGATGCTGATCGCGATCGCGTTTCTCGTCCTCCTCTCGCTCTTCCTGTCGCGCGGAGGCCGGCGCCGCTAGACCTTGCGCACCTCGACCGACCACGCGATGACAAGCGGGATCGTCTCGAGAAGGTTGTAGAGAAAGTGCAGGTCAGGGCGCGCGAGCGGAAGCCCGCCGAACGCCAGTCCGCCGGACGACAGCAGACCGGGCGTTCCCGGCACACCGGTCTGGATATACGTCGCGATCATCACCGCGTGCTCCACGAAGTGCCAGCCCGCGAGCGGCGTGACCGCGATGAGCCATGGATTCGTCGGAAAGCGGGGCAGGAGCGCGAGGAGCGAGATCAACACGATGACGTTCCAGGTGAAGTGGACCCACTCGAGGTTGAGCTGCCCGACGATCCCCTGAGCACCCGCGCCAGTGAGATGCATGACGTGGATCTGGATCATCTGCGCGACGTGCTCCAAGAGGTGCGCGCTCTGAGCGACGGCCAGAAAGCCGAGGAGAGCGATCCACGGCGTCGCCACGAGCCTGTCGGGATAGCCCGACGGGCGCGCGGACATTCCTAGTCGACGACTCCCGCGAACCGCCGGACGAGCTCGATGATGTCGTCCGACAGCCTGCGGACCTCACGAACCGCATCGGTCATCGTCGCGACTTCGATGCGTCCGCCGCGCAGAACCGGCAGCACGCCCGAGCGGCCGGCATCGACGAGATCCGCGGCCGCGTTGCCGAACCGGGTCGCGCGAAGACGGTCGACCGCGGTGGGCGAGCCGCCGCGCTGCAGATGGCCAAGGACGACCTGGCGCGCTTCGATGCCGGTCCGCTGCTCGATGTGCCGCGCGACCACGGCCCCGATCGCTCGCTGGTCGAGGCGGACGTGGCCGAATGCGTCGTGGTCGACCGCCGCCTCGGCCTCGATGCCGTCGATCGAGGCCGCCTCCGAGACGACGACGAGGATGTCCGGGTCGCCGATCGCGCGATGACGCTTCATCGTCCGCACGATCTGCTCGCTCGTGATCTGGATTTCGGGAACGATGATGAGATCTGCTCCGCCCGCGAGGCCGCCGTACGCCGCGACCCATCCGGTATCGCGGCCCATCGCCTCCACCACCACAACGCGGTGGTGTGCGCTCGCCGTGGTCCGCAGCCGATCGAGCGCGTCGGTGACGACGGTGACCGCCGTGTCGAAGCCGATGCAGTAATCAGTCTCGGAGAGGTCGTTGTCGACCGTCTTGGGCACGCCGACCACTCGCACGCGGTTTTCGTGAAGCCATTGCGCGACGCCGAGAGTGTCGTTGCCGCCTATCGCGACGAGCGCGTCGATCCGCCAGCGGCGGATGCTCTCGAGCACGGCACGGCGCGATGCCTCGTCCTTTCGCGGGTCGGTGCGCGACGTGCCCAGCATCGTCCCGCCCTCACTGAGGATGCGCATCACGTCTCGGACCCCGAGGGGTCGAGGCTCGGCCTCGCCGAGCAATCCGGCCCAGCCGTCCGCGATCCCTACGAGCTCGTGACCCTGCGCCGTCGCTCGCAGGACGACCGCCCGGATCGCCGCGTTCAGACCCGGAGCGTCGCCTCCTCCGGTGAGTACACCGATGCGCAAGGCCTACGCGCTACCCATCCGACGAAAGACTAGGACTTCGTCTCTTTCTTTTGCCGCTCGAGCGCCTTCTCGAGCTCATCCGGACTGATCGCGCGCATGATCGCGAGGACCTCGCCGAGCCGGCGGGGATGGCCGCGCGCCTCGTAGAAGCGCTGACGCTCGAGCGCTTCGGCCAGTTGCTCGTGCGTGAGGATTCCTTCATCGATGAGGTACTGGCCGAGGGTCTGGACCGCAGGGGGCTCGCCCAGGATGCCGCGGAGCGTGTTGATGAGGTCGATCGGCCCGAACGGCTTCACCAGATAGTGCGATGCGCCGGCGGCGAGCCCCGCTTTCCGGTCCGCGGCGCTGTCGCGCGCGGTGAGCATCACCACCGGGATCGTCTTCGTCGCGGGGTCCTCCTTCAAGAGCTTGCAGACGTCGAACCCGGTCGGTCCGCCCCCCTCATCGAAGTTGACATCGAGGAGGACCGCCCGCGGCGGGTCGCGGTGCGCGAGGTCGATCGTCTGATCGGGCGTTGCGGCCTCCGCGATGGTCCACCCTTGTGTCGTCAGGGTGATCCGAACCATGTCGCGTATGAACCGCTGATCGTCGGCAACCAGAATGTCGGTCACAACACCTCGCAGCGGTGCGAGCCTACCCAAGGGGAAGAGCGCTTTACAGCCCTCGAAGCCGCGACCTAAACTCCTTCGCAACAACTTCATACGCGTTGCCGGCCAGAGGTGCGGTCACGAGCATTAGCGCCGCGGAGGAACGAGCTTCCGCCGAACGTGGCGCGAACGGCGCGACCGCCGAAGTCTTCCGATCCGTCTCGGGGTCGAAGGCTGGTCCGCCTTCCGGAAGGAGGCGGACTGTCGCGACGGGGAAGACCCCGCCGCGAAGCGCTGCCGTGTGACCTTGCTT
>Ga0066698_10000700_pt1 | contig 13232 bp, 9 predicted proteins | sample GraSoiAngelo_147_FD_66457 | JGI IMG/M metagenome (GOLD analysis project Ga0066698, IMG submission 66457) | Grasslands soil microbial communities from the Angelo Coastal Reserve, California, USA - 14_1009_05_40cm | ecosystem: Environmental > Terrestrial > Soil > Grasslands | place: USA... | reverse complement strand
GGGGCGATCGAGCAGATCGGCACGCCGCTCGAGATCTATCGCTCGCCGGCCTCGGCGTTCGTGGCCGACTTCATCGGCGTGATGAACTTCGTGGCCGGCTCCGTGGTGCGCGACGGCGCGCTGCGGCTCGGGCAGACGGAGCTCTCGTGCGAGGTGGACGGCTTGGCTCCCGGCACGCCGGTGACGCTCGCGATCCGTCCGGAAGACATCCTGGTCCAGGACGCCCGAAGCGGCCAGGCCAACGTCGTGCGGGTCCGGGTGGACGCCCTCGCGTTCCTGGGCTCGTTCTTCCGTGCCGACATCGTGGCCGACGCGATGGACGGAGTGCTCCTTCGCGCCGATCTCTCGGTGGACCTCGTTCGCCGGCTGTCGATCGCGGAGAAGAGTGAGCTGGCGGCCCGCCTGCCGCCGGAGCGGATCCGGATCTATCCCGGGGACGCGATCCATCGCTGACGCCGCCGTCGCGCGCGGGGCAGACGTCGCCACGGCCGTCCGGCCCGAGTCGAGCCGCGACGACCGGCTCATGCGTGCCTTCATCGGGGTCATCGGGCTCTACCTCGTCGTCGCCTTGGCACTGCCTCTCGGGCTCATGCTCGGCAAGAGCCTGCAGGGCTCGCGGGACGAGTTCGTCGGGCTCGCGAACTACATCCGGTACTTCTCGACGCCGGCGCTGTTCCAGTCCATCGGTAACAGTCTCTGGATCGCGATCCTCAGCACCGCGATCACGGTGCCGGCGGCATTCGCTTACGCCTACGCGCTCACGCGCACCCGCATGCCGCTCCGGGGTCTCTTCAAGACCACCGCGCTGGTCCCGATCCTGGTGCCCTCGCTCTTGCCCGGGCTCGCCCTCGTCTACCTCTTCGGCAACCAGGGACTGATCAAGGGGCTCCTGCTCGGGCACGGCATCTACGGACCGATCGGCATCGTGATGGCGGAGGCCTTCACCACCTTCCCGCACGCCCTGCTGATCATCCTGGCCGCACTGGCGCTGGCCGACGCGCGGCTCTACGAGGCGGCGGTGGCGCTGCGCGCGTCGCCGGCCCGCATCTTCTGGACCGTCACGCTGCCGGGAGCGCGCTACGGGCTGATCAGCGCCACCTTCGTCGTGTTCACGACGGTCATCACCGACTTCGGCGCGCCGAAGGTGATCGGCGGCCAGTACAACGTGCTGGCCACCGACGTCTACAAGCAGGTGATCGGCCAGCAGAACTTCCAGATGGGCGCGGTCGTCAGCGTGATCTTGCTGATCCCGGCGATCCTCGCCTTCGTCGTCGACCGTGCGGTCCGGCGCCGGCAAGTGGCGCTCCTCTCCGCGCGGGCGGTCCCCTACGAGCCCACGCCGACGCGCGGGCTCGATCTGGCGATGCTCGCCTACTGCACCGTGATCGGCATGGCCATCCTCAGCATCGTCGCGGTCTCGCAATTCGCCGCCCTGGTGAAGTTCTTCCCGTACAACCTCACGCTGACCTGGGCGCACTACGACTTCGACACGAAGGGCGGCGGCGGCTGGGCGTCCTATTCCAACTCGATCCGGCTGGCGCTCCTCACCGCCGCGGTCGGCACCGTCATCGTGTTCGCGGGAGCGTACCTGGTCGAGAAGGCCCGCGGCTTCGCGCTGGGCCGCGCGCTCTTCCACTTCCTGGCGATGCTGCCGATGGCGGTGCCGGGGCTGGTGCTCGGGCTCGCCTACATTTTCTTCTTCAATGCGCCGGCGAACCCGCTCAACGTGCTCTACCGCACGATGACGATCCTGGTCGTCAACACCGTCGTCCATTTCTACACGGTCGGCCACCTGACCGCGCTCACCGCGCTCCGCCAGATGGACCCGGAGTTCGAGACGGTGTCGGCGTCGCTCAAGCAGCCCTTCTACCGGACCTTCTGGCGCGTGACGGTGCCGGTGTGTCTGCCGTCCACGCTCGATATCGCGATCTACATGTTCGTCAACGCCATGACGACGGTGTCGGGCGTCGTCTTCATCTACGGCCCCACGACCGAGCTGGCGTCGATCTCCGTGCTCAACATGGACGACACCGGCGAGATCGCCTCGGCGGCCGCGATGGCGATGATGATCTTCTACACCAACGTCGCGGCTCGCGGCCTCCACCTGATCCTTGCCCGGTGGTTGGAACACCGCACGCAAGCGTGGCGTCGTCGGTGAAGCGCGGGTTGCGTTTGCGCGACGTGACGGCGGCGGTGGCGACCGTATGCGGGAGGGGTCGCGGCTACCACGCGGCACGTGTTCGCTGCCCCGCGGCGGCTGGGCTCCATCCGGGCGCGCGTCGTCCGCCGCCGCTCTTAGGGAACGGGTCCCGTCGACCCCTCCCGCACACGGTCGCCACCGCCGCCTCCCCGTTGCGGCAATCTCGACGCCGTACTGCGCGCCCAGCATTGGAGTCGCCTCTGGCACACCCGCCGACCGTCTCCGGCGTCGCCCTACAGGCGCGAGGTTGAGATGAGGAGCCAGGCGCGCGTCGTGATCGTTGGTGGGGGGATCGCGGGGTGTAGCGTTGCGTTTCATCTGGCGGAGAAGGGGTGGACGGATGTGGTGCTCGTCGACAAGGGTGAGTTGACGAGCGGAACGACCTGGCATGCGGCGGGGATGGTCACGCACTTCCACACGTCGCCGACGCTCATGCGCATGCGGCAGTATTCGATCGCACTCTACCGACGCTTGCAGGCAGAGCCGGGATCGGTCGAGCACTGGCACGAGGTCGGCAGTCTTCGCGTCGCGTCGAGCCGCGATCAGCTCCGGTTCCTCGAGCGGCAAGTCGGCATGGCAAAGGCGATCGGCCTCGACGTGGACACGATCTCGCCGGCCGAGTCGCTGCGCATCTTTCCCCTCATGTCCGGCGACAATCTGTACGGCGCGATGTACCTGCCCGGCGATGGCTGGATCGATCCGAGCGGCGCCACGATGGAGCTGGCCGCGCGGGCCCGCCGACTGGGCGTCGAGATCCTCACGGGGGTGCGGGTCACCGGCATCACGCGCGGGGCGCGCGGCGAGGTCACGGCGGTCGAGACCCACCGCGGCGCGATCAGGACCGAGTGCATCGTCAACGCGGGCGGCATGTGGGCCGCTCAGATCGCCGCGATGGTCGGCGTCAGCCTGCCGATCACGCCGCTGGTCCACCAGCACCTGGCCACGAAGCCGATGCCCGGGCACGAGCTCGGCCGCCGGACGCCGTGCCTGCGCGATCCGGAGAACCTCGTCTACATGCGCGAGGAAGTCGGCGGTTTCCTGATCGGCGGCTTCGAGCGGAGTCCCGTCGCGTGGTCGATCGACGGCGTGCCGTGGGACTTCGCGCAAACGCTCCTGCCGTCCGACTGGGAGCTGTTCGACGAGATCCTCGAGGGCGCCATCCGCCGCGTGCCCGTGCTCGCGAAGGCCGAGCTCGCGCACCTGGTGAACGGTCCCGAGGGCATCACGCCGGACAGCCGTCCCCTGCTCGGCCCCCTGCCGGGCGTGCCGGGCTTCTGGATGGCGGCCGGCCTCTCCCACACGGGCTTCGGCGCCGGCGGCGCGATCGGCGCGATCCTCGCCGATTGGCTCGTCGACGGCGAGCCGCCCTACGACGTGACGGAGCTGAACGTGCGGCGCTTCGGCTCCGTCTACGCCGATCGCGCCTACGCCGCCGAGCGGGCGCGCGAATCGTACAGGTACTACTACATGCTCCGGTACCCACACGACGAGAACGAGTGGGCCCGCGGGCGCCGGCCGAGCCCGCTCGACGCGCGTCTCGCCGACGCCGGCGCCGTGTTCGGCGAGAAGAACGGCTGGGAGCGGGCGAACTACTTCGAGCCCGGCGCCGCCGGGCGGCGCGCCGGCACGGATCAGCGCGCGTGGGGCTGGGCGCGGCCGCGGTTCTTCGAGCGCGTGGGCGCCGAGCATCGCGCGGTGCGCGAGCGCGCTGGGCTCTTCGACTTCACCTCGTTCGGCAAGCTCGACGTGACCGGGCCGGGGGCGCTGGCGCTGCTCCAGCGGCTCGCCGACAACGACGTCGACCGTCCGCCCGGCAGCGTCGTCTACACGCAGTTCTTGAACCCGCGCGGCGGGATCGAGAGCGATCTGACCATCACCCGCTGGGCCGAGGATCGCTTCCGGGTGACGACGGGCAGCAACTTCCTGGCGAGCGACCTCGGCTGGATCCGGATGCACATGCCGTCTCGGGGCGTGGAGGCGCGCGACGTCACCGACCAGCTCGCGTGCATCGGCCTCTGGGGACCCGCGGCGCGCCGCGTGCTGGCGAGGGTCACGACGAGCGACGTGTCCAACGAGGCGCTCCCTTATATGTCCGCGCGCTGGATCGACCTGGCCGGCGTTCGCGTGCAGGCGCAGCGCGTCACGTACGTGGGCGAGCTCGGCTGGGAGCTCTACGTTCCGAACGAGCACGCCGTCGCCGTGTGGGACGCGCTGCTGGCCGCCGGCCGCCCTCTCGGCGTCGAGCCGGCCGGCTACAAGGCCGTCGACTCGCTGAGGCTCGAGAAGGGCTATCGGTATTGGAGCAGCGACCTCACGCCGGCCGAGAACCCGTACGAAGCGGGACTCGGCTTCTGCGTGCGGCTGCACAAGGGCGACTTCATCGGACGCGACGCGCTGCTCCAGATCAAGGCCGCGGGCGTCCAGCGGAAGCTCTGCACGATCACGCTGACGCCTGCGCTCCCGCACGACTCCGATCTCTACGGCGGCGAAGCGGTCTACGCGGACGGTCGCGTGATGGGCCGGCTGCGGAGCGCCGGCTGGGGCTACACGGTCGGTAAGCACATCGGCTTCGTCTATCTGCCGCCGGCGCTGGCCGGCACCGGCACGCCGCTCGAGATCGAAGCGTTCGGCACGCGCCACGCCGCCGAGGTCGCACCGGACGTGCTGTACGATCCGGCCGGCGCCCGCCTCCGCCTATAATGCGGACGATGGCGACCGCCGAAGCCCGGGCGCTGCTCGATCGTCTGATCGCCGAGCACGAGGCCGGCCACGCGCTGCCGCGCGAGTTCCAGACCGATCCCGGAATCTACCAGCTCGACCTGGAGCGCATCTGGCGCCGCGGCTGGCTCTTCGCCGGCCACGCCTGTCAGGTGAAGCGCCCGGGCGACTACTTCGTCTTCGACGTGGACACCGACTCGGTCATCGTCATCCGTGGCGACGACGAGAAGATCCACGCGCTCCACAACACCTGCCGCCATCGCGGGATGAAGGTCTGCCAGGCCGAGTCCGGCCACGCCGCTCGCATCGTCTGCCCGTATCACCAGTGGTCGTACGCCCGTAACGGCGATCTGGTGGCCTGCGGCGGGATGGACCGAGACGGCGACCTCGATCGGCGCGACTACGGCCTGCATCGCGCGCACGTCCGCGAGGTCGGCGGGCTCGTCTTCGTGTGCCTGGCCGCCGCCGATCCGGTCCCGTTCGAGCCGGCCGCACAGGACCTCGCCCCGCAGCTCGCGCCGCAGGGGTTCGAGCGCGCGAAGGTCGCGGCCGTGCGCGACTACGAGGTGCGCGCGAACTGGAAGCTCGTGTGGGAGAACAACCGGGAGTGCTGGCACTGCCACGCGAATCATCCCCAGTACGTCAAGGCCAACTACGACAATGCGCCGATCGACGACCCGGCGCTCCGCCGCGAGATCGAGGCGCAGGCCCGCGCGACCTCGGAGCGGCTCGAAGCCGACGGCCTCCTGATCGACTACCGCGAGGCGGGCATGGTGCGCTTCCCGTCACAAGATTGCTGGTGGTCGATCAACCGCACGCCGCTGGTGCCGGGCTGGGTCACCGAGTCGATGGACGGCCGGCCGGTCGCGCCCCTGATGGGACGCTACTCGACGCGCGACGTCGGCACGCTGCGCATGCGGACGATGCCGAACTTCTGGAACCACGCGAGCAGCGATCACGCCGTGTCGACGCGCCTGGTGCCGGCGGGCCCGCAGACGACGCGGGTACAGGTGCAGTGGCTCGTCCACGAGGACGCCGTCGAGGGCAGGGACTACGCGCTCGACGCGCTGCTGCCGTTCTGGGAGCTCACGAGCATCCAGGACTGGAACCTGTGCGAGAAGAACCAGGCCGGCGTGAGCTCGTCCGCGTTCACGCCCGGGCCCTACTCCACGAAGCGCGAGTACAACGTGATCCGCTACACGGAGTGGTATCTGCACGAGATCGCCCGGCCGTAGTCGCATCCTCTCGTCGTCCGTCCGTCCGAACCGCACAGCGACGGCGCGCGAAGCTCCCGTCGCCGCGATGACCGCGATCAGATGCAGCGCCAGAAGAGCGTGGCTATCATCAGAGGCAGCGCCCGCGCACGCGATGCGGGTTTTACCGGATGGCGGCGCCGCGGGCCCGGTGACGATCGTGATGACGTCGCGCGACGGCGGCCACTTCGTCGCGGCGGCCGGCCGTGCGACGCGAGGAGGTCAGCCGTGCACCTCAAGCGGATCGTGGCGACCGTGCTCGGGGCGTTGTCGGCGGTGATCGTGGCGTTGTCGGCGGTCGGCTGCTCCAGCCACAACCCCCTGGTGAGCGCCAAGCTCGCGCAAGCCGAGCGAGCGGTGGACGAAGCCCAGCAGGCGGGCGCGGCGGTCCGCGCGCCGGTCGAGTTCAAGAACGCGCGAGACAAGCTGATGGCCGCTCAGACGGCGATGGAAAAGGGCAGGCACGAGCGGGCGATCCGGTCGGCCGAGCAGGCGGGGATCGACGCGGAATACGCGCGCGCGCGGGCCGCCAATCAGCGCGTCAACGCGATGGCCGGCGAGATGAACCAATCCCTCGAGGCGCTGCGCCAGGAGCTCGAGCGTACCCCGTAGGGCGGCTCGCTCGCGGAGGTCCGACAATGAGTCAGCGTACCCCTTCGCTCGATCGGTTCGTGGCGGCGGTCCTTCCCCTGGCCCTCGCCGCCGGCTGCGCGTCTTCGGACCAGCAACGGGCGGTGAAGGAGCAAATGGCACGGGCGCAGGCCGCCTTCCAGCAGGCACAGCGCGATCCGAGTGTGCAGATGTACGCGCAGCTGTGGCTGGTGGACGCGCAGAAGGCGCTGCGGGCCGCCGAGCAGGCGAAGGACCTCGACGAGCAGCAGCACCTGGGCTACGTCGCAGAGCGAAAGGCCCAGCTCGCGTCGGTGACGGGCGCCACTGGCCAGACGGAGCAGACCCTGCAGCAGCTCGGCAAGGAGACCGCCGAGATGCTGCTGAAGAAGCGCGACCGTGAGCTCACGGCCGCCCGCGCCGGGACCGACGCGCGGGGCCTCGAGTCCGACCAGGTCCGGCTCGCCGCCGAGGCGCGCGTGCGCGAAGCCGAGGCGCAGGCCCGCGCGGCCGAGCAGGCCCGCCGCCGCGACGTAGAGGCCGAGGCGAAGGCCCGCGCGGCGGAGCAGGCCAAGGGAGCGGCGCTCGCGAAGGAGCTGGCGAGCCTCAGGGCGCAGCAGACCGACCGCGGCCTGGTGCTCACGATCGGCGACGTGCTCTTCGATGCCGGCAAGACCAGCGTGGGGCCGGGCGCGCAGCGAAGCATCGACAAGCTGGCGGAATTCCTCAAGACGTATCCCAAGCGCAACGTGCTGATCGAGGGCCACTCGGACAGCCTCGGCAACGAGGAGTTCAACCTCAAGCTGTCGCAGCAGCGCGCGGACGCCGTTCGGGATCTGCTGGTGGCCAGGGGCATCACCTCACAGCGGATTCGCACCAAGGGCTACGGCGCGAGGTTCCCGATCGTCGACAACGATACGTCGGTCGGCCGTCAGCAGAACCGACGCGTCGAGGTGCTGGTCCTGACCGAAGGATCGACCGCCGAAGCTCCTCAGCGTTAGCTACTCGGTCGGTCGCGACTCTTCGGCGAACTGGAGCAGCGCGATCATCAGCGCGACGATGACCGGACCCAGCACCATCCCGATCGCGCCGAACGCGGAGAGGCCTCCCATGAGCCCGAGGAAGACGGGCAGCGTCGAGATCTGAGCCCGGCCCGAGACGACGAGGGGCTTCAGGACATTGTCGATCGTGCCCACCAGCGCCAGCGACCACACGAGCAGGAAGCCCGACGCCCACAGCCGCTCCTGGATCAGGAGCACGCCGACGGCCGGGATCCAGACGAGCGCGGTGCCCACCATCGGCACCAGCGACACGATCGAGCTCAGCACCCCGAACACCACGGGCGAGGGCAACCCGGCCATGGCGAAGCCGATCCCGAGGAGCGTGCCCTGAGCCACGGCGGTCAGCAGCGTGCCGAGGACGACCGCGCGCGTCACCGCGGACAGATGGGCAAGCAGGTCCGCCTTCCGCGCCGGGTCCATCGGGATCAAGCGCACGCCCCGCCGGACCATCTCCCCGCCGTCGCGCAGGAAGAAGAAGAGAAGGAAGAGCATGAGGAAGAAGCCGACCACGACGCCGAGCGCGCCCACGACGAGCGTGCCGCTCATGGCCACCGCGAGCTTGAGCGCGTTCTGACCGCCCTGCACCAGCCAACCCTGAATCTGCTCGGCGCTCACCGGCAGGTGGGCCAACATGCGATCGATGGCCCCCTGCAGCAGCGGCACCCGAAGGACGTCGCTCATCTTGGTGATGTGGTGGTGCTGGGCGAGCGCCTCGATGCGGCCGACCAGCTCGGTGGCCTGGCCGACGAAGGCGAGCGCCAGCAGCGTCGCCGGCAGCAGGATCAAAAGGATGCTCGCGAGGGTGATCAGGAGGGCGGCGAGCCCCCGACGGCCCCGAAGCGCGCGGCCGAGCGCCTCGTTGACGGGCGACAGCAGAAAGGCCAGGAGAAACGCCCAGAGGATCGAGCCCACGAAGGGCTGAACCATCCAGGAGAGCGCCACCCCGAGCAGGCCGGCGGTGACGAGCGCGAACACTCTCGGATAGAAGCCACCGTCCGGCTGCCGCACGCGATCCGCCCTACGCCCGACCGACCGGCGACTCGAGCAGCTCGCGCCGCCGGCGCTCGAATCGCTCCAGCAGCAGATCGATGTGCATCGTCAGGTGGAAGATCTCCCCGGAGTATTTCAGCGGGACCTCGGTCTCGTCGATCACCTGCCGCCGCAACACGCGCAGACGATCGATCTCACTCTTCAGCTCCTCGGCCGAGAGCGGCTCGCCGCGCTCTTCCGACTCGCGCAGCACGACGTAGCGGCGCGCGATGCGACGTCGATACATGTTTTCCACGGTCGGCCGTAGCCAGCCGAGGAGCGGAAACAGCAGGGTGACCGCCGGCAGGATCACCAGCACCGTGCGATCGAGCAGTCCGGCGAGCCAGAACGGGAACGTGCGCTCGAGCCACGAGGGCCCGTTGCGGAGGTAGCGGCGAGCTTGCTCGTTGAGCGGGAGCTCGAGGTTCGCCTCCGACGGGAACTGGCCGGCGCGCTCGAGCAGACCGCCCTTGCGATGCACTCGGTCGGCCGCGTCGAGCAGGAGCCTGACGAGGTCCGGATGGATGCTGGCGCTCACGACGAGCGCCGCGGTCACGCCGAAGACGGTCCGATCCTCGCGGGGAATGTTGCGCGCCATGTCGAGCGCGCCCTCGCTGATGCGCAGCGACTCCATGAACTGGTAGCGCCCGGCGTAGGCGGGAAGTCGACGCTCCATCATCAGCTCGATCCGTGGATTCGAGAGCAGCCGCTGGACCAGCGCCGCGCGCGGCGCCAGCACGAAGAAGGCGACATCGACCTGTCCGCCCGTCAAGGCGTGCTCGGCTTCGACGTTCCCCAGCGGGAGGATGAACGTGCCGTCCTCCGTCACACCATTGTCGGTCAGCAGGCGAAGGACGAGCGCCCGCGTGCCGCTCCCCTCTTCGCCCACCGCCAGGCGCCGGCCGTGCAGCTCCGACAGGGACGTCACGCCGAGCCCCTTTCGGTGAAAGATCCAGAGGGGCTCATAGAACAGGCTGCCGAGGGCGGTCAGGCCGGTCACGCCTTCCGGGACCGTGCCACCCTGCACGAATCCGACGTCGACCTCACCGGCCATCAGCTTCTGCAGTGTCGCCATGGAGCCGGGACCGGGTCGAATCTCCAGCCTGAATCCCTGCTGGGCGAGCGCCCGTCTGTATTCGAGGGCGTACCGATAGTAAGCGCCGTCGACGGGGCCGGTCGAGATGACGAGACGCCGGGGAGGTAGCGGCCCGGCGAACCGGTTGGAGATCAGGACACCGATCGCGAGCGCCAGGACGACAGGGGCGCCGATCAGGGCGAGCTGGATCCACCGCTGTCGCAGTCGGGTCATGGTCGGCGGGACCCAACGCCCGCCTTCACCAGTCTAGCCCGTGGGAGTGAGGATAGGATCGCTCCATGATACGGTCTTGGTCGTGAGGTAGAGACCCGCCATGCCCTGGGCCCCCCATATCCAGGCGCTCGTCGAGCGCCATCCCGTCCTGCGAGCCGTGGGGAACACTCCCCTGGTCCCGGTCGAGATCTTCCATGGCGAGCTGCCCGACGTGGAAGTGTTCGCGAAGATGGAGTCTCTGAATCCTGGGGGGTCGCTCAAGGACCGGCCCGTGCTGCGCATGCTCCTGGGTGCCCTGGACGACGGGCGGCTCAAGCCGGGCAAGACCGTGCTGGACAGCTCGTCCGGCAACGCCGGCATCGCGTACGCCATGATCGGCAGGATCATCGGCGTGCCGGTCGAGATCGTGATCCCCGACAACGCGAGCGCCGAGCGCAAGAAGCGTATGCTCGCGCACGGGGCGAAGCTCACCTTCACGGACGCGCTACTGGGCTACGACGAGGCCCTGCGCGAAGTTCGGCGCCGGTTCGAGGCCGAGCCGGGAAGCTACTTCTTCTGCGATCAGTACAGCAACACGGACAACTGGCGCGCGCACTACGAGACGACCGCCGCCGAGATCTTGCAGCAGACGGATGGCCGGCTCACCCATATCGTCGTCGGCGTCGGGACCGGTGGCACTCTGACCGGCCTGGGTCGCCGCCTCAAGGAGCACGATCCTTCGATCAAGGTGATCTGTGTCATTCCCGAGGCGTTCCCCGGTGTGGAGGGGCTCAAGCCGCTCGGCCGTGCCGAGGACATCGTGCCGGCCATCTTGGACCAGGACTTGATCGACGAGCGCGTGCCGGTGACCGTCGACGAGGCGTACGCGATGTGCGTACAGCTGGGTCAGGCCGGCTTCTTCGTGGGTCAGTCCTCCGGGGCCTACATGGCAGGCGTCGCGCGCGTCGCCCGCCGCCTCGGACGCGGCCGCTTCGTGACCCTCTTCAACGACCTGGGCGAGCGCTACTTCTCGACCCGGCTCTGGGACTAGCGATCACCACATCCTGAAGGCGAGCCCGAAGGCGCCAACAGCACCTCCAGGGCACAACGGCGGGGCCATTTCGGGGCCCCGGCCACGCGACGCAGAATCGAGGGGCGCCACGGCTTCGCCGGGGCGGCCCGAGCGTTGGGGGCATGGGGGGCCATTTCGGGGCCCCGGCCACGCGACGCAGAATCGAGGGGCGCCACGGCTTCGCCGGGGCGGCCCGAGCGTTGGGGGGTATGGGGGGCCATTTCGGGGCCCCCCTTTACAACAACGGCGCTACGCGCTCGGCGAACAAGCGCATGGATTGAGGACGCGCTCGTTTGGGATTCGACCGCCTGGGTTCATCCACGTCGAGAGCGTCGAAACCCCATCTGCTCGCGCAGCTGCTGCAGCCGATCCACCACCGCTTCGGGTGTGCCGAACACGGCGTACTCGCTCAGGATCTCGTCGTAAGAGATTTCGGCGAGGCGATTGGCCCGCGCCGCGCGCGCTTCCGCGGTCTGCGCGGTCGCGCCGTCGAATTTCCGGAGCGCCGAGCTGATCGACCGGAAGAAGCCCATCGTGCTCGCTTCTGTGCGATGCGGATGGGCGGGTGCGGCTTCTGAAACGGCTTGGGCATGATGCAGAGGTCCTGAAACTGGAAATACTTCCCCTGGTGTGAAAAGCGCTCCTGGGTCCACGCTTTACGCAATATGTCGAGGGTCTCGAGGAAGCGGTCGCGGCTCTCGTGTACGGAATGTTGAAGCCCTGGTAGTGCCCGGGCAGCCCGCTGCGCCCGACGCCGAACTCCAGTCGTCCCTTGGAAATATGGTCGACGGTGGCGACGTCTTCGGCCAGACGCAACGGGTGGCTCAGCGGCAAAACCTGGACGGCGATCCCGATCTTGACGCGTCGCGTGCAGGCGGCCAGCGCGGACGCGATGATCAACGGCGCGGCCAGCACCGATCGATCCTTTTGGAAGTGGATTTCGGCCAAACATACCGCGTCGAATCCGAAATCCTCGGCCGCTTTCATCTGCGCCAGCGACTCGTCGAATGCCGCCGCCTCACTCACGCCCGGCGGACTGTGGAACTCCGTGAACAGACCGAATTCCATTTCGCCCTCCCGATCGAATTCGGTTTATCCTACGCCGTGAGCATCCCGTGACGGGGGCCAAGATTGGGAGGTCAATAATGCCAGGGGACAAGGTGTTCGATCGGACCGCAGAAGACATCGGCAACATCATCCTGCTCGAGCACGTCAACGTGAAGATCCCGGATCAGGCGACCGCGACCAACTTCTACGTGACGACTCTCGGGCTCACCCGCGACCCGTACATCATGACCGGCACCGAGAACATGTGGATCAATGCGGGACAGCAGCAGTTCCACATGCCGACCGGTAAGCCGGAAGTGCTCCGCGGCGTCGTCGGCTTCGTGATTCCGGACATCGAAGGCCTGAAGATGCGACTGGGGGCCGCCCGCGAGAAGCTCGCGGGCACGAAGTTCATGTGCGCCGCCGAGGACAAGTACATCAGCGTGACCTGTCCCTGGGGGAACCGCATGCGCTTCCACGCGCCCGGTCCCGAGTTCGGCGACATGACTCTCGGCATTCCGTACGTCGAGTTCAACGTGCGGCCCGGCGCCGCGGTCGGCATCGCGAAGTTCTATCAGGCTGCGATGGGCGCTCCCGCCAGCGTGTCGTTCAACGGCAACGTGTCGGCGAAGGTGCAGGTCGGCGCCAAGCAGCAATTGATCTTCCGTGAGACCGCCGAGCCCGAGGTGCCGTACGACGGTCACCACATCGCGATCTACGTGACGAACTTCTCGGGCCCGCACCGGTGGCTGAAGGAGCGCGGCCTCATCAGCGAGGAGTCGAACCCGGTGCAGTACCGCTTCAAGGACATCGTCGATCCGGAGACCTCGAAGGTGCTCTTCACCATCGAGCACGAGGTCCGCAGCGCGACGCACCCGATGTTCATGCGTCCGCTCGTGAGTCGCAACCCGGCGCAGCAGCAGCGGACCTATCAGCGCGGCCGCGACGCGTTCTA
>Ga0066698_10000695_pt1 | contig 13281 bp, 4 predicted proteins | sample GraSoiAngelo_147_FD_66457 | JGI IMG/M metagenome (GOLD analysis project Ga0066698, IMG submission 66457) | Grasslands soil microbial communities from the Angelo Coastal Reserve, California, USA - 14_1009_05_40cm | ecosystem: Environmental > Terrestrial > Soil > Grasslands | place: USA... | reverse complement strand
TGCCCCCGGGCTACACCTTCGAGAAGTACGGCAGTGACTCTACATACTGGAACCTCATCCGTCGGTACCTGATCGATGTCGGTGGCTCCACCTTCTACAACCCGACCACCCAGTACTGTGACTATTACAACTGTACCCGCAACAACTCGACGTGGGCGGGTTGGGTGCTCGACAGCCGCCCATACCCACACGGGACGTACACGACCGACGGCGACATCCAGGAAGAGGTGTGGAGGGAGATCAGCTTGAACAATTGGCCGTACGGTCTCCACTACCAGTTCTTCGTCTTCACTGCGTCCGGTCTGTTGACCTACAGCGCGAACAACGGATGGTCTACCAACGGGACGACGGGGACTTACTGCGCCTATCACTCGCACTACTACCCGAACAACACCTCGAACGCCCCCGTGATCTACGCCAATATGCCCAGCCAGGATCAGCACTGGAACTGCTCAGCTCACTCCGGCAACAACTTTTATGCCCCCAGCGGCGATTATACCGCCGACGGTGCGATCTCGACCCTGTCGCACGAGCAGTTCGAGATGATCACCGACCCGCTCGGAAACGGGTGGTACGATGACCAGGGAAACGAGAACGGGGACAAGTGCTCTTACCACTACGGCACGGTGAGCAGCGACCAGGCGAACGTCACGCTCAACGGGCACCGCTATATCCTGCAGGGGGAGTGGAGCAACGACCTGTACTCCAGGACCGGCTATGGCTGTACGTGGTATCGCGGTTACGCGTACAACTAGCGCGTGGCTGAACCGGCGGCGGAACATCCGCCGCCGCCGGTCCGGCCGCCCCGGATCACCGCCTGCCCGACGCATCACACGGAATCGACGCCCTCCTCGATCTGCGTGCGAAGGTCGGAGGGGCGGCGCATGAGCGAGACCGAGGCGCTCACCTGGCCCGCAACGAGGCTCAGCGACGCACTCGAGGCCCCCGCGCGGGACACCTTTTCGGCGAAGCCCGTGGAGGCCGCTTCGGTGCCGGCCTCCCTGGGCGACGCGTGCGACGACAACAGCTGCGTGACTACGCCGGTGACCGATCCGAAGGCGCACGGGAAGTCGTCGCCGCCAAGGATGGCGGCAAGCTCAGCGCAACGTGAAGCGACTAGAGAGCGAGCGAACGACCCTACGGTAAATTTCGCACACGGGCGTCACGCCAACTTTTTTCGCTTGACCGACGTACGGGGGCGGCCGTACACGAGTGCGGGCGCAGCCGCGTGGGGGGCGGTCGAGGAGGCCGGGCGGGCCGCCCGAGGAGAATGTGATGAAGCCGACCCTCCCCCGGCGCGGTCGTCCTTGCGGCGCTCGTTGGCAGACCTGCAACCCCGTCCCACAGGCGACCAAGACCTTCAGCGCCGCACGGGAAACCACCAACCGGTCCTTCGCCGCGCTGGTGAATCGCCGTCGTGCCGGCCTATCGGTAGTAGCGCGACTATTTGAGGAAGAAAGCGTCATGAAGGACGTCGGCTGTCTCGTCACTGCATTCGCTCTTGTGGCACTTCTCGAGAGTGCATCGTCCCCGGCGTTGGCTTCTTGCAACGTCATCCCCGCGGCTGCCCGCTCCTTCGCGTCGAGCATGGGCTCGGTGTCAGCCCCCTTCGCCTCGCCGGACGACGTGGTGACGGTGACGCGCGAGGCCAAGGTGTTTGCTGCCGATCCGGCCCGGAACCACGTCTCGATCCGATTCCAAGCGGACGGACACGTCGTCGACGACGTTGCGGCCACGACCTGCGGCCCGGAGACATGCGACGCGACAGGGTGCAGCTGCGTGCACTTTGCCTTCCCGAAGGCGGACGCGCCGGTGGAAAACCCCGGGCCGTGCAATCCGGCCGCGTCCCTCACGCGCACCGGGCTCGTCGTGATCGAGGTGACGACGGACTCCCAGCTCACGGCGCGGATCGACGAGCTCTTCATCCCCGGTTCCCGGGTCCGCGACGACCGGTTCCCCTCCTTCCTCGCTCTCCCGCCACCCAACGCCTTCGACGCGCTCGTACACGACGTGACCGGGTTCGGGAAAAACGTCCTGGCCGCCGGGGACGTGAACAGCACGGGAAACCCCATCCTGTTCATCCCCTTCGACTTTCACGACCTGCTCCCCAATATCGAGGGGATCACGCTGACGCGCTTCGTCGAAGTCCTTGCACCGGCCCTGGGGACGACGTGCGTGGCCGGGGTCCCCGAGTCGTTTACTGCGAACGGCGCCAAGCTCCCGCCTCTGCTCTCCCGGAGCGGGGAGCACGTCCTCGGCACCGTGGATGCGCCGCGCTCCGTGCTGCGCATCGAGCTCGAAGGAGCCTGCCCCGACGTGGGGCCGCCGGAGGCGGGGGTCGGACCGGTCGTCATCCGTTGCGTGCAGGGCGACGCGCCCAAGAGCATGCGGGCCAACCCCCTCACCCTCGCGCGGGCGGGCAAGTTCGCGGTCTACGAGAACCGGGAGAGCGGCCCGGGGGTGTCGGCCGAGGTGGATCTCGACCAGCACTGCAACTCGCTCGGGGACGAGACCGTGGACCTGAACAACGACTGTGACAAGACCGACGTCATCCTCTACGCGCTCGACCTGCAGAACCCCGGAGCAGCCCCGATCGAGATCGCCAGCGTCGACATGCGCTGCTTCGCGAACTTCGGGACGGACGGCCTCCTCGAGCGCCTCCAGCAGCCAGTCTTCGCCTTCCAGGCCTCCGAGGACCTCGTGGCATTCCGCGTCCCGGAGCTCACGTCGACCGACGACGCCGGACGCTTCGACCTCGACGGCAACGGTCGAGAAGGCGACGTGTTCACCGCCGGAGCATTCGACCTGCGCAAGGGTGCCTCGGACCCCAGGAAGGGCACGATCCTGGCCGCCACGCGAAGCCCTCGGCTGGAGCTGGCGGGAAGCCTGCTCGCCTTCTCGTTTCCCGACGCGAACGGAGCGGACGCACTCGCGGTATACGATGCAGCGCTGACCGACCCCGGTCACCCGAACCCCTTCTTCGTCGGTACGGCCGAACACCCCACCTTCCGGGTGACGCGGTCCAAAGAGCTGAGCGGGAATTTCCCAATGGCAGGGGTGTTTCTCGATCCGAGCCTGCCGGTGGACTTCGCCGTCAGCGCCGGTCGGGTCGCGTTCGTCGTCCCGAACGGCGAGAAGTGCGAGTCCAGTCCCTGTGCCCTCATGCTGTTCGATAACGTGGAACACACCGTCAGGGACTTCCGCCGATCGAGCCCAACCAGCCTCCTCGCGCTGAGTCCCAAGTGGCTCACGTTCGTGGCCCGGGACAACGGGATGAACTCGACGCCGGTGGGCGTGATCGACCTCGCTGATCGCGACAAGGAGCCCGAGCTGATCTGCAACGGCCCCGGCGCCGTCGCCCTTCCGGTGCCCGCCCTCGCGGACTCACTCGTGCCCTGCGTCGAAGCCGAGTTTTTTCCGCCCACCTCCCCGCTGGGGTTTCGCCTTCTTTTGCACGCTTTCCGCCCCACGGCGCCGCCGGAGGACCGAGAGAAGAATCTCGGCCTCGCCCTCGCGTTGCCTTTCGGCCCCAGCGTGAACGGCGGCACACTGGCAGTGGCGGTGGACGAGAGCAGGCAAGGCATGGACCTCGACGGCGACGGGAGGGTGGGGGATGGCCCGCCCTCGCGGGTGGGTGGTCCGTACGTCCTGCACACCTTCAACGCCCTCACCGGGAGGACAATCAACTTCCGCGAGCGCGTCAACCTCGTGGGTCCCGCCGGTGAGCTGGTGTCTCCCGGCGCGCTCAAGTTCGCGGAGGGAGGGCTGACGTTCATTTCGCCGGGTCCGACGCGCACGATCCTCCGCGACCTCGACGAGGACGGGACCTTCGAGGAGGTGGACCCGACGACGGGGAAGGTCGCCGATAATTGTCCGCTGCTGTTCAACCCGCTGCAGGAAGATACCGACCAGGATGACGTCGGCGACGTCTGTGACAACTGCCCAACAGTGGCGAATCCTGATCAGGCAGACGCCAACGAGGACGGCATCGGCGACGCGTGCGAGCTGGACGACGGTAACCCCTGCACGGTCGATCAGTGCGATAGCTCCGGCCGCTGCCTCCATCAGCCCGGGAACGCCGGGACGGCGTGCCGCCCGGCGGTGGGGCCGTGTGACGTCGCGGAGACCTGCACGGGTGTTTCGGCGCAATGCCCCGAGGATCGGCTCGCCCCCGCCGGGACGTCGTGCCCGGACGACGGAGACGCCTGCACGGACGACGAGTGCGACGCGGCGGGCACGTGCGTCCATCCGAAAAATCCGAGCAAGCTCGGCTGCAATCGGACCCCCGATTGCAGCCGGGCGTTTGCCAGCCCGGGCACGGTCTGGCCGCCGAACCACAAGTTCGTGGCCATCTCAGTTGCAGGCGTGGCGGACCCGGACGGCGACCCCGTCGCCCTGACCGTCACCGGCATCACCCAGGACGAGGCGCTCGATGATGCGGCAGAGACGGGGACCTGTCCGGATCCCGCCCTCGTCGGCAGCACCGCGCGCGTGCGAGCGGAGCGCGATGGAAGTGGGGACGGGCGCGTGTACCACGTGAGCTTCGTCGCCGACGACGGCCGGGGCGGCCGCTGCAACGGGACCGTGACGGTGTGCGTGCCGCACGACCAGGGAGCGGGCCATCGCTGTGTGGACCAGGGCGCGCGGTTCGATTCGACCACGGGGGTCTGCGGCGGCACCTGAGCGCGTGCCGACGCGGGCAGGTAGCAGCCGCGTGCCATCCTTCGGGCCGCGGGGCGTCCTTCTCGTCCCCACCCTGGTCTCCGCCCTGCTCTACGGGCTCGCTTTTCCGCCCTTCGGTTCACACCTGCTCGCCTGGGTTGCGCTCGGCCCTCTCCTGCTCGCCATCCGCGCCGCGGGGCCGCGGGCGGCGCTCGGGCTCGCCTGGCTCTGGCTCCTCGTCATGGCCTGGACGGTGGGCGACGCCCTGCCGCGAGCGGTGGCCGTGTACTTCGAGCAGCCGACGCTGTTCGGGATCGGCTTCGCGATCGCGCTCTTCTCGCTTCACGGCGCGCCCTACTACATGGCCTTTGCCGCCTGGTACCGCGCCCTCCGGCACTGGGAGAGCCCGTTCTTCCCGCTCGCGACGGGCGCCGCGTGGGTCGGGGCAGAGCTCGGGCGCGTGAAGTTCCTGACGGGCAACCCGTGGGCGCTCGCCGGCTACTCCCAGATGCACGCCACCTCGCTGATTCAGATCGCGGACGTGACCGGCGTCTACGGCGTGAGCTTCGTACTCGTCGCGGTGAACGCCGCCCTGGTCGAGCTCTGGCTCTCACGCACACGCGGCCCGCACGCCCGCCGGGTCGCGATCGGGGGCGCGGTGCTCGTGGGGGCGATGGCACTTCTGGCCTTCGCGTACGGGCGGTTCCGCCTCGCCGGTTCCGAGGCTGCGTCTTCAGGCGCCCCGGCGGTGCCGATCGCCATCGTCCAGGGCAACCTGGACGTCGGGTCACAGTGGCGTCCCGACCTTTACGGACGGAACCTCGACACCTATCTTCGCCTCACCGACCGCGTGCTGCGCGACGGTCATCCGGCGCTCGTCCTCTGGCCCGAGAGCGCCATGACGTTCTTCCTGGACGACGAGCCGCTCTATCGCCGGGCGATCGGACGCGTCCTCTCGGCAGGCGGGGTCGAGCTCCTCGCCGGCGGGCCGCGGGCCGCCGGGCAGCCGCCGCAGTACTTCAACTCGGCGTTCCTGCTCAACCCTGCCGGCGACGTCGCCGGCCGATACGACAAGCAGTACCTGCTCCCATTCGCCGAGTACTTCCCGTTCGCCCGCCTCGACTTCCTGAACCGCCGCTTCGGTCGCGCGCGGGTGTTCACGCCGGGCACGCCGACCCCCCCGCTGCCGACGGCCGCGGGCTCCGCGGGCATCCTCATCTGCAACGAGGCGCTCTTCCCCGAGATCGCCGCCGCGCGGGTGCGTCAGGGGGCGGCGTACCTCGTGAACCTCGCCAACGACTCGTGGCTGGGCGACCGGAAGTACGCCGTCCGCGTCTTCGACATCATCCTCCTCCGCGCAGTGGAGCAGCGCCGCTACCTGGTGCGTGTATCCACGTCCGGTCCGTCGGCGATCGTCGACCCGTGGGGACGGATCCGCGCCGCGACCGCTCTCGAGACGCAGACCACGACCGCCGGCGCGATCGCGCCGAGCCACGACCACACGCTCTACTACCGCGTGGGCGACCTGTTCGCCTACGCGTGTACCGCGGCGGCACTGGTGGCGCTTCTCGCCCGAGCTCGCCGGCTCAGGCGGTAGCCTCGACCTCGGCCTGTATCCCGAGCTGCTCCAGGTCCCAGTCGAGGCCGAGCTGCGTGAACAGCGCCGCGGCACGATCGACGCAGGCCTCGGGCTCGAGCCCCTGGAACGTCCGCGGGCCGTCCCTGCGCTCGGGCAGGCGCCGGCCAACCTCCGCGAAGGTACGGGCGACCTCCGGCAGCGCACCCAGGCGTTGGCCCTCCGCAGCGCTCCGGCTCCACCACGCGAGCGCCCGGTCGCGCTCTCCGAGCAGCCAGCACAGGCGCCCCGCCAGCTTGTACGCCTCGGCCCGTTCGCGCGCGACCTTGGCCGCGATCCGGATCGCGGCGCGGGCGCTGCGGCGCGCACGCTTGCCCACCTGTCGCGCCGCCGGCGCGCCGTCACGGAGGCACTGCTCGAGATCGGTCACGTCGAGCAGGAAGCGACTCATGAGGTACGCGCTCACGTGGTAGGGCGTCCAGACACGTCCCAGCCTCTCGACGACGCCCCTGGCTTCCAACAGCGCCTTCCCCGCCCGCTCGCGATCACCGAGGAGGATCTCCGCCTTCGCCCTGGTCGCCAGCGCCAGGAGTTTCAGCACGGCTTCGTGCCGCGAGAGATAGTATCGGTCGACAGCCCGAAGGGCCTCGGCGAGCCGCCGCTGCTCGAGCAGCACGAAGGCGCGCATCGAGTACTCGGTGGACTGCGCGAAGCTGTAGCCGTAGGACTCGCTCAGCTCGCACAGCTGTTCGATGTGGTGATGCGCCGCTGCGAAGTCCCCTTGCCGAACCTTGCGCTCGCAGTTGAGGCCCAGGTACGTGTTGACCTCCCAGAGCTGCCCGTATCGCAACGCCTGCGTGACCAGCGCCTCGTCGATCGCGCGGTCCTCGTCCCAGCGGCCCTCGAGGAAGTCGTGGACGAAGCGCATCGAGCGGAACACGAACACGTCTTGCGCATGGTCTGCGCGGAGCAGGCTACGGGAGGCCTCGAGGACGCGCCGGCTGAGCCGGAATGACAGGCCGGAGTAAGCGAACAGCACGGCGAACCCGGCGTAGTTGGGCGACGCCTCCTCTATCGTCCGCGGATCGTACCGGTTCATGTGCCGGATGCTGTCGAAGTAGTCGAAGAGGAGACGCCGCGTGTCGCTCGTCGACTGGGCCCGCGTGCGATTCATCCTGATCTGCAGGGCCTGGCGAAAGCGCTCCTTCCCCTCGGCCGAAGGGCGACGGCGCGGGGAAAGGTAGAGCTCGCGCAGCACGACCGGGAGATCCGAGGCGAACTTGCGGGCGATCGCGAGCGGGGTCCTCGCGACGCGCTCCCCGAGGAACTCGAGGGCACGGTTGAAGTGATCGATCGATTCGGTCAGGTGGCCGGTGTTCATCAGCGCCTGCCCGATGTTCCGCTCGAGCGTCGCCTTCTTGGCGGGATCGCCCCCCTCGCCGTGGATCGCGAAGTAGAGACGCGAGGCCTCGCGGAAGTAGTGCAGCGCCTCGCTCGAGGCGGCGGCGCGAGCCGCCTCGTCGCCCGCTTTGAAGAGATACTCCTCCGCCTTCTCCGGGCTCTCGGCCCGCGAGAAGTGGTAGGAGAGCATGCCGTAGAAGTCCGCCAGGCGATCGGCGAACAGGGTCTCGATCGAGCCGGCCACTGCGAGGTGGAGCTCCTTGCGCGTCCGCTGGAGGAGCGAGGCGTAGATCGTCTCCTGGGCGAGCGCGTGTTTGAAGACGTACTCGATCTCGTCGCCCACCCGCCGGTCGGTCAGAAGCTGCCGCTTCTTCAGGTAGGCCAGTGCCGAGCCGAGCTCGGCGCCGGGCGGCGCGACCGAGGCGATGATGCGGTACGGCGCGCTCCTGCCGATCACGGAGATCAGCTGCAGGAGCCGGCGGACGGGGTCGGGCAGGTGTTCGATGCGCGCCATCACCACGTCCTGGATCGTCTCGGGGATCACCGCCGTCTCGACTTTGGCCGTCACGTGGAAGCGGTCGTCCCGATACTCCACCGCGCCCTCGTCGATCAGCGCGCGCAGCACCTCCTCGATGTAGAAGGGATTCCCTTCCGCCTTGCGGGCGATCAGTGCCCGCGTCGCGTAGGGCAGCTCGTCGAGCCGGAGCAGGTTGCGGATGAGCTGCTCGCACGAGGCGTCGTCGAGCGGCTCGAGCTGGATCTCCACGGCGTGAGCCTGATAGGTCTCGCGCGCGAGGGCGAGCAGCCGCTGGCCCGTCTGCGTGTAGTCGGGGCGGAAGACGTGCACGAACACGATGGGGCTCTCGGCCACCAGGCGGAGCACCGACTCGAGCAGCTTCATCGACGAGAGGTCGGCCCAGTGCACGTCCTCGAACACGAGCACGAGCGGCCGCACGGCAGCCATGGCGCCGAGGAGCTCGCGCACCGTCTTGAAGATCAGCTTCTCCAGCGCTTCGCCCTGGATGCCCTTCAGCCGCTCCGCGTGCCGTCCCGTGGACCGCATCCCCATGAGCGTCGCGATGAAAGGAACGTACTCCTCGACGCCATCGGGGAAGACCTCCGCCACCGCTCCCTCGAGCTTCTCGAGCGCCTCGGCCTCGTCGTCCTCCTCGGCGATCCCCGCCCAGTGGCGGAGGAGGTCGACGAAGGGGTGGAAGCTGAGGCTCTGGCCGACGGAGAGCGATCGGCCCTCGAGCAGTGTCGCGGCCTTCATCTCCTCGAGCGCGCGAGCCTCCGCCAGGAGCCGCGACTTGCCGATACCCGCGTCCCCGACCACGTTCACGATCGCGCCGGCGCCGGCCACGACCCTCGCGATGCAGTTCCGGATGCGGGCGAGCTCGTGCTCGCGGCCGACCATCGCGGAGGCGATCATGCGGTCGGCCCCGGCGAACCGCGGGCGGTGGACCCGCTCGCGGACGGACATGACCTCGTACGCCGAGACGGCCGCCTGCTTCCCCTTGAGGCTCAAGCGTGCGGTCTTGCGGAACTCGAAATGCGGCCGCGTATGGCGATACGTCTGCAGCCCCACGTAGATGGCGCCGGTGGGCGACGCGTCCTTCAAGCGCGAGGCCAGGTTCACGGCGTCGCCCAGCACCGTGAAGTCGCGCTTCACGGCTCCGCCGACCCGGCCCGCGAGAACGAGCCCGGAGTTGATCCCCACGTGCAGACCGATCGGCACCGCCAGCGCGCCCTCCTCGTTCAGGCGGGCGATGTGGTTGCGCATCTCGATCGCCGCGTTGACGGCCTGCTTGGGGGCGTCCTCGAGCGCGGCCGGAGCCCCGAAGACCGCCATGATGCAATCGCCGATGTACTTGTCGACGAAGCCCCCGTGACTCCTGACCGCGGCCTCGAGGGCCTCGAAGCAGCGGTTGACGACGGCGGTCACCTCCTCGGGATCCAACCGCTCCGACATCGCGGTGAACCCCGAGATGTCCGCGAACATCACGGTCGCGACGCGGCGTTCGCTCGCCCTTTCGACCTGGTCGTCGGCCACGGCGGTGCTGCCGTCACGGGTTTGTAACGCCCCCGTGTCCGTCGGGTCAACGTGTAGTGCGGGTGTCGCTGGCCGTCAGGGGACCGGCAGGTTGTCGCCGGTGTTGCCGTCGTTGCCCGCCTGGCAGCTGACGAGGTCGACGAGGCCGTCCGCATTGTCGCGGATGCGGTTGCGGGTGACGAGGGTACGATCCACACTCGGTCCGGCTCATCAAAGGCGGTCCGTGCCGAGTTGCGGGCGCCGAAGTCGCTGGCATCGACATCGTGAACTGGGGGAACGCTCTCCGGACGAACCAGACCAGCGGAAACGAGCTCGAGGGCGTCCTTCCAGACGTCGCGCGCTGAGGCCTCGACGCGCACAACCCGCGGCCGCCCTGGATCTGCGTCGCTGCCCGTCAGCGGTCGTTGCCCGCCTGGCAGCCTGGCGAGGTTGACGAGGCCGTCGGCGTTGTCGCGGAGGTGGCCCCTGACGAGATTCCCGTCGGCCTGCAGGAATGCTATCCCGCTTCCTGGGTACCCACGAGCGAGGGCGAGGATTTCAGCGCCGCCTCCGCGATCTCTGCGCGACAGGCGCTTCGTGGCCTTCACACCAGGCAGCAGTTCACCGCCGCGGCCGCGAACCAGCCCACGGCTGATACGACGTTCACGGTCACGATCGGCGCGCCGCTACCGGCACACCCGCGTCACGTTGCTGCCGGTGTTGTCATCGCCCGACTTGCAGCGGATCAGGTCGGTAAGCCCGTCGGCGTTGTCGCGGATCGTGTTGCCGTCGATGAGGTTGCGCTCGGAGCGCTCCACCTCGATGCCGCTGTCGCGGCTCCCGATGCTCCCGTTCGCCACCACGGCGTTGCCGGTCACCTGATTGCGGGCCGCGCGCTCGAGCTCGATGCCGTCGCGGCCGTTCTCGCGGACCGTGTTCCCTGCCACCACGCTCCGGTTGGTGCCCTCTATCTCCATGCCCTCCTCGGCATTTCGCGTCACGAGGTTGGCGCGGATCTCGTGCTGCTTTCCGTCCTGGACCTCCAGCCCCTCCTCGCCGTTGCGCGCCACGCAGTTGCAATGCAGCCCGCCCCCGCTCGACTGCTTCAGCTCCACGCCGGCCTCCGTCCCGTCGACGATGTTGAGGAACCCGATCACGATGTTCGTGGAGTCTCGCACTTTGATGACCTCGTCGTCGCCCCGGCTGCCCCGCACGGTGGACCGCAGGTCGCGCGGCCGGAGCCCCTCCGCCGGGCAGCCCGTGGGCGTCGGCGAAACCCCCTCGATCGTGAGGTCGGCCCGTCCGACGATCCGCACCGGCCCTGCGCATGCGCCACTGACCGTGATCGTGGCACCGTCGTGGGCGGCGTTGACCGCCTTTTGCAGATTCCCGAAGGTGCGCGGTGGCGCGTCGACCGTGACCGTGCAGGGCGCGGTGACCAGGTCGCCGCAGAAGCTGCACGCCGGATCGCTCGAGCGCCCGGCGGGGACGCACTGCCCGCCAGCGTCGCAGCGCTCGAGGGTGCAGGGGTCGCCGTCGGTGTCGCAGGACCCGCCGGGGCCCACCGGCGTGTGCTCGCAGCGCCCGGAGACGTCGCAGCGGTCGATCGTGCACGGGTTGCCGTCGTCGGGATCGCAGGCGTCCCCCACGCCGTCCCCGTCGACGTCCTCCTGCCCCTGGTCGGTCACGACGCGGCAGCCGTTCGGGTCGAGATCGATCCGGCCTCCGTTCGGCACCAGGGGACAGTTGTCGCAGGCGTCGCCGACGCCGTCGTGGTCGGCGTCCTCCTGACCGTGGTTCGGCACGGACGGGCAGTTGTCGCAGCAGTCGCCGACGTCATCACCGTCGACGTCCTCCTGCATGGGATTGAAGTTGCGCGGGCAGTTGTCGCCCGTCTGCACCCGCGTCTGTCCTGTCTCCGGATCCGTCACGGGGATCGCCTCCTCGAAGTGGCCGTCGCCGTCGAGGTCGCGGAAGATCGTGCGCTGGAGGCTACAATCCGCATTCGTCGAGCACGGCCGGCTCGAGTCTTCGTTGCAGACGCCATCCGTTGTGTTGCACCGCGCGGGTGACTCGAAGACGAGGCCCCGGTCCATGAACCGGAGCGACGCGACCGTGTCGCGGATGCGCTGGCCGAAGTCGATGAGACGCCCCGAGTCGTCGTTCTCGACCACCAGCACGAACGGGCCCTTCGCCCCGCCCGGGTCGCCGACGTGGCCGTCGCCGTCGAGATCGAAGTGCTGTTCTGTCTCGTCGATCGCCACGGCCAGCGTGTTGCCGGAGACCTGCGGCTCGAAGCGCCCGAGGGACGTCAGCACGAGGCCGAAGGCGTTTCTCAGGAGAAGGAAGTCGTCCACGTCGCCGTCCTGGTTGACGTCGCGATCGCGGATGAGCCCCTCGACGCCCCGCTCGCGGAAGATGCACGGGATGAGCGTGTCCGAGAACGACCCAACCACGGTGGCGAAGATCGGGTTGCTCGGGTCCGCCGGCCTGCACTGGACGAAGAGGTCGAGGAAGCCAGGACCAGGACGCACATCGAGCCTTGCGGCCAGCACCGAGGGCGCGCCCGGGGCCAACTCAAGCGCGGTGCCGAACACGAGCCAGCGCGAGCTGAGACGCACGAACGAATCCGGCAGCACGGTAAATCCAGGGTTCTCGATCCGCCGGGTCGCGGCGTCGAAGAAGAGGAGCGCATCGCCGGCCAGCGCCCCGTTGCCGTCGAGGTCGATACCCTGCTGCTCCTCCGGGACGACGAACGCCACCCCCCGCTCGCTCACGGCGAAGTCGAACGGGATGCTCGCGAGGGGGAGGAGCCCGATGGCCTGCCGGGTCACGAAGAAGCGCGTCTGCCCGAGGCCTGCGACGGGCGTCAGCGCCGGGTCCGGGTCGGCGGCATCGTAGAAGTAGAGGATGTCCTGCGGCTCGGGGGCGTCGGGATCGACTCGCGCCGACACGGCGAGCAGACTGCCCGCGACCTCCAGGTGCACGGTGTTTGCGGGCAGGTCGATGGGCTTGCGCCGGGTGAGATCGAAGGCCCCGGCCTTGATGATGTCCCCGAGGTGCATGTTGTTGTTGAGGTCCATGCCGCTCTCGCCGATGCGGAAGGCGACCAGCTGGTCGGAGGCCGAGAAGCGGTAGAGGGTCTCCGCATGCTGGGGGTTGGAGAAGCCCGGCAGGTCGTTCTCGTCGACACTGTCGATCTGGATCGCGGACGCCAGCGGCTGCGTCAGGTCGAGGGCCATGAGGAAGTGGTCCCTCGTATCCCCGTCCGGCGGGGTGCTCAGGTCCCTGCACTGTGACGCGACCGGCCCGCACTCCGGGTTCTCGTACACCGCGAACCGGGTGCCGCCGGCCAGGGTCAGGAAGTGCGCCCGCTTGCCGTCGTCCGCCACGCCCATGACGCCCGGAATCACGATCGGCCCGATGCCCCCTTCCGGGGTCGCATCGAGGGCGCCCTGCGCCACCCGCAGCACGGACTCGCGCGCGTCCGCGGTGGCGATCACGTCGTCCGACCCGCCCTCGTGATGGAGGAGCGGGGGGAGCTGCTCCCCGTCGGGGGTGAAGGAGTCGAGCCGGACCTGACCGCGCTTGCCCAGGCGGGGCACGTGCA
>Ga0066698_10000683_pt1 | contig 13367 bp, 7 predicted proteins | sample GraSoiAngelo_147_FD_66457 | JGI IMG/M metagenome (GOLD analysis project Ga0066698, IMG submission 66457) | Grasslands soil microbial communities from the Angelo Coastal Reserve, California, USA - 14_1009_05_40cm | ecosystem: Environmental > Terrestrial > Soil > Grasslands | place: USA... | reverse complement strand
AGCCAGGCGCGTCGCGTGTCGCGCTCGCGCAGCGCGACATCGATGAAGCGCCCGTACTCCTCGCAGGCACTGATGAGATCGCCCTGGTTGGCGAGGGCCGCGGCGAGGCGCCGGTGGGCCGCCAGGTCTCGCGGGGCGATCTCCACGGCGACGCCGAGGAGCGCGATCGCGCTCACGCGGTCGCCCTTCCTCGCGAAGGCGCCGGCACCCTCGCGGAGGACGCTCAACGCCGCGTCGAAGTCCTCAAGCGATTGAAGCGTGCGCGCGAGGCCCCCGATCGCGTCGACGTCGCCGTATTTCCTGATGAGCTCGCGGTAGGCCGCCTCTGCCTGACGCAAGTGCCCGCTGACAAACAGGTTCGCCGCCGCCTCGCTCGCCAGACGATGGTCGCCCGCGACCCGCGGCTGGCCGAGACGTCCGCCGCGTTTGGCGAGCGCCTGCGCGAACTCGCCGGCCTTCTTGTTGTCCATGACCTTCGCGGCGGCCTGCCGAGCGCGCTCCGCGAGCGGTAGAACGTGAGCGGCGTCGACCGTATTCGCGGTGACGCCCAGCGCGTGCAGCTCGCGCGAAAGGAAGGCGGGCGCGGCCGGCCCGAGGTATTCCTTCGCCACGCCGAGGAGCTCCAGCGCCAGCGCGTTCACGCTATTCCTCTCCGCCGGCGCCGGGCTGATCGGACAGCGCATAGAAGCGGAGTGCGTTCAGCATGCGATCGAACGCCGAGGCGACCTCGTGCGTGATGTCATCGCCGCTACGCGTGTCGAACCGCGCCTCGCGCAGATCGATGTCCCCGGTCGACACCTGCGTCGCCTCGCCGACGAGCCGGCGGAGCGGCCCGACGAGGGAGCGTGTGAGGACGACGCCGATGACGAACGAGAGGAGAACGCCCATGACGAGCATGAGCGCCGCGTCGAAGGTCGCGTTGTCCGCCGCCTTCGTGTAGGTCGTGAGCGGTACGGCGAGGACGTACCCCCAGGGCTTGGTGACGAGCCGCGTCACGACGCCCCGCTGCTCATCGGAACCTGCACCGAACGCGAACGTCGCGCCGCCGCTCGCGCCCTTGGGGAGCGCGTCGAGCGCGGTCTTGAGCGTCGGCAGGGGGTCGATGACCAGCTGGTCCGGCGTCTTTTGGCCAAAGCGCTTGTCGGCGACGAGCTTCTTGACGGTGTCGGCTTCGATCGGCGCGATCGGCTTGTAGATCAACGATTCGGCCTGGTCGCGGTGGCCCTTAGTCTCGGACACGGCGAGGCGGATGCCGTAGTCGTCGACCAGGAAGGAGTGCGCACCGATGCCGACCGAACCGGTGTCGCCTTCGACGATGTCCCAGATCGCGGCGAGGTTCACGCGCGTGCGGACCGCGGCGAGGACGACCCCATTGGCGACGATCGGCGACGAGAAGAAGAGGGCGGGCTTGTTTGTGATGACCGAGTAGGAGGGATCGCTTACATAGGACGAGCCCTTCATGGCGGTGAGGAAATACTCGCGGAAGGCGACACTCGTCCCCTCATCGGTCTGGATCGATGCGGCGGTGATCGTCCCCTTCGGGTCGACGACCGCGACGGATTCGTATTCCGGCGACCGGGCCGCCGCGGCGCCGAGCGCGGTCCGTGCGGCGACGCGGGCACCTTGGTCGGCGAAGTTCTGTGCATACCGGACGATGTCGGGCAGCTTCGCGACCAGGACGATGTCGCCGAGCCGGCTCTGGAGATAGGCGTCGATGGCGTTGGCGGTCGAGATCGAGCGCTGCTTGATGTTCGTGACACCCAGGCTCGTGAGGTCGGTTCGGGTGCCCTGGATCGAGATAAAGGAGACGAGCGCGATCGGCGCGACGCCCACGATGAGCAGCGCCGTCAAGACCTTCTGCCAAAAACGAATGCGAGGCCGACGCATACGCTCCCCTGCGTCGCGCGCCCATCTCGTCCTCACCACGCGCGACTAGAGCGCATCGTCGGCGCCCTGCGGCATCAGGCCTAGTCATGGAGCAGGTGCGCGGTCGTACCTGAAAGGTCCTAGTACCGAGAACTCGGGGCTCTGCCCCGGGCCCCCGCGTGAGGCCGCCTCGAACCCCCAAACCGAGCCCCGGCCGCCGGGAAAGGGCTAAAGTTGCCGGAACATTACGGAACGTGCCTCACGCACGTGGAGGACAAGTGGCCACAGGGACGATCAAGAAGCTCGTCGGCGACCGGGGCTTCGGCTTTATCCAGACAGAAGACGGCTCGGACATCTTCTTCCACCGGTCGCAGGTGGAAGGCGACGCATTTGACACACTCCGCGAGGGGCAGTCGGTGTCCTACGAGAAGGGGATGGATCCCCGCCGCGGCAAGCCGCAAGCGGAGAAGGTGACTCCGGCCTAAGTCCTCGCCGACAGGCTGCGCAGCCCGCTGCGCCGCGCGTCGCGGAGAAGACCACGGAGCAGACGCTTCGACGTCTCCAGCTGCTCGCGATCGGAGGCGGTCAGGCCGGCGCGTTCCGGGTCTGGTCGCCACCAGCACTCGAATCCCCAGAGGCGCTCGTCGCCGATCCGCAGCCGTGGGACGCCGTTGCCCGCGCGGCGAAGCTCGCCTGACTCGAAGTCGAAAAATCCCTCGAAGAGCGCCGCCGCTCCGGTGCGATCAGGTTCACCTTCACGGCAGTCGAGGAGGATCAGGCACGCCGCTCCGGGTCGAAGCTCGTCGCGAGGGCGCGCCGGCCGACGGTCGCGCGGACGCTGCAGTCGGCGGTCGGGACGTTGTTGCGATGCGCGGGGCCCGGGGGGCAGAGGCCCCCGACTGGCCTCGGTCGGTCGCGGCTGGGCCCGGGGCCGACGCGATCGGACGCGGCGACGGCGCGGGCGCTCTTGCACACGATCGAGTCTACGGTCGAGGGGGCAAGCCCCTCGGACCCCCGCCCTACCATTTGGAGTGAGATGCGCGACGTGCATGACGTCTTCGACGAGTTCAAGCATCAGCTTCCCGACATCGATCCCGACGAGACGCAGGAGTGGATCGAATCGCTTGATGCGCTCGTCAGGCAATCGGGCGCCGACCGTGCGCGCTTCGTCCTCTACAAGCTCCTGAAGCGGGCGCGAATGCTCCACATCGGCCTCCCTCCCCTCACCCAGACCCGCTACATCAACACGATCTCGCCCGAGCAGGAGCCGTACTTTCCGGGCGATGAGGCGATGGAGCTAAGGATCCGCCGGCTCATCCGCTGGAACGCGGTCGCGATGGTCGTCCGCGCGAACCACCACTACGAGGGCATTGGCGGTCACCTCGCGACCTATGCCTCCGCGGCGAGCCTCTACGAGGTGGGCTTCAACCACTTCTTCCGCGGCAAAGATGACGGCGCCGCCGGAGATCAGATCTTCTTCCAGGGGCACGCCGCACCGGGGATCTACGCGCGGGCGTTCGTCGAGGGGCGCCTCACCGAGTCACAGCTCGACCACTTTCGCCGCGAGGTCGTTCCCGGCGAGGGGCTCTCGAGCTACCCGCACCCGCGGCTCATGCCGGAGTTCTGGGAGTTCCCGACTGTTTCGATGGGCCTTGGTCCGCTCGCGGCGATCTACCAGGCGCGCTTCAACCGCTACCTGCAGCACCGCGGCATCAAGGACACATCCGCATCGCGCGTGTGGGCGTTCGTCGGCGACGGCGAGTGCGACGAGCCCGAGGCGCTTGGGGCGCTGCACGTCGCGGCCCGCGAGGGACTCGACAACCTCACGTTCGTCGTGAACTGCAACCTGCAGCGCCTCGACGGACCGGTTCGCGGCAACGGAAAGATCATCCAGGAGCTCGAATCGGTCTTCCGCGGGTCGGGCTGGAACGTCATCAAGGTGCTCTGGGCGCGGGAGTGGGACGATCTCCTTGCGCGCGACGTCGACGGCGTGCTCGTGAACAAAATGGCCGAGACGACCGACGGCGAATCGCAGCGCATGACGATCGCCGACGGGGCATACATCCGCGAGCACTTCTTCGGGCCGGATCCGCGGCTCCGCAAGCTCGTCGAGCACCTCTCCGACGATCAGCTGCGCGGCTTGCGGCGCGGCGGCCACGACTACCGCAAGGTCTACGCGGCCTACCACGCTGCGGTCCAGCACACCGGCGCGCCCACGGCGGTGCTCGCGCAGACGGTCAAGGGATGGGCCTTGGGGCCGTCGGTGGAAGCGAGGAACATCACGCACCAGGCCAAGAAGATGAGCGTCGAGGAGCTCAAGATCTTCCGCGACCGGCTCGAGCTTCCGATCTCCGACGACAAGCTCGCGGACGATCCGCCCTACTACCACCCGGGGCCGGAGAGCCCCGAGGTCCGCTACATGATCGAGCGCCGGCGTGCACTCGGCGGCTTCGCTCCGCGTCGTGTGGTCCGGGCCAAGCCGGCGCAGCTACCGGACGATTCCGTCTTCGCGGAGTTCCCCAAGGGCTCGGGCACCGCGGCCGCCTCGACCACGATGGCGTTCACGCGTCTGCTGCGGAACCTGCTGCGCGACAAGAACATCGGCAAGCGCGTCGTGCCGATCATCCCCGACGAGGCGCGCACGTTCGGCATGGACCCCCTCTTTAAAGAGGTTGGGATCTACTCGCCGCTGGGACAACGCTACGAGCCCGTCGACGCGGAAACGCTCATGCCGTATCGCGAGGCCCTCGACGGGCAAGTGCTCGAGGAAGGCATCACCGAGTCGGGTTCGATGGCCTCGTTCACCGCGGCGGGCACGAGCTACGCGACGCACGGCGAACCGATGCTCCCCTTCTACGTTTTCTACTCGATGTTCGGATTGCAGCGCACCGGCGATCAGATCTGGGCCTTCGGCGACGCGCGCGGGCGAGGGTTCCTCTGCGGCGCGACCGCGGGGCGAACGACGCTCAACGGCGAAGGGCTCCAGCACGAGGACGGGCACAGCCATTTGCTCGCGACCGCCCTGCCGAACGTCCGCGCCTACGACCCGGCCTTCGCGTACGAGACCGCGGTCATCGTGCGTGACGGCATCAAGCGGATGCTCGGCGACGGCGAGGACATCTTCTACTACCTCACCCTCTACAACGAGAACTACCCGCAGCCGGCGATGCCCGCGGGCGTCGAAGACGGGATCGTCCGCGGGATCTACCTGTTCAAACCGGGCGAGGAGGGACGGCGACGACGCGTGACGCTCCTCGGCTCGGGCGCGATCATGCGCCAGGTCCTCCGTGCGCAGGAGCTGCTTCAGGAGCGGTATGACGTGAGCGCGGACGTCTACAGCGTGACGAGCTTCCAGCAGCTACGGAACGAGGCGCTCGAGGCCGAGCGCTGGAGCCGTCTGCACCCGGAGGCGGAGCCGCGGATTCCACTGATCACCGCGGTGCTCGGCGGGCATTCCCCGATCGTCGCGGCGTCCGACTGGCTGAAGGCCGTGCCCGATCAGGTCTCGCGGTGGGTCGGCAGCCCGTTCGTTCCGCTCGGGACCGACGGCTTCGGGCGCAGCGACACACGCGAGGCGCTGCGCCGGCACTTCGAGATCGACGCCGAGAGCATCGCCACTGCTTCGCTACATGCGCTCGCCCTCTGCGAGCAGTACGGTCCCGCAGATGTCGCGAAGGCCATGGCGGAGCTCGGGATCGATCCTGCAAAGCCAGAACCCCGGACGGCATAGCGTCACGCACTTGGGCGCGGCGGCGATCGTCGCCCTGCTGATCGGCTGGCTGCCGTTTCCCGCGAGTGCCTCCACCCTCGCAACGAGACCCGCCGCCGCCGACTGCGTCCCGAGCGTCGGCCCGGGCATCCCTCCACCGGCAAACATCCCCTCGGGCCTTCCGGGATTCCATGCGGCGTGGTATGGGCAGAGCGGCTATCCCACGCTCTGCCCGGGCGGTCGTTCGACGGCGACCGTCGCCTACTACAACAGCGGCACGCGCGGCTGGACTTCGGGAAAGATCGGGGAGGTCGCGTACCTCGGGACATGGGAGCCTGATCCCGGACAGGACCGCGCGAGCCCGCTCGGCGGCGACGGAACGCAGGGCTCTCCCGCGACGGGATGGCCGCGCTACAACCGCGTCGCCCTTCAGCCCGCGGCATGGGTCGGGCCGAATCAGGTCGCATGGTTCCAGTTCGCGGTGATCGCGCCGCAGGTTCCCGGCACATACCGGCTCTCGATCCGACCACTCATCGAAGGCGCGCAATGGATGGAGGACTACGGCGTTTTCTGGTATGTCACGGTCGCCGGCACCGCCCCAGTTGGAGCGCTTGCGCCGCTTCCTGCGAAGTGGCCGAGCCGCGCGCTCGAGATAGGGATGACCGACGGGGCCAACGGAGCGGCGGCGCTCCGCGCGACCGCGCCGTTCGCGTTCCGCTATCAGTACCTCGCCGGCGGCGTGAACACCGGCAAGGGCTGGTCAACCTGGGACGCCGACGCGCAGTTCCCGGTGCTCTATATAAAGGAGTCTGCGAGCAACCGGATCACGCCGGTTTTGACCTATTACATGGTCCGCCACTCGGCCCCGGGGAACGCCATGGAGGAGAGCGCAGGCGATCTCGCGAATCTCGCGAACGCCTCGACCATGGCCGGGGTCTTCGCCGATCTCAAGCTCTTCTTCCAGCGGGCCGGCACGCAGAGCGCGACCACTGTCGTCCTGCACGTCGAGCCGGACCTCTGGGGGTTCATGCAGCATCAGAACGGCGACGATCCGGCAGCCACCCTGGTGCAGGTCGCCGCCACCGGGATGGGCGACCTCGTGGGTCTTCCGGATAACGCGTCCGGCTTCGCTCGGGCGATTGTGAAGCTTCGGGACACCTACGCGCCGAACGTCCTCCTGGCATATCAGCTCTCGCTGTGGGGCACGACGGTGGACCCCGTCGTCCAGGATCCGACCGACCCGCAGATCGACGCGCTCGCGGCCCGATCGGCGAGCTTCTTCAATTCGCTTCACGCGAGCTTCGATCTCTCGTTCGCCGAGTTCGCCGACCGCGACGCCGCGCGCTCCCGCGCGGAGGGGAGCGGCCTAAACGACCCGTGGTGGTACCCGGACGACTTCGCGCGAAACGTTCGCTATCTGGCGCGCTTCTCGACGCTCACGCAGAAGAGGATCGTCATGTGGCAGATCCCGCTCGGCAACACGAAGATGCGCGCCGAGAGCAACAGCTGGAACCACTACCAGGACAACAAGGTTGAGTGGCTCTTCGATGACCCGGGTCGCGCGAATTTGAGCGCCTATGCACGCGCCGGCGTGATCGCGTTCCTCTTCGGGCGCGGCGGAGACGGGAGTACCTGCGCCTGCGATGCCGCGGGCGATGGCGTCACGAATCCGGCGCCGATCAACGGCAACGCACGCGATTCGCTGAGCGCGGACGACGACGGTGGCTACTTCCGCGAGCGCGCCGCGGCGTACTACGCCGCGACCCCGATGCCTTTGCCCTAATTCAGCACACGTACCGGGAGGGGGTGCTCGCCGGCGGGATCCACACGGAAAGCCCGGCCGTCCTGGCGGGCGCTCACGATCTCGACCAGCCGCTCGTCCTCGTAGCGCGCCGCGACCCCATCCTCCAGGGCGATCCCGGGCGCCAGACCTGACGCGATCTCGCGCGCGTACACCGGACGCCGCCGCTCCTCGGAGTCGTAGTGGGGGCAGGCGCTTCCGGCGATGAGCCCGAGGCCGTCGCGGAGCGGGCCGAGCGCGGGCGTGAACGAATCCGTGATCCCGGCCTCGAACCAGCAGATGCATCCGGCCGACCAGCCCGTGAGCAGCGTCCCGCCCGCGTAGGCCTTGCGCAGCGCGGCTTCGACGCCGTGTAAGCGCCAGATCGCGAGCATGTTGGCCGTATTCCCGCCGCCCACCATGACCACGTCCTGGGCTCGGACGAGGCCCTCGACGTCGGCGACGGTTCGCTCGAACAGGGCGAGATGCGACGGCATGCACTCCACGCCCGCGAGCTGCTGGTAGAAGGTAAGCAGATACGCGGGGTTATCGCCCGAGGCGGTCGGAAGGAAGAGGATCTTCGGCTGTGAGCGTCCGGTGAATCCCAGCAGGTAGCGCGTCAGCGCGGGGTGGAAGAGCTGCTGGCCGCCGCAGGCGATGATCCGTCTCGTCACCGGTGCAGTCTGCCCGACCATCGCTCGGCCGGGTCGATACGGAAAGGGCTCGGCCGCGCCGGATCTTCGCCGCCGGGCCGATCGAGGACACGCTACCGGCGGACCGTCACGTTGCGGCAGGCCTTCACCCTCGACCAGGGCCGCGTGCCCGTGCTTCATATAGAGCCCCGGTTGGTTCCGCGAGATCCGGCCGGCGCGTTCCGGGAGATTGGTAACGGGTCTGTCTTACCAGACGGCGTGCGCGCCTACGGCCGATCGGTGTCAGGCGTCCGAGCTCGTCGTATTCGTACGCGCCATCCACGGCAGGATCGCGGCGCCCGCGATCGGTCTGCCGAGCGCCGTGCCCTGGGCCAGGTCGCAGCCCAGACCTACGAGCACCTCGAGAGTCGCGGTGTCCTCGATACCGTTCGCGACTACCTGCATCCCGAGAGAATGTCCGATCTCGACGGCGATCCGGACGATACGCCGGTTCTCCGGGTCCGCGATCAGACGCCGCACCAGGGATCGATCGATCTTCACGATCTCCGCGGAGAGGCGCTGCAGGACTGACAGCGACGAAAAGCCCGCGCCGAAATCGTCGATCGCGATGTGTACTCCGATGCCGACGAGCTCGCGAATGATCTCGCGAGCGCGTTCGGGTTCGATCGCGAGCGCGTTCTCAGGGACCTCGAGCGTCAGCCAGCCCGAGGACGCGCCTGCGTCGCGCAGCGCGCCTTCAATGAGAGCGGGAAGTCCCGGATCGAGCAGGTTCCCGCTCGCGAGATTCACGCCGATGCCGAGCGCGAGGTCGGAGCGCCGCCATGTCGCGGACTGCGCGAGCGCAGTTCGAAGGGTTCGCCCGAAGAGGGCCCGGGTCAGACCGAAGCGCTCCACGAGCGCGGCGATCTCCGCGGGCCCGACGAAGTTCCGACGCGGGCGCGGCCATCGGGCCTGGGCCTCGACCCCCATCGCGCGACGGTCGCTGATGCGCACGATCGGCTGGAACACGATCGTCAGCTCATCGCGCTCGAGCGCGCCACGAAGACCGTCGGCGAGCGCGCGGCGGTCCGCGCCGGGTGCGGAGCGGCGATGAGAGGCCACACCACTGGCGCTCCTCCGGGCCGACTCGGATGCGAGCTCGACCCGGTGAAGAAGCGTGCCGGCCTCGGCGTCCACGGTGGGATAGCACGCGATGCCGATAAACGCGCTCAACTCCTCGACCTCGCCGGCGACCTCGAAGGGGCGACGGAGTGCCGCGAGCAGCTTCCGCGCGACCCGCTGGGCACCGGCCTCGTCCGTATCTGGAAGCAGCACCGCGAACACGTCGGCGGCGAAGCGTGCGAGGCTGTCTTGCTCGCGGAGTTGCGCTTGCATGCGGGTCGCCACATCCACCAGAAGGGCGTCGCCCGCCGCGTGCCCGAGGCGTTCGTTGACGCGACCCAGGTCTTCGATGCTGACGAGGAGCAGCGCGACGGACGTAGCGAGCATCCGTGCACCTTGCTCGGCCTGGGCGACGCGGTCCTCCAGCAGGCTGCGGTTCGGAAGATCCGTGACCGGGTCATAGAAGGCGCGTCGTTCCAGCACGTCCTCGGTCAGCCTACGCTCGGTCACGTCCGTCAAGCTCGAGACGACCTCTCGCACGCGGCCGTCGTCGCCCAGGATCGGCACCGCGTCGACGAGCAGCCAGCGGACGGAGCCGTCCGGCGCGACGGCGCCCATCACGACATTTCGGACGGTTTCGTTGAGGCGCTGCGCGATCACGCTCGGGAGTTCGTCGTAGGGCATCGGCGTTCCATCTTCGCGAAGGCGCGCTCGCTCCGCCAAGACGCCGTCTCCGAAGAGCCACGCGGCGGCAGCGGCAAAGATCCGCCTCGCAGCGGCGTTCGCAAACACGACAGAGCCTCGTGCGTCGTGCACCACGACGGCGGAGGTGACCGCGTCGTTGATCGCGGCAAGGTCGCGCCCCTCTCTCACATCCTCCCATCCCTTCGCTCTTACTCGACCGCGGTCACCCTCAGGCTGGACCTCCCACTAATTGCTGCTTGTCGTGCTGGTCTGGTTGCCCTTCGCGAGCCAGGTCGGGATCGCCTTCGCGACCATCGGCCTCGCGATGTAGTAGCCCTGCGCGGCGTCGCAGCGCAGCCCGAGTAACGCATCCCACGTCGCGCGGTCTTCGATGCCCTCGGCGACCACCTTCATCCCGAGCGAGTGGCCCAGCTCGATGATGAGCTTCACGATCGACTCGCTGCTCCGGTCGCGCGTCATGCGGCCCACGAACGAGCGATCGATCTTCACCGCGTACGCCGGCAGGCGCTGCAGGTACGCGAGCGACGAGTAACCCACACCGAAGTCGTCGATCGCGAGCTGCACGCCGAGCTTGCGCAGCCCCTCGACGGCGCGCATGGCCCGCTGCGGATCGGCCATGAGCATCGACTCGGTGATCTCAAGACCCACCAGCTCGGGACGCGCGCCGGTCCGCTCGATCGCCGCCGAGACGCTGGGGACGAGCTCGGGGTCGAGCAGGTTCCGCATCGAAAGGTTCACCGCGCCCTGCAACGGGATTCCGAGCGTCTGCCACGCCTGGCACTGCCGGAGGGTTGTGACGAGAACGTGCTCGAACAGCGAGCGCACCAGACCCGAGCGCTCGGCGAGCGGGATGAATTCGGCGGGTGGGACGAGCCCGCGTTCGCGATGGCGCCACCGCGCGAGTGCCTCGACGCGGGTGACCGCGCGCGAGTCCATCGTGATGATCGGCTGGTACATCACGGTCACTTCGTCATGCGAGAGCCCGTGCCGGAGCTCGGCCATGAGGGCGAGCTGATTCGAGCCATCCTCTTCGGCGGCCTCTTCCGCGTAGACCGCGAAGCCTTCCGTGGTGTGCTTGGCGTTGTACATCGCTATGTCTGCGCGGCGGAGGAGCGTTTGGCCGTCCTCGCCATGACGCGGCCACAGCGCGATGCCGACGGAGGTGCTCACCTCGAGCGCTCCACCCTCGACCTCGAACGGGCGCTGGAGCGCCGCCACGACCTTCTGCGCGACCCTTGCCGCGCCCTCCTGGTCGCTCCCCGGTAGGACGATCGCGAACTCGTCACCGCCGAGGCGAGCGAAGGTGTCGGTGTCGCGGAGTTCGCCGCGCACGCGTTCAGCGGTCTCGCGCAGGAGCGCGTCGCCGGCCTCGTGGCCAAGGCTGTCGTTGACCTGACGGAAGCGGTCGAGGTCCATCACCAGGAGCGCGAGCGGCGTGTTCAGGCGGCGTGAGGCGCGGACCGCCTGCTCCAGCCGATCCAGCAGGAGCACGCGATTCGGCAGTCCGGTGAGCTGATCGTGCAGCGTCTGGCGCTGCAGCTCCTGCTCCGCCTTCTTCCGATCGGTCACGTCGGTGAAGCTCGAGACGATCTCGCTCACACTGCCGTCGGAAGCTTTCACGGGGACGGCGTCGACGAGGAGCCAGCGCACGTATCCGTCGGCGCGGACCATTCCCATCATCACGTTGCGGACCGGCTCGCCGCGCACCTGCGCGGCGACGTTCGGCACCTCGTCGTCGGGCATGAGCGTGCCGTCCTCGCGGATGCGGCGGTCCTCACCGCTGGGTGGCTCGGTCCCGGCGAGCTGTTCGGGCGGACGGCCGAAGATGCGAAGCGCCGCGGCGTTCGCGAACACGACCGAACCGGCCGCGTCGCGCACGATCACGCCGCAGGCCATCGCGTCATAGATCGTCGCGAGATCGCGATCCTCCGTCGGCATCCCCGGCCACGGCCCGTCCCTCCGCGCGACCGCGACCCGCCGACGCTACCCGTCGCCTGCCAGCCTGCGGAGTGGAAGGGGTATCGGGCTTAATGGGCCGGAAGTACTGGCGGCGGCCGCTCCTTGGTCGCGCCGTCTGCGATGTCGACATTCGCATCAGTGGCGCGATGCGCGAACGCGCAACGGGGAAGCGGGCGGGCCGTGATGTTGCTCAGGCGCGCAACAGCGGCCGGTAGCGGATGCGGTGGGGACGCCAATCGGAGCCGACCGTCTTGCGCATGTACTCCTCGTACGCCTGGTAGTTGCCCTCGAACCAGCGCACGCGGCTCTCGCTTTCGAACACGAGCAGGTGCGTGGCGATGCGATCCAGGAACCAGCGGTCATGGCTGATGACGGCCACGCATCCCGCGAAGTCAAGGACGGCCTCCTCTAGCGCGCGGAGCGTGTCGACGTCGAGGTCGTTGGTCGGCTCGTCGAGCAAGAGCACGTTCCCGCCGGACCGCAGGAGCTTCGCGAGGTGCACCCGGTTGCGCTCGCCACCGGAGAGGTCGCCGACCTTCTTCTGCTGATCCGCGCCGCGGAAATTGAACGAGGCGGCGTACGCGCGCGCGTTGCGCGTTCGCGAACCGACCAGGATGTTCTCCTCGCCACCGGAGATCTCTTCCCACACGTTCTTGTCCGGGTCGAGCGTGTCGCGGGTCTGCGAGACGTACGCGAGCTTCACGGTCTCACCGACCGTGAGGGTCCCGCCGTCCGGCTGTTCCTCGCCGGTGATCAAGCGGAAGAGGGTCGTCTTCCCGGCGCCATTGGGTCCGATGATTCCGACGATGCCGCCGCGGGGTAGCGAGAAACTGAGATCGTCGAAGAGCAGCTTGTCGCCGTACGCCTTGCGTAGGGCCTTCGCCTCGACGACGAGGTCCCCAAGCCGCGGCCCCGGCGGGATCGAGATCTCGAGCTCGCGCTCGCGGAGCTCCGGATCTTCCGCGAGGAGACGCTCGTACGCCGCGATGCGCGCCTTGCTCTTGGCCTGTCGCGCGCGCGGCGATGCGCGCACCCATTCGAGCTCGCGCGCAAGCGTCTTCTGGCGCGCGGACTCCTGCTTCTCCTCGACGAAGAGCCGCGCGCGCTTCTGCTCGAGCCACGCGCTGTAGTTGCCCTGATACGGGATGCCGAACCCGCGGTCCAGCTCGAGAATCCAGCCGGCGACGTTGTCGAGGAAGTAGCGATCGTGGGTGACCGCGACGACGCACCCCGGATACTCGGCCAGATGGCGCTCGAGCCAGGCGACCGACTCGGCGTCGAGATGATTGGTCGGTTCGTCGAGCAGCAGGAGGTCGGGCTTCGAGAGCAGGAGTCGGCAGAGCGCGACGCGGCGGCGCTCACCTCCTGAGAGGGTGGTGACGTCCTGGTCGCCGGGCGGGCAACGAAGGGCGTCCATGGCGACATCGACGGTCGCATCGAGCTCCCAGAGACCTTTCGCCTCGATCTCGTCCTGGGTCTTCTGAAGGTCGTCGCTGACGCGCTCCAGGCCCTCGGCGGAGAGCTCCTCGCCAAGCTTCATCGAGAGCGTGTTGTAGCGATCCAAAACAGCGCGCTGGGCGGCGACGCCGTCTTC
>Ga0066698_10000660_pt1 | contig 13531 bp, 11 predicted proteins | sample GraSoiAngelo_147_FD_66457 | JGI IMG/M metagenome (GOLD analysis project Ga0066698, IMG submission 66457) | Grasslands soil microbial communities from the Angelo Coastal Reserve, California, USA - 14_1009_05_40cm | ecosystem: Environmental > Terrestrial > Soil > Grasslands | place: USA... | reverse complement strand
CGAGCACGACAACGGCGGCTTCCAGCCGCGAATAGAGCCCGATGATCTCCCCGGGCGCCACCACCAGCCCGGTCTCCTCGAGCGTCTCCCGCACCGCGCCCTCGGTCGGCGTCTCGTCGATCTCGAGGAACCCGCCCGGCTGTGCCCACAGGCCGCGACCGGGCTCGAACCCGCGCCGCAGCAGGATGACCTCGCCCGCCTCCGTGATCGGCACGGTGCTGACCACGAGGCGCGGATTCACGTAGACGATGTGGCCGCACGCCGCACAGGCAAGCCGCGGTCGCTCCTCGCCCGGGATCGTGCCGAGCTCGAGCGGACCGCCGCAGCTCGGGCAGTGGTTGAGCGAGGCAGCGAGCCAGGTTGGTGGGCCGCCGCCAGACGCGAGATCGGTCGAGCGGGCGTCCGGGCCGCGCTCGCTCACGCGGTGAGGATCACGGTCGCGAAGCCTAGGACGACCCCGATGCCGAGCAGGGCCGCGAGCACCCACGTCAGCCGGAACAGGGCTCGGCCCCGATCGACCGGCAGCCAGGCCTTCGCGCTGCGGTAGAAGCGCAGCGCGGCATCAGCCGTGGTGATCACGAACAGGGGCGTGCCGATGAGCGCGCAGAGCTTGAGGATCGGGCTCGAAAGCGGGGTGCCCGTCTCGATCGCGGTGATCGCGATCGCCCCGGCCACGAGCGCGATCGCGGACAGGTTGATGTAGTGGCGCTGCAGCGGCGTCGGCTGCGTCTCGGGGATCCGATCCGGTGCACGATTGCCACCGTGGATCGCCTGGCGGTCGAGCACCGGCATCCCCGGCTCATAGCGAGGATCGTCGGTCACAGGGGCGCAGCGTTTGATGGATCGTCGAGGACCGTCTGGGTCTGGTCGGCGCGGAAGCGCTCCAGGCGTTTGGCCAGCGCTGCGTCCGACAGGGCGAGGATCTCGACCGCGAGCAGCGCCGCGTTCTCGGCGCTGCCGATCGCGACGGTCGCCACCGGGATGCCACGCGGCATCTGCACGATCGACAGCAGGGAGTCGATCCCGTCGAGCGCCTTCGTTGGCATCGGCACGCCGATGACCGGCAGCGTGGTCTTCGACGCGAGCATGCCCGGCAGGTGGGCGGCGCCCCCGGCGCCGGCGATGATCACCCGGATGCCCCGGCGGGCCGCGGACTCGGCGTAGCGATACAGGTGGTCGGGGCTCCGATGGGCAGACACGACGCGTAGCTCGTTGGCCACCTCGAAGCGGTCGAGCATGGCGGTCGCGCTCTCGAGGACCGGAAAGTCGGAGCGGCTGCCGCCGACGACACCGACGATCGGCGAGGGGCCTGATTCAGGCATCGGCCATGGCTGCCGCCTCGGCGGGTGCCGGCGCCCAGCCGATGTGCGCAGCGGCCTCGCGCGCCCGCGCAACCGCCTCGTCGACGCTCCCGCCGAGCGCCGTCACGTGGCCCATCTTGCGGCGCTCGAAGACCGTCGCCTTGTCGTAGATGTGGAGGTGCGCATCGGGCACCTCGAGCGCCTCGTAGACGCCCGTCGGGTGAGCCGGCCGCGGTGCGCCCTCGCCGAGCAGGTTGACCATCGCCGCGGCCGGCGCGCGCATCTCCACCGAGCCGAGCGGCAGCCCGCAGATCGCGCGCAGGTGCTGCTCGAACTGGCTCGTGACCGCGCCCTCGATCGACCAGTGGCCGCTGTTGTGGACGCGTGGCGCAAGCTCGTTGACGAGGAGCGAGCCGTCGGGCATGAGGAAGAGCTCGACGGTGAGCGTGCCGATGAGGCCCATCGACGTGGCCAGGCTCTCGGCGAGATTCGCCGCGCCCTCCTCCACCGATCGGGGCACCCCGGCGGGCACCGCGGTCTCGACGAGAATCCCGCGGTCGTGCTGGTTCCGCGCGACCGGGAACGTCCGGCTCACGCCGTCGACGTTGCGCGCCACGATGACCGAGAGCTCCGCCTCGAACGCCAGGTCGCGCTCCAGCAGCGCCGGCCACCCGAATCGTCCGTCCACCTCCGCCAGCGCCTCGGTCCCTCCGAGCCGTGCCTGGCTGCGCCCGTCGTAGCCGCCACGCACGGCTTTCAGCCGCAGCGGATAGCCGAGCTCCGCGGCAGCTCGCAGGATCTCCGCCGGGCTCGCGACCTCGCGCCAGGCAGCAACTCGGCCCTCGTTGGCCTCGACGAAGCGACGCTCCGCGAGACGGTCCGCGGTGAGCTTGAGCGGATACGGACCCGGTCGGATCGGGCGGCGCCGGTCGTCGAGCGCGACCCCGACCCCCTGCCCGACGTGCTCCAGCTCGTACGTGATCACCGAGCACTGGGCGGCGAGCCGTTGCGCAGCCGCGACGTCGTCGTAGGCGGCGACCTCCACGACGTCCGCGATCGCGGTGGCCGGCGCGTGCGGGTCCGGGTCGAGGATCGCAATGCGATAGCCGAGCTCGCGCCCGGCCAGGGCGAGCATCCGACCGAGCTGGCCGCCGCCCAGGATCCCGATCGTCGCCGGGGGGGCGATCGGCGGTGGCGCGTACCCGAGCTGGCGGTAGACGTTGAGGATCCAGCGCGTCTTCGAGTGTGTGTAACGGAGGCCCTCGACCGCGCCACCGCTGGTGATGCCGCGCTTCAGGCCCTCGTACTGGCTGCGCAGCTCCGGGTCGTTCCGGAGCGCGTCGCGGAACGCGATGTCGCGGGCGAAGTCGCCGCCCCGCGGCTGGACATGGAGGTGGATCCGATACAGGGTGCCATCGAGCTCGAGCGAGCCCACCGGCATCGGCCGGGTCGGCGGCCAGGGATCGGGGCCGGGCTGCGGCCCGAAGCCGAGCTCGTACAGCACCGCCACGACGCCCGGGATGTCCTCCGGGGTGGTCTCGATCGACAGGTCGACGATGCCCTTGCCGGGCAGGCCCGGCACGGCCGTGCTGCCGATGTGCTCGACCGTCAGGTCCGGCCGGCGCTCCCGGACGAGCTCGGCAACCCGCGCCGCGACCTCGACCGTGCGTGGATCCCACTCGTGGACCTCGGCCGAGAGGCGCTCGTACTGCCCGATCGGCCTGGTCGCTCCCACCTGCGCCACCGCCGGAGTGTAGGCGAGGTCGTGGACTCGCCAGGGAGTATCCTCCCGGCCATGATTCGCTTCGTCGTCGGACGTCGCCTCGTCGAGGTGGACGTCGGCTAAGTCGCCCAACTGATCGCCCGCCACGAGCGGGTGACGATCGATATCGGCACGGGTGACGGCCGCGCGGTCCTCCTCGGTGCAGCTCGTGAGCCGACCACCCTTGTGCTCGGACTCGATGCGAACGCCTCGGTCATGGTCGAGGCGTCGCGCCGGGCGGCGCGCCCACCGCGGAAGGGTGGGCTGCCGAATGCCGGGTTCATCCTCGCGAGCGCCGAGTCGCCACCATCCGTGCTGGAGGCATCGGCCGACCACGTGACCGTGCTATTCCCGTGGGGGTCGCTGTTCCGCGGCGTCGTCGGCACGGATGCCGTAGTTGCGGCCGGCATCGCCGGCCTGGTGGCGCGGCGTGGCTCGCTGGAGCTCATGCTCGCGCCCGCCGCGCAGGACGGTCTCGATGGCGTGCCGACTTCCGGGGAAGCCCTGGCTGCGGCTGCGGCGGGTGCGTTTCTCGATCACGGTTTCGACGTCGATGACGCTCGGACCCCGACACCGGCCGAAGTCAAGGCGACGGGCTCCACCTGGGCGCGGCGATTGGATCGGCGGCCCACGCTGATCCGGCTCGTCCGCCGATAGGATTGGGGCCGTGCCAGCCCGAGTCCCGATGGTCCTCGACGTCGACACGGGCATCGACGACGCGCTCGCCCTGCTCTATGCGTGTGCCTCGCCGGAGATCGAGCTCGTCGCGGTGACGTGCGTCGGCGGCAACGTCGATGCCCGGCAGGTCGCGGAGAACACGCGCGCCGTGCTCGAGCTGGCCGGTCGATCGGACGTGCCGGTTGCGCTGGGACGCGAGCAGCCGCTCGTGAAGCGGCTGAAAACGTCGACGGAGACACACGGTCCCCGCGGCATCGGCTACGCGGAGCTTCCGCCCGCGCACAAGGCGCTCGCGGCCGACGATGCCGCGACGCGGATCATTGAGACGGCCCGCTCTCGGCCCGGCGAGGTGACGCTCGTGACCCTCGGGCCGCTCACGAATCTCGCCGTCGCGCTGGAGCGGGAGCCCACGCTCCCGGGCCTGCTTGGCGGCTACGTCCTGATGGGCGGCGCGTATCGCGCGGCCGGCAACACGACGCCGACGAGCGAGTGGAACGTCTACGTGGACCCGCACGCAGCGAAGGCCGTGTTCGCGGGCTGGGCTGCGGGTGCCGATGCCGCGCCGCGCCCGCTCGCGCTCGGGCTGGATGTGACGGAGCAGGCGCGATTCGTGCCCGAGCACCTTCGGCACCTCGCGATTCGCGCAGGCGTGCAGCCGCTCGACGGCGGCGCGCTCGGACGCGTACCCATCGAGGCGGTCGGGTCGGTGGCCGAGAACCCGGTCCTGCGGTTCATCGCGGATGCGGTGCGGTTCTACTTCGAGTTCCACGCCAGGTACGACGGCTTCTACGGCGCCTTCATCCACGATCCATTTGCGGTCGCGGCGGCGCTCGATCGCTCGCTCGTGCGCGCTCAGCCGGTCTTCGTCGACGTCGAGACCGGTCGTGGCCTGGCGCACGGCATGACCGTCGCGGACTTTCGGGGGCTCAAGCACAGGCAGGCGAACCTCGACGTCGCCGTCGAGGGCGACGCGGAGGCGTTCATCGAGCGCTACGTCGAGCGCGTGGGCAAGCTCGCGGCAGGCCGGTCGGGCGTGGCCCGCTAGGTCGCGAGGAGACCGTCATCCGCTCGACGTGGTTGCGCGTCGTCATCGCCGCGACGGCAACGGTCGTCGCCGCGGTCGTCGGCGTGCTCGCCGTGGGCGTCTTCGAGCCCAGTCCGAACCCGGATCAGCTCCCGCCCGGCGCCAACCTGTTCATGTTCCTGCTGGCGGCGGCGCTCGTCGTCGGATTCGTGGCGTACGCCGCGATCGAGTGGCTGCAGACGCGACGGTTCGAATCGATCACCCGCCAGTTCGACACCCGGACGATCGTGCTGATCCCGTTGGCGATCGCGATCAATGTCGTGCTCGGCCAGACCGTGGCGTCGGCGCTCAAGGTGCCGATCTACCTCGACTCGATCGGAACGATCCTGGTCGGCGTCCTCGCGGGGCCGTTCGCGGGCGCGGCGACCGGCCTCCTTTCGAATCTCGCCTGGACGTTCCTCTTCGCGGGCACGCCATTCGGCTCGCCCTTCGCGTGGCCGTTCGCAATCGTCGCCGCGGAGATCGGGCTGCTCGCCGGCCTCTTCGGCTACGCGGGCGTGTTCCGGAGCCGGCCGAACACGCCGCCGGGCAAGCTCCTCGCCGGCATCGTCGTCGCGCTCGTTCTCCTCGGCGCGTTGGTCTGGTACGGGATCCTTCCGCACTACGCCAAGCTCTGTGCCGGCCAGCCCGGCAGCGGTGGCTCGGTGACCTCGGGTTGTCTCGACCTGTTCCAGCCGATCGGATCGATTGATCCGGTCTTCCTCGTCGTCGCTGTCGCCTTCCTCGTCCTGCTCGCGGTGACCGTGATCGTGCTCGCTGTGCGCCTCGTGGCACGTCGGGACCTGGGCGTCGTCTATGTCACCGTGGCGGGCGCCGCGTGTGGGGTGGTCTCGGCGCTGATCGCGGCACCGATCGCCGCGTACGTGTTCGGCGGCGTGACCGGCTCGGGAACGGACTTCCTCGTCCTCGTCTTCCAGCAGGCCGGGTCCGACCTGCGAACCGCCGTGCTCCAGCAGTCGCTCATCTCCGACCCGATCGACAAGACGATCACGTTCCTGGTCGTGTATGCGCTCCTCCGGGGCGCGTCGCGCCGCGTGACCGTTCGGTTCCCCCAGGGCGAGCGGGCGATCGGGACGGTCGAGGCCTGACGATCCTCGAGGACGCCGACAGACAGCTAACCCCGGCCGACTCGGCGCTCCTGAGCCGCCTCGAGCCACCGCCGCCGAGCGCCTACCACCGGCTCAACCCGCTGACGAAGGCGGTCGCCGCGATCGCGGCCACGCTTGGAACGGTGGCCGGCGCCGGGTTCGTGCTCCCGGCGCTGATCTTGGGCGGGCTCGTCCTGCCAGGCGCGGTGGTGGCGGGCATGACCGCGCGGCTGCTCCGCTGGTCGGTCATCGTGACCCTGCCCATCGCGATCTCGGTCGCGATCGTGTCGATCCTGGGTCGCGCCGGGGCAACGGTCCTGTTCATGATCGGCCCGTTCGACGCGACCCTCGAGGGCGTCGCATTCGCGGCGGAGGTCGCGCTTCGCCTCTTCGTGGTAGCGATGGCGCTGGCGCTGTTCGGGCTGACCACGGAGCCGCGAGCTCTCGTCGCCGATCTCGAGCGCCGCGGCGTCTCGCCGCGACTCACCTTCGCCGCGGCGGCCACGCTCGATGCCGTCCCCGCGATGGCCGAGCGCGCGCGGACGATCCAGGGCGCGCAGCGGGCGCGTGGGCTCGACACGGAAGGGAGCGTCGGCGCTCGCCTCCGTGGCGTCTTGCCCCTCGTCGGCCCGGCGATCCTGGGCGCGCTGCACGACGTCGAGGCGCGGAGCCTCGCCCTCGAGGCGCGTGCCTTCGACCGACCTGGCCCGCGGCACCTGCTGTGGGCACCACCGGACTCGGAGCGACAGCGCGCCGCGCGCTGGCTGCTGCTCGCCGCGCTCGTGGCCCTCGTGGTCGGGACGCTGACGGGCGTCCTGCCGCGTCTGCCCTGATCGGCTGGCCACCGTGCTCGAGCTCGACCGTGTCACGTACCGGTATCCGGGCTACGCGCGCCACGCGCTCGAAGCAATCGACCTTGCGATCGGCGACGGCGAGGTCGTCGGGCTGACCGGCCCGAACGGTTCGGGCAAGTCGACGCTCTGCCTCGTCGCGGCGGGCCTCGCGCCGGCGGCCGTCGGCGGCGAGCTCGGCGGCGATGTCCGGGTCGACGGCGCGACGCTCCGGGGCCTGCGGCCGCACCAGCTCGCCGGGAAGACAGGGCTCGTATTCGCGAACGCGGAGGCGCAGCGCACGCGGGTCGCCGTGACCGTGTTCGAGGAGGTGGCGTTCGGACCGGTCAACCTCGGGCTGTCGGTTGCGGAGACGGTCGCCCGGACACGGGGGGCGATCGCGGCGGTCGGCATCGAAGAGCTTGCGGAGCGCCATCCGGCACGCCTCTCGGGCGGCCAGGCCCAGCTCGTGGCGATCGCCTCGATGCTGGCGATGCGGCCCCGGCACCTGGTCCTGGACGAGCCGGTGGCCGAGCTCGACGGCCCGGGCCGGCACCTCGTCGGAGACGCGCTTCGTGCACTCGAGCGCCAAGGGACGGGGCTCCTGGTGGCCGAGCACCACCTCGACGTGCTCGCGACGCTCGCCACCCGGGTCGCCCAGATGCGCGACGGCCGGATCGAGCGACAGGGCCTCCCCGCCGACGTGCTTGGCCCGAGAGCGGAGGCGTCCCGACTCGCGTTGCCATCCGCGTCGGATCTCCCGGCCGCTCCGATCGCGATCCGCTGCGAGGGCATCGCCTACGACTACCCCGGCGGGACTCGCGCGCTGGACGGCATCGACCTGACCGTCCGAGCCGGGGAGCGCGTCGCGATCGTCGGTCGCAACGGGTCAGGCAAGACAACGCTCGTCAGAACCTGGAATGGGCTCGTGCGGCCGACGGCCGGGCGGGTCGCAGTTGATGGGCAGGCAACGTCGGGGCTGCACGTCGCGGCGCTGGCGCGCTCGGTTGGATTGACGTTCCAAGACCCCGACCGACAGATCTTCGCCGGAACGTGCCGCGACGAAGTCGCGTTCGGCGCGCGAAACGTGGGCCTCGCCGGCCGTGAGCTCGAGGCTGCGGTTTTCGAGGCACTCGATGCGGTCGGCCTCGCCGATCAGGCGACAACGAACCCATATGACCTCGGGCCGTCGCGGCGCCGCCTCCTCGCGCACGCGGGCGTGCTCGCGATGCGGACGCCGATCGTGGTCCTCGACGAGCCGACGATGGGCCTCGACGCTGTCGAGCGGGCGCGCGTTCGATCGATCGTCGAGGCGCTCGCCGCCGGAGGGCGGACCGTCGTTGCGATCAGCCACGACGCGCGGTTCGTCCGAGCCTCGTTCGATCGCGCGATCGTGCTCGAGTCTGGTCGCGTCGTCGCCGATGGGCCGTCGAGCTCGATCGTTGCTGCGCCGGCGTAGAGGCGCGCGAGTGGCTCGGTAATATTCAGGACTACTGTCCCGAACACGTGGAGCCCATGAACTGTCGAGTCTGCGGCACGCCCAATCCCGAAGGCGTGGCCTTCTGCATCAACTGCGGCACGCCGTTCGCGGAGTCGTGTGCCGTGTGCGGTTCGGCCAGGGTCGGCGACGCGCGCTTCTGCGGCAACTGCGGCACGCGCTTTCCTGACGCCGCCGAAGCTCCGGAGCGATCATCCGCGCCGGCCGAGGTCGACCGCACCGAACGGCGCATGGTCTCGGTGCTCTTCGCCGACCTTGTGGGCTTCACGCCGTACACGGAATCTCGCGACTCCGAGGACGTCCGCGAAACGCTCGATCGGTATTTCGACATCGCCCGTGCCGCGGTTGGCCGCCATGGCGGCGTGATCGAGAAGTTCATCGGCGATGCAGTGATGGCCGTGTGGGGCGCGCCGGTCGCGCGCGAAGACGATGCGGAACGGGCGGTCCGAGCCGCGCTCGAGCTCGTCGAAGCGGTCAGCCCCCTGGGTGTCAACGCGAGAGCCGGCGTCCTGACCGGCGAAGCCGTGGTGAAGGTCGGCGCCGAGGGCGAAGGCATGGTCGTGGGCGACGTCGTCAACACGGCGTCCCGCCTGCAGGGAGCCGCGGAGCCGGGTACGGTCGTCGTGGGCGAGGGGACGTTCCGGGCGGCCTCGCGAGCGATCTCCTTCGAGCCGCTCGGCGAGCTCTCCCTGAAGGGCAAGGCGGGCCCCGTTGCCGCCTGGCGAGCAACGAGGGTCGTGGCCGAGCGCGGCGGCCGCAACCGCAGCGAGGCGCTCGAGGCGCCGTTCGTCGGCCGGTCCGACGAGCTGCGCATGCTCAAGGAGCTGTTCCACGCGACAGAGCGCGAGTCCCGTGTTCGCCTCGTGTCCATCGTCGGTCCGGCAGGGATCGGCAAGACCCGCCTCGCCCGCGAGCTCGGGCGCTACCTGGATGGACTGGTGGACACGGTGTACTGGCACGTCGGCAGGTCGCCTGCGTACGGTCAGGGGATCACGTTCTGGGCGCTGGGCGAGATGGTCCGCGCGCGGGCTGGCCTCCTCGAGACGGATGACGAAGCGACCACCCGGGCCAAGCTTGCCCAGACGCTGGCGACGCACGTGCCGGACGAAAGCGAGCGGCGCTGGGTTGAAGGCGCCCTCCTCGCGCTCCTCGGCTTCGAGACGCGAGTCGCGTCGAGCGAGCTCTTCTCGGCTTGGCGCACCTTTTTCGAGCGGCTCAGTGCCGCGGCCCCGGTCGTGATGGTCTTCGAGGACCACCACCACGCCGACTCGGGTCTGCTCGACTTCGTCGACCACCTGCTCGAGTGGGCGCGCGACGTGCCGCTGTGCGTGATCACGCTCGCCCGACCGGAGCTGCTCGAGCGACGCCCGGACTGGGCGACCGGCAAGCGCAACCTGAGCGTCCTGCACCTGGAGCCGCTCCCGGATGAAGCGATGCGCGAGCTGATCAGGGGCCTGGTCCCCGGCCTGCCCGACGAGGCTCTCGCGCGCATCGTCGCCCGGGCCGAGGGCGTGCCCCTGTACGCGGTCGAGACGATCCGGATGCTGTTGGCCGACGGCCGCCTCGTTCCCGATGACGGTGCGTATCGCCCGGTCGGCGACCTGACGTCGCTCGCAGTGCCGGAGTCGCTCACGGCGCTGATCACCAGCCGCCTGGATGGCCTCGACGCGACCGACCGCTCACTCGTCTCGGACGCATCGGTGCTCGGGCAGAGCTTCACGATCGCCGCGCTTGCGGCGGCGTCCGGTCGCGACGAGGCCGAGCTGATTCCCCGTTTGCGAACGCTCGTTCGGCTTGAGCTGCTGACCATCGAGGCCAATCCGCGCTCACCGGAGCGCGGCCAATACGCCTTCGTGCAGGCCCTCATCCGCGAGGTGGCGTACGGCACGCTCTCGCGGAAGGCGCGCAAGACCCGCCACCTCGCCGCGGCGAGGTTCTTCGAAAGCATCGGCTCGGACGAGCTGGCGGGCGCGCTTGCCAGCCATTACCTGGCGGCCCACCAGTCCGCAGCGGAGGGACCCGAGGCGGACGCCCTCGCGGCCCAGGCGCGCGTCGCGCTGCGGGCGGCGGCGGATCGGGCCTCGGCGCTTGGCGCTCCCGAGCAGGCGCTCGCGTTCCTCGAGCAGGCGCAGTCGGTGACTCACGATTCCGCAGAGCTTGCCGAGCTCCTCGAGGCGGCAGCTGCCGCGGCGACACTGCGCCAGCGGTTCACCGAGGCGGAGGCGTTCCTGCGCGACGCGCTTGCTCGGCGTGAGGCCCTGGGCGACCCACGTGCGATCGCGCGCACCGTCATCTCGCTGGCGCGCGTCCTCATTCGTGCCTTCCGATTCGAGCTCGCGACGCAATTCATCGAGGGCGCGGTGGCCCGCTTCGCGGACCTGCGCGGTGAACCGGTCTTCGCCGTCCTCGAGGGCCAGCTCGCCCGGATCTACATGCTGACGGCGCGATGGCCTGAGTCGCTGCCCATCGCCGAACGTGTGCTCGAGGTCGCCGAGCGAGAGGAGCTCACAGAGCTCGCCGCCGACACCCTGATCACCAAGGGCACGGCGCTCGACAATCTCGGACGGCACTTCGAGGCGATCGCGCTCATCGAAGCCGCACGCCGCCTACTCGAGCGCTCCGGCAACGATGCCCTCGTGACGCGGGCGATCAACAACCTCTCCAGCGTGCTCGCTGACGACGATCCCCGGGCCGGCCTGCAGGCCGCCCGTGACGGGCTCGAGGTGATGGCTCGACGGGGCGAACGTGGCTTCACCCTCGTGGACAACGCGGCGGCCGGTGCGCTTCGGAGCGGCGAGTGGGATTGGGCCCTGGCACAGCTCGAGGCGGCGGCCCCGGAGGAAACGGATCCAATCGCCCACGGCGCGGCCCTCGCCGGCATCCTGCAGATTCGTGCGTTCCGCGGAATCCCGATCGACGACCTGACGGCCGAGCTCGCGGCCACCATGGAGCGCGCCGACTCGATGTCGCACGAGGCGTTTGTAGCCTTGGCGCAGGCATATGCGGCGTTCGCCGGCGGCGATCTGTCCGCGGCCCGCAAGGGTGCCCGGCGCTACGCGGAGATCTGGCCGCAGGGCGGCGCCGACGGTTGGCGCCTGGCGGCTCGGGCTGCAATCTGGGCCGGGGACGTCGAGGGTGCGCGAACGGATCTCGAGGGGCTCGAGGGCCTGCACCGGCGAGGGCGTGGCGTGAGATTGGAGCGGCTCACGATCGAGGCGGGAATTGCCGCTCTCGAGGGACGGTCCGGCGAAGCCCTTGCGACCTACCGCGAGGTACTCCGCGGCTGGGACGACCTGGGGCTGCCGTGGGACCGCTCGCTGTGCGCGATCGACATGGCGACGATCCTTGACCCGAGCGAGGCGGAGGTTGTGGCAGCAGGCTCGCAGGCTCGGGCCGCCCTCGAACAGCTTGGCGCGCGGCCCTTCCTGGCACGGCTGGACGCCGCGCTCAATCGGCCGCGAGACCGCAGCGAGCCGGTGGACACCCCGGCGAAGGCCCGCCAGCGCGCCTCGGTGTGAGCTCGGGCGACCGTCAGTCGCGAGGCCGCCGCGACGTCGCGACCAGCAGGAGGAATGAGGTCTCGACGACGTCGACGCCGGCGATCACGAGCGCGATGACCAGCGGCAGTGGCTCTGCGAGGATCCAGCCCGCGGCCGCCGTGAAGCTCGCCGCGGCGAGGAAGACGAGCCGGACGCCTCGGACCAGCACCCCGAGATCGGCGTCGGAGATTCGGCCGCCGGGCTCGGCGCCGCGGCGGATCGAGGCGTCGATCCGGCGAACCGCCGAGAGCAACAGGCGACCGCCGACGACGATCGCTCCGCCCGCCAGGGCGGCGCGAAGAATGGACGGAGGTGCGGCGACGAGCGCGAGCAGGTCCGGCGCGATCCCCACGAACATCGCGAGGCCGATTGCGACGACCCCGCCGAGCAGCGCGAGGACGACGACGAGGCGGGCGTCGAAGCGCTCAGCCATCGATCGAGAGCGCGACCTCGTGGATGCCGCCGTCGACGATGCGCCAGGCGCGAATGCTGGGATCGCCGGTGCCGTGTTCTGCCTCGGCCGGCGAGAGCGAGACGAGGATGTACAGCGAGTCCGGGTAATGCGACTCACGGAGGTCCGTCGGGGACGGCCGGGCCGGCGAGGCGACGTGGGAGTGGACGATCGCCCAGAACACCTCGTCGGCGTCGTCAGTCTCGATCGTCAGTCGGAGCAGGTCCTGCGGGTGGATCGAGTAGCGCACCGGCGATTGCGCCGCGTTGCGCACCGGCACCCACCGGCGCGCGGCCCCGCCTCCGGCCGCGGGCTTGTCCCCCACGACGATCCCGCAGCCCTCGTTCGGCGCCTCCGCGCGGGCGTGCGCCACGATCGCGTCGCGGATCGCGGCCGGCAGGTTGGCCGACGCCGGGCCAGGATGCGGGCGCGCGCCCGCGCCGGGGTAGTACGCGTCCGACCCGGTCAGCGGACCGTCCGCGTCGGTCACCACCAGGCAACCCCGCCCTCGAGCTCGTCCTCCATCTCCTCGAGCGGCCGCGAGTAGGTACCGGTCGAGAGGTATTTCCAGCCGCCATCGGGCAGGAGCGCGACGATCGTTCCCTCGGTCATATCGCTCGCGACTCGGGCGGCGACCCACAGGACCGCGCCCGACGACGGGCCGGCGAGGATGCCCTCGCGCTCGAGCAGCTCCCGCGCCGTGATGACGGCATCGCGGTTCGAGACGACGTACCGGTCGTCGAGGAGCGATGGGTCGAACACCTCGGGCACGAACCCGTCATCGAGCGAGCGCAGGCCCTGGACCGACTCGCCCGGCAGCGGCTCGGCCGCGACGATTCGCACACCCGGCTTGGCTCCCCGCAGGAACCGGCCGACGCCGGTGAGCGTGCCGCCGGTCCCGAGGCCGGCCACGAACACGTCCAGCTCCGGCACCGCCTCGAGTAGTTCCGGGCCGGTCGTCTCCTCGTGGACCCGCGGATTCGCCGGGTTGGCATACTGGTCCGCCATGACGAACTGCGGGTCGCGGGCCACGAGGTCGCGCGCCAGCGCGATCGCCCCATTGGACCCCAGCGCGCCGGGCGAATCGATGATCTCGGCGCCGTGGAGCGCGACCAGCTGGCGCCGCTCCAGCGTGACATTGTCGGGCATGACCACGGCAACGCGGTAGCCCTTGCGACGGCCGATCATCGCCAGCGCGATGCCGGTGTTGCCGGAGGTCGCCTCGAGCAGGATCGAGCCCGGCCGGAGCCGGCCACTCGCCTCGAGGTCTTCGACCAGCGCGCGGGCGACGCGGTCCTTG
>Ga0066698_10000655_pt1 | contig 13565 bp, 10 predicted proteins | sample GraSoiAngelo_147_FD_66457 | JGI IMG/M metagenome (GOLD analysis project Ga0066698, IMG submission 66457) | Grasslands soil microbial communities from the Angelo Coastal Reserve, California, USA - 14_1009_05_40cm | ecosystem: Environmental > Terrestrial > Soil > Grasslands | place: USA... | reverse complement strand
TCCGCGCGAGGGGACTACCGTCTCAGTTTCACCAGGGACCGCGTGGCGAACACCACTCCGGCGCGGTACGAAGAGCGGAGCTTCGGCATCGCGTTCCGGCCGCCGCGCTCGGATCGGGTGGAGGGTCTCGCTCGCTGGACCCTCCTCAGGGACCGGCGACTCTCGGCGCCGGGCGATACAACCCTCACCGAGACCACGCTCGGAGTGACCGCGGTCGAGGCCACCGTGCGGTTCCTTCCCGGGATCGACTGGGTCGGGAAGGCCGCGGCGCGGATACGGGGTGACGCGCGGGGCATCCCCGGCGCCGGCGACACCCACAGTTTGCTGTGGGCCCAGCGCCTCGAGTACACGGTTCGAAAGCCCTTCCGCTACGGAGTCGAGTATCGGGTTCTGTCGCAGCATGAGGTCGGGGATCGGAGCGCTGGGTGGGTAAACGAGTTCTCCTGGGATCCGTCGCTGAACTTCCGTCTCGGCGTCGGCTACAACTTCACGTCTTTCTCCGGCGACCCGCTCGAGACCGGTCCGGAGAGCTCGCATGGGTGGTTCCTCCGTGGCCAGAGCCGTTACTGAGGGGGCGCCGGAGCCGGACGCGCGGCCGAACACGGTCGCCGGTGGCTCACGGCTCTCGCGCATTGGGAAGCTCTTGATCGAGGCGTTTGTGGCGATCGTAATGACGCTCGCATTCTTCTCCGGCTTCTTGGCCTTGCTCAGCGTCGCGTTCCCTCCCGGCGACGACATGCGCACCCTCATGGCCGGTCTCCGGCTAACCGGACCAAGTGACGCGTCGAACCGATCGTTGGGAGCGGAGCTGCTCGACCCCATCGCGTCCGCCTCGTCCCCGGTCGCGAAGCTCATGGTGAAAGGTCGGGACGTGAAGCGCCGTGCGGCTGGTCAGATCGCCTGGAGCCGGGCCGCATCCGGGCTCGATCTTTACGATCGGGACGCGGTCCAGACCGGCCCGGCCGGGAAGGCGTCGATCGAGTTCGGACCGAAGGTCGCCGTACAGGTCGATGAGAACGCCTTGGTCGTCGTCAGTGGCCTGCACTTGGGTGCGGACCCTATCGCTCCCCAGGGGCTTGTCCTGCTGCAAGGTGATCTTTGGGCTCAGATCCGGGAATCATACGAAGCCCCGATTTCGGTGGAGATTCCTACCGGCCAGGCACTCTTGAAGTCGGCGCCCGGAGGGACGGCCGATTTTCGGATCGACGTTGGCCGCGACCGCTCGGCGTCCGTCTCCGTGCTCGGTGGAAGTTTGGAGCTGGCAGCCAACGGCCGCCGAATCCGAGTCGGTCCGCGCCAGTTCAGCCGTGTAAGTCCCGGAGGGCAAATTCAGGAGCCGCGTCCCCTCCCGAGTGCTCCGGTTGCGATGGAGCCCGCGGACGGGTCTTCGTTTCCGTACCTCGACCTCCCTCCGCGGATCACGTTTCGCTGGAGCCCGGTCGATGGCGCCGATCGATATCGCGTTCGCGCCGCGAAAGGCTCGGCGTTCCGTGCGCTCACCCTCGACGAGACCGTGACGACTCCGTCGCTCACTTGGGGGCGGCTCCCCGTCGGTTCGTACAACTGGAGCGTCGCTGCGATTCAGGATGAGATCGAGGGACCGCCGTCGGCTCCCCGCAGATTGAGTGTGACTCGCGACGGAGACCTTCTGCAACTTCGAGTCGAGTCACCTCCGGCGCAGGTCGACGGTTCCCTCTTCACGGTTCGTGGGTATGCCGACCCTCGGGCCCGTGTCTACGTCATGGGGCAGCGGGTCGAGGTGAATCGAGACGGTTCATTCCGTGTGGAGGTGCGTCTGAAAGCCGGCGCGAATGTGCTCCTCGTCGAAGCCGTAGCTCCATCAGGGCTCAGCTCCTATTGGAGCCAAGTGTTACGGGCGAAGTTTTGATGCGCGGGGCCCCCAACATGCCGTCGCAGATCCGGGTGACGTTCCGGTTCAAGATACTCCTCAGCGTGCTCATCGTCGTGACGACGGTCGTGAGTCTCATCACATTCACGATGGCGCGCATGTTCCACGCGGACAAGGTCGCGTACGTCGAGGATCTCGTCTCCCTCGTCTCGGTTCATGCGGCGTCGGAGGCGAATCTTCGCCTGTCGGCCTACCAGGATCAACTCGTCACGGCGGGTCGCGTTCAGGACGCTTCCAATATTCTTGGCGAGCGCCGCGACGAGGCCCTGTGGAACCTCTTTACTAGGACCCGGGGCCTCGTAGCCTTGCGCGTCTTCGAAGATGGCAAGATGGTGCGACTGCTTTTGGACAGCTTGGCCACCAACGCGGCCGGAGTGAGCCGAGCGTCATTCCTCACGACAATCGCGAGGTACACCATCCCGTTCGATTCGATAGAGGTGGGCACGCTGTATGTTCGAAATTCGGCGCTCTCGAGCTTGCTCCCTCTCTCGACGATCGCCGTCCGGATCCCTCGAGCCGCGGGCCGCCCCCCCCTCATGGTCGTCGGCACCGTTGATCTGAACCGATCGATCGCGCTGGGACGAAGCTCGAGAGCGTTCGATGTATTTCTGGTGGATGTCGACGGACGCATCGTGAGCCACGGCGACGCAAGGCGGACGTCCTCCCGAGAGCGGCTCGCCTGGCTCCCGCCGCTCGGCCCCGGAAGCCTCGCCATGGTGAAGGAGACCGAGCGCGGCGGAAAGCCGATGATCAGCGGGATCGCGAACGTCGGGATCGGCGGTCTTCGGGCCGGCGCAGAGATTCCAAAGTCGGTCGCTTACTTTGCTCTCCGGAGCCTGCTCATAAACCTGATCTTCTTGGCGCTTGGGCTCCTGGTCGCAGCGGCGGTCGTCAGCCTCATCTGGGCGACCCAGATGACGCGTTCGCTCAGTCAGTTGACGCACGCCGCCCAAGCGATCGGGCAGGGGAACTTCGACGTACAGGTCGCGGTACCGAGCCGCGACGAGATGGGGCAATTGGCCGGCTCGTTCAACCAAATGGCGTCGGAGCTCCACGGCCGAGACCGTGCCCTGAAGGAGGCTCAGGCACAATTGATCCAGTCGGAGAAGATGGCGGCTTTCGGTCAGCTCGGCGCGGGGATCGCCCACGAGGTCAAGAACCCTCTCGCGGGAATCCAAGGCATGATACAGCTCACGTCGCGGTCGCTTTCCGCAGACAGTCCGCTCCTCGAAACGTTCGCGATCCTCGAGAAGGAAACGAAGCGGTGCCGCACGATTATCGACAATTTGCTGAAGTTCGCGAGGCAGGAGAATCTGGAACCTGAACCGATCGCGCTTGAAGAGGTGGTCGCGGACACGAAGGCGATCCTCCATCACGAGCTGAGCCTGCACAAGATCACGCTCGAGACCGCGATTCCGAAGAACCTGCCGCTCATTCGTGGGAGCCCGAACCAGATCCAGCAGGTCTTGATGAACCTCATCCTCAACGCGGAACAGGCCATGGAATCCCGCGGCCACGGAACGGTCGAAGTCAAGGCCGCCCAGCGGGACGATGGGTTCGTCGATCTCTCCGTACAAGACGACGGACCCGGCATCCCCCGGGCCGTCCAGGCCCGCATCTTCGAGCCGTTCTTCACCACGAAGCCCGCGGGCAAGGGGACCGGGCTCGGCCTAGCGGTGACCTTTGGGATCATGCGCGACCACGGTGGGGCGATCCACGTGCAGAGCGAGGAAGGCAGGGGAACGAAGTTCATCCTTCGCTTCCGAATGGCGGGATCGCATCCGGCCACGGACGCTCACCCCACGAAGACACCGGATCCCGAGGCCCCGACCCCCGGGGATGAGCGGGCCGCCTAGGTGGCGAAGGAGCCATCCCAGTGATCCCCTTCGGCGATCTCCCGATTCGGCAGAAGCTACTGGGGGCCGTCGCGCTTTCAGTGATTCCGGCCCTAGTCCTGTCGTGCGTCGCGTTCCTTGCCTTTGAGAAGCACCATCGGCGGAGCGCCGTGGAGCGGGAGCTCCTCGCGACTGCTCGCATCGTTGCCTCGAGCTCGGCGATGTCGATGCGTTTCGGGGATCGAAAGGGCGCCGAGGCCGCTCTACGTGCGCTCACCGTCAATCCCCGGATTCGCAGGGCTGTATTACGCGACCAGCGTGGCGCGGTCTTCGCGTCCTACGTCCAAAACAACGGTCGGAGATCCGCCGATGCATCTCCGCCCAGTGCAGCCGCTCGCGATTTCGGCCAGGCCCCGGTCGAGGTGACCCACGTGATCAGATTCGAGGGCCACGATCTGGGCACCGTCCATCTGCAGGCTGGGATGGACGATTTCGGCCGGGACTCGGCAGCGTTCCTCCTGCCCATGGCCGCGATTTGCGCCGGCTCGACGCTCCTGATCCTTCTGCTCATGTTCCGGCTCGAGCGAGTCGTGACCGAGCCGATCCGTGTCCTATCCAACACCGCACTAGACGCTCCCGCGGGTGAGCCCCAGAGGTCGAACCACAAGGCTGTATCGACGCCGCGCGCAAGGAGCGAGTTCCTCGCCGGTATCTCCCACGAGATGCGGACCCCGCTTCACGCGATCCTCAGCGTCGCGGAGCTGGGGGCAAAGAGGGCCGCCTCGCTGACACCGGAGAAGGCGACGCGGTATTACGAAATGATCGGGGACGGGGGACGACGCCTCCTCGAATTCCTCAACGATCTCGTCGACCTGGCGAGCCTCGAGGAGGGGAAGCGTGTCCTTCAATTCAGCTCCGCGCCGATCGAAGCTGTGGTCGTTGGCGTTGTGGAGGAATTGCGCCCGCTCTTTCAGTCGCGCGGCGTCAGGCTTGAAGTGAGCCCGTGCCAGTCGACGAGCGGCTGGATCGACCGCAGGGCCCTCATGCAGGTCCTCCACTACGTCCTTACGACCGCGGCCAAGTGGTCCGGCCCGGGCGGCACCGTGACCGTTGCCCTCGCCCGGTCGGAGCGGGGTTCGATCCTTTCGGTGACCGATCACAGCTCCGGTATCGTACAGGAGGGGCGGGAGTTTGCTTCGGAGTCACTAGATTCAGGAAGCTCGCAGAATGGGACTCGAGGTTCGGAGGTGAAGCTCGCGATTTGCCGGCAGATCATGGCGGCCCACGGTGGCAGGATTTGGACAGAGACCCGGGAAGGTCAGGGCGCGACCGTCTATCTCGAGATTCCAGATCGTAGCTCCTCCCCCAAAGATGGAGACGCACAAACGTAGTCCCTCACAGTGCGAGATCGAACCTGATCGTATGCGTCGCGGGATGCGATTTGCGCGACGACGGACCTCTCACGATCGAAACTATTACCCGGCGCCGTATTCATGCTGCGGCACTCTGCAACGCGTGCAGGGCACGATACCTGCACTATTCAGCCGCACGTCGTGTGGCTCCTTTGGGGAATGGAGCCGGTCGATCGCGGCGACCTCCGTAATACAACTCAGACCAGGCACCCGGTAGCTCGTTCCGGGAGTCATCACAGTAACGCACAACACGAAGGAGCCGCATCATGCGCCATTCCGAGTCCCGGAACCATTTGTCCTACGCATTGGCATCGATTTTCTGCTCGCTTCTCCTCGTAACCGCGACCACGACGGCCTGGGCAAACCCGAAACCCATCCCGGCCGGTTCCAAGCTTGTATTCAACTTCAACGTGATCGGATACCCCGCAGGTAAAACCTACGGCGGCGACTGCGGCGACGGTCACCGAATCTTCGTCAATCGTGACGCGAAGGGGGCGGTGGTGCGCATCCTGAACTCCACCACCGACTGGAGCATCGTGGACTGTAACGCGACCTCGGATCATGCGGCGGCCCTTGCGACAAATCAGGCAGGGATCTACGACATCTACGTGAGGATCTTGGGCAAGATGGGCGGGAATCTGCACGTCTGCGCAGACACCCTGTCTGATTTCCAGAATGGTGAAACACTGTGTCAGGTGGGGACCATCGATTTGACGCGCGGCAAGCAATCCAAGTTCCAGATTGCGCCCTCGGCAATGTTCGATGCGAGCCTCATAGACTTGATATGGACCGTGGACACAAATGCCGATTTCCGGATCGCACAATTCCGCGTTTATTCACGCCCCTAGTCTAGCCACCTCAGAGAGAATGGAGGCCCCGAGCTCCGCCCGGGGCCTCTTTGCATGGATGGCTTCGCGGCCGTCCCGATCAGACCTTCTGCGCCTGACGTGGTCCTTTCACCGCGCCCTCCAGCCCCGCCATCCGCCGGCAAAGGGCCAGCTGCCCCGTGTGGTACGTCTGGTGGAACGCGAGGATGTTCAGCAGCTCGGCGCGGGTCGTGGTGCCGCCGAACGGGTGGGGCACCGACTCCGCCAGCGCCTCGTCGGACAGCGCGGAGATGGCCGCCAGGCAGCGATCCTTGGACCCGAGGAATCGGTCTCTCATGGTGTCCCAGTCGATTGCGTTGGCCGGGTCGGTGATCGGGTCGTTTCCCGCCCGCGCGAGCTGGCTGCTTTCCCACACAGGCTTCTCGCCGACGAGGCTCATGACGCCGTTATGAACGTTCATGAGATGTCCTAGGATCCAATTCGCGCAGTTCCCACCTGGGGAGGGCTGCACCAAGGATTGCTCCGGGGTCACGCCGTCCAGGTTCGCCGCGGCGGTTTGGTACATCAATTGGAAATGTTGGGCTACCGCCTTCTGCGTCTTCATCGTTCGGCCTCCTTTGCGATCGGTTGGTACTTTGACATCCATCGTCAGAGCGCCCTGATCGTAACACTTTAGCGCGCCGTCCAAACCTCCGCTCGACACCGCCCCGTCTCTCTGCTATAAACCTTTGTTCTCGCGAGCCTAACCCATTTCACCGGGCGATGAAGCGCCTGCCACGTCGGGCGGCCAACCCCCTCCAAACATTCAAATCGAGGAGAAATGATGCTGGGAATCGGGACCAGAGGTCGGACGGTAGTGGCGGCCCTCATGTTCGCGGCGCTTTCGGTGCTGCTCGTACTCGCGCCCGCCGCCACAGCATTCGCCAAAGAAGGTGGGGCGCATCACGGCGGAGGGGAAGCGAGTCTAGCGCTTCCGGATCTCCGGACTGTGTCGTTCGCCGGAGGGATCAACGGGCACAACCTTCTGGTGTTCGGGCTCTTGATCTGCGCCTTAGGCATGGTCTTCGGCATCGCGGCGTATTCGCGAATCCGAAAGCTCCCGGTCCACCAATCGATGGCGGAGATCTCCGAGCTGATCTACGAGACCTGCAAGACCTACCTCCTCCAGCAGGGCAAGTTCCTCATTGTCCTGTGGGCGTTCATCAGCGCCATCGTGCTGGTCTATTTCGGCTGGCTGGCGGTGACCGGCGTGAACGCGGCGGGCGAGATCCAGCGCGGATTCCCGCCCTTCAAGGTCGCCATCATCCTGTTCTTCAGCCTCGTCGGGATGGCGGGAAGCTACAGCGTCGCGTGGTTCGGAATCCGCATCAATACGCTCGCCAACTCCAGAACCGCGTTCGCCGCCCTGACCGGGAAGCCCTTCTCCTGCTACTCCATTCCCTTGAGGGCCGGCATGAGCATCGGCATGGCGCTGATCTCCGTCGAGCTCCTCATCATGCTCATCATCCTGCTCTTTGTCCCCGGGGACATGGCGGGACCCTGCTTCATCGGATTCGCGATCGGCGAGTCGCTGGGCGCCGCGGCCCTCCGAATCGCCGGAGGCATTTTCACGAAAATCGCCGACATCGGCTCGGATCTCATGAAGATCGTGTTCAAGATCAAGGAGGACGACGCGCGGAATCCCGGCGTGATCGCGGACTGCACCGGCGACAACGCGGGAGACTCGGTGGGCCCGTCGGCCGACGGCTTCGAGACCTACGGCGTGACGGGAGTCGCGCTCATCTCCTTCATCCTGCTCGCCGTGAGCGATCCGTTGGTCCAGGTCCAACTCTTAGTGTGGATCTTTGCGATGCGCGTGATGATGGTCGTGGCGAGTGGACTCTCGTACCAAGTCAACGAATGGATCAGCCACCGCCAGTACGCGAATGTGGACAAGATGGATTTCGAGCATCCTCTGACGCGCCTCGTCTGGCTTACCTCGTTCATCTCGATCGCGGCCACCTACGCCGCGTCGTATGTCCTGATCCGCGGCCTGGGCGACGGGTCGCTCTGGTGGAAGCTTTCGACCGTGATCACGTGCGGCACCCTGGCGGGCGCGATCATCCCCGAGCTGGTGAAGATCTTCACCTCCATGAACTCCAAGCACGTGGCGGAAGTGGTGACTTGCTCGAGGGAGGGAGGAGCGTCGCTCAACATCCTGTCGGGGCTCGTGGCGGGGAATTTCAGCGCCTATTGGCTCGGCCTCGCGATCCTGATCCTCATGTCGCTCGCGTACGGGGTCAGTACGCTGGGCCTTGGAAGCCTCATGATCGCCCCGGCGGTCTTCGCGTTCGGGCTCGTGGCGTTCGGGTTCCTGGGCATGGGGCCGGTGACGATTGCCGTGGACTCCTACGGTCCGGTGACCGACAACGCCCAATCCATCTACGAGCTATCGATGATCGAGACGATTCCGGGCATCCGGCAGCAGGTCAAGTCGCAGTTCGGTTTCGACGTCGACTTCGAGCGGGCGAAGCACAACCTGGAGGAGAACGACGGGGCCGGGAACACCTTCAAGGCGACCGCCAAACCTGTTCTGATCGGCACGGCGGTGGTGGGGGCAACCACGATGATCTTCTCGATCATCGTGGCTCTGACCGAGGGGCTGAAGCCCGAGTACGTGGCGAACCTCTCGCTCCTCCACGCGCCATTCTTGTTAGGCCTGATCGCGGGGGGCGCCATGATCTACTGGTTCACCGGCGCTTCCACGCAGGCGGTGACGGCGGGCGCCTACCGCGCGGTGGAGTTCATCAAGAGGAACATCAAGCTCGAGGGGTCGACCAGGGCTTCGGTCTCCGATTCCAAGAAGGTCGTCGAGATCTGCACCCAGTACGCGCAGAAGGGGATGTTCAATATCTTCCTCGCGGTCTTCTTCGGAACCCTCGCGTTCGCGTTCGTCGAGCCGTTCTTCTTCATCGGCTACCTGATTTCCATCGCGCTCTTCGGACTCTTCCAGGCCATCTTCATGGCCAACGCGGGGGGCGCCTGGGACAACGCGAAGAAGGTGGTCGAGGTGGCCTTGAAGGAGAAGGGGACCCCTCTCCATGACGCCACGGTCGTCGGGGACACGGTGGGGGATCCGTTCAAGGACACGTCTTCGGTGGCCATGAACCCCGTGATCAAGTTCACGACGCTCTTCGGGCTTCTTGCCGTGGAGCTGGCCGTCTCCCTGGCGCGCCAGCGGGGGCCGATCCTGACGGGCATCCTGGCCGCCGTGTTCCTTCTGGTGTCGATGACGTTCGTCTGGCGGTCGTTCTACGCGATGCGGATCACGGGGGCTGCGAAGTAGGCGGGGCAGATCCGGTCAAGCATTCCGGTGCTTGCTTGACAAGCCGCTATAGGGGCGTAGCGTTATCTCCAGCGGCCAACCTAGCGGTCACCCAAAACCCATGGGAGGACCTTTTATAGGCTGATTGATACTCCGCACCACGAGTTCGAAGGGCTACACCAGCAACTCCTCTTCTAAACAGATCCTGTCAGCGCGCGGCCCAGCCCGCATGCCGGGACGGAGTCTGCCCTCGCCCCGGGCTACTTGCCGTGCGCGCGAGGTCCGAACATGAACGAAGACACAAAAGATTGCTCTCGCCCGGCTGGTCCAAGCCTCAGGGCAGCGATGATCGTCTTGTTACTGTTCGCCTTGTGTGGCCATGGTACCGCCTCAGCGCAGTACATGTTCCTCGACGCGAACGGAGATAGCTTGTACTCCGGTGCAGACTCATACTCAATTCCTCCCCTGTCTTCCGCGACTGTCGACGTTTACCTTGTGACGAATCGAAACCGGGACGGGTCGACCGTCACCTGCCAGGACGCTTCGGAAGCCGGCCTCAACTCCTACACGGTGAACCTCTACGCCGGCGACGCCCCGATGTCATTCACGAACGTCGTGAACATGATGCCAGGTATGGTCGAAAGCGAGCCGTTGGTCACCTACGACTATGCGCTCACGGTCGGATTCGCCGGAAGTGAGACTCTGCCACCAGGGAAATATCACTTGCTCCGCATGACAGTGACCACTTTGCCGACAAGGCTTAGCGCGGGATGTGCGGAGCTCGCGATCGTACCCTTCTCTTGTTACTCGCCACCGGGCGTCGTCACTTCGTTCGGGTCGAGCTGTGCTGGCGCAAGAGGGGACGGGGTGCTCCGGCTTGGTGAGGATTGGGTCGATAACGGATACATCCTCGGCTGCACAGATAACATAGGACGGGCTCCCGCCATTCTATGCCCGGCCGAAATCATCGGTCGGGAAGGGCAGCCCCTTTCCTTCCGCGTTACTGTCAAGGATCCCGACTGCCCAACGCAACTTTCCTTCGGCGCGTATCCGTTCCCGCCGGGAGCAACGCTCACTCCGCTCACCGGTTTCGTGGCGGGTGAGGCCACTGCGACGGTCGCGTGGACGCCCACCCGCGGACAAGCTGGTGCGCATACGATGACATTCGAAGCACACGAGACATACGTACCGCTGCAGGGAACCTGCAGTACTCGGGTCACGATTCTGCCAGCCAACGCACCCCCGGTCGCCGAGGCGGGCGGACCTTATTCAGGGATCCAGGATGTTCCGATCACGTTCGACGGGAGGCAATCCAGCGACCCCGAAGGAGCGCCCCTCCAGTATCTGTGGGAGTTTGGCGACGGCACGCGCGGTGCGGGACCGACTCCCGCTCACATATACAAGAGCGGCGGCACCTTCACCGTGACCCTGACGGTGACCGACCCTGATTCGCTCTCGAGCCAGGACGGGACCGACGCTTCCATCACAAGTGTCCTACCTGTTCGGGTCTTTGCGACCAAAGCGAAGGCAACCAAGATTCCGGACGGAAATCCCTTCACGTGGTTCCAGGTTGAAGCCGTGCCCGAAGCCGGTTTTGCGCTCGAGGAGGTCCTGCCGTCCAGCGTACGACTCCATTATGAGAATTCCACGTGTGGCAGTGTCGATATCCCATCCTCGACCCGGAAGTCGCTCAGCATCGGCGACACCGACGGAAACGGGCTCCCGGAGTACACATCTTGCTTCACCCGCGAGGGCATGACCGCGCTGGCCCCATGCCTTCCTCACGGCACGGCCACGATCCTGCTCGAGTTGTGGGGATCTCTATCGACCGGAGGTCTGATCCACGGCGAGTTTTCGCACACGTTCATCTTGAAGGAGGGCTTTTTCGAGCCCGCGGTTTCTCCGAACCCGCTCAAGCCGACCTCGACGCTTGAATTCAGGACGACGATGGCCGGATTTGTGAATGCTCGTCTCTTCGACATCCACGGGAGATGCGTCGCGACGTTCGTGGACGATTCGTCCATGGAGGCGGGCTATCATCGAATTCAGCTGGGGGGCGTCGAGGGCGGTCTTCGCTTGCCCTCGGGGGTCTACTATGTGCGGGTCGCGGGCGAACACGATGGCGTCCGATCGCGAGCGGTCATGATTTTGAGGTGAATCTACCTGGACAGGGGAACCAGATCCAGCGTGCATTTCGCCTGATTCACCTCGAACAGCGGCGTATAGGGCCCCCCATCCTCCAGCCGAACCCCAATATTGAAGGCGCCCTTGCTGAGCCTCATGAAATTCCTCTCCCCCTTCATGGGAATTCCAAGGTTCGGCGTCTGGTTGAGGGAATCAGGGGGGTTCTCGACTGTTTGGCAGGTTCCATCGAGGCCGACGCGGTACATCCGCTTGTTCAGGGGGCCGACGGATCCGTGGAGGCTCGAGTGGCGATAGCCCGTCAACCCGACGAAAATGCCGTCACCGACCCACCCCAGAATCCAGGGCTCGAACGCGCTCTCCATTTCGCGGGGCGCGCCAATTCTGGCGAGCAGCTTTGTGGAGGGAGCATCCACGTCGCAAACATAAATAAGCGCGGCCTGCTCCAGCACACTGGGCGATCCTCCGTCGGGAAAGGTTGAAAGGCCCGTAGGAAGAGAAGCGCGAGAACGAGGCGCAATCGCGCGCCTATTTGGCCCCGTGTTGCAGAACCCAGTGAATGCCGGCGGTCACCCCGAGGAACGGCGCCGAATCGTGCCCGAATTTATTCTTGTCGATGGAGACGTGGTGGTAGTCGCCCTCGAACGTCAGACCCCAACTCGAACCCAGCATCCAATCGAATCCCGCGCCGCCCCGGGCCCCGAACGCGGTCTGGGTCGACTCATCGGAAAAAGGCGGTTCCACGTAATTCTCCTTCACGCTATAGAAGCCCAGTCCGGCCACCAGGTAGGGGATCACGCCGTTTTCGCTCGTGGGTGCGACCCATTTCCCGTGCATGCCGTAGTGAATGAATTTAATTTCGTCCTTGGCGCTCAAGAGCGCGAGCTCCGCCGCGTAATCCTTGGAGGGCTTGTTCTTCATGTACGACCCATCGACCCCAACCGTCAGCTGAGGGGTGAGTGCATACCCTACCGAGGCTCCGACCAGGGGGCCGGTTTTCCAGGAATCACCGAAATCGCTGATGGGAATGCCGAGCCCGGCGTTGGCGCCAATCAGCCATCGGCCGCCTGCCTGGGCCGGCGCGGTGGGCGTGAGGAGCAGAAGTAACGGCGCCACGCGAAGGCTTTTCCAGGACCCCATGGGTTCTCCCCGTTGGAGGTGAACTGCGCGGACCAGGTGGCAAAGAGTCTACTATGGTGCCGGCGTCGGACGGATCGGAGCCGCGCGCCGTCGCGATCGTGAGGTAGGAGCGTTAGAGCGGCATGGCCGAAAAAATCCGGCCGGGGATTGCTCCCCGGCCGGGTCCTCGGTGCCCGCAAATAACAATTACTGCTGCGAGCTCTGCCCGAAGTAGAAGGTGAGGCCGGCGCGCGTCATCAAGCCGCTCCAGTCGATTTTTGCCTTGGAGCCGTCCGCATTAAGAACCTCCACGCCACCTGCCTTGGCGTTGGTGCTCTTCGCGTAGCGATATCCTGCTCCGATCTCAAGGTGCAGCATCGGGGACAGAGGGCTGTCAACCATTCCCATACCGTGGAAGCCGAGCGCGTGGCCGGTGACGTCGACCGAGGTCGTCGTCCCGCTCGAGGGGTCCTCCACCTTCTCGGTGCCGTCCGCACTGTAGTAGCCCACTCCTAGCCCGAGACCGAGACGGGTTTTGTGGCTGGAATGGAAGAAATGGGTCGCTCCCAGCGTGACCCCATTGGCAGGCACCTTGAACTCGGCAGTAGCCGTGGCCCCGCTCGATGGATCCGTGAAATCCCCCGAGCTGCTCGCGACGAGCCGGTTGTACTCTAGGGAGAACATGTTGTCCTTCGACCATGCGTGGAGGCCGCCGCCGAATCCGATCCCGTGGCTGATGTCGTCCATAGTCCCCGTCACGCCGGCTGCCGCCGCGTCGGCGTTTAGCTGGCCGATCCCGTCGTTGACGTCGGACATGCTGTATGTCTGGTAGCCACCGAATCCGGCGATCCCTACACGCATGCCGCCTGACGCGAATGCCCAAACCGGGGTCAACACGAGTGCCATGACCAGGGCCGCAAAGGCTGGGTACTTCAGTCGGGTGAACATTTCGATTTCCTCCAATTGTCCCCTGAACTTCGAACAGCCACCTTCTCGGTCAATCCGTGCGGGCGAGCG
>Ga0066698_10000649_pt1 | contig 13599 bp, 4 predicted proteins | sample GraSoiAngelo_147_FD_66457 | JGI IMG/M metagenome (GOLD analysis project Ga0066698, IMG submission 66457) | Grasslands soil microbial communities from the Angelo Coastal Reserve, California, USA - 14_1009_05_40cm | ecosystem: Environmental > Terrestrial > Soil > Grasslands | place: USA... | reverse complement strand
ACTTTTCCGCTCGGCACGACCACCATCACATGCACGGCAAAAGATTCGCACGGCAACACCGCGTCTGCAATCTTCCACATTACGGTCAGGGACACGACTCCTCCTGACACAATGATCGTCTCCGCGGTCGACAGCAGCGGCGCCGCTCTCTCCCAAGGGTCTTTCACTCTTTTCCAACCGACAACCTTCACCCTCGCCGGCACTGACCTAGTTGGCGTAGCAGGCTTCGAATGCAGTCTAGACGCCTCAGCATTCTCATCATGTCCAAATCCATCCAGTTTCACCGGGCTCTCCTACGCTACTCACACACTCATGGTACGGGCATATGATACTTCAGGGAACAGGGATCCGACGCCTGCTAGCTTCACGTGGACGATAATCACTACAGGACAAGCGGTACAGATGCTCGGAGGCGACGTGCAAAACATGCCAGTCAGTCAGGGGACCATGTCAAGCCTGATAGGAACACTCTCCCGCGCCACACGAGTATTGAATGACGGCGACCCAACGAACGACATGGAGGCATGCATCCCACTGCACAATTTCATATCGCTTGTCACCCTCTACCTGAGCCAAGGCAAACTGACAACCGGCGAAGCCTCTCAACTCTTGCTACTCGCCAACAACATCAGACTCGCAATCGGATGCAAATAAGCGGAGATGAAAGTAAAACAATAATAATTGCGAGAGAAGAGCTCAACCTTCTCACGACTCGTCGAAAGACCCGGGCATGATCAGCTCCGGCAATGACACAATTCTTCATCTAGGCGCTGACACGATCTAATTGGTGCAGTCTCCGAAACTGGTCAGACACTTACTGACTGTTTTGGTCCGCCTATTCTTCTTTCTTTCTTCTTTTTCTGCCATGCCATGTGAGCGCGCTCACTATAATACCTACCAATACGGCGATTAGACAAGACTTACCTACATACGCAGCGCATTTCACGTCTATGAGAGCCGCACTAACAGTCGCACTAGTGGCTATTGTGATGGTCGCTGTTGCCGGACTCTATTTTTATGGTCCATTGAAAATTCTTACTTCGATTTCTCGCAGCAATACCTCATCCCAAGGCTGCAGTGATCCTGACTCGATCAGCAGCCACATCTACAATCCCTACAGACTAACCATCATCAAATCCTGCATCACGGCCTCAGGAACGGTCGACAAGGTAATTCAGGAAAATGACGGGGACCTTCATCTCAGACTAAGACTCGACCCTGCATATACAAGCCTCACTAATAGTGCCAATGACCAATACCAGTACGGTGACCTGGTTGTCGAGATAATTTGTGTAAACCCAGCCACGCAACTGGACGCGGAGCCATCCTGCCAAAACTATACCAACCAAATAACTATCCCACAAGAAGCCCAACACATCACAGTCACTGGACCCTACGTACTCGATACCGAGCATAATAACTGGGCCGAGATACACCCAGTCTACACTCTAAAGATCGACGCGTCCACCGGGACCACAGTGCACATTACTTCTGAGACGTTGAACATCAATTATCCCGATGGCTCAACAGATGGTTGGCTAGGTCCCTCGCCAAGGTCCCACGTGGAATATGTTACTGTGACCGGTGGAGAACAATTTACAGACACTCTTAGTCTCTACAGCACATCACCCAATTCAGAACAGATCACATCGATCACAACAACGACACCAGGATTCTCCATTGTATCGATCTCTCCGAGTACACCGGTCACCTTCGGTCCGGGAGACTCGCTGACAATAACATTGACGATCCAGTCGCCAAATTCGAGCTATGATGGTTCAATAGAACTTCGAATCGTAACCGCCTAGATGGCATCTCACTCGAAGAGCTGGGACATAACGGCACCAGCAATGCCTAGAATTCTTCATCCGGATCGGTAGATCAAGACACACTCTCACACACGCTACTCGGTTTCAAGATTCTAGGAGTTCTTGCTCTGAACATACTTTTTTTAGTATGGAAAGTCGGAATGAGATATCAATTCCTAGGAGACAAATCCCTGCAGCTCTTGACGCCAGCTTCAATCAAGCCGACTGTAAGACGAAGAATACTGATGCACCTAGCCAACTACTCCGTGCAGGAACCAGACCATGAGGCCCCTCGCGAGGTCAGCCAGCAGGGCATCGCCGAGGCAGTCGGAATCAGGCTACGACACATCTCACAATACATCCGACCAATGATCAAAGAAGGACTTGTAACCGAACGATCAGGCCTCGTGGACGGTGGACGACAGCACCAGAAGGTATACTTCCTAACAGATCAAGGAAGAAAAGAGGCATCGTGGATGCAAGACAAGGAAGACAAGATTGCGGCAGACAAGCAATCTCTGACTGTTTATCCTGAATGAAGCCGAGGGTCTGCCTGCGGCCGGGTTTTCGATGAGACTCGATACTTGAGAACTCAAATCGTCACGACAATTTCCATGTCTTTCTAGGTATACCTAGGGTCATCCTAAGGTCACGTTATAACAATACTCCGCGTCCATATTACAAGTCGTCAAGAAATTTGTCGAGAAGCCTAAAGAGAATTTGTCTGATTCCGTTGGTCATTGTTCTGATCAGTTTCCTAGTGCCGATCCAAATCCCACTTTCGCCCTCCAGTGGTCCAAATCCTAGTTCTTCAACGCCAGTATCCCGTGCCACCTCAAGCGCAGCGAATGATGCGACCTCTTCCGGTTCTAGTTACCCAATCAGGGTAAGCCAGGCCAGTCCGCAGAGTGACGGAAATCTCGGCAATCTTTGGAGTGGTAGTGCATATTTTGAAAGAAGCAAATACATTCCACTCGCAAGCGATGGAGTGACTGTTCTAGGCAAAGGTTTTGATGAGGCTTTCGCCGTTGCCAGAACAGACGTCAGCCCGACGACGATCTATCTCTACTATCGTACAAGTTATGATTTTCCAACCGATGGTAACCGCGGGGAAATTGGTCTAGCCATATCCAATGACGGTGGATATTCATTCGCCATATACCAAGATGGAAAACCCGTTGTAGCGGTAAGCAGTGGTAATTGTGATTCCGACTCCAGATGGGTAATCTCACCTAGCGTTGTCCTAGTAGGAGGTACATTCTATATGGTGTACGAAGGAGCAAGTGCTGGCTACCCCGGGTGCGGGAATCATAGCAAGGTTCACTTGGCAACATCTCCCGACGGCAAGGTTTGGACCAAGGCGGGCGATCAGGGTAAAGCCCTGGCTATCATCGGCTATGACCATTTACAATCCTGGGAGAACATAAACGTCGGAACCCCGTTCATCGGCTACTTCAACAGCAAGTTTTACGTCTTCTATCACGGATTTGGTATCTACGCTGACAGTCAATTCCGCAGCAAAATAGCTATGGCATCCGGTACGGACCCAAAGCAGCTGACATTATACGGTGTCATTATGGATATTGGAAGGGGAGACTTGAGCTGGGATGCCCGCGTCAATTCACACGCATCAGTAATCAATGGTGGAGACGGATATTACTACATGGTCTTCGAGGGCTCACAAGATCCAGGTTATTCGGTTACCGACCCTGTGAATGACCGTCCATGCAAGAAAGGCAATTGGGGCTGGGGAATCGCCAGAATCCCGTCGAGCCAGCTAGACACAGCCAATTGGGCAAAGTACGAATTTAACCCCATTCGGCAAACGTACAACGGGGGATGCGGGAATGATGTCGTTTCCATTTTCAGTTTCAGAGGCGTAATCAGCGTATTCCAGCGGGCAGGATCAAATATCCCCGGACCTTACTACGACAGAAACGTATTACTGGCCGGATCCGATCCGTACCTACATATTTGGTGGTCTGCTACTGACCAATGTCTTGCCCATCATAACGTAGGGTCCGCAGACCGAGACAATGGTTGGGGCCAAACTACCAGCATTTTCATAATCCCTCCCAACGATTATCTTTGCTTCGGGCCATACCAGCTTTACGGACAAAGCGGGACCCAGACAGGACTCACACCAGGGCGATATTCGGTTAACTTCCGGCTGGAAATAGACGATAATAACGTTCTCAAAGGACTAGATCCCATAGTGAATCTTGATATTGCAACAGACAGTGGAAACACTCAGTTGTCCAGGCAGACAATCATTCGCAATCAGTTCGTGAACAATTGGGTCTACCAGAACTTCGAGCAACAGTTCACTGCATTATCAGGCAAAACCTACGAGTGGCGAACCAGATTCCTGAATACTGCGCATACCGTACAACTTTACGTATTTCACAGATTTCTTGATGGTGGAGACACGACTCCACCGACAGCATCAATTTCCGCGCCTAGTACTAGCACCACACCAATTACTGCAACATGGTCCGGGAGCGATGCGGGCAGTGGAATCTGGATGTATAGCGTCCAGTATCAACGGAACAGTGGCGCTTGGACGGACCTAGCCTACTTTGTCCCGGCATCTACCACCTCGGGACAAGTAAGCGCACAATGTTTCGACACTGTTGGATTCCGTATGAAAGCAATAGATCTTGCAGGAAATCTACGGGACTTTCCAGTCAATGCGGAAGCCTCCACCTACATACCGTGCGACTACACACTATCGGCCAATCCCACCTCAGTAACGGCAATAGTCGGGACAACGGGCTCCTCGACGATCACCGTAACTCCAAGTGGTAGCTTCACCGGAACCGTAACGCTTTCCGCTTCAGCAACTCCTGCAGGCCTAACATGCTGGTTCAGCAATGCAAGTATTACGGGAGGATCTGGGAGCCAGACGCTTTATTGCAACGGTGGCATTATTGGAACGTTGTACACTGTAACTGTCACAGGAAACTCAGCTCCATTAAGCCACACAACGACCGTAACATTCACGTTCAAAGCTCTCTATTCATTCCGTGACGACTTCAGCTATGCATCCGTCAGCAGCATGGTCAGCTCCGGCTGGACCGTGTGCGGAACTCAGAACGGCCAAGTCAGCGTAGGAAACAGCATACTGACACTAACCAACGACGCAACCAACGTGGGACAAATGTGTTGGAGCAATATCCCCGCGGGCGTAACAAGCTGGACGGTCACGAACAGAGGACAGTACGCATCACAGCTGTGTTGTTATCCTCCCACGAACGGTGCTACTTGGGTAACCGTTACCACTGCAAGTCACACGTACCAGTTCGACCTGGACGGATATTACACATCCTACTACCTCTTCCGCGATGGAATCAAGGTCCAGACGGTCACAGGGTACGTGCCTCTGCTGGGCGCCTGGCATGACGTGACGCTCGACATGCGCAACGGAGTTCTTACCGCCATCGCCGACGGCAAGATAATCACAACCTACACAGAGATCAGCGGTACTAACAACGCCCTAGCAAGAATCACGATGAATCCAGGCTGGGACACCGTGACCAATTTCGACTGGGTCACAGTCACACAAGTGAATGATGCTCAACCCGCCGACTTCATAGTAGGCACCAGCCCGATCTCAGTGAAGACAGGCGTGGGCACAAATGCCGTCACAACGATCAGTCTAAGCAGCCTTGCAGGCTTCACCGGCACAGTGGCGTTAACATCAACGATCCTCCCAACAACCGGTCTCAGCTGCAGCCTCAATCCAACAAGCGTATCCCTAACAACCTCGGCAACATCAACCCTAACCTGCAACGGCTCAGCTGGAACTTACAAGGTCACAGTAAAAGGAACTAGCGGAACCCTCTCACACATTACAAACGCAACGATCACAATGGTAAGATACACTCTCAGCCTCCAAGGATTCGATTACGATGGGGGGCACGAAGAAACCATCAAACTCAATAATGTACAGGTCGTACAACTACCAGCAGTCGACAGTCCGCAGAATGCCCAAATCTACGTTAGCTTCTCGCTCGACATCACATCCTTCGTCGTCAAGGGAACGAACACTCTAACCTTCGCCCACGCCAACTGGGACTGCACCGTAGTAGACAATACAAAGAACGTTCAGATAACAGACTCCACAGGCACAGTCATATTCAGCGATCCGACGGTGCGCCCCTTGAGCTGTACACAATCCATAACCTACACCTTTACAATCTGACAACAACAACCGGTCCAGAGTACTGTACGTGAGTGGTTCTCCAAGTTGTCAGACTATCTAAGTTCCTGATGTCTTACGTCACAGTCTCGCCCAGTTCGTAAACGAGATTTGGGAACTCAGATCCTGTCACGATACTCAGGTACTCCGTAAAAAGTGATTCTGATCAAGCCCAAGCGGATCGCCGATCTCCAAACTGGCGGGCCGTTCTAGGTATACCTAGGGTTATCCTAAGGTCACGTTATAACAAGTCTCGTCGTCGCTATTACAAAGAGTCCGGAATTATGCAATTATGCGCGAATGACATCTCGAATCGAATCAATCATCGAAGACTCACAGAGGGACTCTAGTCTTGTCAAGAAGGATTGCCATACCTGTCGCAATTGTTATCGCATCTATGATGATGCTTTCATCGATCTACCTCGGAATGAGCCAAGTGCCTCCGATGGCGTTGCCTAAGTCAACGGTGAACGCCCCAGCAATCACGTACGGTAAGCTGAGCGATTTCTGGAATGGAACCGCCTACTTCGAAAGGAGTCTGGTCCAACTGCCAGCAGGTCAAAATGGGCTAGATGAGCCAGCTCCGATGGCAATGCCTGATGTCGGGTCTGACGTCGTATATACTTACTATAGAATGCACGTCCCTGCAAATCCAAACGGCCTCGGAGCACATGACGCAATTGGTCTATTACGATCGGACGACGGGGGCGCGACATACTATGTTCCGCCTGGTGTCCGCGAACCCGTTTTAGATGTTGGGAGCCCGTCAGGTTGGAACGCCTGTGATTGGGATTCCTTCAATGTCATATCTCCGAGCGTAGTGAAGGCCGGATCAACCTACTACATGGTTTACGAAGGCGCGAATCTTCAGGCTGGCTCACCGTCTCCAATAAGCTGTAACCCCACGGACTTGATTTTCGGGGCTATTGGGCTCGCCACTTCGACAGATGGAGGGGTAACATGGAACAAGATTGCGGGAACACGTCCTGGTCTATTTCTACAACACAACATCCTCAACTCTTTTGAGTGTGTTAATATCGGCGCCCCCTTCATCAGTTATTTCAACAACGAGTTCCAAATCTTCTTCCACGGAAACTGCGGTCAACCTTCGGACCTACGGGGTAAGGTGCTCTGCCTTGCATTACTATATTTTGGCTGTGATTTCGGCGTCTCAGTATGCTTGGGGTTAGGAGGAATACACTCTTCGTGTCCTACGTTGAGTCTGTCCGTGTGCAACCCCTTGCCGACATGTCCCGTGGGTTTTAGGTTCGACAGTTCGAGGAGCAAGCTGGGCATGGTTCATGGGACTGACATCACCAACATCAACAATCTCCAGGGCCAAGTTGACAATGCAAATCCAATTATGGACGTTGGGGTAGGCGCACAGAGTTGGGATAGTAGAGTCAACGGGAAAGCTTCAGTTGTCTCAGAAACCGATTCTACTGGGCAACTGTGGTACTACTTAGTGTATGAAGGATCGCAATACGTCTTTTGCAACACTTACAATTTTGGCGGTATTGGAGTCAACGAAGGCAATTGGGGATGGGGACTTGCTCGAACAACCAACCTAAACGGTGGAACTTGGGAGAAATACCAGTTCAATCCGATCCGACAAGTCTTCCAGAACCAGAGCGGTTGCGGATTCAACACCCCTCACATATTTCAGTTCAATGGAGCCTTCAGAGTTTACGACTTCCACTACTACTCGACTCTCGGTGGCCCTACTTACGTCGACTCCAATGTGCTCTTGCCTGGAACAGACCCGTATCTCCATCTCTACCGGGCCGTATACAACAATGGTCAAGGACAATGCGAACCGAGTGCCAACCATAGCATTGGATTTTTCGACGCTTCAGGGATATTGCCGGCAGGCTGGGCCCAGTCGACTAGGGACGCTAGCGGGCATCAAGTCGGTGCAAATTGGCTATGTCTGGGGCCCAATCAACAGGTAACTGGAACAGCAGATTACTCCTTGCTCAACTCGTCCCCAAGCAAGATTCCTGCGGGAGATTACGCTGTGACTTTTGAGGACAGCATTGACTCCCTCACATGCTCTTTGCCTTTTCCTCTCGGTGGTGGTTGCGAACCGATCGTGATCCAGAGTATCACGTGGAACAATGGAGCCAATACAGTCAGCTCAATGACTCCTCATCGGAATGATTTCCAAAATGCTAACCAGAATCAGGATTTCGAGCAACAGTTTACTGCAGTTTTCGGCAACAGCTACGAATGGCGAACACACTGGGAATCGAACGCCTACACGAGATTACACTGGGTTTATCTCCGGCAGTTAACCGACACCAGCGATAACACCGGGCAAAACTCGCGTGCCGATATTTTTGCACCCTCCGCCACGATGAACTCTCTCCCCGCCATAAGTCCGGCACCCTTCACCGTCTCATGGACCGGCCAAGACTACGGGGCAATACCCACAGGTATCTGGTCCTTTGACGTTCAATATCAGATCAACGGCGGTTCTTGGACGAACCTCGGCCCCGGTGCCGGGGATATGTGCTGCACGGGAACAACCGCTACAACATACACAATCCAGAACCCCCAGTGCTTCACAACCTACGCTTTCAGAGTGCGGGCGCGAGACAACTCGGGCAATTTGGGACAATATTCACTCTCGGTCACTACCGCGTTTTCATGCGGGAACTCGTTTGGGCTCTCCGCGAGCCCTACTACTGTCTACATGTCGAGCAACAGTCCAACAAACTCGGCAACTTCGACCTTGACTCTAACAAGCGTCAATGGATACTCCGGAAGTGTTTCGTTGACATCAAGCCAACCCATTTCCTCACCACCCTCACTCGACGGGATGGGAACGGGGTTCTGCCACAGCACCTCTAGTACGCATTGTACAGCATCGCTATCAACACAAAACGCCGGGGACATGATCGTCGTATTTACTAGCTCACCAACCACTCTCACGAACGGCTTCAGCGTTAGCGATACATACGGGCTGACCTTCAATTCTAGAAAATATTTCTCGTTGTGGGACTATCGAGGGAACGTTTTCGAGCAGATTTCAGTGCAAGAATTTTGGGCAGTCGCCACAACCTCTCTGAGCTTGGACACTATTACGATGACTACTCAGGACCCTCTCTTTTGCTGTCCCGGTCACAACCTGGAAATGATCGCATTCGGCATCTCAGGGTCAGGTGACCAGTTCGACGGGACTCCTTCAACCTCGATACAATCGAGCGGCAATCCTTCCGTGTCAATTTCCAGCACGATTTCCAATGAAATGGTAATCGGTTACGCCATTGACGGCTCGAACAGTCTCACTGCGGTCTCACCGTTAACTTTTATCGGCAGCTCGGGCAACAACGGCGCCGAATACACCATCCTCTCCAGCCCTCAAAGCGCAACCGTTTCGTTCGGAAATGCTTTGGGAGAATGGGCAGAAATCGCGGACGTCGTACAACCATTACCCGGATTTTCCTTCTCATTCGCTCCCCAGAGCGTACCCCTAACGAGCGGAGGCACATCCACATCTGCTGTGACTATAACGACCGCGAGCTTCGTGCCGGCGGGAACCTACGAACTCAGCATAACCGGGACAAACCCATTCACAACTCATACAGTCGCCATAACTGCCATCGTCTCGAATTTCAGCCTCTCAGCAAGCCCGACAGCCGTCACCGTTAATGCCGGGTCGCCCGGCACCTCCACTATCACTGTTGCGCCCGTCACTGGGTTCACCGGAACGGTAACTCTCACCTCTGACACCCCGGGCTGCTCCTTGAGCCCAATTAGTGTACCTGGGTCGGGGACGTCCACCCTATCGTGCACCCTAACCACAGCCTCAAACTACCTGGTAACCGTCACCGGGACTAGCGGGTCCGAATCCCACGCAGTCAGCGTGACTTACACGGTTCAAGATTTTGTGATTTCATCATCGCCCCCATTGTTGAACATTCAGCAGGGAGCGATTGGAGACTCGACGATTAACCTGGCAAGCGTCAACGGGTTCAACCTAGGCGTAGGTGTCACGGTCACGGCCTCGAGCGGGATTACGGCAAGCGTGAATCCGTCGTCAGTCACCCTATCTTCTGGAGGGACGGGCTCGACCACTCTAACCGTAACCGTGCCGTCCAGCACGCCCATCGGCAACTACACTGTCACTGTTACCGGACAAAACGGAGCACTCCAGCATTCAGTAACCATAATTGTTCAAGTCAGCAACTTCCAATTGACTGTCGCCCCAGCTTCGCTCGCGGTGCAAAGGGGAGGCTCGGCGAGTGTAACTCTCACTCTTACCAGCGTCAACGGATATTCGGGGCCTGCCACTTTAGCAGTCACAACGATCCCAAGCTGTGTTGGCTACACGATCTCCACACCAATGGTGCAGATTAACGCGTGGAATACAACTCTCGTAAGCTTACTCCTCAGCCCCAGCCTAAGCTGCAATGCCTCTAGCAACAACAGCGTGAACGTCCAGGCTACTTCGGGCACTCTCGTCGTCAACACACTTCTCAGTTTGAGCGTATCCGACTTCTCTGTCTTTGCGAGCCCAACAAGTGTTACAACGCTACCAGGTGTGACAGGCACGACTACAGTCACGACCGGGGCAATCTCGGGCTTCACCGATACCGTCAGTTTGACGACCGGTATTTCGCCTTCGTCCGGGTTGAGCTGCAGCCCAAGCCCGAACACCGTCACCGGAGCCGGGACATCAACGCTCTACTGCTCCGGCATCGTAGGAGTGTACACGGTCACCGTAACAGGCACAAGCGGATCTATAATTCACTCTACAACCCTGACCGTCAACGTGAGAGACTTCTCTCTCACAGTAACCCCGACAACGGTCAATATTCCAGACGGTAGGTCTGCAGCACTCACCGTCCAGGCTGCCAGCATCAACGGATATTCGGGAACGGTATCGTTGAGCTGGACCTACGCGGCATGCTCCACATGGAGCTTCGGCAAACCATCACTCGCTCTCTCCCCTGGAGGCACTGACAGCGCAAGTCTGACCCTTACCATGGGACCGACCTGTTACGCTAACTCATACAGCACGTACGTAACCGGTTACGATAGCGTTTTCGGCATGGCAAGGTACGCTGCTCTCACAGTAAACGCGTCCGATTTCACGATCTACGCCCAGATAGGTACCAGTGTCGGGATCGGAGGCCAGTACACTCTCAAGTACAATGTCACATATTATGACAACAACAATTACCCCGGAAGTATTCTGACTCAGAGCAGTTCCTTCGGAGCGAACAACTGTTGCCTCAGCAGATCCGTCCCAAACATATTCTCCATCACGAAACCGGACAGTAACTCTGCCCCAGGGCTGATCACGAACATCAACGACGTGTACCAGTCGTTCTCTGACCCGTGGAACGGGCAGGGATTCTATGCTCAAGGAAGAGACTGGGTCTTCTACATCAACTATGAGTCTTGCGGAACCTACGGAACGACGAACTGTCTGAAGTATGCAACGAGCACCAACGGAGCATCATGGAACATTTACAATACGGGATTGGTAGTACCGACGACCCCCTCGATAGTTACGAATGGCACGGATGTTTTCTACGTTCGCTACAACGGTGTCGACACCCAGTCCGGAAAAGCATTGATGCTCGGGATCGGTAAACTGCATCCAGATGGCACGATTGCATGGAGGCCCGAGTACACAGTGAAGCCGGCAACGTCGGGCGTCTATTGGTATGCAGAGTCGATGAGGCTCAGCACGACTGGCCAAATCTTCGTCGCCTACAACAGACTCACCAGTGCATCTGGCAGCGGCTATCCATACGTAATCCACTCCAACGGCGTCGACTATACCACCTGGCAACGGGAGACTCAGTTGAACACTGGTCTTGATGATTACAGATTTTCATTGGTACCATTGCCCAACGGGCAAATGTACATTCTCTACTGGCCGTATTGGGGTCCGCTCAGAGGGGTACTTTGGAGCAACGGCTCATGGAGTAGCCAAGAAACAATCACGCCGAATAACACGTACGTTCAACAAACCGCGTTCGGCTTCAGCACGGGCAACAGTACCGTCTATGCCATCTGGCAGGAGCGGACGAGCCAGAAGGTACAGTTCGCTATTCGAAAGGCTGCGGGCTGGACCTCGCCCCAAACGATCTTCGCTGCGGACACTAACTTGAACCCGCGCTGGAGTGCCAGCTACGACCCGCTGCATAGAAAGTGGTACATTCTCTACTACAGCTACTCCACCAACCAGATCTGGGAATACTCGGGCTACCCTGGAGCATGGAGCGGCAAGACTGTCGTATTCACGACCAACGGAGCCACGTCAAACTCGTTAATCGGCACATTCTACAACACTAGCCAAGTCAACACATCCAGCAACACGCTTGGGATCTTTTGGACTCAATACGACGCTTCCTCGAATCTCCAGCTCAAATATGGTAACGCCACAATATTCACTGGAGGAAGCTTCCCCACCACTTGGCCCATTACTTCAACAGGGGCTGGCTCGGGAGCGACGTCTCTCACAATAACAGCAAGTGACGGGTACATTACTCGGTCGCTGACGATTCAGCTAACCGTCAACGGATACAACGTGACCTACTGGTACAACCCGCTGCAAGTGAACAGAGGCAGCAGTACAGCAATCTATCTGCAGATCTTCCCAGAGTACGGAATACCATTAACCAACGCGACCATATCCCCAGTTACAGTCCCGAACTGTCTAACAGTCTACCCGCCCAATGCAAGATACTTCAACATCGGGCCCATAGGGGGCTATGACTTTCCAACTCTCCCGATTGCAGCAAGTTCGGCCTGTAACTTAGGAAACTACCAGGTCACAGTGAAGGTCAACGGCACATCCGTCCACACCTACGATATGCTGCTAACCTTCACCGTCACCGTGAACCCCGCTCCACCACCCGGCGGAGGAGGAGGTAGCGTTGCGGCCGGAACTTTGATAACATTGGCGGACGGGTCCCAGGTCCCGGTCCAGAATCTCAAGGTCGGCATGAAACTATTATCATACGATATGACGACCCACCAGTTCGTTGTTACCACTCTGGACAGGTTTTTCACAGTGGTTACTCGCAACCAGATGGAGATCAAAACCGCAACAGGCAAGCCATTGATCGTCGATCAGAACCCTGCACAGAAGCTCTATGTCAAACTACCAGACGGGACAGTAACTCTATTGTCTGTTACAGAGTTGAAGGTGGGCTACCAGCTCTTCGAGCCCTTGAGCCAAACGTGGACTCCAATCACCGACATTCACTATCAGAATGGGGGCAACCACGTCATGTACGACCTGTACACTTCAGGCCCCGGGAATTACATCGCTAACGGATACCTCGACCCGTTGAAGATGTAACCAAACCCGGCAATCCATCCAGAGCTCAATGCTTGACAAAATTCATCGCCGATCCATACCTCGACCCTCAAATCCTCCATTTTGTGCCCTGATTGCCAATCGGAGCCTACTTTTTCTGGCCCCCGATGTCCCCCTCATGAATTTCCGCTATGTTTAAATGAATAATAGCGTTTCCGCAAAATGCTTTCTAGGGCAAAATGAAGGTATTTTGGCACTTCTCGCCCAAAATGAGGCGCTTAAGAAAATAAAGTTGGAAAAAAGGGGGG
>Ga0066698_10000648_pt1 | contig 13609 bp, 14 predicted proteins | sample GraSoiAngelo_147_FD_66457 | JGI IMG/M metagenome (GOLD analysis project Ga0066698, IMG submission 66457) | Grasslands soil microbial communities from the Angelo Coastal Reserve, California, USA - 14_1009_05_40cm | ecosystem: Environmental > Terrestrial > Soil > Grasslands | place: USA... | reverse complement strand
TCGATATCCTCCGGGCTGGCCGCCATCGGCCGTGGCGCCGCAGGATGCCGCGGGCGGCCCACGTTGAAAGCCACGCGAACCGCGACCCCTCGCGCTGCCGCCGCCTCCAGCGCGTCGGCGACGTGCGCGCTCGACCCTTCCCGCGCATGGAAGTCGTAGATCGCGACGTCGATCGTTCGCGTCGCCGCGGCGATGAACGCGACGAGCGCAGCCGACACCGACTCGGCGGTCTGACCGCCGTCGGTCAGGAGATCGGCCTCGAACGCGCTCACGACACGTGCGCGCACTCGCGTCGGTAACAGTCGACGACGCTCCGAACCGCCCCGCCGGGATCGTCCGTCACGGTGAGGAGCCGCAGGTCCTCTGGCGAGATCAGCCCCTCGGCGAGCACCTTCGCGTGGATCCACTGGAGCATCGGATCCCAGTGCGCGCGGCCGAACATGACGACCGGGAAGTGTCGGATCTTGCCGGTCTGGATCAGCACGAGCGACTCGAAGAGCTCATCGAGCGTGCCGAACCCGCCCGGGAACACGACGAACCCTTCTGTGGCTTTCACGAACATCGTCTTGCGGGCATAGAAGTGGTGGAACGTGTGCGAGATATCCAGGTAGGCGTTCGACGCCTGTTCGCTCGGGAGCTCGATGTTGAAGCCGACCGAGAGGCCGCCCGCTCGCTGCACGCCGCGGTTCGCCGCCTCCATCACGCCCGGCCCACCGCCGGTGACCACCGCGAATCCTTCCCGGGCGAAGAGGGCCGCCGTCTCGACGGCGAGCGAGCACCAGCGATCGGTCTCGGGCAACCGGGCGGAGCCGAAGACCGCGACGGCCGGCCGGTCGATGCGCGCGACCGCCTCGAACCCGGCGCGGAACTCCTCGGCGATCCGGGCGACGTGGCGGTCGGCGTCGTCGGTCTCCCGCTGCAACATCGTCCGGTCGTCCACGCCGTGACAGTGTCCGGCCCGCGCCCGCGGGTGACAAGGCGCGGACGCGACGGGATCGATCAAGTCTGGATGTTGAACCAACAACCTCCGGGACCGAAGTAGCTGATCCCCTCGCCCCAGACGCCGATCGTCTTGCCGGTGGAGGTGATGCCGATCTCGCCGTAGTCGCCGTAGATCTCATCGAACCCGGTGTTGCCGGAAGGGTCGGTATGGATGTAGGGGGCTGCGCCCGCCGAAGCGTCGGAGATCTTCAGGGGCGCGCTCCAGGTGAGCCCGCCGTCGGTGGAGCTCCGGTACCAGACGTTCCAGTAATGGGTCCCGTCGGGCTTCTGGAGATCGCCGTCCGACGTCTGCATGTACCAGAGGCGGTAGTCGCCCCTCCCGGTTCCCACGACGCGCGGCTGCGTCGAATCCTCGCCGTTGACGGAGACAGCGGTTGCGTCGCCCCAGGTTCGGCCCTCGTTCGTGGAGATCGTCACGTAGCTCGTCTGGGGACCGCCGTCGGTGAGCGGCCCCTCGTAGGCGAACACGGGGCGTCCGTTCGCGTCGGTCGCGACCGACGTCTGTCCCGTGTAGAACTCGCCGCATCCGAACGAGAAGCAGTCTTCCCCGATCGGCACCTTGGCGACGATGACGTTCTCCCATGTGTCCCCGTTGTCGCGGGAGATGACGGCGTGATGCCACACCTGACCGGACGAGACGCAGTTGGAGCTGCCCGAGCCCGCGCACGTGTAACGGAAGCTGCTCTCGGAGAAGATCACGGTTCCATCGGGAAGCACGATCCCGTCGTAGGCGTAGAAGTAGCGCCGGCCGTTGACGACCCTGATCTGCTTCCACGTGGCGCCGGAGTCGTGCGAGACCCCGACCCAGAGGTCGCCGCCGGTGGGGCCGTTCCACGAGACGTACACGTCCTGCCCGCTCGGTGACGTGGTGAGCTCCGGCTTGTCCGTCCACGAGACCTGGCCGTTGGGGCGAACCGGGTCCGTCCACGTCTGCCCGTGGTCGATCGACTTGATGAACAGGGTCGAGAAGCCGCCGTGGCGGTCGGCGTTCAGGAAGAACGCGTACACGACCCCGGTGTCGGGAACGACCGTGATCGTCGGGTCGTATTGCGCCTTGCTCCCCTTGACGCCCCAGATCGGAACCTGGGCACCCCAGCTCGCGCCGTTGTCCGACGAGACCGTCAAGGCGATGTAGGGACTAGGGCAGTGCGACCGGCACGGAGCCGGCTGCCCGTACCGGGTCGTGAGGATGTAGATGTAGGGATCGTGCGGGTCGGTCGCGACCGCCGGTTCCCAGTCGTCGACGTTGGGGTTGACCACCTGCTCTCCTGCCCAACCCGTCGCCGCGTCGTTCGTAGCGGCTTGCCTCCGGCGTCCGAACGTGTCCGCCGCGCGGGCCTGGGCCAACGCATCGAGACGAGCAGCGGTGGTCGCGTCCTCCTCGGAGCCGCCCCCCGCCCCGCTGTCGGCTCGGCCCTCCTCGTGTGGAGCGGCGGCATGCAGCGGCTGGGGCGCCGTCGTGCGCGAAGAGCACGCGAGGGCCACGAGGGCGAGCGGAAGCAGCGGAGCGAACCAGCGCCGATGCATGTCGGGGGCTCCTTCTGACCGGGGGAGGCGACAGTATCTGGGGCTATCGGCGCTGGTCAAGGCGCTCGTGGGCGACCGCCGAACGCTCCGCACGGCCGCGGGCGATGGACCCGGGTTGCTCCTTCGGGATCCGGTTCGAGAAGAACAACCCGATCAGCGCAATGAGCGCGAGCGCGGCGAGCGCCGTCCGGAGCCCGTCCAAACGTGCCTGCTCGTTCTCATCCAGGACGGCCTGGGTCACGTCGGTGCTCGCGCCGGCCTGCGTGAGCGCCGCTTCAAGATCCGCGTCCGAGATGAACGGGATCCCGCCCCCCAGCTCGACGTTCGCCTGGGCGGCCACCTGCGGCGGAACCGCGGCGTTCTGCTCGATCCCGTGCAGGAACGATGCGGTGAGCGCCGCGATCAGCAGGGATCCGGCGAGCGCGGTCCCGATCGAAGCTCCCAGGTTGGTCGCGGTGTTCTGGAGACCGCCGACGGCCGGACTCTGGTCGTCGGGGACGGCGGAGACCGTGACGCTGCCGAGCTGCGAGGCGAGAGCGCCCATCCCCAACCCGGCGAGCAGCAGGGGAACCGTCACGATCTCGGCTCCGGCGTTCACATCGATGTTCATGAACAGCGAGACGATCCCAGCGAACATCGCCAAGAGCCCCGCTCGGACGACGAGGCGCGGCGAGATGTCCGGCAAGAACCGAGGGATGCCTGCGGCGGCGATCAGCAGCGTGATCGAGAGCGGCATGATCTTGATGCCCGTGTCGATCGCAGAGAGACCGAGCGCCACGGACAGGTACAGCGGGATCGTGAAGAAGAGCCCTGCCTGGACGAGGAACTGGAAGAAGAACATGACGAGACCGCCGCTGAACTGTCGGTTCTCGAACATCGACAGTCGCGCGAGGGGCTCGTCGCCGCGCGCTTCCACGCGGTGCTCCCAGGTACCGAACAGCCAGAGCACGAACAAGCCGAGGAAGATCAGCTCGATCGTCGGCGACAGGCCGAGGATCGCCGGGCCGCCCGGCTTCGGCAACACCCAGCCCCACAAACTCGAACGCAACACACCGAAGACCGCGAGCCCGAGCCCCGTCGCCGACAGCGCCGCACCGACCAGATCGAAGTGGGTTCGTTTCTCGACCGGCGCATCCTGGATCCGGCGCGCCAGCACGAGGATCGCCACCACGATCAGGACCTCGCCGACGAAGACCCACCGCCAGGAGAAGTACGTGGTTGCGATGCCGCCGATCAGCGGACCGACCGCCACGGCGATCGCCCCGGCCGCCATCACCAACCCGTAGGCACGAGGGCGACCTTCGGGCGGGAAGTTGCCGGCGACGAGCGCGACGATCGCCGGAAGGATCAAGGCCGCGCCGATCCCCTCGAGGACCGACCACCCGATGATGAGGATCGTGAGGTTCGGCGCGACGGCCGTCGTGAGCGAACCAGCGCCGTAGATCACGCATCCGATCGAGAACGCGCGCTTGCGTCCGATCAGCGCCCCGACCTTGCTGCCCGGGATCATGAGCATCGCCATCACGAGCGTGTAGAGGGTGATCGCGGTCTGGATGCCGGTAACGGTGGTGCCCACGTCCTTCGCTACCGTCGCGATCGAGACGTTCATGACGGAGCTGTCGAGGGTCATCAGGAACTGGCCCGACGCAAGGGTGAGCAGGACCAGTCCGGTCTTTTGGGTGCGACCGACGTCCGTCACGGGCGGATGGTATCCGAGCGGGGCGCCGGGTGGGCTAGATCCTCGACGTCCGGTCGTTCGACGACGCCGTCGCCGCCTTCCGCCAGGGCGCGACCCCATCCACCTCGACGTCGATCGCGAAACTCAACGCGATCCGCACCACGACGATCAAGCCCAACGACAAGGCACTGGACAGCGTCGGACTGACGACGATCGTGCGGATGATGTCGGCCACGACGAGGATCTCCAGACCCAGCAGGATGGCGCGGCCGAGACGAGCGCGGACCTCGTCGAACGCACGAGAGGGGGCTCCGCCGCGCGCCAGCTCCATGATGCAGCTGGCCAGCGCCATGACACCACCGAGGATCAAGATCAGAACGCCGATGGTTTCGAAGGCCTTGACGGCGTCGTTCATGACGCGCTCGAACAACACGGTCGGACCATACCCTGCGGTGAGCTCAGATCCCAGAGCGGGTAGCTTTCGCTGACGCGCGACAGCGTCCTATCCTGCGCGAGATGGAACGGCTGCGCCGACGCGAGTTCGAACGACAAGAGGGGCTGCGGCCCGCCCGCTTCGGAGCCGCTCTCGGACTCATCGTGCTGACGATCTTCGCGAGCTCGTTCGCGAGCGACGCAGGGTGGATCCGGGTGATCGCGCTGCTCTGCGAAGGCGCGGCGCTCCTCTTCATCCTGCGGACGTCCGACGTCCACCCTCGGTGGCTGCTCTGGGCGCGGATCGTCGTGATCATCTCGGTCGCCGTCGCGATCATCCTGACGGCCTTCGGGAGCGGGAAGACGCCGGTCGTCTCGACGGGAATGGTCGGCGCGTTCATGGCGATCGGCGCACCGATCGCGATCATCCGTCGACTCGCGCGCGAGAAGGTTGTCGATGTCCAGGTGCTGGCAGGCGCGCTATGCCTGTACCTTCTGATCGGGCTGTTCTTCACGTTCGTCTACAGCATCATCAATGTGGTGGACCAACCGCTGTTCGTCCAGCAGACCGGCGAGGCTTCGTCGGCGAACATCACCTACTTCAGTTTCGTCACGCTCACAACGACCGGGTACGGAGACCTCACCCTGGCTGGTAACGGTCCGCGCCTGCTCGCCATCACCGAGGCGTTGCTCGGCCAGCTCTACCTGGTGAGCGCGGTGGCGTTAGTGGTCTCCCGATTGGGCATGGAGCGGGTCACCAGGCGCGGCGACTCGGACGCAGGCGGCGGAACGTAACGCCGCGGGCCTCGATCAGGACGGGTCGGGCGGCGGCGAACTGCGGGGCTGCTCGGCCCAGTCGTAGATCACCGCCGTCCGGAGCACGAGGTCCTGCACGGACCTGCGGTCGACGATCGCCCAGAAGAGCAGCGGCGGGAATGCAACGCAGAGAACGGCGCGGACGAACGCCGCCGCGAGCCCCAGCCGATCCCCCCGTCGGCCGATCACCCGGAGCCCGAGGAGGCGATCGCCGTAGCTGCGGCCGGTCGTCGACCATGCGACGGTGAACAGCAACGTGAGGACGATCGCGCCGACGACATACGTTCCTTGGTAGGTAACCGTTGGGAACCGGAAGCTCGCGCCGCGGCGGAGGAACAGCCAGGCCGACCAACCGAGGTATCCGGCGCCGAGGACGACGACGAGGATCGCGAGGTCGATCGCGTTCGCCAAGACCCGGCTGACGATCCCGGCGCGGTCGCCCTGGAAACTGCGGGCCTCCGCGGGGACTGTCAGGATCGCAGGCGGCTCCGTCTCAGTCACCGGTTGCGTCCAGGTCGCCCCGATCGGCGGATCCCCCCGTTGTGGAACGGCCCAGCATCCGGTTGACGAGGCCGGAGATCGCGCGATCGGCGCCGAAGGTCTGCATCCTGACGACCCGAACACTCTCGCTCGCGACCGTCCCGGTCGAGGTACGGATGATCTCGGGGAGGTCGATCCGCTCGATCACCTCGAGGGAGAGCTTGGCGAGGTCCAGCCGCGCGATCACCCGCTCGATGTCCAGCCTGTCGGCGACCGTGTCCACGTCGATCCGGGCCGCGACCCCATCGAGATCGACCCGCCCCACGATCGCGTCGACATCGAGCTGTTCGACGACTTCGTTCAGATCGACCGAGGCGACGATCCGGTTGATGTCGACGTGATCGAGCACGAGCTGGGTCAGGTCGAGCTGATCGAGTACGAGGTCGATCGCGCGACGGGTCGCTTCGACGGCGACCGCGTTCGCGACGGCCTGCACCTCAGGACGCTCCTCGCGCCAACTCTGGTTCCATCGATCGAGGAGGTCCGCCCCGGCGCGACGCGGGGCTTCGGCGACGGTCCCGATGATGAAGGAGGCAGGTGGACCCGCCGCCCGCCAACCGAGTTCGGCAAGAGCGGCAGCTGTGCGGACCGCTTCGATCGCAAGGCCCAGTGCGGCGCCGGCCAGGAGTGCGACGCTGTCGGACGTGAGCGGACCGAGGTCACGCTCGGGTGTGCCCGAGGCGATCCGGATGATCTGGATCGAGGCCTCGGCGCCGAGGCTGACCAACCCGACTGCCGCACGTGCGGCGAGGGTGAACCAGTCGGCCGGCGGTGGGGACGCTCGTTGCTCCGTGGGCTCCTCACCACCGCCGCCCAGGGGGATCCGAACGACTTCGCTCACATCGTCCATGATGACGGGCCCGATCCGTCCGGTCCACCCGGTCAACAACCGAGGATCTTGTCGCCTCAGCTCTCGTCGTCCGGTCGAGGGAACGACCCTTCGTCCGGGGGTCTCCGTTCCTTGCCGCTCGGCAGCAGGCGGTGGCTCGCGAGGATGGACTCGGCGACGTCGGCGATCTTCCGATTGGTTCGTCGAGCGTGCTCGCGAAGCAGGTGGAAGGCCTCTTGCTCGTCGAGCGAATGGCGCTCCATCAAGATCCCCTTGGCCCGTTCCGTGACGGCTCGTCGTCCGAACGCTCCCTCGAGCGCGTGGTACTCGGCGAAACGCTCCAGCGCGATGTCGATCGCGCTCTGCATCTCCTCCAGATCTCCTGCGTGGCCGATGTAGGAGAAGATCCCGAGACGGGCCGCCTGGTCGATGAATCCGCGATCCTGCACATCGAGGATCGCGATGACCGGGCACGCCGACTCACGGACGATCGTGCGGATGAGCTCGAGGGCTTGCTCGGAGTTCTCTCCGACGATGACGAGGGCAACGTCGGGCAGCGTCGCGACGGTCACTCGCCCGACGGAAGCGAGGTCTGCTCCCTCGCCGACGACGTCGTGACCGAGTGAGGTGACCGTCTCCGTGACCTCTGGCAGCCGTTCGGAGATACCGTCGGCGATGAGTACCCGAAGCTTCCTCGTCGATCCGACCATCCGCGTCCGCCCGCGTCCCCGGTTCCCTACGTTAGCGCATGACCCGAAGCAGGGGTCCCGGCCCGGTCAGGCGAAAGGTGCTACCTTGGGGGCCTGGCAGCCCCAGCAACATGGCTGCCCGATCCAGAGCCCAAGCCCTCGGTCCGCGGAAGACATCGCTCCCATCACGGGATGAAAGCGACCGGATCGAGGAGGCTTCGTGCAGGATCCCGGTTCCCCGCCCGCTCGGACCTTCGGCACCCGCAGCGCCCGGCCCTGGCTGATCGTGACCGATCGTGTCTGACTGGCGCGAGCAGGAGGTCCAGAACGAGACCCAGTCCCGCGAGATCAACGAATGGATCCAGCAGTCGAACGATGCGCGGGGCGCGCGGCCGACGAACCCGTATATCTGCGAGTGCAGCGACGACGCCTGTGCTGCCACCATCAGCCTCACCCACGTGGAGTACGAGGAGGTCCGCGCTCACGGAGCCACCTTCGCGATCGCGCTCGACCACGAGAGCCCCGACCTGGATCTTCTGGTTTCGGAGCGCACCGGGTTCGCCATCATCCGCAAGCTTCCAGGATTGCCCGCGCGGCTCGCGACCGCATCGGATCCTCGGAGACCGCAGGCGAGACCGTGATCCAGCCCGTCGACGCGTAAGGAGGGGGATAAGATGGGAAGAGGCATGGCGTTTCCCGACGACCGTCGGGCAAGGAGGGTTCCGTCGATCACCGCTTCGGTTGGTCAGCGCACCACGCTGCCGCCGTACCAGACGAGGACGTGCGCTCGGTGTGGACGCATGACGACCTTCGTGCTGGAGGACCCGGCCGGCGGATGGTACGCGTGCGTCGAGTGCGGCCACTTCGCTTGAGACTCCTCCCCGACGGGCCGTCTCCGGTCTAGATCCCGACCTCCGCTGTTTCCATCCGAGACGCCGCCGAGACCCGATACACGGCGAGCTCGTAGAGCACGAGGACGACCGCAAGGACGAGGAACCAACCCAGCGAGATCGACGCGAAGAGCAGGAAGATCGCGGCCACCACGGCCCCCGCGAGCATCAACGTGTCGCGGTGCCCGCCGATCCAAACCGCGGCAGGCCCGAGCTCGGCCCCGCGCACGGCGCCCAAGCCCGCTCTGCTGACATCCGCGACCCAGGCGCGGGCGCGAACAGCCCACGGGTACGGAGCGGTGATCACGGCCACGACCAGCACCAGGAAGAGCACCCAGAGGATGCGTTTGGTGGCGAGGAGCAGCGAGCTCAGGAACGCACCTATGATGGCCTGCACCGCAGCCTGGTTCTCGGGCTTCGCCATGCTGACCACGTTGTTGGCCTCCGCGATGGCGAAGCGTCGCTCGAGAACGACCACGACGATGAGCGCGGTGAGGAGCTGCAGCAGCGTCCGGCGTCGGTTCGTGGAGAGGATCAGCGCCAGAGCCACGCTCAGGATGAAGAGCACGATCGCGAGGATCAGCGTCTTGTTGAAGATCGACACCGCGTCCTGGACCGACGTCAACTCATCGCCCTGGAACAGTGTGACCGAGCCGAACGTCGGGGGGAGCGTGACGCCGAGCGCCGACCCGAGTGACGCCACCGCCTGGCTGGGGACCGTGTCTGGTGTGATCGTCGGCAGCGTGATCTGACGGTTGAGGATCGCGCTGAGCGTCCCGGAGAGCTGCGTGAGTGCGTCGTTCAGCAGCGGCAGGTAGTTGAACACGACCTGGTTGCCCTGGACCGTGAGCACCGCGCTGTTCCCATCGAGGACCGCCACCACCTGCTTCTGGAGGGTCTCGTTCGCGCTCAGCCAGAACCGTTGGAACTGGTCGCTCGCGATGACCTTCTGCGCTTGGTCTTGGACGAATCCTTGCAAGGAGGAGGTCAAGGGCCCGGCAACGAATCCGAGCTTCGGTGCTCGTTGGGCGAGCGCGGCCTGTACCTTCGCCTGAACGTCCACCGCGGTGAAGACGGCCTGCGTAAGTTGACGGGCAAGCGCTTCCTGGATCGCGGGATCGCTTGCGAGCGGTCCGACGACGGCGAGGTAGCGGTCCGAGTCGTAGACGGTTCGACGGGCCCATACGCCGGGTGTGGCTGCCGAGAACGCGAGCACCGCGAGCACGATGAACACCACCGCGAAGACCTTGCGGAGCCGAGCCCGCTTCTGCGGCCTGGCCTCGAGTTTCTCCACCTCGTTCTTGAGCCGGTCGACCTCGGCCCGGATCGAGTCGAGGTCCTCTGGCCCTCCCTGATCGCTCATGGGGTCCCCTTCCCGTCGCTCCTGAAAGCGTGCTCGGCAACGAACCTCGTCCTATAGTCACGGGAACGCACACGGGAGGGATGGATGTTCAAAGCGCTGCTGATCGGTTTCGTGGTCTTCCTCATCTCGACGTTCCCTTCGACGTGGCTGTTGATGCTTTTCCTCGGCAACGTCGGCGTGGGGGTCGGCTACTGGGGAACATTGCCGCTCGGGGTCTTGGTGTCGATGCTGCTTGCAGGAGCGTCGTCGCGGTCCTACATCGTCGCGCGCTGATCACGTGGGGGGACGACCCGCGTCAACCCCGCGTCACCGTGGCATCGTTTCCCCTTCTGGTTGCTTCCGCAGGGACAGGGGTCGTTGCGGCCATGCGTCGCGTTTTCGGCCAGGACCTCCGAGGCGATCTCGTCCGTTCGGGGCGGGTGCCCTTCAGATCCCGAGGATCTGCTTCTTCTTGGCGGTGAACTCCTCCTCGGGGAGGATGCCTTGCTCCTTCAGCTTCGCGAGCTGTTCCAGCTGGGCCGCCGTGTCGTCCATCCCGCCGGCCGCGCCCGAGGCGCCCTGTTCGGCGGCGGCGGCCTGCTGCTGCACGTACTGGGCGTCCTGGTCGGCGTACCGGTTCGCCTGACGCCGTGCGACGCGACCGGACACCGCCGTGGCGGTGCCTGCCACGACCGCGGTGCGCGCCGCCATCCCCACCAGCCCTGGACCTCTTCGGAAACCCATCGTTCGATCCCCTTTCGCTCAGTTCGACTCGGCCCACTCGACCGCGGCCTGGACCACCTCGTACGGCAGCCGCTCGAGGTCGAGGAGCTCGCCCCCTGCGTTGAGGATCGCGTCTCTGAGCTTGGTGGCCCAGACGTCTTCCCACACGAGCAGCGCTGCCGATGAGTTCGGCTCGAGCTCCTCGGCCGCGGCCTCGAGATCTTCCTGGTTCAAGAGCCCACCGTTCACCCCGCCGAGCTTCGAGAACGCGGCACCGACCTCGGAATCGAGATCCCCCGCCTCGAGCGCCGCCATGTTGCCGTCGCCGTCCTTGATCACGAACGCCAGGTCGATCACGCGGACGGTGCCGGCATCGACCAGCTCTTGCAAAGCGGGCACGATCTCACCCTTGAACTGGTTGCCCGGGAACGCCACGATCATGTACTCCACTGGTCCGATGCCCATGCAGGCCTCCTCCTTCAGATCCGAGCGCGTGCAATCCCCTGTCGCCGCAGCGCCGATCGCAGCATGGCGCCGGCCATGGGCAGCCGCATCCCCCGAACCGGATGAATCGTCGCCTTCCGGCTGGATCGCCACTTCCCATCCGATCCGATCCCACCGCGACGACTGTCGGATCCTTCCAGCGCGATGGTGTTACTGTTCCTCCGCGGTAGCTCCAGCCCACGGTTGCCACGCTTCGGAACCCCAGACACCGGTCCGAGAGCGAGAGCGCACGTTGACCAGCACGACGTTGCCGAAGAAGGGGATGAGCGGTGCAGAAGACCGTCGGCGCACCGAAGGTGGGCTCGCTCCGGCAGATGCGCGTCACATCGGTCCCTCGCGGCGAACTCATCCAACGGTTGCTCAGTGAGCCTGATGCTCCGATCGTCACGATCACCGCTCCCGCCGGCTACGGCAAGAGCATCCTGGTCCGCCAATGGGTGGAAGCGGACGACCGGGGCGTCATCTCCGTCGGGGCCGCCGACCCCTTCTTCAGCATCAGCGAGGCGTTCCTCCTAGCGGCGGAACTGACCATCGGATCCGAGCCTTTCGTACTCGTCATCGACGACGCTCACCGGGTGAGCAACGCGGACGTCGAGGCGTTGCTCGAGCGAGCGGACCAGTTCCGGCCATCGTGTCAGCTCGTGCTGGTGGGGCGAGGCGCGATCCCGGGGGTGGCTCGGCTCCGATCGGAGGGCAGGTTGCTCGAGATCGGGATGCCCGATCTGGCGATGGACCTCGACGAGGCCGGGACATTGATCCGGTCGGTCGCCCCGCTCATGTTCCCCGACGACGTTCACGAACTCTGGGTCGGGACCGAGGGCTGGGCCGCGGGGCTGTACCTGGCGGCGTTGGTCCGACGGGAGCCAGGGGGATCGGCGGCCCCCCTCGATGGCAACGAGCGGTACATCGCCGAGTACCTCCGCGCGGAGGTGCTGTCGCATCTTTCGCGAGCGCAGACCCGCTTCCTCGTCCGGTCCTCGGCCCTCACATCCCTCTCGGGTCCTTTGTGCGACGCCGCTCTCCGACGGACCGGATCGACCGGCGTCCTGCGCGAGATCGAGCGGCTGGGCGCGATGCTCATCCCGCTCGACACGCAGGGGAGGGGATATCGCCTCCACCCGTTGTTCCGAGACCTCTTGCGAGCGGATCTTGCAGGTGAATCGGGTGGCACGACGGGGATCGCCGAACGCGCCTCCCTGTGGTGCGAACGTCACGATCTGATCGATCTCGCGATCGAGCACGCGACGGTTGCCGACGACCCGGACCGAGTAGCTTCGCTTTTCGGCGGCCACGGACTCGACGTTGCGTGGACCGGACGGATCGAGCGGATGGATGAGTGGGCCGATTGGCTCGCTGAACGTGCACCGCGCGAGCGGTACCCCGTCGTCGCGTTCTTCCGGACGTGGATCAACCTGCTGCTCGGCCGCGAACGCGAGGCCGCCCTTTCGGCCAAGGTCGCACAAGACGCCCGGATCGCCGGCCCGATGCCCGATGGGAGCTCGCATGAGGCGTGGGTCTACCTGCTCCGCGCGGCGCTCTGCCGTGACGGTGTCGACGCGATGGAGAAGGATGCGCGTCTAGCGACCGAGACCCTCGAGCCGTACAGCCCTTGGCAACCCACCGCGTCCTTGCTCCTCGGTATCGCCGTGATGTTGTCCGGGGACCTCGAGGAGGCCGACCATCACCTCGTGAACGCCGTCGAGATGAGCGAAGAGGGGTTCGCGCTCATCACCATGTCGATCGCGTTCGCCGAGCGATCTTTCATCGCGATCCTCCAGGGCAGGTGGACCGATGCTGCGGCGTTCGCGGACCACGCGTGCGAGCTGACGGATCGCGAGCCGGTGCGGCCGTTCGCGACGCACGCCCTGGCGCACGTCGCGGCGGCGCGGGTCGCGCGTCACCGCGGCGAGGCAGAACCGGCTCGAGCGCATCTCGCGATCGTCGAGGAGTCGATCCCGGCGCTGTCCGGGGCCCTTCCATACCTGGCGATCCAGGCACGGCTGATGTTCGCCCGTTGTGCGCTGGCGCTCGGGGACGAACGGTCGACGCGCACACGTCTCGGTGAGATCCGGGAGCTGCTCCGCCGCGCCGGCAACCTCGACAAGTTCGTACCGAGCGAGGACGAGGTTGGCCGGCAGCTGCTCGCGGCGGAGAACAAGGTCGCCAGTGATCTACGACTGACCGGCGCGGAGCTTCGATTGATCCCGTTGCTCGCCACGCATCTCACGTTCCGCGAGATCGGAGAGCGGCTCCACTTGTCACAGCACACCGTGAAGGCGGAGGCCATCTCGATCTATCGCAAGCTGGGGGAGACGTCGCGCAGTCGCGCCGTCGAACGCTCACGTTCGGTGGGCCTCCTGCCCGACTGAACGCCTGCCTCGTTCCATCCCCTTCGCGTGATGCGCGGGGGCCGCCGTCCGTGATGCGATAGCGGCCTCGGCCCCCGATCGACGGATAGAGGCTGGCTATGGACCCTGCGAGCGAGGCGTTGGCGAGCGACGCGGATCAGGACCTGGATCGGAAGACCCGGGCGCTCGTGTGCGTGGCGGCGCACGTCGCCTTGGGGGCCTCCGCCGAGACGTACGACGGAGCGGTCGAGTCGGCGATCGCGAGCGGCGCCTCGCGCGACGAGATCAT
>Ga0066698_10000647_pt1 | contig 13621 bp, 10 predicted proteins | sample GraSoiAngelo_147_FD_66457 | JGI IMG/M metagenome (GOLD analysis project Ga0066698, IMG submission 66457) | Grasslands soil microbial communities from the Angelo Coastal Reserve, California, USA - 14_1009_05_40cm | ecosystem: Environmental > Terrestrial > Soil > Grasslands | place: USA... | reverse complement strand
CGAATCGACTGCTGCCGTTCCGCTCGCAGGCTCCCCCTTCGTTCCGCACCGTACGGCTGACCGAGCAGCGTGTGCTGCAGCACCGCACTTACCCCACGAAAGACGCGATCCCAAGTCAGAATCGCACCTAGCGAACAGCCCAGCGTCGTTCCGACACTCGGCGGTAGCCCTGACCATGATGCTGCCGCGGTGAACAAGGCGATCGCCAGGAGGAGACCTGCGGCGGAGAGAAGGGCCTCGCGTCGCAGGTCGAAGTAGTAGAGGAGGATGAGCCCGAGCAGGCCGAGTGCTTGCGCGCCGGCTCCGACAAGGAGGAGCCGATAAGGCAGGATCGCGTCGTGCGGCAACCCCAGCCAACGAGCCCAAGGCTCCGCGGCAAGCTGCAGGAATCCGGTCACTCCCGCCTGGACGGAGGCGGCGCCGCGGAGGAGTCGTGCGGCCTCGTCCACGAGTGCTCGAACGTCGCGACGAAGCTCGGCGAGTGGCGCTCCGCCCTCCAGGGCCAAGTAGAACCTTCGAAAGCGTCGGTGAAACCTGGTCTCGACCTCCACGAATATCCACGCCAAGCAAGGAATGGTCGAGAACCACGCGATGGTCGATGCCCCGGCGTGCAGCGCCGCCGTCTCGCCGCCCACCAGGCACCAAGCGATGAGTTTGTCTACGTACAGGCAGGCGTTGAAGGCGAGCCCGGCCCCGGCGAGCGCCGCGTATTCGCGAAACGCGGGCAGGAGGCGTGCCCCCTCGTCGACTTCGCCCGGCAGGGACCGGAGGATGCCGACGAGCAGGATCACGAGCGTAAGGGTCTGACCCGAGATCAACCCGAAGAGGTATCCCGGAACGCCGAGCCCGGCGACGGCGACGAAAAAGACCGCTAGGAGGAAGCTCAGTGCCGATCCGGCACCCACGGCGCCGAGCACGAGGGCGGGTGAGCAGAGTCCGTTGCCGACCGACAACGCGGTCCACTCAGCGCCGACGGTGGCCGAAAGGGCTGCGCCCCACAAGGCGGCACGAAGCGGCAGGCCCAACGCGAGAAGCGTGAAGGCGGCGGGAACGGAGCAGACAAGGAACGTCGTGGCGAGCCCACGACAAAACGGAGCCGCGATCGCTCCGAGCCGTCCCTCGTAAAGGCGATCCGCGGCGTAGCGGGAGACTACGATCTGGACCGGTCCGGCCACCAACAGCGCGACCGCGTAGGCGACGTTCACGACGGTTCCGCTGGTGGCGGTATCCGCCCTGCCTCGGCCGATGACGGCCGGGAGAGAGACCAGCACCACCGTGGTCAGCACCCACGGCAGAGCCATGACGGCCGCGCCTGTGGCGTAAGCCGCGGTGGCTCCGGATACTCCCCGGTGGATCAGGCGCTCGAGGCGCCAGCCGATGCCGGCCACGCTCCGGCCGAGTAGAGCGTCCGATACGTCGAGACGGTGGCGCTCTTTCGATAATACGTGGCCACGCGCCGCCGGCCTGCCGCTCCCATGAGACGGCGCAGCCCGGGATCCTGAGCGAGTCGAACGATCGCCGCCGCGGTCTCCTCGGGGGCGGCGAGCCGCGTCACGATGCCGCTCGGGCCGATCCGTCGATCGACGTGGGTCCGCCCCTCGAGGAGATCGCGACAGGCCCCGACGTCGGAGGCAACCACCGGAATCCCCGCGGCGTTGGCCTCCAGGATGACGAGGGGTTGCCCTTCGCTGAAGCTGGTGAGGACCAGGATGTCGATATCGGAGTAAATGCGCTCGATCGGCAGCGCCTTCTGGAAGCGAATCGCGTGCCCGAGACCGAGCTTCGCCACCAGGCGCCGGCACCGGCGGGCGTACGGTGGATCCTCGTCGATCGGACCGATGATGCGCACGTCCAGGTCGACGACCCGCAATGCGAGGAAACAGGCACGAATGAGCGTGGCAATGTCCTTGATCGGCACCAGTCGTCCCACGAAGGCGACCCTCACGGGGCGGCCCTCCGCGGCCCGAGACGGCCCAGCAACGCGCGCACGGAATCCCTCGAGATCAATACCGTTGGGGACGACGAGCGTCCTCCCGGCTGGGGCACCGTCGGCGATCTGCCTCTTTCGGTTGACCTCGGACAACGAGACGACGCTCGAGGCTCGAGCATAGGCGCATCGCGCCAGGGCGCGAAAGAAGCGCACCCAAATCCTTCGTAAAGCCGAGGCCGTCTCGTTGTCGATCGTTCCGTCCGTTCCGTCCGAGCGTCGGCGGTCGCGGGTCTCGCGGAACCACGCGGCTCGGTCCAGTTCGAGTTTTCGCTCGCGCGCGTAGATCCCGTGCTCGGTCAAGAGGAATGGGCGACCGGTCCGATGGCTCCACACCGCCGCCAGGATCCCCGCGTAGCCGGTGCAGAGGGCGTGGTACGTGGCTGCTGCTGGCGGCTCGGCACCGAGCAGGCGCACGAGCGGTAGGTTCATCGATCGAAAATGCCAGAAGAAGTCCAGAAACGAAGCGTCGGGCGCCAGCCGCTCGCAAAGCTCCGCCGTCAGATCGAAGGACGCCCGGCCGTGGAGAAACGCGCCGACCGAGAGATCGTCGCTGGCGAGGTCGTCGAGCAGCGACGGGTCCACTCGGTCCTCGAGATGCAACCGGCGGATACCGTCAAGGACACGGGAGGATTGGCGGGCATTCGCGTGACGACTGCGCTCGGAATGCGCCACTCTCTGCATGATATCCGCATCGCGGCCGCGCGCGAGCGGCTCGCGACAATACATATCGGACAAGGTGACCACATTGGCCGGCAGCGAATAAAGCTTCCGGGTGAAGGTCCCCTGCTCGGGGCCGACGTGCACCAGGGCGAATCGGAGGTCCGGGAGGCTGCCGATCAGATCGTGGACCCACGTCGAAACGCCCCCCCTCACGTACGGATAGGTTCCTTCCAGCACGAGGCAGACGTCGGCGCCCGCGGTGCCACCATGGACATCAACCGGCTTCATGTCGGACCTCCGCGGGATCGAGTCGGTTCACGTGCCGTTCGGCGCGCTCGCCGATCTCGTCCAGCACCAGCGCGGCGGGCAGGGCAAGGTCGGGATCGCGACCCGCCGCCGTCCGGCGCAACAGGGCGATCGCCTCGGGGTCCTCGCGCCGTGAGAGTGCCGACAGCGCGGCGCGACGCTGCTCCTCATCACCGCGGTCCAACGCGTCGCAGGGCGAGAGCGCAGTCCCAAGGCGTTGCATCGCGGCCATCGGGAGCGATCGTCTCCAGCGCGCTTTCCTACGTTGCCCCATCGAGGTCGATCCGCGTCCACTCGTGAGGAGGATCGCGATGGCCACGGCGGTCCCGACGCACGGAACCGCCAGCACGGCTGCGGCGCTTAGCCAGCGGCGGCTGGGTTGCTCGCGGGCCGAGCAGGACAAGAGCAGAACCGCCGCTCCGTGCGAGACCGCTGCCGCAACGCCCTTGAGTGGCGGCGGGAGCGGTGTGTCGAGGAGCAGGATCCCTGCTGCGACGGCATCGAGCGCGGCGCACGCGGCGAGGAGACCTACCCCGCGCGTGCGGTCCCCGCGATCCGAGGGCCCGATCACCCGGATTCTCGGCGCCGCGGCGATCATTCGACCCTCCCGGCGCCGCCGGCCGCCTGCTCCGGATGTCGCCCGGCGACAGCGAGGGCCTGCGCGCACCACGACGCGATGACTGCTAGATCGTGCGCCATCGCATCGTCGAGCCCGGAGTCAGGGATCCCCCAGAGCGCGATGAGACCGACCCGATCGTTTCCGTTGCGAATCGGCACGGTCAGATCGGCGTGTTGAGGCGTCAGCGGCGCGAGCGCCATGGGCCCCCTCGCGTCCCGAACGGCCAGGAGCCGCTGGAATCCATTCATGCCCGCCCGGACTGCGGCGGCGGACGCCCCCGTCCGCGCGAGCACGAGGTCGGCCGCCCCTTCGGCGGCGGCCACCGGATCCGTTCCCTCCAGGCGCGCCGCAACCTCGCGCAGAAAGGACAGGGAGGTCGACGTACGATCAACCCGCGCTCGCAGGCTCGCGACAACGCCGCGAAGGGTCTGGATCGTCGCTTCGCCCTCGGCGGCTCGATCGGAGAGCGCGGATATCCGCTCGCAAAGGTCCGCCTGACGTCGCAAATGCAACGAGGCGATCCCGGAGACCGCGAGGCACGCGCCGAACGCGATCAAGTTGGGCCCCGAGTCGAGGCGGCTCCACGAGGCCACGAGGCCGGAGCCCGCGACCGCCGATCCGATTCCGACGGCGCCGGCGGCCGCGATCAAGCCAGTGAAGAGCCCGCCGCTGCCGTACCGCGCCGCCAGGACGAGCACGGCGATCCAGCCCGGGTGCGGCTGCAAAACGACGCCGGCACGCGCCCCGACAAACTCCGGGAGGAAGGCGAGCGCGACTACGAGACCGAAAGTATCGAGCGCCCGTCCCCTCGGCGCCGGCCGATCCGGATGTCGGAGTTGTTTAGAGATCCACATGGAAGCTCAACCATCCTGTGCGGCGCTGGCCGACGAGCCCGGTGGCGACCTCGTTGGCCTCCTCGTACCTGAGAGCAAATCGGGTCGCAGGCATCGGCGCCCATATCACGCCGCCTCCAGCCCTCCAGATCCGGGCCTGGCGCGCCGAGTCGCGAGCGAGCCCGGCACGCAACTCCAACCCCAGGTTGCCTCGCGGTGACACCACGGTCGTTGCGACCGAACCCTCATCGACCGATCCACGCGGGGCGAGTCCGATAAGCTCGGCAAACTCGGGCGTCGTCTGGCTGGACACGCCGTAGTGGCGGTACGCCAGCGTCAGGGCCGACGACAGCGACGTGGGTTCGATCAGCGACTCGTCGAGCATCTCGCCCCGGACCGAGGCGCCCGGTTTGCTCCACAGGACGATGTCGGCACCGGCCACCCACAGGGACTGCCATGCCTTGGGGCGGCGCGTCGAATGGGGATCCGCGGCGAGGATCGAGAGCTGGCGCCTCCGTGCGCCGGCCTGAAGGAGCAGGCGCCGGGAAAAGGAGTGCGAATACAGGTGTCCCTCCGCGGCCGTGGTCCGTCCGCCGCGAAGCACCGTGACCGCGGCCTCGTCCCAGGGAGTTTCGACCTCGGCCCGCGCCTCGGCTTCGAACGACGGGCCCAAAAACGCTCGCCCCGCGATCGCGCCACCGACAGCGAGGTCCCGTCGCGCGACGCCCCGCGGTGCGACCACGTGAAGGCGTGGGCCCACGGCGTATGATGCGCCCGCCCCGTTTCGTTGCACGAAAGTCAGTGCGAGCACGTCGGACGTCATCCTGCCGGGATCGGTCCTTCCGTCAGCGACGTTGCGCGTGCCGAGGAGGGCCAGATGGCGACGGGATCCGAAAGGAACCGCGGCGCCCGCCTGTACGGATGAAGCGGTAGCGTCCGGATCGGACATGACCGCCAGTGGTGTCCCGACTTCCAAAGCGGTCCGGCCGCTCATGCGATCGATCGCCGCTTCGAGCTCCGGAGTCGACCTACCGGCGCTCAGCTCTCGCGCGCGGCGATACGCGCGAAGCGCCCCGCCGACATCGCCCGAGCGCTCGAGGACCCTTCCATAGTCGGTCTGGACGCGCGGATCGTCGGGGATTTCCGCCGCCAAGGCAGATCGCACCTGCCGCTCACCCTTGAGATCCCCCATCGATTCGAGGTCGAACGCGAGCATCTCCTTCGCCCTGCGGTTCGCCGGATCGACCGATAGGAGGCGACGGAGCATCGTCGCCGCTTGTTCGAACGATCGGTTCTTAACCAGGAACGCCGCACGCTCCACCGTGCCGGCCGGGGCGGACGGCGCCTGCGCCCAGGCCCGCCCGCCCGCTGTGACTAACGCAAGAGCAACCGCGGCCATTCCCCATCTGCCGCAATCGAAACGCCGTCGCTGGCCAGGATCCATGGGCTCTCACTTGAGCACGATGCGGCGAGCCGAGGTCAGGCCCCCGCTCTCGAGCTTCGCGAAATAGACGCCTTTCGCTACCCGATTGCCGGCGTCGGTCCGACCGTCCCACGTGATCGTGTGGGTGCCGGCCTCGAGGACGCGGTTCACCAATGTCCGGACCACCCGGCCCTGGACGTCATAGACCGCCAGATGAGACTGGGCCCGCCGCGGCATGGCCACGGCGATCGTGGTCGATTGAGTGAATGGATTGGGGCGCAGGTCCTTGATCGCCGCGAGTTCCGACTGGCCGGTGGGCGCGACGCTCGCGACCGACGGACCCGTGTTCGGGGTGTTCCCGATGCGCAACACGACGGTCTGCCCGGGGGAAAGCGAGACGTGGCTGATGCACTGGCCTCCGTAGACCTCGGACGATTCAGCGCACAAGCCGGTGACTGGCACGACGGCAGCCTCGGTGGCGGTGATCGTCATCGTCCCCTGACTGGGCACGAATGAAGCCTGTATTCCGGCCGCGTTGTACTGCATGCGAGCCTGCGTCCACTCTCCGAGACCGGCCAGGGTCAGGCTACGAATGGGCAGGACGAAGATCCTGCTGTATTTCTCCAAGGTCCGATCGAGCAGGTCCCCGAGCAACGAATGCACGCCGTCATAGGCGCGCAGGTTGGCTTGATGGAACATCCAGGGGTCGATCTCGCCTCGGAGCAGGTACTGGAGCAGGACGTCAGATTCCTTGCCGAGTATCTCGTCGTAGCTGAGATTGCGTCCCCAATAGTTGTGGTAGAGGTAGTTGTACTCGTTCGTCCATTCGGTCGGCGTGGTCACGTTGTAGTAGAGGTTGACCGGCCGCCTCGGGACCATGAGGATGCGAGGCTCCAGCGGGTTGTAGATGCCGGCCTGGGGCGTCGGGTTGTCCATCCCGGGCTTGGACGTGTCGGTGATGAGGAAGCGGACGCCGGCGTCGTAGGCCGCTCTCATGGCGTCTGGGTTCGAGAGCCCGGAGACGTCGGGCGTGATCAGCGCGCGGCGATCATAGTTCGCGAATCCCATGGAGTCGGCCGTTTGGTTGTTGCGCGTGATCTCCCAATAGATCTGGTCATAGCTGGCGGAGTCGGGGTCCAGGTTTTGGTGGGTGAACGTGTGGTTGATCCACGGGAACTGGGAATCCGTCGCGTCCGCCGCTGGGGTGAGCGTGTCGAAGGCATACTCGCCGGTCGTGCCCTCGCCGTTGAACGCCATGTGGAGGTGTAGATCCGACGTCTGGGATTGGAGCTGCTTCCCGGTTTGCCACGCGTCGTTGACCGCCCAGTCGATCGCGTTGATTCGGTAGGTTCCTCCCCCATACACGTCGTTATCGATGAAGATATCGTCGATCTGCGGCGACACGTAGACGTGGCGCTCTCCCAGGAACAGCCCGCCCGTCACCCAATTCATGAGGCCGTGCGCGAGCGTCAGGCTGTGCACCAGGAAGAAATTCCCATCGAACGTCTGGGAGAGGACCTGGCGGCCGTCGGGATAGGTCCGGACCAGTGCGAGGGCGTGGCCCTGCGCGTCGGTCAGGAGCACGTTCGTTCCGGTTCCCGCGGTCGGGGCCAGGTACGTCCAGGCTTTGGTGATGACGATCGGATTCGCCGCGTTCACGTAAGGAAACACGGACTGACCGGTCGAGGTGAGCCGCGCCGAGATCGGGCTCGTCGTGGCGTCCACTCCCGTCGCCGGGCCGTAACCCAAGTCCGCGGTCGGGTACGCGTAGGCGATCGCCGTGCGGACCCGGTACTTGGCCTGGTAATCCCACAGCGTCTGCCATTCCGACGCGTTGAACGCACTGGACCAAGTCGTTCCGTTGAGGTACGCCAGGGCCCCCGTGGTAAGCACGATGCCCTGGTAGTACGCGTGAGCGTCACCATCGGATAGCATGGTCGGCGTGAATCCGCCCGGAGTCTTGCTCGCGACGTACAACGTGTACGGAATCCCTCTGTACTCCGCCGCCTGGCGGATCGCTCCGAGCACCGGCTCGGTCCCGTCGGCGGAGATGACCAAGATCCTCGCGTCGAGAGTCGCCGACGTGACCGGCAGCTCGGTCGAGCCCGATGTCGTGGGCGCGTTCGAGGGCAGGACTTGGGGTAGCGAGGGAATCGCGGGCAGCTCCGGGGGCCCCAGGGGCAACCCCGGTGGCGGGACCGGCAATGGTAACGGCGAGGGCGGAGGGAGCTGAGCGAACGCCAGATGACCGCACACGAGCATCGTTGTACCGGCGGCAAGCAGGAGCGCGAGCGCCCAGGTCGGCCATTTCGAGCCTCGGGATGTCTTCGCTGTTGTTGTGCATCTCAACATCGTCTTCATGGTCCTCTCCTCGTTGTCGTCACGGTGCATCTCCTCATGTGAACCTTGTGATCTGAACCTTGGGAGAATGTCACCTCGATATAGAAAAGGTTAGTTGGGGCAAATCATCGTCGCTATTGGGAGAAACCCGAAACTGGGGGCGGGTAATTGCTGACAGCGGCTCCGGGAAGTTACCGAGGGGAATTGACTCGATTCGCGGTCACTTGGTCCTTGGAGGATGAGGAAGTGTCTGACGGATGAATGTATTTAACCACATGGTTAATAACACGGCGGCTAGGGTCCTCATGCAGGACAGTATCGATCTACTTCATGACCGTAACGGCCGCGGTCGCCGCTCTGTTTCGTGGAATCAAGCCTCAAAGTCGGGAGACTTTGTAGCCGGCCCAAATGCCGAGCAGGCCGCCAATCCCTCCAGTTAGAACGGAGGTGATCGACAGCCAGCTGGCGCCCCACACCATCGGCAGGTAGCTTCCAATGGTGGATCCGACCACAAGCCCGATCATGATCAGCGATTTCGGTTTCATGGCAACCTCTGCCCAGGCAGCCGCGAGCGCGCCTCTCTACAATCGCTCAGCGGTGTCTTAGGCGCCGCCCTAGCCGCTGTGACGCGGTTTCCTGCTGGGGTGCGGTAACGCTCTCGTCGGTTTCCCCGTTCGATGGCTCCCCATTGACGGTGGTGCTGATCTCGGGAGCCGAGGGCTGCGCTGGAGCGGCGGTCGGTTGTGGAGGCGGGGGCTGACTCGATGGCGCAGGTGCGGGCTCGTAGAACGGTTTGTCTACGGGGCGGACCGTGCTCGGGGCGGTCGGAGCGGCTGTGGGAGGTCGGGTCACCCCCGGCACCGTAGGGGGCCTGTCCGCGGGCATGTCGGCGCTCTTCACGCCCGGTGCATTCCGGTGGTGTGAGGCCCAGGTAGCCACGACGAGGGCTAATACCAGGGCGCCGACGATGGCTGCGAGGACTCTGTTTTCCTTGGTCATCTCGATTTCCTCGGGAGCCCAACCCCGCATTTCGGGCGCGGGACCGCGACGCGATGCGGTGCGATTGAGGCTGGCCTCCTTGCGTTATCGGCAACCGGATCCGTTTCTTGACCGGCCGCACCTTGGGCAGACTAGCGGGGCGGTCGTAGGCGCTTGCGGCCCGGCACACGGTTCGTTCGCTTCGACCCCTTGGGACCCTTCGGCCGGGGCCGGGTTCCCCTTTGAGTCGGCGCGCTCGCGCGCCGGGTGGCAGGGCCTCGGGGACCTGCAGCCTTTCGATCGTTATGACGGTCGTTCCCGCCGCTGGACAAGGCTCGACGGGCGCTCGAGTCCGCGGGGGCGAATTCGAGTGGGGGCTCGTGCTCCAAGGCGCCGCGCGGCCGGTGCGGTCCACCTTCGACATGGGGATCGAGGCGCGCCGCACCGACGGGGATGCGGATGCGGAATCTGCTCCCGCGACCAAGACTGCTTTCCACCTCGATTGTACCTCCGTGGACTTGCACGATGCCGCGCGCGATGGAGAGCCCCAACCCCAGACCTTCGGAGTTGAACTCCAGCGTGTCTGAGGAATGATGGTGCTTCGAGTCGCGGATCATCACGGCGGGATCGAAGAGCCCCTTGGCCTGTTCCTCCGAGATCCCGATCCCCGAGTCCGCCACCTCGATGACAAGCATGCCCTCTTCGCGAATCGCGTTGACCTCGACGCTCCCGCCATCAGGGGTGAAGCGGATTCCGTTGCGAACCAGGTTTGCGACCGCTTCGGTCATTCTCGGGCCATCGACGATGGCGGTCCCTACGTGGCGTCCCGTATCCAAAATCACCTCGACGGACCGGCCCTTCGCCTCGGAACGCGCCATATCGACTGCGCGCCACAGGAGGGCGCCGATATCGTGTTCGGTGAGATTCAGGGAGAGGCGGTCTCCTTCGATTTGGGCCAAGCGGGTCGCGTCTTCGGCGATCCGGTGTAACGTGAGCGCGGCTCGCCCGACGGCCTCGAGCGCCTTCTTCTGTGCCGCCGTGGTCGGACCCATGAGTCCTGCCGAGAGCAAATCGTTGTAGCCCCGGATCACGCTGACGGGGGTCCGGAGCTCATGGGATGCAACACTGAGGAAATGGCTCTTCAGGCGCGCGATCTCCTGGAGATTTCCCACGTACGCACGCTGGTGTTGGCGCATCACGTCGAAGCGGGCCGCCAGGTAGCCCATCTCGTCACGGCTGTTCACCTCGAGCGGGTAATCGTAATTCCCACGCTCCATCTCCTCGGCCCCGCGCACAAGCTTTCGAATCGGAGAAGTAATCCGCTGGGAGATCACCAGCCCCGAGAGGAGCGCGACGATTGCGCCGAGAATCCCCAGCTCCACCAGCCGCGCTTGAATCTCGCGGAGAAAGGCGGTCTCAGTGTCGAGCGAACGCTGCATCGCGTAGTAGCTCCCGCCGCGGGAACCGGCCTCGGGCAGCCGATCGAAAAGGGTGAGGCGTACCTGGCCCTGGGTCCGGATCTCGACGACCCTTGCCCCGCCCGCCAGCCGGTCGCGCTCCGCCCCGAGCGCTCGGAGCACAGCCGCCCGGTCCTCCTCGTGGTCGAGCGTCGTACCCGTGATGACCCGATTGGTGAGGAACGTCACCTCGCTGCGCGTCAGCTCCCGCAGCTCCTCGGCGACCTTCCTGCCGATCCGGTCGCCCAGCAAGAGCGAGCCTACAACCCGTCTACCCGCCACCACCGGAGTGGCCGCGACCTGGTAGTGGCGATCGGCTGTCGCCGATACGGCGGTCTGCGGGCGTCCGGCAAGGGCAGGGAGAACAATCGCGGAGCGGTCCCGTTCGTCTGATTCCTCGGGGCCCACGGAGGCAATCAGGTGCCCGCGCGCGTCGTAGACCTCGAACAGATCTGTCCGCGTGATGCCTGCGAATGACCGCGCGACGCCCGCCACGGTCGCTCTGACCTGGGGATCGCGGTAGGTCCCGGGCAGCGTCAGTGCCGAGAAAAAGCGTGGATCCTCGGCGATGACCCGAGATGCCATGGAGAGATATCCGGCGCGCTCCGCGAGCTTGGTCTCGAACAGAGTGGACGCCCGCTTCAGGTCGGCATCAATGTTTCGCCGCGCTTCGGCGGAGACCGTTTGTTGCACCGTCCAGAGCGCGGCAAGAGCAACCGCCAGGAGCGGCGGCACGGTAAAGAGGAGAATCTTCCACCGAAGCCAGATCCTCATGACCCCAGGGTCATCACGAGCTCTTGCTTCTTATCGCCCGTGACGGTGACCTCGCGACGGATCGCGGGAAAGTCCGGGTGCCATACGTTCACGACGTACTGTCCCTTTGGGAGCGGAGGCAGCACGAATCGACCCGAGGAATCGGGCCGCGCGAACGCTCGGTTCGGCACGACGAGGATGTATGCCGCCATGTTCGGGTGGAGTTTGCAGTAGACGTTGACGAGCCCCGGTTTGTCGAAGGTTACGCGCTTGGATTCGCCGCGACCGTAGCGCCCGAGATCGAAGGACTTTGCCGGAGAAACGCTGAAGATATTGTGGAAGAGGCTATCGTGGTTCGGGAACTCGACGCTCGTGCCAGGGAGCACGACGAGGATCCGCGGCCGGAGGGTCTGACCTTTCAGCTCGAGGCGGGACGACGTGTACCTGGCGGGGAGACGCGATTCGCCTCGCGGGTGCACTTCCTCGACGTAGACCACGGCATCGAGGACAGAGCCGCGCACCGAAGCACGGTCCGCGCTGGGCTCTTGGGACGGAATGGCCGAGTCTGTCGGCGCGCCTGTCGAAAGCGTGCCACGGATCACTCCCGAGGACGCGCAGCCGCTGCTCAAAACGGCCAGGCAGAGAACAGCCCGAGTAAGAGGGGCACCCATACACGGATGTATCGGCGAAAAGCCTGGGATGATGAACGTCTCCCGCGCCCAGCGAAGTAGACATCCCTCGCCCCTTTAGCCGGTTCCCTGGCCGGGCGGCACAGGCCCCAGGTGATTCCCTGAGGCCCTTTTAGGGAACCCCCTGATACCGGTCTATCCCCCGCATGAATCATCATTCCTGGTGGACGGGCTTGTGACGCTCGCCTTGGACCAATGTCTGGCAGGAGGGCTTGTGACGCTCGCTTTCGAAATCGATCGGCCCCGGCCTCGGAAGTCGGCAATTCCGCCTGTTTCACGCTGGATTCCCCGAGCGCGACCCCAGCGGATGACGGCATCGACTCGCTGGGTGGGCGCCTTAGTACTCATCATCGCCTCGCTCGGCGCGGTCGCCACCCGCGCCGTGGCTGCCCCGGCCTACGTCGGCCGTGTCGCAGGAACCCAGGCGACCCCGCTGTTCCCCACGTCGAGCGTGACTCTGACCGCGAGCCGGCCGGTCGCCGGCGGGGACGCGTTGCTGATCGCGCTCAAGTTGAGCACCTCCTTGTTCGGGGGGATCGGCGCGACGGACGCCGCCGGGAACACCTATCAGGTGGACATCGACCAGGCGGATGGGCTCGGCCTGTCCCGCACGATCGTGATCTCCGCCACGAACGTGCGCGCACTCTCGGCCGGCGCGTCGATCACCGTGAACTTCCCCATGTCGGGCGCGTACATGATCAGCGTGGACGAGTTCTCCGGCCTCGCGGCCAGGGACGTGATCGCCTCGGCGTCGGGAAACGGCTCAACCTTCAACTCCGGCGTGACGCCTTCGACCTCGCAACCTATCGAGCTGCTGTACGGCGCGGTGGGCAACGAGTCCGGTTCCGCCCCTGGGTGGTCCGCGGGCTGGACGGGGCTCCCCACGCTGACCCTCGGAGGCGACAATCTCGGCGCCGCCTACGGCGTCACCAGCTCGGCCGGCGCGTACGCCGCTTCGGGATCCACCAGCGGCACATGGATGGCGGGGATCGCCACCTACACCGCCACCGCTGCCGACAACCCGCCGAGCGCGCGGCTCACCGTGGCCCAGCTCGCGAGCCCCGCGCTCACCGTGCGCGCCGACGGCTCCGGCTCCACCGACGGCGATGCCACGCCCATCGCCAGCTACCGGTTCGACTTTGGAGACGGCTCCACCGCGGTCACCACCACCGCACCCACGGCGACCGCGCAACACACCTACGCTGCCTCCGGCACCTACACCGTCATGTTGATCGCCACCGACACCGGCGGCAACGCCTCCAGCCCCGCCACCGCAAGCGTTAACGTCACCGGGAATCGTGCGCCGACGTTGAGTCAGCCCGCGAACATGACGGTGGCGCAAGGGGCGACGGCGGATCAGGCGATCACGGGTTCGGATCCGGACGGGGACGCTCTGACCTTTTCGAAGGTTTCGGGCCCGGCGTTCATGACGGTGACGACGGCGAGCGCGACGACGGGGAACATCCACTTGGCGCCTGGGACATCGGAGCCGGCAGGGACCTCGTCGGCGACGGTACGCGCGAGCGACGGCAGTTTAAGCAATGACAAGACCCTGACGATCACCGTGAACAAC
>Ga0066698_10000646_pt1 | contig 13629 bp, 9 predicted proteins | sample GraSoiAngelo_147_FD_66457 | JGI IMG/M metagenome (GOLD analysis project Ga0066698, IMG submission 66457) | Grasslands soil microbial communities from the Angelo Coastal Reserve, California, USA - 14_1009_05_40cm | ecosystem: Environmental > Terrestrial > Soil > Grasslands | place: USA... | reverse complement strand
ACCAGGGAGGAGACGGTCGCTGCGTTTTCCCGGCACCGGGATCGCCTCCGCGAACGATTTCGGGTGCCGACTTGCGGGTGGGATGCCGTGCGGTGGGCGTGGGACAAGCGCAACACCTACAGGCTGGCTCAGCAGCTGGGCATTCCCGTCCCGCGGACGTGGTATCCGAAGTCGATGGCCGACCTCCGGGATGTCGACGCGGAGCCTCCGTTCGCGATCAAACCGGCGATCAAGGAACACTTCTTCTACGCCACGAAGGCGAAGGCATGGAAAGCCCGCACCCGAACCGAGCTCGAGGATCTTTTTCGGCGCGCTGCTTCCGTGGCCGGGCTCGGTGAGGTGATGGTCCAGGAATTCATTCCTGGGGATGGTTCGCAGCAGTTCGCCTGCTGCGTCTTCTTCAAACGCGGCACCGCCGTCGGCCAGATGGTGGTGCGAAGGCTGCGCCAGCACCCTCCTGATTTCGGACGCGCCAGCACCTACGTGGAGACGATGGACGTGCCGCTGCTGGAGAGCCTTTCTCACAGGCTTCTCCGGGCAGTGGACTACTACGGTCTAGCCGAGCTGGAGTACAAGCTCGACCCGCGAGACGGCCAGTACAAGCTGCTCGATTTCAATGCCCGGACCTGGGGGTATCACTCGCTCGGAGGCCGGGCGGGCGTGGATTTCCCGTATCTGCTCTTCGCCGACCAGATCGGCTGCGCCCCCGATCCTTGTCGGGCGCGAGCCGGCATCCGTTGGGTCCGCATCCTGACCGACCTGCCCACAGCACTGTCGACGCTCGCCGGTGGCAAGCTGGCGTGGCGATCCTATGTGAACTCGCTCCGGATCGCGCACACCGAAGCCGTGTTCAGTCGGGACGATCCCATGCCGGGGCTGGCCGAGATCGCCTTGCTTCCATATCTATGGGTGAAGCGGGGCTTTTAGTCGTCAGGCTTGCGGGCAACGGCAAAAAGAAAGCAGCCAAAGAGCGATGGCGCCGTTGTCTCCAGCACTCGGTAGAGACTCGATGTCCGCAGGTCTCGGCCGGCTCGCAGGCGCCGTCCCATCCATGGAAGATCACCGAGCAGGCTCCCCGAATGCCCGCCCACTCGAATCGACTGGAATCCGCACCAGGTGAGAAGCCGGCGCAGGGCCCCGGCGTTGAAGAAACGGATGTGTGGATCGGCCCACGGCCGCTCGACCGCCAGACCGTATCCGAACGGGTTCCACCGGCCGAGGAGCGCGAGGTCCAGCCGCCTTCTCCAGTAGGCGACGTTGGGCGTGGTGACGATCAGCGTCCCTCCCGGACTCAGGACACGCAGGATCTCCTGGATGCTTCGGTCGGGCAAGAAGACGTGCTCGATCACTTCGAGGCAAAGGACGACGTCGAAGGAGTTGTCTGCGAACGGAAGGTGGTCAGACCCCTTGATCAGCCGAGCGTCAAGAGCCCGACCTCGAGCCGCCGCAACAGCTCGTTGAGAGATGTCGACGCCGATATAGGCGCCGCCGCATCCGGTCACCACGGTCCCGGCCCTGCCGTCGCCGCAGCCCACGTCGAGGCAGCGCGCGCCCGGATACACGTGTTGCCGGAGCAGCATCTCGACCTTGCGGGGGGCCCGTTGGTCGGGTCGTTCGAAGGGCCGCCAGTAAACGTCGTAGTAGGTGTCGTAGTACTGCCGGAGCTCCGCGGCGGGTTCTTCGGCCGCGGGCTCAGACGCCATCAGGGCGCGCCTCCGCTCTGATCCCCGAACCGATTTCTCGAGTCATCCCGCCAACCCTGAAGAAGCGACGGACGAGTCGAGCCGCGAACACCTGCGCCGGCCGCACTTTGATCACATCGGCCGTCTCAAGCCCCGTGGTGAGCAGGCGTCCGAGCCGGTCCATCGCGCCCGAGCTCCAGCGCCAGCCCCGCGCCACGCACCAGTCGAACGGTCCGCGGAGTGTCCCGCCCGAAAACGCCTCCAGGGCCAGGCCGTGCTTTCGCGCCACGCGGACCACGGCGCGGCCTTCGCTGAAGGCATGCTGCCCGTAGCGACGGGGACTGACGGCGTGCATGTGGTAGGCGAGTGCTCGCGGCTCGAACACGAAGGGGATGCCGAGAGCGGCGACGCGCAGGCCCAGGTCGGTGTCCTCGCCGCCATATGCCACGAAGGTCTCGTCCCAGCCACCGACTGCGAGCCAGGTGTCACGGCGGATGGAGAAGTTGCCGCCCCACACGTGCCACGAAGCCGAGCCGTTGGTGACGAGCGCCGACATAGAGGCGCGCCGAGACCGCTCATACACGAGCGAGGCTCCACAGCTGCCATGGCTTGGGGCGAGCGGATAGTCTCCTTGCACCAGTACCGGACCAAGTCGTTCATGCGCCTCGAGGTGGGCGGCGACCAGATCTGGCGACGCCAGCTGATCATCTCCTAGAACGATCAGGACGTCGTAGCGCGCGCGGCGGCCCGCGGCGTTGGCGGCCACCACCGCGCCGCCGTTCTGCTGATAGAGCCAGCGCAGTTTGTAGGCGGGCTGCATTCCAGCCAGCGCGGCGACGGTCCCGTCGGTCGACCCGTCCACCGCCACGATCACCTCATAGCGTTCCGGTGGCACGGACTGATGCTCCAGGCTGGCCAGCGTCTCGAGAAGCACCGCACGACGGTTGTAGGTCGGGATGGTGATCGACGCTCGAAGGTCAGCCGTCAGTAGGCTCCGCGACAGCTGATGACGATGAAGATCGTCTTCAGGAGGATCACGGCGTCCAGCCCAAGCGATTGTCTAGCGATGTAGTCGCGATCGGCGGCCATCCATCCTTCGACAGTGCAGTCCGAGCGGCCGCTGACGACCCACAGACAGGTCAGGCCTGGCTTGGCGTTGAGCCGGATCAGGTCATCCGGCCTGAAGTGCTCGACATGGTCGGGGATGCACGGCCGTGGACCGACCAGGCTCATCTCTCCGCTGAGCACGTTGAGCAGCTGGGGGACCTCGTCCATGCTGGTGCGCCGCAAGATGCGACCCACGCGGGTGACCCTTGGATCCTGACGGAGTTTGTAGACCGGGCCTTCGACTTCGCCGCGCCTGCGCATCTCCGCGAGCCGGGTCTCGGCGTCGATCTGCATGGTCCGGAACTTGAAACAGCGGAAGTGCTTGCCGCTGAACCCGACGCGCTCCTGCACGAAAAGAACGGGACCGGGGGAATCCAGCTTGATGGCGACAGCGATCACGACCCACAGCGGGATGATGGCAACCAGCGCGGGGACGCTCACCAGTACGTCCATGACGCGCTTGGCCGTCGCATAGGAAAGCCACTGACGGCGGGTCGTTCCGACCCGCGCCTCCACCGCGGTGAGCATTGGCCTGCCCCGAGGCTAGCCCATGCCGCCATCCCCGATAAATGGGAAACAGCCGAATACCGGATAGGCCCGAGCCCGAGGCATGGCCGCCATGTCCCAGGACTTTGGCCCAGGGCCTGGGACGGGGGCAGGCCCGACAGAGGGTACGAGGCGGCGGCTCCACGCCGAACGCCCATTTCTACCGGCTTGGCGACCACCTACGCTTGCCCGGGGAAAGGTTGTCCATAGCCCTCGACATCGCGCGGAAGGCAAACGGAATACGCCGGCTTCCTACGCTCGGTCGCCGGGAGTCACCGTCCGCCGTCGAGGCCGTCGGCGAACCGGAGATACAGATCGGCGTCATCGGCTACGGGTACTGGGGACCGAACCTGGTCCGCAACTTCTGGGACATCCCCGCATGTCGGGTTCGCGCAGTGAGCGACAAGCGCGAAGGCCAGCTGACGCTGGCAGCGGCGCGCTACCCGGCGATCACAACCACCACCGACTGCCACGCGCTGCTCGCGGACCCCGCCGTGGATGCGGTGGTGATCATGACCCCAGTGTCCACGCATTTCGAGCTTGCGCTTGAAGCGTTGCGGGCCGGTAAGCACGTGCTGGTCGCCAAGCCCATCGCCACGAGCTCCGAGCAGGCGGCCGTGCTCATCGAGGAGGCGGAGCGGCGAAATCTTGTGTTGATGGTCGACCACACGTTCATCTACACGGACGCCGTGAGGCGCATCAAGCAGCTGGTCGACGATGGCAGCCTCGGGCGGCTCTATTACTACGATTCGGTCCGAGTCAACCTCGGGCTCTTCCAGCACGACGTGAACGTCCTGTGGGACCTGGCGGTCCACGACTTATCGATCATGGACTACGTCCTGGGCGAGCAGCCGCGCGCTGTCGCGGCGACCGGGGCAGCCCACATCCCCGGCCAGCCGGTCAACATCGCGTACCTGACCTGCTTCTTCGACAGCAACCTGCTCGCGCATCACCACGTGAACTGGCTGGCGCCGGTCAAGGTGCGGCGCACGCTCGTCTCCGGGGAGCGAAAAATGATCGTGTACGACGATTTGGAGCCGAGTGAGAAAGTCAAGCTGTACGACCGCGGGGTCACGCTCAACAGTGAACCGGAACGAGTGGCTGAATCCATGATCAATTACCGGACCGGTGACATGTGGGCGCCGCAGATCAGCCTGACCGAGGGCCTGCGAGTGGAGGCCAATCATTTCCTGGAATGCATCCGGGATGGCCTGCAGCCGCTGTCCGACGGCCACGCGGGCTTGCGGGTGATCAGCCTGCTCGAAGCGGCCAGCCGGTCGCTCGCGCATCGAGGCCAGCTCGTGGAAACGTCCGCCGGTCTGGCTCGAGGGCAGCTGGCGGTCTAGGTAGGACGGGTAAGGAGCTGACAGCCGTCGATACCCCGGCCCCTGTCGCAGCGCACCTTCCCGTGCCGCGCGCCACTCGTCGGGTGTTGATGGTCAGCCAGCATCCGTATGCCTCCCATGAGACCCAGCCGCCGTTCTGGGGCCATCCGGTGGTGAGCCGGAACGTCGCCGAGCTGCTCGCCCATGGCGTCCAGGTCGATCTCGTGTGCACCACCCCACGTCTTTGCGTCGGTCACCAGCCACCCCGGCGGCCAGGGCTACGCGTCTACGGCATCCCGATGCGGGAGCATCGGTCGCCCGCGCTGTGGTACCCGATTCAATACTCGCTCTTCTTCCTTTGGGCGCTTCTCGTCGTGTCCGTCCTGGGATGCAGGCGGCGCTACGACGTCGTCCAGGTCGACAACCTCCCCGACTTCCTCGTGTTCTCGGCGGTCGTGCCCCGTCTGCGCCGGACGCCCGTGGTCTTCTTCCTTCTCGAGCTGATGCCGGACATGATGGCCGCGCGCTTACACCTCAGCGCCGGTGACCTGCGCGTGCGCCTGGTGACCTGGCTCGAGAGCAGGGCCACCCAATCCGCCGGCCGTGTGATCACGGTCAGCGACGGGCTTAGACGCATCATGGCATCGCGCGGTCTGGACCCTGCCAGGGTCATGATCGTTCCGAACTCGCACCCCGTCGACGACGTACCGGCGCGGCGACCGCCTTCCACGCCGGTGCTGATCTTGCCCACCACGCTGATCGAGCGCTACGGAGCCCAGGTCGCGATCCGCGCCGTGGCAGAGCTTAGGTGCGAATGGCCGGAGCTGGTGCTCGAGATCCTGGGCGACGGCGAGTACCGGTCCACCCTCGTCGCCCTGACGGAACAGCTGGGCTTGCAGGAACACGTGACTTTCACGCCCGGCTTCATCCCCTGGCGCCAGGCTGTGGAGCGGGTCCGCCAGGCAACCCTGGGAATCGTCCCGATCATTTCCGACGGCTATGGCGACCTGATGCTTCCAAACAAGGTCTGCGAGTTCGTCTTCATGGACATCCCATTCGTGTGCTCGGAGCTTGCCGGCATCGAGGAGCACCTTCCTCCCGACGCGGTCGCCTATTTCGAACCCGGCGATTCGTCCGGCCTGGCGGCGCAGATTCACAGGCTGCTCAGCCATCCTGACGAGGCGCGCCAGCAGGCAAAGAGGGCCAGGCTCGCCATGGCAGAGCTCGCGTGGGAGAACGCCTCACGACGCTACCTGGAGGCGCTGGGGGTGGCGCCGAGCAGGACCGAGGTTCGGTCGCTCGCTCCGGTGGCACAAGGCCCCGCGGTCGCGGATCACGCTGACGCGAGCTTGTTTTCCGCCAACACGCCATCGGCTTTCTGGCGGCTCATCGGCGAGCCGGTGCCCACCGGCGGCGAGTGGGCCGCCGCCGCCCGGACAGCGATCGGACAGCTGCCCGAGGCCGTGCAGGCAGGCGGCGACGACATCGACGGGCTCCTCTTCTCCACGCTCGGCGAAGGACAGTTCGGGCCCGACCACTGGCGCCTGTCCTCCGCCCTTCAGGCCTACTACGCCTTGAGACCGTTTCTGCCCCGCTGGCTGACACTGATGCTCCGCAGGTCGCGGAGCCTGACCGTCCGCAGCCAGTCGGTCCTCGGCTGGCCGGTCGAAGACCGGTACGTCCGGTTTTTGTGGATGACGGTTGCGCTTCTGCTGCAGCAGACCGGGCGAGCCGCCGTCCCCTTCATTCACTTCTGGCCCCACGGCCGGCGGTATGCCCTCGTGCTCACCCACGACGTGGAGACGGCCATCGGCCAGGCACGGGTGCGCGAGCTGGCGGACATTGACGCGAGTTATGGGTTCCGATCGTCATTCAACTTCGTCCCTGAGCGCTATGCACTCGATCTCGACCTCGTGGCCGAGCTACGGCACAACGGCTTCGAGGTTGGCGTCCACGGCCTCAAGCACGACGGCCGGCTGTTTCAGTCCCACCGCGAATTCCTCCGCCAGGCGGAGCGCATCAACCGCCACGTCAAGGCGTTGGGCGCCTCCGGTTTTCGGGCGCCCTGCACTCACCGTCACCCTGGCTGGATGCAGGCGCTCGACATCGAATACGACCTCTCCTTCTTCGATTCCGATCCGTACGAGCCGATCCCTGGCGGCACGATGAGCCTCTGGCCGTTCGAGATCGGCCGGTTCCTGGAGCTGCCGTACACGCTTGTCCAGGACTACACCCTGACCTCGGTGCTGAAGGAGACGAGCCCGCGGTTGTGGCTGGAGAAGGTGGACTTCATCCAGAGGCACTGCGGAATGGCCCTCGTGAACACTCATCCGGACTACCTGCCGGACCGAACGACGCGCGACGTCTACACGGCTTTTCTCGCGGCCATAAGCTCCCGGGGCGACTACTGGAACGCGCCCGCGCAGGAGGTCGCTCGATGGTGGCGTGCGCGGCGAGAAGCGCCGTCGATCTCGGATCTCCCCGGCGCGGTGCAAGGCACGCTTTCAGCGGCCGACGCCACGGCCGCTCCGCAAGCAGGGCTCCGGCTGGCTGGCTGAACCTGGCTCCATGCAGCGGCCGGGACTGCAGCCCAGACCGCGAGCCTTGCGCCCATTTCCCACCCCGCGGCGCCTACATACGCTGAGGTGTATGCCGCACTCATCCTGCTGCTCGCCGCCGCCTACGTCAGGTCAGCGGCCCGCGGTTATCTGATTGATGGAGGATCGGCCGCCACTGACCCTGGGCGCCGCATTGCTGCAGCGGTGGCTGCTCGTGCTCGCGATCGTCGCCACCTTTGTTCTGGGGGGCGCAATGCTCTCGATGCAGGCGCCCGTGTACGCGGCCTCGGCGATGATTTACCTGGACGTCTCGCGGACGGCACCAGGTTTCGATGAAGGCGCGGCCGCCGGCGAGCTGCTTCAACATGACCTCATCGTCCTGTCCTCCAGCCGTGCAGTGCTGGAGGCGGCCTGCACAGCTCCGGACGTCGCTTGCACCGACGAAGAGCGGGCGGCACCTGAAACGCTCGCGAGTCGGATCACGGTCAGCGCCGACCGGGGCACGAGCACGCTTCGGGTGACCGCGAAGGCGCCGACCGCCATAGGGGCGGCGGCGCTGGCCAACGCAGTCGCGGAGGCGATGATCAAACAGGACCAAAGCGAGGTCGTTCGGCTGTTCAAGCCTGCTCGAGACGATCTCGCGAGCCAGCTCGCGAGCTTGAGCGCGGCGATGGACAACGAGCAGCAGCAGCTCCGGTCCTCACCCCCGGGAAGTTCGGCCGCGGCCGCTCATCAAGCGCAGCTGAGCACGCTGCAGCTGCAGTATTCGGCCCTCTTCGGCCGTCTGCAGGACCTGGCCGAGCAGCAGGACAGGCTGACGAGCATGGCAACGATTTCGCAGAGCGCGTTGCCGCCGGCGAGCCCCGAATCCCCGAACCGACTCCGCTACCTGCTCGCTGCGCTCGTCGCCGGCGCCGTCGTCGGCGTGCTCGCCGCGCTTCTGGCAGCGCGCTTCGACGACCGCATCCACAACGGCGAGGCGCTGGCCCGAGCCACGAACACCACGCTCGCCCTGGCCGTTCGCCCAGCAGGTCGCCGCGGCCCGCATTCGGCCACGGCGCAGCCCTACTCGCTGGCATTGACACGTCTGCTCGCGCAGTCTCCGCGTGCACAGACGGTTCTCGTGACGGCCGCTTCGACCCGTGACAACAGCCTGGCGGCCGCAGTCAGCCTGGGAGAAGTGGCGCTGGACTCCGGCCAGCGAGTCGTCGTGGTTCACGGCAACGGGCATGCGCCCGCGCCTCGCCAGCTCACGTCCGGTGGTGACATCGCCGGACTGACGACCATCGCCGCACCGTCCAACAACGGCGGCGACCTCGACGCGGCCGTCGCCAGCGCCAGGGAGGAGCACAACGGAGACTCCGCCAGGACTTTCGTCCTGGTTGCGGTTCCCTCTCCGGACACCAGTCCCTCCGCGGTCATGCTCGGCCGGACGGCGAAACGAGCGGTGCTCGCGGCGACGGCGGGCGTGACGCGCTTTCGAGACGCGCGCCGCACGGCGGACCTTCTGCGGCAGTCCGGTGTCGATGTAGTGGCGGCCATTCTGCTGCCCCGGCGGACCGCCAGAAAAGACCGGTGAAGCCGATCGCCGGACGTCGACTTGTGGTCGCCTGGGACGAGTCCCAGCCGCGAACCCGCGCCCTTGGTCCGGCCCTGGGGGGCGAATCCCACCTTATATATGGTGGCTGGCCAGGGCGGCAGGTCGCCCTCCTCCCGTTGCGGTATCTCGCCGACGCTTCACGGATGTGGCGGGTGCTGCGCAGCCGACGTCCGGAAGCCCTGGTCGTGATCTCGCCGCCAACCGTTGCGCCGCTGGTGGGGTGCGTCTGGAGCCTGGTCCATCCGTGCCTCCTCGTCGTTGACTGCCATACCGCCGCCCTTCATTCGCCGAAATGGGGCTGGACGCTGCCCCTCCACCGCCTCCTCTTCTGTCGCGCTGACGCGGTTCTGGTCCACACCGAGGAAGATGAGGCGCGAGTCAGCCGATGGGGTGTTCCGGCCTTGCTGCTGCCGGATGACCTGCCCGATGCTGACCAGGCGGATCCGTCCTTTCGGAGCACCAGCGTCCCGCGGGTCGTGGTCGCCGGCAGCTTCGACCGTAACGAGCCGGTCGCGCTCACGCTCGCCGCGGCTGCACTCCTTCCGGACATGGAGGTGCGGTTGACGGGCGATGTGCGGCGGCTTGCCCCGAACGTGCGCTCGAAAGCGCCCGCCAACGCCGTCTTCACGGGATATCTCTCTTACCCGCAGTTCCTCGGCGAGCTCCTGACCGCCGACGTGGTGGCGGCGTTCAGCACCGATCGGCACATCATGAATCGAGCCGCCTTTGAGGCGGTCGGCCTCGGCCGTCCTCTCGTCCTATCCGATCTCCCAGGCCTCCGGGCTCGATTCGGGGAGGCGGCCGTGCTCTGTCGAAACGAAGCGGCGGCGATGGCTCAGGCCATCCGCCAGGCGCACCGTGACGGGCAAGAGCTCGCCAAGCTCAGCCAGGTCCTCCGGGGCCGGCTGCAGGCCCAGCGAGAGGCCGCCCTCGCCGAGTTGATGTCGATGATGGAGATGGCCTCGGCCGGCTGGTCCCGCGGCCGGGTGCGCTCAGCGTCGTGACCGCCGGCCTCGTTGCCCGAGGCACGACTCTCATGCGGAGCGGGCTCATTCGCACCGCCATGGGTCTCTACGCCATCCAGGCCAGCAGCTGGCTGGTGCCGCTGGCGACGATCTTCTTCCTGGCCCGCAGGCTGGGTCCTGAGCACTGGGGGCTCCTCATGTTCATGCAGGGTGCGGCCGCCTACGTGATCTTCCTCGTGAGCTATGGCTTCACCTATTCGGCCACCCGTGAGGTTGCTCGCAATCGCGGCGACCCGGACAGGCTCGCAGACATTCTCGCCGGCGTCCTCGGCGCCAAGGTGACGTTGGCCATCCTCTCACTCCTGATCGTCATCCCGGCAAGCCTCCTTGTCCCGGCCATCCATCGCAGCCAGGACCTCCTCTGGCCGACCATGCTCTGGGCGTTTGCCTGGGCCTTCAGCGCGAGCTGGTACTACCAGGGACTTGAGCGCATGGGGGTCGCGGCCGGATGCGAAGCGTCGGCTCGCGTTCTCTCCCTGGCCGGCATCCTGGTGCTGGTGCGGTCCCCGGACGACACATGGAAGGTGCTCGCCATCCAGGGTGGTCTGGTCTTTGCTGCCGTCCTCGTCGAGACGGCGCTCGCGTACCGCCAGGTGGGCTTTCGAATGCCTACCCCTCGACTCGTGTGGAAGACGCTCCGCTGGGGCTGGAGCATGTTCCTGCTCGGAGGTGCGCTCAGTCTCTACACGATCGGAAACGGTTTCATCCTCGGGCTCTTCGCATCTTCAACCGTGGTTGGCTATTACATGGGCGCCGAACGCATCAGCAAAAACTTCGCCACCCTGCTCAGCCCGATCACACAGGCCGTCTTCCCTCGCACCAGTCACCTCGCCGTGCATGCTCGCGGCGAGGCGGCCAGGCTGACCCGGACGAGCCTCTTCGTGATGGGCGGCACCGCCTGCGCCATAGGCGTCCTGGTCTTCTTTGGCGCCCCGTTTCTGGTTCGCGTGGTCCTCGGGCCAGGTTTCGAGCCTGCGGTCGTGGTCCTCAGAATCCTGGCCTGCCTGCCGCCGCTGATCGTGGCGAGCAACGTCCTCGCGGTGCAGTGGATGCTGGCGCTGGGCCTGGACCGTCTGGTCAACACCCTCATGTTCTCGGCCGGAGTGCTGAACGTAATTCTGGCGGTGGCGCTGGTGCCCAGGTACATGCACGTCGGCATGGCGATCGCGGTGGTCGCCGCTGAAGCTTTGGTCACGTTCGGGCTCTACGCCGTGGTCCGGATCAAGCAAGTCGACCCGCTGGCGATCGCCAGGCTCGACGAGCAGGCAGAGCCTGCAAGGCTGTCGGCCTGACGGTGGGCGCGAGCTTGATCGAGGCCATCATGCCGCGGATCATCGCTCTGATCCCGCTCGTCCCGGCTATGTGCGCAGGGCTCGCGTTTCTCGTCTTGACCTTCTGGCGCCCCGCAGCGGGCTGCGGCCTGCTCGTGCTGTTGACGCCGCTGACGACTGGCCTGGGTCGAGGCACGATCGTGCCCTTCCTGCGCCCAAACGAAGCCCTGCTGCTCGCTCTCCTCGCGGGCCTTGCCCTGCACCGCCTTCACCACCCGCATCCGCGACCGATCACGAGCCTCGACCTGGCGGTCGGAAGCTTTGCCATCGGCACGGTCGTCGTGCCCTCCCTCGTGCTTTTGGTCTCGAACCAACCCGGTCTCCCGGGCGCGGACACACTCCATGATGTACTGGCGCCGGCGCAGTTCCTGCTGGTCTATCTGGTCTTCTCGAGGACCCCGTTCTCGAGCCGCAGCGTGCCGATGATCCTCAACCTCGCGATGCTCGCCGGCGTCATTGTGGGTCTGGTGGCCATCGCGGAACTCGTGGACGTGGGCGGGATTCGGGAGCTGATGGCCAGGTACTACCCGGTTCCCGTCACGCCAAGCTGGGATCCGGTCTACAGGCCGATGTCGACGCTCGGCCACTACAGCGCGGTCGGGGCTTTCGGAGCCATGAACTTCACCCTGGCCCTGTCCCTGGCGACCGCGCGCCATCCCGACTTCTCCGGACCCTGGTTGATCGTGGTGATGGTGGTGAACCTGGCGGCCGTGGTCGTCAGCCTGACGTGGGCGCCGCTGTTGGTGATCCCGCTCGTGGCCGTGATCATCCTCTGGCACGGACGTCACGTACCGTGGGAGCTTGGCGTCACCGTCGTAGCCCTCGCCGTCGCCTTCGTCGTTTTCTGGCCGGCCGTCAGCGAGCGCATCGCCCAGCAGGGTCTGGCCTCGTCAGTCGGCCTGGTGGTCCCCCAGACCTTTCAGACTCGCCTTGACCACTGGCAGCAATTCTTCCTGCCGGCGCTTGCGGACCACGTCTGGCTTGGTAGCGGGACGATCATCCCGAGCATCGTCCCGACGCCATTGACCGATTTCGTCGACAACGAGTACCTGCGTGACGCTTTCCGGGCGGGTGTCGTGGGTCTGATGCTCCTGCTGGTCATGTTGCTGGCGATCGCCCTGACCGGGTGGAGGAGCCGGCGGGCCGGCTCCGATCCGACGGCGCGAAGTCTCGGAAGCACGTGCCTGGCCCTTGTCGTATTCCTGGCGCTGATTGGAGTGACCGCCGAATACCTCTTCTTCGGCGGCGTCTCTCAGGAGTTCGCGATGCTGGTCGGGCTGCTGGCGGCTCAGAACCTGGTCGAGGCCCGCGTGGAGCAGCGATCAGCGACGGGCTCGCTCACATCCCATAGCCCGGCTTGATCGTGCCTGCGGTAGCCGCCCCGACAGCCTGGATCATCTCGGTCCACGGGGCGGAGAAGTCGCCCGCATCCCAGTTCTGGTAGAGCCCGAAGCCGGACTCATGCATCACGAAGTGCACCCAGGAGACGCCCAGCTGGTTGAAGTCCGCGAGATCGCCCGGCACGTACGCGGTGCCCTGCGAGAGGGGCGCGCCCACCTCGCCGACGAGAAACGGCCGCTTTGTCGGATTTGAGGGATCGGCGCCCGGAAAGTTGCAGCCCTCGGTCCCCATCGGCGCGTAGCAATGACCCGACCAGAGGATGCGGTCGCCATTGACCGATGGCAGATCCCAGTCGGCTGAGCTGACCTCGAGCAGTACGAAATGGTTTGGATCGGCGGCGGTAATCGCGTCGTAGACCCCTTGCGCCCAGGAGTCGTAAGCGGCGACTGAGGGCGGCGCGGGCTCGTTGAACACGTCGTATCCGGCGATCGTGGAGTTGGCCTGGTAATGACTGGCGAAGTCGGCCCAGAAGTCAATCAGCGCCTGCTGGTTGGGCGCCGAGCTCCAGAATCCGTCCTGGCCACCGTATCCACCGTCGGTGCCTCCGGGCGGCTCGTACATGACGGGGATCAACCAGAGATGATTGGCCATCGCCCAGGTGACTTGCCGATCGACCACGGCGAAGAACCTGGCGCGGTCAGCCGCGTACCAGGAATAGTCGAGACCGAAACGGATCACGTTCTCGCCCAGGACGCCGCTCGCCTGCTCATAGTCGGCGGTGTTGACGTTGATCAGGCTGATGTCCGGCCCGCCGCAGCAGGACAGCGCCGGCTCGTTGTTGAAATTCTCACCCCGCAGCACCACGTCCTGGCCTCCGTAGACGAGCTTGCCGTCGCTGACAGTGAGGTAAGAAGAATCCGTGACAGGACGGGCCAAGTCTGCGGTCGCCGAAACCGAGGCGGGCTGCGCGGAGCTGGCCGGCGTCAGCAGCGCGGCCAGCAAGCTTGCAAGCAGGGCGATCTGGGTGTGACGCAAAGTCGGCTCCAACAGCCAGTTCACCGCACGACCCCGGAACCCGTCAACCCGGCAAGAGCCACCGCGCATGGGCGCTCGT
>Ga0066698_10000645_pt1 | contig 13631 bp, 14 predicted proteins | sample GraSoiAngelo_147_FD_66457 | JGI IMG/M metagenome (GOLD analysis project Ga0066698, IMG submission 66457) | Grasslands soil microbial communities from the Angelo Coastal Reserve, California, USA - 14_1009_05_40cm | ecosystem: Environmental > Terrestrial > Soil > Grasslands | place: USA... | reverse complement strand
GTCCGAAGAACGGCACGTGGATTCCGACCCGCCGCGCGTCCTGGTCGGGCAACATTCCCAGAAAGGCACCCTGCCTCAGCGCCTTGAGCGCCCCGCGCATCCCGAAACCGATTTTCACCGCTTCGATTCCGAGCCTGCCTCGAATCCGGTCGAAGTACTCGTCGCTCCCCTTGTTGCTCTGCGGGGGAAGCAGGTACCGCACCGGACAGCCCGCCGCGCGCAGCGCGGCGCCGCATAGCTCCCAGTTCCCGTAATGCGCGGTGATCATCACGGCACCTTTTCCCTGCCGCGCCCACTCGAGCGCCGGCTCGTACCCGATCAGCTCTACCCGGCGGAGGATTCCCTTGGGCCCGAGACTGGGAAGGGCGAGGAATTCCATGAACGAGCGGCCGATTTGAACGAACGTCTTGCGCGCCAGGTCGCGCGCGGGCTTGCCTTGGACCTCCGGTCCGAACGCGGCGGTGATGTTCTCGATCGCGATGCGCCTGCGGCGGCCCATCACCCCGAACGCGACGCGTCCCAGCGCGGCGCCGATCGCGCTCGTCCATCGAAACGGAAGGACGCGAGCCATGAGGCCGATCGAATGGAGTGCCGCAACCTCGATTTGTTGGCGAAGGGGACGGAACCGCGAGTGGCCCATCTCAGGGAGAAAGCCGGCGCGCGCGAGACATCATCGTCGGACCGGACGGCGCGTCCTCCGCACGAGCCCGCCCGGCGTGCGCCGCGCGAGGTCGCAGAGCTCGAGCGTCAGGAGGGCCACAGCCAGCTCGGACGCGGTGAGCGACGCAACCTCGGCTAAGCGATCGAGCGGGAGGGGACGTTCGCGCAAGGCGCGGTAGAGCGCCGCTTCCGCCGGCGCGAGGCCGGCGAGGACGTCCGGGACCGCACGCGGGTCCGCGGCACGGGGCGGGGCGAGTCCATCACGGGCCGCCGCGGGACCGGCGCTTCGCGCGCCTTCCCTGAAGCCTGGGATGAGATCGAGCACGTCGTCGGCGTCGCGCACGAGCGTTGCGACGCCATCCCGGATCAGCGCGTGCGGCGCCTCCCCCAGCGGCTCCCTCGAATCCCACGGAATCGCGGCCACCGGCCGGCCCAGCCGGGCCGCCTCCTGGGCGGTGATCAACGATCCGCTTCCCGCCCGTCCTTGCACGACCACGACGACGTCGACCATCGCCGCGAGCAGGCGGTTGCGTGTCGCGAAGGTTCCTCGCGTCGCGGTGCCGCCGGAGGGGATCTCGCTCATGAGCCCGAGCGACCGGGCGAGCCTTGCTTGGAGCGCCGCGTTCTCGCGCGGATACGCTCGATCGACGCCGGTGCCCAGGACCGCGCCGCTCACGCCGGGCGCGTCGAGCGCGCCTTGGTGCGCCGCGGTATCAATGCCGCGCGCGAGACCGCTCACCACCGCGACACCCCGCACAGCCAAGGATGCCGCGAGATCTCGCGCGACGTCGATACCGTCCTCGGTGGCATTCCGCGCTCCCACCACCGCAACCCATGGACCGGGGTGATTCCAGGCCCCGACGACAAAGATGCTGCGCGGCGCCGGCTTGAGATCGCGCAACCGCGGCGGGTAGCCCTCATCCAACGGGCGGAGCTCCCTGCCGTGTTGTCGCTCCGTGGACCCCCTCCACCCCTCCACCTCGGACCCCCGTGCGTCGACCCAGCGCTCAGCGTGCTGCCTGCTTCGCTTCGTCCGACTCGCCGCCCGCGATCGGATCACCCGCAGCCTCGGCACCGGCAGGCTGGGCCGCGCCCGCCCCACCGTCCATGTGGCGCAGGACCCGTCCCGCAGCCTCAGAATCCCGCTCCACCAACCCGTCGAGCGCGAACCGCCTCGCCCGCTCCGGGAGCGTCTCGAACGCCGCGGCGAGCTCCTTCGTCGCGAGCTCGTTGCGGCAGAGGAGGACCAGCCCATCCCACACCGCGTCGCGCACGGTGCGGTTGGGGTCCTTGAGCATCTCCACGAGCGGCGCCGCGGCGCGCGGATTTCCCATCCGCCCGAGCGCCAGAACCGCGGAGGCGCGTGTGTACCAGACCCCCGAGCCCAGGTACTCGATGAGCGGCTCCAAAACCGGCTCCCCCATCGTGGCGAGGACGCGGGCGGCCTGATCCCTCAGAAACCAGCTCTCCTGCTGCAGCACATCGAGGAGCACCTCGATGGACTCCTCGGTCGGATTCTGCGAAAGCTGCGTGATCCATCCGAGTTTTTCCTCTGGGTCCCGGTACCTCAACTCCTCCCAGAGCCTGGCGACGTCCTTCGCTACCATGGTTCTCGCTCCTTCGCTCCGGCGACATGAGAGTCGCCGCCGACCCGCCCTTCCGCCGGCGCCTGGGCGCCGGCCGCGATCAGTACTTCCCAAACCGTTGCCACGAGATCGTCCACGCCCGCCCCGGTCACGCCCGAGATCCATCCGCCCCAACGCATGCCCTCGAGCGGGAACGGCGGCCCCCCGCGCGCTTCATCACCTTTGAGATCCGAACGGCTCATCGCGACGACCGTGGGCTTTCTCGTTAAATCCTCGCTGTACTCCCTTAGTTCCCGGTTCAGCGTTTCCAGATCCTTGCCGGGATTGGACGACATGCTGTCGATCAGCATCAAGATGGTCCGCGTCCTCTGTATGTGGCGCAAGAATTCGTGTCCGAGCCCTTTCCCCTGATGCGCCCCCTCGATGAGTCCCGGAAGGTCGGCCATCACGAAGCTCTGCTCCTCGCGCACGCGAACCAGTCCCAGATGCGGCTCGAGCGTCGTGAACGGGTAGTCCGCGATCTTGGGCCGCGCCGCGCTCACCCGCGCGAGCAGCGTCGACTTCCCGACGTTGGGGAAGCCCACGATGCCCACGTCGGCGATGAGCCGAAGCTCGAGGAGAAGCTTCCGCTCCTCCCCCTCTCGACCAGGCTCCGCCTTCCGAGGGGCCTGCCGCGTAGAGGTCGCGAACCGCGCGTTCCCGCGCCCGCCCCGCCCGCCTTTGGCGGCGACGAACCGGGCTCCCGGCTCCACGAGATCCACGAGGAGATCCCCGCTCGACTCGTCATACACCAGCGTGCCCGGGGGGACCGCGACCGTAACGTCCTGGCCCGAACGGCCGCTCTTCTTGTTGCCCGACCCGTGCGCGCCCGACTCCGCCTCGAACCGCGCGCGAAACTGGAAATCGAGCAGCGTGCGCAGGTGCTCGTTCACGACGAGAGTGACGCTTCCGCCCTCTCCGCCGTCTCCCCCGTCCGGCCCTCCCTTGGGCACATACTTCTCGCGCCGGAAGCTCACGCACCCTGAGCCCCCGCGCCCGCCGAGGACGGCGATCGATGCTCGATCGGCGAACACGCGGACCCCCTCTACCTGAGCGCGGCGATAACGGCATCCGCCGCGGCGCGCGTTCCCACCGCGGTGGGATCGTCCCGCTTGGGCTTCATGTCGTAGGTCACCTTCGTGCCATCACGGATCACCTGGGCGACGGCCCGCTCCAGCCGATCGCCCGCCTCCCGCTCCCCGATGTGGCGAAGCATGAGCATGCCGCTCAGGATCATCGCGAACGGATTGACCTTGTCCTGACCCGCGTAACGGGGCGCGCTCCCGTGCGTCGGTTCGAAAAGCGCCGCGGTGTCACCGATGTTCGCCCCGGGCGCGACGCCCAATCCGCCGATCAACCCCGCGGCGAGGTCCGACAGAATGTCTCCGTAGAGATTCGGCAGCACGAGCATGTCGTAATTCTCGGGGGTCTGGACGAGCTGCATGCACATGTTGTCCACGATGCGGTCCTCGAACTCGATGTCGGGAACCTCCCGCGCGGTCTTGCGCGCCACGTCGAGAAAGAGTCCGTCCGAGAACTTCATGATGTTGGCCTTGTGAACCGCGGTGAGCTTCCTGCGCCCGTTCCGTTTCGCGTACGCAAGGGCGTACCGCGTGATCCGTTCGGTAGCGGCGACGCTGATCGGCTTGATCGAGATACCGGCGTCCTCAGGAATCTCCAGACCCGATTCGGACAGGATCAGTTGACGTAGGTGCGCCGCGCCCGGGCTGCTCCGCTCGAATTCGATGCCCGCGTAAAGGTCCTCCGTGTTCTCCCGCACGATCACCAGATCGATGTTGTCGTACCGAGACCGGACTCCCGGGTAGGTCTTGCACGGCCGGATGCACGCGTAGAGATCCAGCTCCTTTCGAAGCAAGACATTCACGCTCCGAAATCCTTTTCCAACCGGGGTGGTAATCGGGCCCTTGAGTCCGACCTTCGTTCGCCGGATCGACTCGAGCACGCGGTCCGGAAGCGGAGTCCCTTCCTTTTGGAAGACGTCGATCCCCGCGTGCTGCACGTCCCATTCGAACGCGACACCGGTCGCTTCGAGGACGCGGCGGGTGGCCTCCGTGATCTCGGGCCCCGTCCCATCGCCCGGGATCAACGTCACGCGATGCGGCATCCGCTCCCTTTCGATTTCAGCTTAGATTTGGGTTGTAACTAATTGAATTCATGGGGCATGCGTGCTTCCGATCGGGGAGTCTAAGACCGGTGACTTGCGCGGACCATGAAGCGTCGCATGAGCGTGGGGACGCTACCAAGAGCGGAGGAAGTGAGTCAAAGGAAAAGCCTTACGACCAGGAAAAGCATTACGACTCCGGCGAGCTCCTCGGCTTTTGATCGCGGCTCTTGGATTCACCTTTTGGCTTAGCGGGATCTCCGGACTCCTTGGGTTTCTGCTCCTTAGCGGGATCTCCTGACTCTTTACGTTTCTGTTCCTTATAGGATTTCGACCGGTAATCGGTCGTGTAAAAACCGCTGCCCTTGAACACGAGTCCGGCGCCCCCGCCGACCAACCGACGGACCTTTCCTCGGCACTTCGGGCACCGCTTGCGCGGCGGCTCCGTCATCGATTGGAACACCTCGAATTTGTGTTTGCACTTCTCACATTCGTATTCGTAGGTCGGCATCAGCTCTCTCCTCTCACATCCTGTCCAGCGCGGCCTCGAGCCGGTTCAGCCCGTCTTCGATGTCGCGGTCGCCGATGGCGTACGACAGCCGCAGGTGTCCTTCCATTCCAAAGGCGGATCCCGGGACGCAGACGATCCGGGCTTCGTCGATCAGGAAATCGCTCAGCCCCACGGAATCGGTCACGCCGTTTCGGGCCGAGCGGATTCGCTCGCTCAGGTCCGGAAACGCGTAGAAGGCCCCGTCGGGCGCGACAAGCCGGATGCCGGGCATGCGGCTCAGACGCCCCGTAATTGTATCGCGGCGGCGGGCGAAACAGTCGCGCATCATGCGCACGGAGTCCCGGGGGCCCGTGAACGCGCGGAGCGCCGCGAACTGGGAGACCGACGCCGGATTCGAGGTCGATTGACCCTGAAGCCGCTCCATGCCCTCGGCGAGATCGGCGGGCGCTGCCGCGAATCCGATCCGCCATCCGGTCATGGCCCAGGTCTTCGATACTCCCCCGATCACGATCGTGCGGTCGTAAAGCTCCGGGTGAAGGGAGGCCATGCTCACGTGGCGCGCGTTCCCGAACACAAGCTGCTCGTAGATCTCGTCGGAGAGAACGTAAAGCCCGTGACGGCGGACGACCTCTCCGAGCGCTGCCAGCTCCTCCGGCGAGTAGACGGCGCCCGACGGATTGTTGGGGCTGTTCAGGACCAGGACCTTGGAACGGGGGGAGATCGCGCGCGTGAGCTCCGCGGGGCCGATCTTCATGCTTCCCTGCTTGGGGTGTACAAAGACCGGCTCGCCCCCCACCAGCCGGACAAGCTCGGGAAAGGTGACCCAGTACGGCACCGGGCAGAGCACCTCGTCGCCCGGCTCGAGCAAGGTGAGGAACGCGTTCCATATCGCGTGCTTCGCGCCGTTCGAGACCACGACCTGGGACGGTGTGTATTCGAGCCCGTTCTCGCGCTTGAGCTTCTCCGCGATCGCCGCGCGCAGCTCCGGCACGCCTCCGACCGCGGTGTAGCGCGTATGACCGGCGCGGATCGCCTGCACGCCCGCCTCTCGAACGTCCTCGGGAGTGTCGAAGTCCGGCTCCCCGGCCGCGAAGGAAATGACCGAGTGCCCTTGCGCCCGCAGCTCGCGCGCGCGGGCTCCGAGCGCCAACGTCTCGGAGGGCTTCAACGCACGCACGCGGGCGGAGACGCGCGCGGACTTCATCGGGCCTGTTTCAGGCGCTCGCGCAGGCGCGGGGCTACGTTCGGGGGCACGAAATCATCAATCGCTCCGCCGTAGCGCGCGATCTCCTTCACGAGCGACGCGTTCAGGTAGGTGTAGGTCTCGCTCGGCATGAGGAACACCGTCTCGATCTGGTCATGCAGCCGGCGGTTCATGAGCGCCATCTGGAATTCGTACTCGAAATCGGAGATGAAGCGAAGCCCTCGAACCAGAACCGGAATCTTCCGCTGCCTCGCGAAATCGACGAGGAGACCAGCGAACGGCTCCACGGTGATCCGGCCGAGCGAGGAAGCGGCCTCGCGGATCATCTCGACGCGCTCCTGCTGCGTGAAAATCACTCCCTTCTCGGCGCGCTCGGCGACCGCGACGGTCAAGGAATCGAACATTCGGAGCGCCCGCTGCATCAGATCCAGGTGACCGTTGGTGACCGGGTCGAAGGTCCCGGCGAACACCGCGCCTTTCATGCGCCTCCTCTCGGCTCAAGACTCACGCCCTGCGGGCGCGATAGAACGCGACCGTGGTATTGGAATACGTCCGCTCGGTCGCGAGCTCGAATGTGGATGGCTCAGGGGCTTTAGCCCCTTTCCGGCGCTCGTATACCACGAGCCCTCCCCCCTCCGGCCACGCAAGTCGCGCGAGCCGCTCGAGCCAGCGCGGTCCGGCGTCCCCCGCGTAAGGCGGGTCCAGGAACACGAGGTCGAACGGGCCGAGCGCCCCCGGCGGCAGCTCGATCCTCGAGAGATCAGCCTCGTGCACCGACGCCCGTTCGGAGAGACCGAGCCGGATCAGGTTTTCCCTGAGCGCGCGCGCGACGGGCCCGCTCCCCTCGACGAACGAGGCCTCGGCGGCGCCACGGCTCAGCGCCTCGATCCCGAGCGCCCCGGTCCCCGCGTAGAGGTCGAGGACGCGCGCCCGCTCGACCGCGCGCGGCCCCAGTACGTTGAAGACCGCCTCGCGCGTCCGGTCCGAGGTGGGACGCACCCCCCGCGGAGGAACCTCGATCTTCCGCCCGCGAAGGTCGCCCCCTACGATGCGGATCGACCCCATGGCCCCCGTGTGCCCGCGAGGATCATCGCGATCCGATCGGCGACCTGCTCGGGCGTACATCCGTCCGTATCCACGCCCGCCTCCGCCGCGCTCTCGTATCCCTCGCGGCGCGCCTCGAGAAGCGTCCCCAGTCTCTCCTCGAGCGGGCCCCCGCGCAGAAGCGGGCGCACGACTTCTCCCGGCGTGCGGAGCCGCTCCGCGGCCTTCGCCGGATCGACCTTGAGCCACACGACCCGCGCATGCGCCTTCAAGAGCTCGCGGTTTGAGGCCCGGCCCAGGATCCCGCCTCCACACGAAAGGACGATCGGCTCGCTCCGCTCCATGGCCTCGGCCAGGGCGCGCGACTCGAGGTCCCGGAAGCGCTCCTCCCCCTCCTCATCGAAGATCTCGGGGACGGACCGGCCCGCCATCCGCTCGATCTCAGAATCCACGTCCGCGCTCGAACACCCCAGGCGCCTCGCCAGGAGCTTCGCCACGGTGCTCTTTCCCGCGCCCGGCAGACCGACCAGAGCGATGCGCGTGACCAGAGGCTCTCCTCGGCAGTGCAATGAAAACGGGGCCCTCCCCATGAAGGACCCCGCAGTATAACCCGTGTGTGGCGCTCGCGAAAGCGGCGCCGGTGCTTAACCCTTCGACCCTATCCCCTCGCCGAGAATCTTCGGCGTCACGAAGATGAGGAGCTCTCGCTTCTGTTTCGTCGTTGAATTGGAGCGGAAGAGATTTCCGAGGAGCGGCACGTCCATGAGAACCGGGACGCCGCGCTTCGTCGTGCTTTCGTTGCTCCGGATCAAGCCGCCGATCACGGCCGTCTCGCCGTCGTTCACCATCACCCTCGTGTCGGCCATGGTCGTGTTGATGATGATGCCTCCCTGCACCGTCGCCTGGGACGCAAGATCGGACACTTCCGGATGGACGTCCATAGTGATCCTGTTCCCGGTGTTGATGTGCGGCGTCACGTTGAGCTTGATCCCGATCGTCGTGAGCTGCGTGACCGCGTTCCCGGCAAAGTCCTGCACGATGAGCGGGATCTGCTTGCCGACCACGACCGAAGCTTCCCGGTTGTTCACCGTCGTGATGCGTGGGTTGGAGATGATGTTCGCCTTGTTCTGGCTCTCGAGCGCCTGGAGCCTCGCGTCAATGCTGCCGAACGACTTGATGGTCCCGAGCCTGGCCAGCGCGGCGGGATTGCTCACGTCGGCCGCGTTGATGTCCACGTGCTCGGTAACGCCCGCATCGAAGAGGTCGAGGTTATGGACCCCCCACTGGATACCCAGATCGCGCGTGGACGACACGTCGACGTCGACGAGGCGCGCCACGATCTCGACCTGCGGGGTCCTGGTATCGAGGTTGCGCACCATGGCATCGACCTGGTCCAGTCTGTCCGCGATATCGGTCACGATGAGAGAGTTCGAGCGATCGTCCACCTCGATGTGACCGCGCTTGGTCAGGGTCTTCTCCACCGACCGCGCCATTTCCTTGGAGGCCGCGTAGTTCACCGGCAGGATCCGGGTCTCGAGCGGCAAGAGCTCCTCCTGCGTGCGCTCGGCCGTGCGCCGGTCCATCTCCTCCTTGCGCAGCGTGTCCAGGTTCGAGACGACGATCGTCTGGCCGGTTTCGACCATCCCGAGCCCCTGCGACTTGAGCACGATGTCGAGGGCGTGGCGCCAGGGCACGTTCCGGAGCCTCAGCGTGACCTCACCCTTCACTTCCTTGCTCGCGACGATGTTCTTGCCGCTGAACTCGGAGAGGCTTCTCAGGACGGTCTGGATGTCGGCGCCCTGCACATCGAGCGACATCCGCCGCCCGTCGGTCGGTTGCATGCGGTCGGAATCAGTCGGCATCGCCGGCTCCTTCGAGGCCGGCGTCGGCGGCACCTCGACGGCGAGCACGAGGTTGTTCCCGACACTGCTCAGGGCGTAGGAGGAAGCCTGCGAGAGATCCACGACGATCCGGGCTCCCGCTTCCTTGCCCCAGCCCATTTCGCTGGCGCGAACCGTCTTGACGGAGGAGCCCTCGCGTCCCGACCAAGTGCGCTCGCTGAAGCCGAGCTGGGATCCTGGGCAGTCCACGACGATCCGGTCCGGCGACTCGAGCGTGAAATCGTGGTAGTTGATCGGTGCGTCCGCCTCGATGATGACCTGCGTCGCGGTACCAGCTTCTTTCATCGAGACGCTCTTGACGGTTGTCGCGAACGCCGAGGAGGCGACCGTAAGAAGGGCCGCCGTCAGCGCTGCGATCCGGCCGCCCCAGCGGCCCGTGCGCGCGAAGCTAGTTTCGAGTCGCATTCTTGTCACCCTCTTTGGTTTGCAGGCGGATCGACAGCGATTGAGATTCGCCGAAGGCGTTCTGTACCACCTGCAGCTCGCTTTTGCTGATGCCCGAGATGTACCCGTTCACGACCGGGTCTCCTACCCGAAGCACGAAACCGCGTCCGCGGCTGTCTTCCACCAGCGCGAACTTGTCCGAGGAGCCCCACATGATGCCCACCAGGTGGATGTCCCCTACGTCCACGAGGGAACCGTCCGCCGACTGGGTCAGAAATCTCCCGTCGAGCAGCGATTGGAACGGATCGCGTCGGCCGCCGCCGATGTACTCGTAACGCTCGCGAGCGAAAAGAACGCTCGCGTCCACCGATTTCGGGATCTCCCCCGACAGCGCCGACCCGATCGGAGCGGCGGGCGCGGGCGTCTGCCCGGGCAGGACCGCCGCCGGTGCGGGCGCCTGCGCCGATACGGCGGCGTCCGGGTTCGGCGGCACGACGACGGCGCCCGGCGTGACCGCGTCCGGAGAGCCGGCGACAGGAGTGGCAGGAGCAGGTGTCGCGCGCGCCATGAACTCCGGGGGCGCGGGCGGACCATACGGATCGGTCCGCGCCCAGGGAGGCGCGGGAGGGCCGAACATCGGCTTGGAGCGCCGGAGAGCCTGCGCCGCGGGCGACGTGGCCGGCGTCGGCGAAATCGGAGCCGTCGGCTCCTGCCGCCTCATCAAGTAAATGCCGGCCGCGATCGCGAGTCCGACCAGCGCCAAGAGCAGAATGCCGAGGCGGCTCTGGAAGAATCTACTTTGTGACAGCGCCAGACTGCTTGGCTGATTCATTGGGTGTCCCCTCGGCCAGCGTGTACGCGGTCGCGACGAAATCGGCCTGCACGGTTTCGTCGAGGTCGCCCTTGTCAAAGCCCTTCAGCTTGAGCTGCGAGACGTTCACCAAGCGGCTCAGATCCGAGATCTCGCCCAGGAATGCGCCCGCACGGTGAAATCCGCCGGTCACCGAAACCTGAACGGGGTTTTCGGTGAAGTACGTCGACGGCTTGGGATCGCCGGGCTTGAAGAGCAAGAAATGCACGCCCGATTCCTGCCCCGCGATCGTCACCTTTCGAAGAAGGCTCGCGACCTCCTTCTGGGACGGCAGAAGCTCCTGGGCCACCATCCAGCGCTGATTCAGAAGCTCGAATTCCTTCTTGAGCTCCGGGAGCCGATTCACGAGCTGCTGCGCCTTCGTGAGCTCGCTCATCTTCTGCGTGTACTCCCCCTTCAGGGTGCTGATTTCCTTCGTGCGCGCCCTGTAGTTGAACGGGACGTAGTCCGCGATGATGTAGAAGTAGATGAGGACGCCGATCCCGGCTCCCATCAGAATCAGCTTCTGGGTTTTCGGATCCTTGAGGTCCATCGTCCTCCCCCCGCGCGCCGCTGGGCTACAAGGTCATCAACGCGGTGACTTTGAACTTCACCACGTTGCGCTGATCGATCGTGCCCTTCTCCGCCACCAGCAAGTCCACGCTTCCGTAAAGAGGACTCGCCTCCAGGCGGGTCATGAAATCGGCCACGAGCAGATTCGAAAACGTCACGCCTTCGATCTGAACCTTGTTGGCGGTTTCCTCGTAGCTCGTCAGCCACAAATGCTCCGGCACGCACCGCGACAGCTCGTCGACGAGCATCACGCGCTGGAGCCGCGTCTTGTCCAGATCCGCGATCACGTTCAACCGCCGCGTGAGCTCCTCCCGCTTCTGCGTGAGCTCCTGGATGGTCTGGATCTGCGGCCTGAGCTTCGCCGCCTCCTGCTCCGCCCGGGCGATGTCCGATTTCAGGCGCCCGATCTGGAGGGTCTGGAACACCGAGATCGCGCCGAAGAGCGCGATCACCAGGAGGAGCACCAGGACGGGCATGAGCGCGCCGATCTTCGGCAGCTGCATTTTCCGACGCGTCTTGCGTTCGTCCCGGGGCAATAGGTTGATGCGAATCATGATTCCCCCTATCGAAGCGCGAGGCCGATGGCGACGGTGAGCACGGGAGCAACGCTCTCGGCGTTATCGCCGTTGAAGAGGGCCGCGTCGTAGCTCAGTTTCTGAAGCGGATTCACGACCTCCACGGGGACCTGGTGCCTCGTGTTCAAGAATTCCTTGAGGCCAGGAACGCGGGCGGATCCACCCGAAAGGAGAATGCGGTCGACCCGCTCGGTTTCCCCGGAGGACTTGAGATAGGCGATCGCGCGATCGAGCTGCACCGAAAGATCCTCGCACGCGGTCTGAATGATCGGCGCGACGTCGATGGCCTGGTCCCCGCGCCCGCGGATCGCGTTCAGAGCTTCCGCCTGGCTCACGTTGTATCGGCGCTGGATTCCCTCGACAAACGCGTTCGAGCCGACCGAGAGATCTTTCGTGAAGTGCGGCACCTGATCTTGGACGATGTTCACGTTGGTGATCTCGGCCCCGATGTTCACCAGCGCGACTACCTCGTTGGGCCGCAGGTCGTAGTTCGCCTCGACGGCGTTCTGGATCGCGAAGGAGTCCACGTCGATGATGACCGGGGTCAGGCCCGCTTCACGGATGATTTCGGCGTGGTTCTGGATCATCTCTTTCTTCGCCGCCACAAGAAGCACCATCATCTTTTTCTGGTCGACGTTGGGATTGAGGATCTGGAAATCGAGCGAGACGTCGTTGATGTCGTAGGGGACGTGCTGCTCCGCTTCCCATTGGATCGCTTCTTTGGCGTCTTCCTCGCTCAAGCGATCCATCAGGATCTTCTTCACGATGACGGCGCGGCCGGAAACGGCGGTGGCCACGACGCGGTTCCTGATTTGGCGGGACTCGAGAAGGTTCGTGATCGCCTCGTGCACCAGCTGGCGATCCATGATCTCGCCGTCCACGATCGCTTCCGAGAGCGGCTCCGAGATGCCGAAGTTGATCAGCCGGTCTCCGGAGCGGTCATGCGCGATCTCGACCACCTTGATCGAGCTGGATCCGATGTCGAGCCCTACCGTGCTCTTTTTCTTACCGAACATGATCCGCTCCGTCTGTGTGGTGAAATTGGCGCCCCGCGCACTTCACGCAGCGGTTCGCGGGGACCAATTTGAGCAAGTTCCATGCCATGGGTCGCTCCGACTGCAACGTAAGTCATAACTATATAAGAGCTTACGCCACCGTTACCCCCCTCGCGCGGTTTGCCATACGGGCCCTACCCGCCATTGCATCCCGCACGAGCGGCCACCACCCTGCCGTCCGTCAAACCGCCGGGCCGAAGCGGGCCGGCCTCCAGTTCGCAGCGCGAAGATCGTTTCCCCGGGGGACATTGACCCGTGGAGACACGCTTTGATACGTTGCGGTCATGCATCGAAGCGTCCGGGGTGCCGCCTGGGTCGCCGCCCTCGCAGCGCTCTGGGCATACGCCCTGACTCTCTCCCCCACGGTCGCCTGGGTGAACCTCGGGGAGGACTCGGGCGATTTGCTCGTGGCCTCCGCGACGCTCGGTATCCCCCACCCGACCGGCTATCCGTTATTCGTGCTCCTCGGGCGGGTCGCCTCCTTGCTCCCGCTCGGTGCGATCGCCTTCCGGATCAACCTGATCGCGGCGATCGCGGGGGCGGCGAGCGTTTACTTCCTCGTCCGTCTCGCCTATTCCCTGACTCCGCCCGAGTCCCGCGGCCTCGGCGCTCTTCTCAGCGCGGGCGCCTGCGCCCTTCTCTATGCATCCTCACGCGGCGCCTGGAGCCAGAGTGTTCTCGCCGAGGTCTACACGCTGAACGCCGCGTTCCTGGGCGCGATCCTCTGGCTGCTCGTGAAGGCCGAGGAAAAGCGCGACGTCCGCTTTCTCCTCCTCGCGAGCTACCTCTTCGGCCTCGGGCTCACGAACCACCTGCTCCTGCTCGCCGCCTCCCCTGCGCTTCTGGTCGGGATCTGGCGGTTCTCCCGCACGAATAGAATCGGCCTCTGGACCGCCGTTCTTTTGCCCCTTCTCGCCTTTTGGGGGCTGACGCTGGATCTTTTCTTGCCGGTACGGGCCGCCCAAGACCCCGAGTTTTCTTGGGGAACGCCGGTCACGCCAGAGCGGCTATGGTGGGTTCTCAGCGGAGCCCAGTACGGGAGGAATTTCTTCGCGCGGGGCTTGCCCGGAATCCTGAATCACCTCGTCCCGGGACGCTGGGGGGTCGATTTCGGGTGGGGACTCGTC
>Ga0066698_10000643_pt1 | contig 13642 bp, 7 predicted proteins | sample GraSoiAngelo_147_FD_66457 | JGI IMG/M metagenome (GOLD analysis project Ga0066698, IMG submission 66457) | Grasslands soil microbial communities from the Angelo Coastal Reserve, California, USA - 14_1009_05_40cm | ecosystem: Environmental > Terrestrial > Soil > Grasslands | place: USA... | reverse complement strand
GATCACGAAGGAAATTCATGAGGGCGCGCGTCGGCTCATTGGCGATGTTCGTGCCGTCCACGTACAGCGCGCCGTTGATCGCCACCGGCGGGAACAGCGGCACCATCGCCGTCGCGGCCAGCAACCCGTCCACGACCCTCACTTCGGGGTCGAGCAACTGCAGGCCGCCGAAGGCAACGTCGGCCACAGTGAGGCCGACCCGCGGAGTCGTGTAGTCACTGAGGAGTTTGCCGCCGATGTCTTGCCCGGCGGGTGCAAGATCGTCGTTGAGCGCCCGCTCCACGGCCTCATTGATCCGGGTCCCGCCGTAATACCGCGGATCGAAGAGGCGCACGAACAGCTGGCGCAGGGGATAGGCGCTGAACAGCGAGTCGTCGAGCGCGTAACGCTGCAGCAACCTCGCCCAGAACGGTTGAGGCGGTCGGCTCGATCCCGACGGGCGTCGCGCTGCGACAAGCCGCGCCACAGCGAAGCCGAGCACGCCGAGCGCCAGCAGTGCCACGTACGCACCGAACCAAGAGTCCCGCAGGGTGCTGCCCCATCCCCGGCCCACAGACGCGAGCACGAACCCGCCCGCGACGAACTGGACGGCTAGGATCGGCAGCACGAGAACGGCGGCCCACTGGATCGCGAACGGCAGCAACGTGGCGAGATAGAGCGTCGCGCGCTTCAAGCCGGTCCAGGGATGGGCGTGCGAGACCACCAGCGCGACGAGGGCGATGGCGACGTATAGGAGGCCCGCGACCAGCCCCCGCTGCGCCCCCAACCATGGGACGGCAGAGATAGACCCGAGGGCCTGCGCGATGGCCAGCGGCGCCAAGGCGACGAGCCCGGAAGCGGCAAGCCATAGCACGATCAGGAGCAGCAGCGACAAGGCGTGCCTGGCAACCTTTTGCAGCGGCAGGACGACCTGCCATCGGAAGATGATCTCGCCGGCGCTGGCCCCGTGCTCCGCGCGCGGCGCCAGATGCAACAGCGCCGCAACGAACGTCGGGACGAGCGGCGCCAGGCGAAACAGGTTGACGCCGAGCAACAACCAGCCCTGGAGGATCTGGCCCAGGATGGCGGCGATTCGGGCGGCCCGCCGGCGAATCTCGCCTGCCGCCATGAAACCGAGCAGCACTCGAACCCCGCGGGCCAGCGTGCCGATCGACGTCCGCAAGTCGAGGAGTTCGTTATACAGGTTGATCATCCCGGCGCGCGACATCAGTGCCTCAAGCCGGCCCGCCCGTTCGCGCTCATGGTGGATCGGCAACTGGAGGGGCTCGAGGGGACGTTGCGCCTCGACCTGGAAGGGGTCGGGGAGCAGCGCGTCGCTGATGTCGCCGGGGGCTCGCTGATAGGCGTCCAGCACCTGCCGGAACCGCGCGATCTGCGCCTTCACCCGGGCCTGCTGCCGCCGGTCGGCGAGCTCTGGCGCCGGCAGCGCCGTCCATTCCGGGTGGTCAGGGAGCCCGTCGCCGGCCTTCAAGACCTCCGCCAGCGCCACGGCATTGACGGCGCCCGCCGACACGCCGACGACCACGTCCGGGGCGCGCGCCCGCGCCACGAGCAGAGCGTGGACCACACCCAACTGCATCACGGTGTCGAGCGCGCCGCCGGAGAAGGTGATGGCCCGAACCGGTGCCCCGGCGTCACCGATGCGGTCTTGCTTGCTAGCCTCCGGAGCGGGCGCCGCAGGCGGAACGGCCGGTGGGTGAGTCGCCGTGTCAACGCCTGCTGCAGCGCCCGGCACGGTCATCGACTCACGCCCGCCGCGCGAGATTCCCTACGAGACCGTCGGTCGACGCCGCTCGCGAGCGTCGTGGTGTGCAGACCCTGATCGTTCGCCACGCCCTAAGAAGCAGCCGCGTTCGCCCATTCACTAGGGCGCTTTTGAGGCACAGGGGGGCGGTTTTGCGACACGCGAGGATCTAGTACTCGCGTTGAATCTTCCGTGACCCGAAGTGCCTACGTCCACGGAACGATCCCGCAGGCCTCGAGGCCGCGCGCGGTAGCCCACCGGCCGACGGATCTTGCCCTGGATCCAAGCCTTTCGATCCATTCCGGCATGCGGGGGGTGACTGCGACATTGACCGCTCACATCGGGCGGTAGACAGGCGATGCCGACCTACCGGGGACTTGGTGCCGGCGGAGATCGGCGAGGGGGTCTCCATGGCAACGGAAGCGAAGACCAGAGCTGAGTTCGAGACCGCCCTGGCAAACGCCGATCAGCTCATCCTCCTCGTCATGGGTGACGGCGCCGACTTTGACGAGATCGCCCAGAATGCCGACAACGCCATCGCGTTCGACGAGACTCAAGCCGCCGTCTGGCTGCGCGATGCGACCGTTCTGACATCGAAAGAGCAGGGCGAGTTCCGGCCCGGCGACCCGACGTATGTTGCCTGCGCCCTCTCCCGGCCGCCGCGGCGTGTGTGCGCGCTCGTCGCGCGGCCGTTGGCGCTGACGATGTACTTCATGCAGGCCCTCAAGGCCGCGCAGGAGGAGCGGCAGCCTCCGAAGGTGTTCGAGTGACGGGAGGCCGTCTCTGGCGGCTAGTCGCTCTCGCTGCGTGCTCTGCCCCACCTGCCGTTGCGCAGCAAGCAGCGCCGGCAGACCCGCGACGTTTTCTGGGCGCCTACGTCGACTTGCAGGTGCTCGATGAGAGCGGCTCACCCGCCGCCGCGTCTCCGCGGCTCATCCGGCGGGTCGACGTGAACGGGGCGATCCGGCTGCGCTTTCGCCACGACGCGTTCAATGCATTCGAGGCCGTGCGACCGGGCTCGGCGGGCGACACCAGCGCCCGCCGGCTGACGCTGGCCCTGCTGACCGACCTTGAGACGTACGCCGCCGTGGCCGATTCGCTGGTGCGAGCAGCGGCACTGGGTCGTGCGGCCTTCAAGGCGGCCGCCGATCGCGCGGATCGGTGGTACGGGGACTATACGGACCACGTGGTTGAGTACTTCACGTTGCGCGCCAACCGCGAACAGCCGGAAACCGACCCGCGCCTGACTGCCGCACGGCTCGCCAACCCATATCTCGGGCGAGAACGCATGCCGGCGTTCGTCAGCCTGCTGCGGCAGGACTTGCAACGCCTGTTCCGCGAAGCCGCGGCGGCGACGCCCGACTACGGCACGCTGCGGATTGCGGCCCTCCGCATCACCAGCAAGGGCGACACGATCCAGGTGAAGGTGCCGAACTACGATACGACTGCGGAGCGCAGTCCGACCGTCATCCGGAAGATCTCAACCGTGATGACGCCTGAGGAACAGGCGGCGAGCCAATACGCGCGGGAGGCGAGCACCAAGGTCAAGAACATCGGTGATCTCGCCGCGTACGCGTTTTCAGACTACGCGCAGTTGGCATCCGATGCGCGCTCGAGCGCCCGCGACCTGATGGAGGCGCTCGCAGCCGCAGCGGACTCGGTGCGCGCCTCGGGCGGCCGGTCGATCGTACTGACAGGGCTTCCGCCGGAGACCCGGCAGGCGGCGACTCAGGTCGAGGACGACCTCCGCACCACTCTGAGCTGGCTGCAAGAGCTCGTCGCCTCCTCGCGCGCGCTCCAGATCGATCTGCGTGCGGTCCTCGACGCCCGTCAGGATCCCCTGGCGTTCATCGGGGCGGTCTCCCGGGCGTTCGAGTCGGCGGGCACCGCGAAGACGACGCTGGCGCGCGGCCCAGGGCTCGCCGACAGCGTGGCGGCACACCTTCGGGCCCTCGCCGCCGCTGCGCCATCGCTCGACGTGCTGACCGCTGCCGTGGTGGCCACAGCGCCGCTGAACCGCGTCGTCGACGCCTACGGGCGGCTGGAGAAGGTGGTCGCCCACGCCACGGCGCTCGTCTCCTACGGCCGAAGCCTGCCCGAGTTGGCAGCGGCGTTCAGCGACGACGAGATCCGCCGCTTGAAGCTCGTCTCACAGCCGGTCGCGACCGCTCCGGAGTCAGACATCCTGATGACCAAAGCGGGCGGTGACCGAGCGGAGGGCGACCTGCTCGTCGTCCGGGCCGAGCTGGCCGCTCCAACGGGAGAGCGCCTCGCGACCTACGACTGGTATTTCCAAGTCGAGAAGCTCGGCTGGTCAAGCCGATTCGCCGCCGGGGTGGGGTTCGCCGGGAGCACGACGGCGCCAAACGACCAGGCCCTGCGACCGATCCCGGTCCTGGCGTGGGTGCTGAGAGACCGGACACGCGGCGAGTCCGGTTGGCAGCGATTCAGGAACTTCGTTGACCTGAGCCCTGGGATTCACACGGTCACGCTCAGTACCGATACGCAGGCGATCCAGCTCGGTGTCGGCGTGTCGGTCAATCTGCTACACGATTTTCTCCAGTTGGGCCTGGGTCGGAAGCTTCAGCCCGCGAACCGCGACGATCGCTTTTACTGGTATTTCGGTCTCGGCCTGTTCAAGCTCGCGGGTGTGGGAAAGTAGAGCGGAGGGGTCGAGAGCTTCATGGAACGCACCGTCGAATCGATAGCAAACTCGCCGTCGGTCGAGCGTGTCGCCAGCAGTTTCGGTCCGCAAGCGAGCGTGACCTCCTGGGACATCGTACGCACGCTGCTCCAGGGGCACGGTGAATACGGGGCGGGCCGCGGCGCTGAGCTCTCGGGGCAGACCGGCCCCGCGTCCGGCGAGACTCGACCAGTCAACGACTGGATTGCGGCGGTAATGGGAATGCTCGACCCGGCGCACGTCACCACGCTGCACGGCCGGCTCCTGATCGTCGCCCTGGCGAGACTGGATCAACGCCTGGAGGAGTACCTCAGCACAAACGGTTTCTTGGCGGCGGTGCAGGGGGAAATCACAGAACCGCTCGACAGCCTGTTCGCCGCTCTGGCTCCGACGCCGAACACCGAGTTCGACGAGGCAGCGTTTTTCGCCCGACTCAGCCCGTCCTCCCGCACCGCCCTCGCGCACGCCGACGCGATGCGCCGGTGGAACCGTCAGGACCGCGTGCACATGGAGCACCTCATCATGGGGCTCTACCGCAAGGTGGGCGGCCCGACCGAGCGGCTCCTGCAGGCCGTCAAGATCGACGAGGCCGCGTTGCGCGAGCTCCTGGCTACAGTCGTCGAGGTCCGGTTGCCGGCGAGCAGCGAGTACGCGTCAGGCCCCCTCTCCGGCTTGCCGCCGCAGTCGCCGCACGTGCACGCCGCGCTGATGGTGGCGCGCGCGATCGCGGACGACCGCGGATCAAAGCGGATTCAGAGTCGCCATCTGTTATACGGGGTCCTCTCGGTGGAGGAGTGCACCGTCACGAAAGCCCTGCTCGGCCGCGACGTGCGCAAGGAGGGCATCGACCTCACCCCGGAGAGCCCGCTCGATCTCGCCACGGCGGAAATCGCGGGTTACAACGCGGACGCGGCGGAAGGGACTGATCGGCTCGGTATCACGGCGGACGTCGAGGCGCTGTGCTCCGTGCTGGTAGCGAGAGATGTGCCGTTGCCGATCTCTGTGGGTCTGTTCGGCGACTGGGGAAGCGGCAAGAGCTTCTTCATGGGCAAGATGCGTGAGCGCGTCGATCTGCTGAAGGAAGCCGTACGCGAGCGCGGCGGCGAGGGGGCGTACTGCGCCAACGTCGTCCAGATCTGGTTCAATGCCTGGCACTACATGGACACGAACCTCTGGGCGAGCCTCGCCGCCGAGATCTTCGAAGCTCTCGGCCGCGCCGTGGATCAGGACGCAGCCCTGGCGGCGGGCCACGGCGATCCGGCGCAGGTGCGAGCCCGGCTGCTCGCCGCCGCGGCGAGCTCGCGCGACATCCTGGCCGAAGCTCAGCGCGCAAAGGCTGCGGCCGAAGAGGAGCTGCGATCCAGCGAGGAGCGGCTTGAGCAACTGAGGCAGAGCGAGATTGCGACCAAGGCGAGTCTGCGGCCAGCTGCCCTTGTACGCGAGGTCTATCGCGTCGCGGTCCAGCAACCCGGCATCGCCGCTAAGATGCAGCAAGCGGCCACCATCCTGGACTTACCCGCTGCGTGGGCATCGGCCACCGCGCTCAAGGCGCAGTTGCTCGAGCTGCAAGGCGTCGTGGGTTATCTGCGAGCGACCTTCTTGTATCTCCGCGAGCATCCCGACGCGCGGCTGCGCGTCTTGGGCGTCCTGGCCGCCGGCCTGCTCATCATGTTCGGCCTCCCGCCGCTGCTCGCCGGAGCGTTGCCCCACCAGGCCGGCGCATCGGTCGCTCGCCTCGTCGGCGTGCTCGCCGCCGCGGCCGGCGTGCTGCAGCCGGTGATCAAATACGTCCGCCCGGCTATGAGCCTCCTGACCGAGGCCCGGGAAGCACATCAGGGGGCGATCGAGAAGGCCCAGAAGCAAGTGCGTGAGGAGGCTACGGCGCAGCACCAGGCGGTTCAGCAGAGAGTCCAAGATGCTCAAGGGCGGGTTGAGGCGGCCACGGCCGCGCTCAAGGAGGTGGAGCGCAAACTGGATGCCCTCCGCGCCGACCGTCAGCTCGCGGACTTCATTCGAGACCGCCAGGCCAGCAGTGACTACACGAAGCATCTCGGCATCGTCGCGCGGGCACGCCGCGACTTCCAGCAGCTGAGCGACCTGCTCGGCAAGGCGCGGGTAGAAGCTACGGAGCCCGAGCCGGCGTCAGAGGCCAGCCACCGACGGGAGCCAGTGGCGAGTATCGACCGCGTCATTCTCTACATCGACGACCTCGACCGCTGCCCCGAATCGAAGGTGGTCGACGTGCTGCAGGCGGTGCACCTGCTCTTGGCGTTTCCGCTCTTCGTGGTCGTCGTCGGCGTCGACCCTCGGTGGCTGCTGCACTCGCTCCGGGAGCACTCCAAGGCGTTCCAAGCGGGGGCAGTGGGTGAGTCGGGCGAGACGGGGGAGTCGGATGAGGAGCGGCTGCACTGGCAGTCCACACCCCTCAACTACCTCGAGAAGATCTTTCAGATCCCGTTCACGCTGCTGCCGATGGGCGCAGAGGGGTTCGGCAACATGATCGACTGCCTCTCTGCGCAGCAGGGTCAACCCTCGGCGCAGGCGGCGCCAGCACGCACCCCTGCAACGGATACGGTGCAACAGCCTCCGGCGGGCCGACCGTCGCTGGAGCCGGTGCCTGCCCCCGCAGGGCAGGCCGGCCCATCGAAGCCATCTGCCGAGCCGGAGTCGCGCCCGGCAATCGACTTGAATCCCGGCCATCTACGGTTTGCAGACTGGGAGCGGGAGTTCATGAAACTCGTGTACCCGCTGATCCCCTCGCCCCGTGCCGCCAAGCGGTTCGTCAATCTGTACAGGCTGTTGCGGGCCTCCGCCGGGGAAGAGGTGCTCCAAACACTCGCCGGCGACGAGCGGGGCGGCGAATACCGCGTCGTGCTATTGCTCCTCGCGATTCAGACCGGTTATCCCAGCCAGGTGGCCGATGTGATTCGCGAACTGATCGACCGTCGGCCGAGTGGCTCGTGGTGGACCTTCCTGGACTCGTTCCGGACCCGCGCGCAGCCGTCCAATGGGGGAAATGCTGCACTCGAGGCGGAAGCGTGGCACGACCTGTTCGAGCGACTGCAGCCCCTTCGCGAAGTGATTACGGCGGGTCGATCATGCGAGCCGTTCGTACGCTGGGCTCCGCAGGTCGCGCGCTATTCGTTCCAGTCCGGGCGCGCGCTGCTCTCCCTGCGGTAACCGAGGTCTGGCGGAGGCCATGATGTGGAGACGGTTCTTGAGCGTCGTTGCGGTGGTCGCAGCAACGACCCGTCTCGCCGCCCAGACGCCTACCTGCGCCGAGCCGCACTACCGCTGGACCGAAAAGACCGACGCGTCGCTCGCCGGCATCACGCCCAAGCGGGCGTACATCTCTACCATCCTGAAGACTTGGGGTCTCCTCCCCCTCACAGGGAAGGCGCAGTATCGGTGCGCTACACGCTCGGGCCGGGAGCTCCAGGTGTATAGCGTGACGGGCTGGGTGCGATATCTGGAGAAGCGCGAGGACGACGGCGATTGGCACATCGAGCTCACTCGAGCATCGGACAGCCCGCGTGACTCCTGCACCGTCGCCGAAATCCCGCCCACGTTGCCGGATGGCCTATACGGCTTGGCCCGCGCGGATCTGGATCGGCTGCTTGCGGGCGCCGCCGTCCCACCCGGCGGCGAGCTCACCGAACCGTTGCGGCTGCGCGTCATCGGGCCGGCCCTTTTCGACGGAGAGCATCGCGGGCCCCGACCGGCGCGACCAGACGGACGGCTCCCACGGCCACTGCAATCTGTCGGCGCGCGGCCTGTGGGAGATCCACCCGGTGTATTGGGTGAAACCGCCATGAGCCCCGCCGCACCTAGTCCAAAGCCCGCCAAGGACTTCTGGGACAAGCTGGACGTGTTCGGGAAACTCGTCTCTGGAATCGTGCTGTTCATCATCGCGATGCTCGTCCAGGGACTGAAGCATCTTCGCCCCAACCACCGGAGCCAGCATGGCGCAGCGATACGTGATCCAGCGCGGCGATACGTTGGGCAAGATCGCCAAGACGTTCTACGAGGATGCCAGCCTCTACCAGAAGCTGGCGTCGTACAATGGACTGACAGATCCTAACGTCGTGGTCGTGGGTCAAAGCATCGAGATCCCGGCGCGTCGCGAGCTGGACGGCCCGCCGGCTCCACCATCCCTACCACCCGCCGTCCCTCCCGGCCTTACCCCGCCGAACGGGCTCGATCAAATCCTCGCCACCTTCGGCAACATCTACGATTACATCGCGGAGGACGGCACGCTCGACCCGCGGTGGCAGGCCGAGTTCCTGACGCGCACCCCGCTGCCGTTCGCGATCCCGCTGTCCTGGGACCGGTCCAAGGTCGTCAGCCAGTTGCAGTGCCACGTGAAGCTGCGGGACGTCTTTCCAGCCGTCTTGACGGCCATCGCGCAGCAGGGCTTCCAGCCGCAGATCAAGACCTTCGGGGGCTGCTTCAACTTTCGCAGCAAGCGCACCGCCGGCAAGCTCTCGACGCACAGCTGGGGAATTGCAATCGACTTGAACCCGGAGACGAACGCGCAGGGGACCGCTGGAGACATGGACTCCGACGTGGTCGAGACGTTTCGCGGATTCGGCTTCAAATGGGGCGGCGACTGGTCCGCGAAGAGCAAGGACCCGATGCACTTCCAGTTCTGCACGGGTTACTGACGGGGAGATTCGAATCTCTTCCATCTTGGAATCTCCCACGACTACATTTCCCCCCCATGCACGACACCCTCTACTTCACCCCCGACCACCTCCAGGTCCGCGACATGGTGCGCGACTTCGCCGAGCAGGTCGTGAAACCGTCCGCACGCCAGTACGACCTCGAGAGCAAGTTCCCCTGGGACAACGTGAAGCAGATGGCCGAGCTCGGCCTCTTCGGCATCCCCTGGCCGGAAGAGCTCGGCGGCGCCGGGATGGACTACCTCTCCTACATCATCGTCATCCACGAGCTCGCCAAGGTGGACGCGAGCCACGCCATCACCGTGAGCGCCCACACCACGCTCGGCACATCGCCGATCGTGGATTTCGGGACCGAGGAGCAGAAGCGGCGCTACGTGCCCCGGCTCGCGGCGGGGAAAGTGCTGGCCGGGTTCGGGCTTACGGAGACGGGCGCGGGGTCGGACGCCGGCGGGACCAAGACCGTAGCCCTGGACAAGGGCGACCACTTCGTGCTCAACGGCTCGAAGATCTTCATCACGCACGCCGGCGTCGGCGAGGTCTTCGTCGTGAGCGCCCGCACCGATCCCGCCGCCCAGAAGACCCGCGGCATCACGGCGTTCATCGTCACCAAAGACACGACGGATCTCGCCGAAGCGGCGCGCGTGGGCGTCGGTCACGACGCCGCGCTCCCCAAGTGTCCGGGCGTCCTCGCAGCCAAGAAGGAGGACAAGCTCGGCTGGCGCGCCTCCGACACGCGCGAGCTGGTGTTCCAGGACGCCATCGTCCCGAAGGAGAACGTCCTGGGCACGATGAACGACGGATTCCGGCAATTCCTCCACACACTCGACGGGGGGCGCATCGGCCTGGGCGCGCTGGCGCTCGGCATCGCGGAGGGCGCGCTCGCCGAGTGCCTCAGGTACACGACGACGCGCAAGCAGTTCGGCAAACCGATCGCCAGCTTCCAGGGCGTCCACTTCGCCCTCGCCGACATGGCGACGGAGATCGAAGCCGCACAGCACCTCGTCTACCACGCGGCCTGGCTCAAGCAGCACGGCCGCCCGTTCAAGCGCGAGGCCGCCATGGCCAAGCTCTACGCCTCCGAGCTCGCCATGCGCGCCACGACGAAGGCCGTCCAGCTGCACGGAGGCTACGGCTACACCACCGACTACCCGGTGGAGCGGATGATGCGCGACGCCAAGATCTGCGAGATCGGCGAGGGCACGAGCGAGATCCAGCGGATCGTGATTGCGAGGCAGCTGCTAGGCGATCTGGTAGACTAGGGCATCGCGATCGCCAAGTTCCGCACCAGGAACGCCAACCGATCTGCCTGCTCCTCGATGATCTTGCTCGTCGGCTTGCCGGCGCCGTGGCCGGCCTTCGTCTCGATCTCGATCAGCACCGGCTGGGGCCCCGCCTGCGCGGCCTGGAGCGTCGCGGCGAACTTGAACGAATGCCCCGGCACGACGCGATCGTCGTGGTCGGCAGTGGTGATGAGCGTGGCGGGGTAGCGCGTGCCCGGCCGGATATTATGGAGCGGCGAGTACTTGTAGAGATAGGGGAATTGCGCCGCGCTGTCGGCCGACCCGTACTCGGTGACCCAGGCCCAGCCGATCGTGAACTTGTGGAACCGCAGCATGTCCATCACGCCGACCGCGGGCAGGGCCGCCCCGAACAACTCGGGCCGCTGCGTGATCGCCGCGCCGACGAGCAGCCCGCCGTTCGACCCACCGCCGATCGCGAGCCTCGCGGGCGCGGTGTAGCCCTCCTTGATCAGGTACTCCGCCGCCGCGACGAAGTCGTCGAACACGTTCTGCTTCTTCTCGTGCATGCCCGCCTCGTGCCACTCCTCGCCGTACTCGCCGCCGCCCCGCAGGGTGGGCACCGCGTATACGCCCCCCATCTCGAGCCACGCGAGCGTGGCCACCGAGAAGCTCGGGGTGAGGCTGATGTTGAACCCGCCGTAGCCGTATAAGTACGTCGGGTTCGTGCCGTCCTGCTTCAGGCCCTTCTTGTGCGTCAGGAACATCGGCACGCGCGTGCCGTCCCGGCTCCGGTAGAATACCTGCTCCGTCTCGTAGCCGGACGGATCGAAGTCGATCGTCGGCGCCTTGAAGACGCTCGTCTGTCGCCTCTTGAAGTCGTAGCGGAAAATGGTCGTGGGATAGAGGAACGACGTGAAGGCGTAGAACATCGCGTCGTCCTTCCGCTCGCCCGACACGGTACCCACCGAGCCGAGCGTCGGTAGCGTGAGGTCTTCCAAGAACCGGCCATCGAGCGCGAACAGTCGCAGCCGCGAGTGCGCGTCGTGGAGGTAATTGGCCACGAACGTGTCGTGGATGATCTGTACGCTCTCGATCACGTCGTCGCCCTGGGGAATCAGCTCCCGCCAGCGGCTCCGCTCGGGGTGCCGGGTGTCGATCGCGATCACGCGCTTGCGCGGGGCGTCGAGATCGGTGAGGACGTAGAACACGGGCCCGTCGTTGCCGATGAACCCGTAGCTCGCGTCGAACTCGTCCAGCAGTCGCACGACCTCGCCCTTGACGCGCGGGTGCCGCGCGTCTTTCAGATCGAGATAGTAGACGCGGTTCCGCCGATCGGTGCCGAGCCACACGGTCACCACGGCGTAGCGACCGTCGTCGGTGACGTCGGCGCCGAAGCCCCAATCCGGCTGGTCTGCTCGCTCGTACACCAGGATGTCCTCGGCCTGGTCGGTGCCGAGCCGGTGATAATAGAGCCGCTGGAATCGGTTCACGTCGGTGAGTGCCTTGTCCCCGGGTTGGGGATAGCGGCTGTAGAAGAATCCCGCGCCGTCCTTGGTCCACGAGGCGCCCGAAAACTTGATCCACTGCAGGTGATCCGGCAGGTCGCGCCCGCTCGCCACGTCGCGCACGCGGAACTCCTCCCAGTCCGACCCGCTCGCCGAGGTCCCGTAGGCGAGGCGCCGCCCGTCTTCGGACACCGCCAGCGTCGAGACGGCCACGGTGCCGTCTTCGGAGAGCAGGTTGGGATCGAGCAACGTCTCGGGGCCGGCCGTGAGGGAAGCCTGCTTGTACAGCACCGACTGGTTCTGCAGCCCGTCGTTCTTGAAAAAGAAGTAGCGCCCCGCCTTGTGGAATGGCGCGCCGTACTTCGGATAGTTCCAGAGCGCCGTCAGGCGCTTGCGGAGCGCCGCCCGCTCCGGGATCTGAGAGAGATAGCCCTCGGTGAGCCGGTTCTCGGCGTCGATCCAGCCCCGCGATTCGGGGGAATCGGGGTCCTCGAGCCAGCGATAGGGGTCGGCGACCCTCGTGCCGTGATAGTCGTCGACTACATCGCCCTTGCGGGCAGGCGGGTACGGGAGCGTTTGCGCGGACACGGCGCCGCCGAACAGGATGCCAGTCAGGATCAGACTCCGGGCGAAGTGATGTCTAAGTGGGGTGCTCATAGCGCATTAATCTCGGGGTTGTTGACGTAAGTCGCAAGCCCGCTTAGATTTAGAACGTGCATTGGACTCCCGGTTCGTCTGCGCTCAGAGGCGCCGTTGCTGCGCCGCGCGCGGGCGTCCCGTCCAATCGGTTCATCTCATCCTCAGTCTATCTGCTTGGCATGAGCTTTTGTTGGAACAATCGTCGGACCCCGACCGGCTGCTGGCCGCCCGGGGTCGAGGGCACTTGCTTTGAAACGGGAAATCCTGATCAGCGGGAGCCCGCGGGAAACCCGCGTGGCGATCCTGGAGGACGACCGCCTTGTTGAGCTCCTGGTGGATCGTCCCGACGCCCGCCGCACGGTGGGCGACATCTACCTCGGCACGGTCGAGGCCGTCTTGCCGGGGATCCAAGCCGCATTCGTCAACATCGGAGCGGAAAAGAGCGCGTTCCTCCACGCCTCCGACCTGATCGAGTCCGAGGACGAGGACGAGCCGTCCGATGGGGAAGACGAGAACGGCAACGGTGGCGGGGGGGCCAACCGCTCCGCCCGGCGCCGTCTGCCGAACGTCGCCGACGAGCTGAAGCGCGGCGAAGCGAAGATCGTTCAAGTCATCAAAGAGCCGATCGGCACCAAGGGACCCCGCGTCACCGCGCAGATCTCGTTGGCCGGCCGGTTCCTCGTCTACATGCCGTTCGCCTCCAAGGTCGGGGTCTCCCGGAAAATCGAGAATCGCGAGCAACGGGCCAAGCTGCGCGACATGGTGTCGAAGCTCGTTCCCAAGGAACCGGGGGCGGGCGGGTGGATCATCCGCACCGTGGCCGAAGACCTGACCGAGCAGAGCTGCAAGCGCGAGATCGATCACCTCTACGGCCTGTGGAAGAAGATCAAGCGCAAGGCCGGCTCGGCGCGCGCGCCCGCGTTGCTGCAGGGCGAAACCAGTCTCACCCGCGGGATCATCCGCGACCTGTTCTCCGACAAAGTCGATTCCCTGTTGGTCGACGCGAAGATGCTGCACAACGAGATCGTGCAGTATCTGAAGCAGATCGATCCCGACCTGCTCGAGCGGGTGAAGTCGTATGACGCCGAAACGCCGTTGTTCGACGAGTACGACATCGAGGCGGAGATCCGGAACCTCTTCAAGCCGCG
>Ga0066698_10000636_pt1 | contig 13678 bp, 15 predicted proteins | sample GraSoiAngelo_147_FD_66457 | JGI IMG/M metagenome (GOLD analysis project Ga0066698, IMG submission 66457) | Grasslands soil microbial communities from the Angelo Coastal Reserve, California, USA - 14_1009_05_40cm | ecosystem: Environmental > Terrestrial > Soil > Grasslands | place: USA... | reverse complement strand
GTGGTCGGCGAGCGCGGCTACAAGCTGTCGGGCGGCGAGAAACAGCGCCTCGCGATCGCGCGCGTGATCCTCAAGGACCCAAGCATCCTCATCCTGGACGAGGCCACCTCGTCGCTCGATACGACCTCCGAACGACTGGTGCAGGCAGCCCTGGAGCCGCTGATGCAAGGGCGGACCACGATCGCGATCGCGCACCGGCTCTCGACCATCCTGCAGGCGGACGTGATCTTCGTGATCGACCGAGGCCGGGTGGTCGAGCGGGGGACCCACGACGAGCTGTTGACCACGAGTGGGCTCTACGCGCGGCTCTACGAGCAGCAGTTCCAGGATCAGGTGATCGAGCCCGACAGCTCCTTGCGGTAGCCGAGGAGCACGAACCCGTCGGGGAAGACGCGGTCGGCGCCGCGGACGTATCCGAGACGCTCGTACATCCGCTGGGCGGCCACCATCTTCCTGGTGGTGTGGAGCGTGATGTGGGTCTTCCCTGCGGCGCGGGCGCGCGCTTCGCACTCGGCCATCAGCCGACCGCCGGCGCCGCGCGCCCGCGCCGCCGGGTCCACGCCGAGCATGCGTATGTGCGCCTCACCCGGCTCGAGCGGCGCCTCGCCGTCTCCGTCGCGCACGCGGCTCTCCAGCTCGAGCGTGACGCAGCCGATGATCCGGCCTTCCTCGACCGCCACGAGGATCGTGGTCCTCGTGGCCCGCTCGCCGACGTCCGCGAGCCGGGCGAGGTACCGCTCCCAGTCGCCGTCGTCGTCCCGCGGGACGAACTCGCGGTAGGCCTCGGCCGTGACCCGGCCGGCTTCGGCATAGTCCTCGGGGAGAGCCTCGCGGGTCACGATCGCCATCGTGGCGGAAGGGTACCCAGGGTCGATGGTCAACCTGATTGACCATGCCGGTCCGGCCTGCAACGATTGCGCCCCATGGCCGACCTGATCCGCCAGCTGCTCGAGGCACGACGGGCGCTCGCCAGCGAGCTCGATTCGGACCTCGCAGACCGGGGGTTCCCCGACGTCCGGCCCGGACACGCCGCGGTCTTCCTCGGGGTCGATCGGCGGAGCGGCTCACGGTTGACCGACCTCGCCGAGCACGTTCGCCTGACCAAGCAGGGGATGATGGCGATGGTGGATGACCTCGAGGCTCGTGGCTACGTCCGGCGCGTTCCCGACCCGAACGATGCGCGCGCGAAGCTGGTGCGGCTGACCGCGCGGGGCCGTCGTGCGGCTGCTGAGTGCCGAAGGGCGGTGCAGTCGGTCGAGCAACGGACCCGGCGTCAGCTCGGAGACCGGCGCTACGACACGCTCCGCGAGACGCTCGAAGAGCTCGCGGAATCCGAGCTCGAAGCGGAGGCCTGAGGTGCTCTTCAAACTCGGGACCCCGGCGTGGGAGATCGCGATCCGCACGGCGATCGTCTACCTGGCGATCCTGTTCGGGCTCCGGCTGTTCGGGAAGCGGCAGCTGGGTCAGATGAGCACCGGCGACCTGGTGATGATCCTGCTGATCGCGAACGCCGTGCAGAACGCCATGGTCGGACCCGATGTGTCGCTCTCCGGCGGCCTGGTTGCGGCGGCCGTGCTGCTGGTGATGAACTTCGCGGTCGTCCGGTTGTTGGGTCTGACCCCCCTCGGCGAGCGCCTGTTGGAGGGCGGGCCGACGCTCCTGGTGAAGGATGGTGTCCTCGTGCCACACGGGTTGCGCCACGAGGGCCTCGCGCCCGAGGAGGTCGAGACGGCCATCCGGGAGCATGGGATCGCGGACGTGAGCGGGGTGCGAGCCGCGTACCTGGAGCCGGACGGCACGATCAGCGTCATCCCGATCGACGTGCAGCCGTTGCGCGGGCGCCGTCGCGTCAGGCGAGTCCGCCAGTTCCGTCGCGGGACCGGCTAGCATCGGAGGATGCCGGACGAAGCCACGGGGAAGACCGGTGTTCCCTCGGAGCGACGGCAGAAGCCGGAGCGGCCGCGCGACGGGCTGGGCAGGCCGCTCGCCCGGGACGCGGTGAACCAGCTCCACCTGCCCGATTTCGATTCGTTCCCGATGGAAGAGAACGACCGGCTCGGCCGCGACCTGCTGCGCCAACGCAACTACTTCGGGGCGCACGAAGCCTGGGAGACCGCGTGGAAGCAAGCTCGCGGAACCGGAGATGAAGAGCTGTTCAAGGGCCTCTCCCAGATGGGCGCGGGCTACGTCCATCTGCTGCGCGGCAACGCGCATGGCGCGATGGCCTTGTTGCGACGGGGAGCGCGACGCGTCAAGGGATACCCGGACGGGACCCTGGGGATCGCGACGGCGCGCCTGGCGGCGCGACTCGAGGACGACGCCGCGGCGGTGGAGACCGGTAAACTGCTCCCCGGGCCCGATGCGGCGGTGGAACCTCCCGAGGTGTAGCCTCGACGCGGCGTCCAGGTGCGTTGACTCGGAGGCGCTTTCCCCCGACGACGGAGTGACCGATGGTGAGCCAAAACGTGGAGACCCACTGGAAGGGACGCGAGGGCCCCTTCCCGCTCCTTTTGGGTCCCGGGGTCTTCAGTCCCACGACGACGAGCCGCACCCTCGCGGATGCTCTCGAGATCACGCCCGGAGACACCGTGATTGACGTCGGCTGCGGGAGCGGTGTCCTCTCGATCGTCGCCGCGAAGCTCGGCGCCGCCAGGGTGTATGGGGTCGACCTGTCCCAGCGCGCGGTGGAGGCCGCGAAGGAGAACGCCCGCAGGCTGGGGCTTGACCACATCTGCGAGTTCCGCGGGGGGGATCTGCTCGAGCCGGTGCGCGACGTGCAGGCTGACGTGCTGATCGGCGACGTTTCGGGGATCCCGGACGCGATCGCCGCGGAGTCGGGTTGGTTCGACGACGTCCCTGCCGGCGGACCGACCGGTGCCGAGCTCCCGGCCAAGTTCCTGCGTTCGATCGGGGACACCCTGGCGATGGGTGGCCGTCTCTACCTTCCGACGGGCACGATCCAAGACGAACAGGCGATCCTCGACGCGGCTCATGAGATCTTCGGGGACCACATGCGCCCCGTCCTCGAACGGGAGTTCCCGCTGCCGGATCTGGTCGCCAGGTCGAAGGCAGTCGCCCGCATGATGAAGGAAGGCTTGGTCAGCTTCCGTCAGCGCGGCAGTCGGTGGCTCTGGCAGCTCCGCATCTGGCGCTGCGATCGGGTCTGACGCTCGCTGCTCAGCGGGACGGGCGCAACACCGCGACGGCCTCCACGTCATATCCGGCCGCGCGCAAGTCGTCCGCACCCCCGCGATCGATCGCCAGCACGATGCGCCGTACGTCCGCTCCGGCGTCCGTGAGGATCTCGGCCGCGCGACGGACCTGATGACCCGTCGTGCTCACGTCCTCCAGCAGGGTGGTGATCGCTCCCGCTGGCACCTCACCCTCGACCTGGGCCCGGGTGCCGTAGTCTTTCGCTCGCTTGCGCACGACGGTCACGGGGAGGCCGGAGCGGAGCGAGACCGCGGCGACCAGCAGCATCGCGGCGCCTTCCGGCGCCCCGAGGAGCTCTGTCGAAGGCGCGAGTAGTCGAGCGACCTCGGCCGCGACCTGATCCAGAAGATCGGGTCGTGTGAGGAATCGGAACTTGTCGAAGTAGACGGCGGAGGTCGCACCGGAGGAGAGTACGAACTCGCCGTGGAGCTCTGACACCTCGACCATGCGACGCACGAGGTCCTCGTTCACGCGGCCTAGTATGCGACCGATGGGTTGGTACGAGGCGGTCGGCCGCCGGCTGTTCTTCTCGCTGGACCCCGAACGATCCCATCGGCTCGCGCAACGTCTGCTGGGGCTGCCGCTCCCGTGGGGGAGGATCGGCGGCGCGGTGGACGATCCTGCGCTGAGAACCTCCCTCGCCGGGATCACGCTGCGGAACCCGATCGGGCTCGCGGCCGGGTTCGACAAGACGTGTGCCCACCTCGACGCGTTGGGATCGCTCGGTTTCGGCTACGTCGTGGGGGGAACCGTGACGCGCGCGCCGCGCCGGGGGAACCTGCATCCGCGGATCGCCCGGGATCCGGCACGGCGCGCGCTCGTGAATGCGATGGGGATGCCCAACCCGGGCGCGGAAGCGGTCGCCCGCATCCTCGCCCGGACGGCCCGGACGGCACCGCGGTTCGTCTCGATAGCGGACGAGGCGCTCGCGGACGCGGTCGGGACCGCGGAGCTCGTGGAACCCTTCGTCGATGGCATCGAGATCAATGCGAGCAGCCCGAACGCGGGTTGGGAGCACGCGAGTTCGCACACGGGTGAGCTCGTGCGAGCGCTTCGGGCTCGCACGTCGAAGCCGCTCTTCGTCAAGATCCCGCCGTTCACGGCGGGCGATGACGATCGCGCGCAGGCGGTGTCGATCGCGACGGCCGCCCGGGATGCCGGCGGCTCGGGGATCGTCTGCGCGAACACGCTGCCCGTCGCCGATCCGCGGATGTCGACCGGCCGGGGCGGGCTGTCTGGCGGGCCCCTCACGGCCGGAACCCCTCGGATGGTCGCCGAGATCGTCGATGTGATCGGACCCGACCTGCCGGTGGTGGCGTGCGGCGGGATCTTCACGGCCGATGACGCCCGCCGGTGCCTGGACGCCGGGGCGGTGGCGATCCAGGTGTACACGGCGCTGATCTACGAGGGTCCCGGCCTCCCCGGGTCCCTCACGCGAGGCCTCGCAGCGTCGGTCCGGACCATGCACTAGCTGTTCCGGACCCGCCGGATCGGTGCATCCGGCAGGCGGTTGTCGGCGGGCCGGTGTGTTGCGCCGTCGCCGTCGCGGCGTGCAAGATGTGCGGCGTCCCGTCCCTGGAGGCCGATCTGTCCGACGTCGAGCCAGTTCCGTCAGCCCCCGCCGTCAGGTTGGGGGGCGTGGTGAAGCGATTCGGCGACGTGGTCGCGGTCGACGGCGTGGACCTCGACGTCCGCGAGGGTGAGTTCTTCTCCATGCTTGGCCCGTCCGGGTCGGGCAAGACGACGTGCCTGCGGATGATCGCCGGATTCGAGTCGCCGACGAGTGGACGGATCTACCTCGGCGGGCGGGACGTGTCGACGCTCGCCCCGTACGAGCGCGAGGTCAACACCGTCTTCCAGGACTACGCCTTGTTCCCGCACATGACCGTGGCCGACAACGTCGGCTACGGCCTCATGGTGCGCAAGGTCCCGCGGGCCGAACGGCGACGTCTGGTCGCGGACGCCCTGGAGATGGTGCGGCTCCCAGAGTTCGGCCAGCGCAAGCCGGCCCAGCTCTCCGGTGGTCAACGGCAGCGGGTCGCGCTCGCACGTGCGCTGGTGATGCGCCCGAAGGTCCTTCTGCTCGACGAACCTCTCGGTGCGCTCGACCTCAAGCTCCGCCAGGCGATGCAGATCGAGCTGAAAGAGATCCAGGAAGAGGTCAGCCTCACGTTCATCTACGTCACGCACGACCAGGAGGAAGCGCTCACCATGAGCGACCGCCTCGCGGTGTTCAATCGCGGTCGCATCGAACAGGTCGGCTCCCCGGCGGACGTCTACGAACGGCCGGCGACGGGTTTCGTCGCCGGGTTCGTGGGCGTTTCCAACGTGCTGGAGGGTGAGGCGGCAGCGGCGATCGCCGGTGACGCGCAGCCGTTCACGATCCGCCCCGAGAAGATCTCCATGCAGGAGCTCGACGTGCCAGTTGAGGGCGACTCCTGCGCCGCGACCGGCCACGTGCGCGAGGTCGTGTACCTGGGCGCCACGACGCGGTACGTCGTCGAGCTCGATGTGGGCGGCTCCCTCGTCGTGATGCAGCAGAACCTCACGACGAGCTCGATGGAGGCGCTGCAGGTGCGCGGGAAGGCCGTGCGTCTGATCTGGCGCAGGAGCAACAACCGGCCGGTGGAGGCGCCCGCGGGCGCACAGGAAGGGACCATGGACCAGGAGGAGGCACGGGCATCATGAGGAGACTGACGACGGCGTGTGCCGTCATGGGCGCGCTGGCGTTCGTCGCGGCGGCGTGCGGGAGCTCGAATACGCCTTCCGGTGGTGGTGCTGCAGCACCCAAGGTGTACAACTCGATCGGCCAGGGCGAGGGCGCGCTCAAACTGATCGCGTGGAACGGGTACACCGAGGACGGATCGAACGACCCGAACTACGACTGGGTCCATCCGTTCGAGAATCAGACCGGCTGCAAGGTCAGCGTGAAGTACGCGGATACCTCCGATGAGATGGTTACCTTGATGCGCCAAGGTGGGGGATCCGTGTACGACGGTGTGTCCGCCTCCGGGAACGCGACGAACAAGCTGATCGCCGGCGGGAACGTCGCCGCGATCGACCCCGCGCTGTTCCCCGAGTTCACGAACGTGATCTCGCCGCTGCAACCGGCGACCGGCACGAACAACTCCCACTACGTCGTGAACGGTTACGTCTACGGCGTGCCCTACATGTATGGACCGAACTTCCTGATGTACAACACGAACCTTGTGAAGCCGGCGCCGAAGAGCTGGGACATCACGTTCGAGCCGACGCTGAACGGCAAGGCCAATCCGTACGCCGGAAAGCTGACCGCATACAACGATCCGATCTTCATCGCGGATGCCGCGGTCTACCTGAAGACCCACAACCCCAGCCTCGGCATCACGAACCCGTACGAGCTGACCTCGGATCAGCTGGATGCCGCCGTCAGCCTGCTGCAGGCCCAGAAGCCGTTGCTCGCGAAGTACTGGGCGCTGTACACGGATGAGATCGACGGCTTCAACAACAAGTCGATCGTCGCGGGAACGGCATGGCCGATCAACCTCACGTACACCAAGGACTCGGCGCCCGCCGCCGCGGTCATCCCGAGCGAGGGCGTCACGGGCTGGGCGGACACCTGGATGATCTCGGCCAATGCCCCGCACCCGAACTGCATGCTCGAGTGGATGAAGTACACGATGGAGCCGAAGGTTCAAGCGGAGGTCGGCGTCTGGTACGGCGCCGCCGGAAGCAACACCAAGTCCTGCGACCTGATCGCCAAGAGCCTGGGGAAGGGTGGCGCCCAGCTCGTCAACTCGGTCGAGTACTCGTTCTGCGGGAACGTCGACTTCCTCAACTCGCTCTACCTCTGGAGGACCCCGCAAGCGGCCTGCGGCGACGACCGCGGGAACACGTGCATGGATTACTCGGTCTGGTCGCAGAAATGGACGGAGATCACCGGAGCGTGAGTCGGAGGGGCGGAGGCTGTCGCTCGCGACTGCCTCCGCCCCCGGGCTGGTAGACGTGGTGAGCGACGAAGCCGACCGACCGGCCGGGACGCGAACCCGTGTCTCGGCATTCCTGTTCCGTCACCCCCGCCTGAGGCTCGGGGGGCTTCTCGGCGCCCCCGGCCTGTGGTTCCTCGTGGTCTATCTCGGGGCGCTCGTTGTTATGTACGCGACGGCCTTCTGGCACCTGGATGCGTTCACCGGGCTCGTCGTGAAGCAATTCTCCCTTTCGAACTTCAAGAGGATCGTCGACGTGCCCGTGTACCGAAACGTGATCCTGAGGACGGCAGGCATCGCGGCGGCGGTGGCGCTGACCGACATCGTGCTCGGGTTCCCGGTGGCGTACTACGCCGCGCGGCTTGCTCCCGCTCGCCGCCGGACGGCGGTGCTGATCGCGATCGTGTTGCCGCTCTGGGCCAACTACCTCGTCCGGATCTTCGCGTGGAAGCTGATCCTGTCCCCGGGGGGGCTGTTGGAATGGCTCTTCGCAAAGGCTGGGATGCACGTGACGATCGGATCCTCCTTGGTCGCCGTCTGGATCGTCTTCTGTTACCTCTGGCTCCCCTACGTGATCCTGCCGATCTACGCGGCGCTCGAACGCGTTCCGGGCTCCCTGCTGGAGGCTTCGTCGGATCTCGGGGCTCGAGGATGGCGGACCTTCCGGAAAGTCGTCTTCCCGTTGATCGTCCCCGGGATCGTCGCTGGCTCGATCTTCGCGTTCTCGCTCACCCTCGGCGACTACATCGTCGTTCAGCTCGTCGGGAAATCCGCGTTCATCGGTAACGTGATCTACGACAGCGTTGGGATCGCGAACGACATCCCCTTCGCTGCCGCCTTCGCATTGGTCCCGCTCGCGATCATGTCGATCTACCTGTTCGTCGCGTGGCGCCTCGGGGCCTTCGAGGCGCTGTAGGAGCGGCGATGGAATCACGTACGGTCAGCCTTGCGATCAGGGTCGGTACCGGCCTGGTGTTGGCGTTCCTTTACATCCCGCTCTTGATCGTGGTGATCTATTCGTTCAACAACAGTGTCAGTCAGACGTGGCCGATCACCTCCTTCACGACGAGGTACTACTCCTTCGCGTGGCACGACCCCGATGTGCGCACGGCGCTCGCGACCTCACTGACCGTGGCTCTCTTCGCCACGCTCCTGGCCTTCTTCCTCGGCAGCCTCGCTGCGTTCGCCGTGCATCGGTTCCAGTTCTTCGGCCGGAACACCGTGTCGTTCGTGCTCGTCCTCCCGATCGCGTTGCCGGGGATCTTGACCGGCATCGCGCTCAACACGACGTTCAACAACTCTGTGCGCCCCATACCGTTCGGGGTCCTCACGATCATCCTCGGGCACACGACCTTCTGCATCGTCGTCGTGTACAACAACGTGCTCGCGCGTCTCCGACGGACGGGGAGCTCCCAGGTCGAGGCATCGATGGATCTGGGTGCAGACGGGTGGCAGACGTTCCGGTACATCACCTGGCCGGCGATCAGGACCGCGGTCATCGCGGGGATGCTTCTGGCGTTCGCGCTTTCCTTCGACGAGATCGTCGTCACGAACTTCACGTCGGGAACGGAGCTCACGATCCCGAAGTTCATCTACAACAACCTGCGCCAGCCACGGAACCGGCCCGTGGTGAACGTCGTGGCGGTGGTGGTGCTGCTGGTGATGACCATCCCGGTCTACATCGCCCAACGCCTCGCCGGTGCCGAGGCGGGAACCGCCGCTGGCCGGCGCGCCACGTTGCGGGGCGATACCGAACCGGGTCTCTAGAGGTACTGGCCGGGCGCCCGCTCGTTCTCCTGAGGTCCGGGCCCGCCCTGCGGGTTCTGCGACAGCAGGCCGCGGCGCCGAAGTTCCTCGAACTGTGCCCGCGCCGCGGCCTGCTGCGCGAACATCGCCGCCTGGATCCCGTGGAACAGGCCCTCGAGCCAGCCGACGAGCTGGGCCTGTGCGACCCGGAGCTCGGATTCGGTCGGCACCCCACCCTCGATCGGGGGTGCGAGCGACTCGAGCTCCTCGCGGAGATCCCCCGAGAGAACATCGGAGAGCTCGCCGATCGACCGGCTGTAGATCTCGGCGAGCCGCTTGCGCCCCGGCTCATCGAGCGACGTCTGTCGCGTCTCGTCGAGGAGCTCTCGGACCATGCTCGCGATCCGCAGGAGCTTCGCGGGCTCGGTGATCGTTTCGGCTCCGGGCGCCTGGGCCTGTTCGGCCTCCGCGTCGACCGGGACCGCCTGGACCACTCCTGGAGTCGGGATCTGACCGGGGTCTGGGTTCATCCGGCCAACCTAGCACCGGGCGCGACTAGGCTCCGGCCAACAGAACGCCGAAGCCGTCGCGAGCGAGGCGGCGGATCACGTTGCCCGGCCGGCCCAGGTCGGCGACCCGGCCGCTCGACAGTTCGCCGAGCTCGACGACCCTCGCTCGCAAGGGCCCCGGGCCGTCGCGGCGAGCCAGCGACAACGCGCGCGCGTTCCTCCAGACCTTGGCGCGGGACTCCTTGAGGAACCGCGCGGTCGCGCGGCGGTTGAAGGGGGTCATCAACCGATCGATCAGCGTCCGGTCGCCGGGCTGCTCGGACGCTTCCAGGAGCCGGTCCTCCTCGGGCACGCGGCTCGCGAGGATCGCGTCGATGCGCGCATGGTCGGCCGCCCGGTATCCGATCACTTCCGGATCGTCGAACTCCGCATCGGTGATGACCGCGAGGAGCGCCTGCGGGAGGTCGAAGTTGACGTGCGCGTTCATGCCGAGCAGGAGGTGGCGTAGGGGGGGGATCCTCGGCTCCGACGCCGCGAGGGCGAACGCCACCTGCCATGGACCGGGAGCGGTGCCGTCCTCGTTCCACCGCTCCAACGCCTCCAGGTAGAGCTCGGCGAACGCCAGGTCCCACCGTTCGGCCCATGCGGGATCGACGAACCCCCCGAGCGACGGACGGGCGAGCTCATCACGGACGGCTGCCGTGGTCCGCATATACACGGATAAGAAGTGGCGCCGCTCGTCGTTCGACGCGATCATCGGCTCGAGCAAGGCCTCCATCCGAACCAGCAGACCGTCGATCGAGGTCTCCATGCCGGGCTCAGCGGTCCGCATCTTCGAAGCTCTGAAGGAACAGAGCCTCCGCGACGGCCATCCGCTCGAGATCCTCGATGTCGACGCTCTCGTCGATCGAGTGGAAGTTCGAACGGTGATCACCGGCCCCCCAGATCAACACCTCGATCCCCGGGAACGTCTCGGCCAGCATCGGCACGAGCGGGATCGATCCGCCCGAGCCCATCTCGACCACCTTGCGGTCGAAGGCGGTGGTGAGCGCCGCGCGCGCGCTCCGGTAAGCCGGGGTCGTCGGGTCGACGATGTAGCCGGCGCCGGGCTCCTCGGTGTCGATCTGGACGCGGACCCCCCATGGCGCGACGGCGCGCAGATGCGCGGCGAGCCTGTCGGTTGCGGCCGCGTAGTCCTCGCCGGGCGCCATGCGAAGTCCGACCACGGCCCGTGCGCTGGGCACGATCTGGTTGGCGACCTCGTCGACCCGCGGCGCCTCGAACGCGAGGATGTTGATAGCCGCTTTCGACAGGGTCCGGTCGGCGATCGTGCCTGTCCCGAGGAGCTCGATCTCGGGGAACACGCGGGATTCGTCCCGGAACTCGTCTTCGGGGACCTGTGTCCCCGGCCAGGGGAACCCATGGAGCCCGTCGATCGTGAGTTCGCCCTCATCGTCGTGGAGCGATGCGAGCATGCGGCTGAGCGCCATGATCGCGTCGGGGAGCGGACCACCGAACACGCCGCTGTGTTGCGCGATCGGGAGCACGTCGACGCGAACGGTCAAGTGGGTGGCGCCGCGGATGCTCGTGCCGATCGTCGGCACGCCGGTCCGATAGTTCCCTCCGTCCGCGATCACTGCGACGTCGCTCCGCAACAGGTCGCCGTGTCCGCGGACGAGCTCCGGCAGATGTTGGGTCGAGCACTCCTCCTCCCCCTCGACGATGACCTTGACGGAACAGGGGAGCGGTCCGTCGGCGCGGACCGCCCGGAGCGCCGCGGCGTGGATCACGATCCCGGACTTGTCGTCGGCCGCCCCGCGACCGTAGAGCCGCCCGCCGGTGACCGTTGGCGTGAACGGGGGCATCGTCCACGCGTCCGGATCGGCCGCCGGTTGCACGTCATGGTGCGCGTAGAGCAGGACCGTGGGCCGATCGGCCGGTCCCGGAACGCTCCCGAACACGGCCGGGTGTCCGCCCTCGATCTCCAGCAGGTCTGCGCCGACCCCGGCGTGGCGCAGGATGTCGCGCGTCAGCTCCGCGCTCGCTCGGACGTTGGCGGGGTCGTAGCCGTCGTATCCGATCGACGGGATCGCGACCAACCGGGAGAGCTCGTCGACCACCCGCGGCATGTCCTCGTGGATGCGGCTTCGGAGCTGGTCGGTGTCCATGGCGCGGCAGGCTACCGCGTTCCCTCTACGGAGAGAGGCGCTCCACCCGCCACCCCGTCCGGTCGTCGCCATCGCGCGTGTACAGGAAGCGGTCGTGCAGCCGGAACGGGCGACCCTGCCAGAACTCGACGGCGTCGGGCGTCAGGCGGTAACCACCCCAATGCGGAGGCCGCGGGATCGGCGCGTCCCGGAAGCGGGCCGAAACGTCCCCGACCCGCTCCTCGAGCTCGCGGCGATCGCTCAGCACCGAGCTCTGCGGCGACGCCCATGCTCCGATCTGGGCCTCCCGCGGCCGGGTGGCGAAGTAGGCGTCCGACTCGTCGTCCTCGACCCGTCGAACGCCGCCGGTGACGGAGACCTGCCGGTCGATCTCCTTCCAGAGGAACACGATCGCCGCGCGAGGGTTCTCGTCCAGCTGTCGACCCTTTCGGCTCCCGTGGTTCGTGTAGAAGACGAAGCCTCGTTCGTCGGCGTCGCGGAGCAGGACGTACCGGACCGACGGCTGGCCGTCGGCCCCCGTCGTGGCGAGCGCCATCGCGTTCGGCAACGCGATCCCGGCGGCCTCCGCGTCCTCGAACCAACGGAGGAACTGGCTGATGGGATCGGGATCGAGGTCTGCCCGCCGCAGCTCGCGATGCTCGTGCGAGCCCTGCGAGCGCATCCCCTCCATCTCGGACATCGCCTCCAGCCTCGTTCGATCGGAGCTTCTAGCGGTGCACCTGGCTTTACACGATACGAACCTAACCTGCTGGTAGAAGGGCCGACGGTCGTGCTTGCTCCGGTTCACGGGAAGATCCGGCGAGCCCGATACCAAGGGGGGCCCGGGTCAGGAGACCGTCCGACTGGGGCCCGTCCGCGCCGTCGGCCGCCCCCGATGCGCGGTGCGATAGTGATCGAGCTATGGAGACCGCTCATCGGTATCGTGCATTCGCCGAGGAAGCGGCCCGAGGCGCATCACCTCGGTACGAGGAGTTCGCCCTTGGGGTAGCGGAGGACCGGGACGTCCTCGCCTTCCTGAGCACACTTCCCGAGCTGAAGCGGCAGCCGAACCTCCTGTTCGCCGCTGTCAAATACCTGGCCGGGGTGCCGCCGGACTATGGAGCCTTCCACGACTTCGTCATCGGACACATGGATGAACTTCGCCAGCTGATGCGGACTCGGAGCACGCAGACCAACGAGCCTGGTCGGTGTGCGGTGTTGCTACCGCTGCTCGCATCTCTAAGACAGCCGATCGCCTTGCTGGAAGTGGGGGCCGCGGCAGGGCTCTGTTTGCTATGCGACCGCTATGGCTACGATTACGAAGGACATCGCGTCGGCCCCGCAGATGCACCCGTCGTCTTCCCGTGCAACCCTATCGGTTCGGTGCCACTGCCTGAGCGAGTGCCCCGAGTCGTCTGGCGGTGTGGAGTGGACCTCGATCCTCTCGATGTCACCGATCCCGACACGGCCGCGTGGCTGACGGCTCTCGTGTGGGCAGATAACACCGATCGTGAGGAGCGGCTACAAGCGGCCCTCCGCATCGCGACGGTGGATGCCCCACCGGTGCTTGCTGGGGACATCCTCGGAACGATCGAGCCGCTCGCGGAGAGCGCCCCGGCCGACGCCACCCTGGTGCTTTTCCATTCGGCCGTGATGCCCTACCTGCGCCCCCAGGACCGAACCAGATTCGTGGAGCGCATCTCCTCCCTTTCAACCGTGTGGGTCTCGTTCGAAGGACGCGGTGTTCTCCCGGAGATCGACGCCCGGCTCCCGACGAGCGCATCGGACGAGGATGCCTTCGTCCTGGCGCGTGATGGGGAACCGCTCGCCCTGGCTGATCCGCACGGGTGCTGGCTGCGGTGGCTCGAGCGGCCATGAAAGCGACGTCGGATGTCCGCGGGGGGCCGGGGACCCAGGCGAAGGCGACGGTGGCTACGATGTCCTGACACATCCGTCCACGACGTGCCGACACTCACTCCGTGCCCCCGGCAGGACTCGAACCTGCGCACCCGGCTCCGGAGGCCGGCGCTCTATCCTCTGAGCTACGGGGGCGAGCGGTCACCGAGTCTAGCGGTCCGGCCGGAGGCCACTCACCCGT
>Ga0066698_10000634_pt1 | contig 13722 bp, 8 predicted proteins | sample GraSoiAngelo_147_FD_66457 | JGI IMG/M metagenome (GOLD analysis project Ga0066698, IMG submission 66457) | Grasslands soil microbial communities from the Angelo Coastal Reserve, California, USA - 14_1009_05_40cm | ecosystem: Environmental > Terrestrial > Soil > Grasslands | place: USA... | reverse complement strand
CCAGCAACGTGCGGTACCGCTCGACCGAACCCTCCAGATCCTCGACCGCGATCCCTACGTGGTCGATGTCCAAGAGATGGATCGTCACGCTTCCCCCATCACGATCTCCTGCGCCGACCCATCGCGAAGAGACCCTATCCATCTTCCCTCGATGCTGCGGCCGAGGTTCCCCAGAGGTCTGGACATCCGGTCCCCCGACCGAGCCGAAGGTCCGATAGCCGGGTGAGGCCATCCGATGTACGGTGGATCGATCGGGAATCTCCCCACGACGAGGAGCACGCGCTCGTGAACGACAGGACGCCAGCCAGCCCCGCCGCACTCCTCGAGGGGTCCCAGCTCATGCGCCAGGGGACAGCCGACGTCTTCCGTCATCGTGAACGCAGCCGTCTGAAGAAAGTGCTCCGCGCCATCGCGGTGGTGTTCCTGCTCGATGCGTTCCTCTACGACTGGTACACGACGGGACACCGGATCGGGTTGCCGTCGTTCGGGCCCGAGTTCATCTACTTCTTGCCGGTGATCGGCATCTTCGTCGCGATCGCTTTCATGGCGCTGATGCCTTTCATGTTCGGTCGCTCACCGCACCTCACCGTGTACCCGGAGCAGGTGGAGATCGGACTCACCGAGATCAAAGGTCTGGACACGCAGGTCGATGAAGTGATCCGGACCCTCGACGTCTTCCTGGGGTACGCGACCTTCCGGGACGAGCTCGGCGGGACGCCACGGCGCGGCATCCTCTTCGAGGGGCCGCCGGGCACCGGGAAGACCTTCCTCGCCAAGGCGATGGCGAAGCAGGCGGGCGTGCCGTTCATGTTCATCCCCGCGCCGTCGTTCGTCTCCATGTGGCAGGGCATGACGGCCTGGCGGATCCGGGCCTTCTTCAAGAAGCTCCGAAAGGCGGCGCGCAAGGAAGGGGGCGCGATCGGCTTCATCGAGGAGATCGATGCGGTGGCGATGTCGCGTGGCGGTGTGTCCTCCGCCACGGCAGCGCCGAGCGACCTCGCGCGTACCACGTCCGCGTTCTTCGGCTCCGGCGAGGGGAGCATGGTGAACGAGCTGCTGATCCAGCTGCAGTCCTTCGACACCCCACCGTGGCGGGACCGGGTGCGGGGCAAGCTGATCGCGTGGGTGAACGGATACCTCCCGCCCAACCGCCAGTTCCACTCGATCCGGCCCGAGTACCACAACATCTTGCTGATCGCGGCGACCAACCGCGGCGACTCCCTCGATCCCGCCCTCCTTCGTCCGGGGCGGTTCGACCGCCGTCTGTACTTCGACCTTCCGACGAAGCAGGAGCGTCGAGACCTGATCGATTTCTTCCTGGCTCGGAAGTCCCACGACGAGCGATTGGACGTCGATGCCGATCGCGAACGGATCGCGCACGAGACGTTCGGCTACACCCCGGTCATGATCGAGCACCTGTTCGACGAAGCCTTGCTGGTGTCGCTCCGCGAGGGACGAAAGCGGATGAACTTCGAAGACGTGATGGAGGCGAAGTTCACGGAGGAGATCGGCACCAAGCAGGTGACCAACTACACGGAGACCGATCGAGACGCCGTCGCCACCCATGAGGCGGGGCACGCCACCGTCGCCTACCTGGTCGGCGTCGGACGGCGGCTCGAGGTGTTGTCCATCATCAAGCGTCGCGGCGCGCTGGGACTGCTCGCGCACAGCGACGAGGAGGAGCGCCTCACGCGAACGAAGACCGAGCTCGAGGCCGGGATCGCGATCGCACTCGGAGGTCTCGCCGCCGAGGAGATGTGCTTCGGTGAGTCGGGGACGGGCCCGGGCGCCGACCTCGCAGCGGCAACGTCACTCGCGGCGCAGATGGTGGGGTCCTTCGGGATGGCGGGATCCCTCATCAGCTACGAGGCCGTCGCCGACGGACCCCTGTCTCGCTCGAACCTCGTGGGCAAGGTGCTCGGGAACCCCGAGACGAAACAGCGGGTGGAGGACATCCTGGATGGCCAGCGCGAGCGCGTCCGCGAGGTGCTCGCCGAGAACCGCGACATCCACGCAGCGCTCCGCGACGCCTTGATGGAGCACGACGAGCTCGTCCGCGACGAGATCCTCGAGGTCATCGAGAAGGCGCTCGCGAACCGGCTCTGACCTCCCTCCAGGGGCCGCGCTCGTACACTCGGTGCATGACCAGCTCGTTCATCGTCGCCGGGGCGCGAACGCCCATCGGGAGGTTCCGCGGCGGTCTCGCGCCGCTGCGCGCGGTGGACCTCGGAGGCGCCGCGATCCGCTCCGCGCTCGAGCGAGCAGGGATCGAGCCCGACCACGTGGAGTACACCGTCATGGGGCACGTCCTGCAGGCGGGGCAGGGCCAGATCACCGCGCGACAGGCCTCGATCGCCGCGGGGGTCCCGAAGGAGATCCCTGCGCTCACGGTCAACAAGGTGTGCCTGTCCGGCATGTCGGCCATCGCGATCGCCGATCAGATGATCCGTGCGGGCGAGCTCGAGATCGCCGTCGCGGGCGGCATGGAATCGATGACGAACGCCCCGTACCTCGCACCGACCGCCCGTGAGGGGTCGCGGCTGGGCGACGCACCGCTGATCGACGCCATGATCCACGACGGGCTCTGGTGCGCCTTCGACGACCGTCACATGGGCGCGGGGACCGACGCGATGAACGACGAGTACGGCGTCACGCGGGAAGCGCAGGACGCCTGGGCCGCCCGCTCGCATGTGCGCGCGGCAGCCGCCTGGGATCAGGGCCGGATGGAGGAAGAAGTGGTGGCCGTCTCCGTCCCCCAGCGAGGGGGCGAGGTCGTCGAGGTCGGGCGTGACGAGGGGATCCGAGCGGACAGCACGCCGGAGGCGCTCGCGGGGTTGCGGCCGGCGTTCTCGCCGGACGGAACCGTGACCGCGGGCAACGCCTCGCAGATCAGCGACGGCGCGTGCGCCGTCGTGATCGCCTCGGACGCGGCGGTCGAGCGGCTCGGTATCGAGCCGCTCGCCGAGATCGTCTCCTACGGGATGTCGGCCGATCGGTACGCGTCGCTGCACACGGTCCCGGCCCTCGCGATGGAGAAGGCACTCAAGAAGGCGGGCCGATCCACCGCGGACCTGGGGCTCGTCGAGATCAACGAGGCGTTCGCCGGGGTCGCATCGCACGCGGCTCGCCTGCTCGAGCTCGATGAGGCGATCGTCAACGTCAACGGGGGAGCGGTCGCGCTCGGTCATCCGATCGGTGCGAGCGGCGCGCGGATCGTCCTGACGCTCGCGCTCGAGATGTGTCGGCGGGGCGTCGCCCTGGGCGGCGCCGCTATCTGTGGCGGCGGCGGCCAGGGCGACGCCCTGGTCCTGCGCCTGGCGTGATCCGGCGCGACCGGCTCAGCTCTCGAGCTCGGCGAGACGGCGGAGCTCGGCGGCCAGCTGCTGATGCGCGGCCTCGGCCTGCCACGGCTCGTCCTGTGGCTGCCCCGTGGCATCGTCGACGAGGATCTTGACCTCGGGCGCGATCGCGCCACCCGCCTGGACCTCCGGATCGGGGAGGAAGACCCGGAACGCCGACCCGCCGCCATCGCGGCTCTCGGCCTTCACGGTGCCGCCGTGGGCCTCGGCGAGCCGTCGCACGACGGGGGAGATGGAGGCGTCCGAGGACGGCTCCGGATCCTCGACCGACAGCATCGCGCCTCCCTCGACGTGCTGGAGCCGAACGACGATCGTCTTGCCGCTTTGGGTGCGCTCGCTCGAGGCACGGAGCAGGCCATTGAGGATCTGCTCCGTGCGGACCTGGTCGATCCGCACCTTGGTGGGCTCCGCGACGACGCGGATGTCGTGATCGGAGTCGGCCATCGCTTCTTCGACGACCCTGTTCACCAGGGACTCCATGTCGGTGCGCCGGATGTTGAGTTTGATCGCACCTGCGGCAAGCCGCTCGGCGTCGGCGATGTCGGCGACCAGGTTGTCCAGCCGCCGGGCGTGTCCAGTGAGCTGCTTGATCAGCTGCGCCTGGTCCTTCTGGTCCTTCTTGTGCTTGAGGAGCTGCGTGATCCCGTTGATCTTGGCGACCGACTTCTTGGCGTCGAGCGAGAGCTCCTTCATGAACGGCGTTGTCCCTCGACGATCCTCGACCGGTACCTCGACGACAGCGACCTGCTCGTCGCGGGCGACGGCGTCGGCCGTCTCTTGTTCCCGCGTCTCGCGGAGCGCATCAGACATCTGGTGCATCCGGAGATCGCCTTCGATGACCTCCAGACGGTTGCGGGCCGTGATCAGATCCGTCTCCAGCTCCTTCACGCGGTCCTCGGCCGCGATCAGCTTCTCGGTCTGACCGGCGAGCCGCTCTTGGGTCACCTGGAGCAGCTGGTCGATCTGAGCGCGGCCCTGGTCGTCGGCAAGCTCGAGCTGGCGGCGTGCCTCGAAGTCCTGGAGGCGCCGGTTGAGCTCCGCGTTCTCCGCGGCGGCGTCCTCGAGCTGACGCACCAGCTTCTCCGCCCGCGCCTGCTGGGACGCACGATCACGATCGGCCTTCAGCGAGACGTCCTCGGTCTCGGCGTTGCGGAGCCGCTCGGCCTCGAGCTCTGTCCGCATCTGCTCGATCGTTCCGTCCGCCCGAGCAAGATCCTCCTGCAACGCCGTGAGGGAGCGTCGCATCTCGTCGGCCTCCTTGCGCGCCTGGCCGACCGCCGCGGTGCGCTCCTTGACCTCGGAGGTGTGACCTTTGAGCTCGCCGCGGATCCGGGCGATCTCGTTGTGCGCCTCGAGGAGTTGCTGTTCGCGGCTGGCGGCCTCGGCCCGGGCGGCCGTGACCTCGTCGCGCACTCCCTGCAGATCGTGTACGGCCGTGCGCGCCGCCGTTTCGGCGTCGGTGACCCGCCCGTGCAGTTCCACCTCGCGCTGTTCCAGCTGGCTGCGGTAGGACGCCTCGATCTCCTCGAGCTGACGTTGGAACTCCTCGCGCGTCGCCCGGACCTTCTCCTCCAGCTCGGCCTCACGCTCAACGAGATCGGCACGATGCGAGGCCTGCCCGCTCTCGAGCTCGGCCTTCGCGGCCCGGAGCTCGTCCTCGAGCATCGCCGCGCGCTGCTCCTCGTTGCGGAGCGCGCGGAGCTCGGTGTGTGCATCCTCCAGCTCACGCTGCGCGGTGACGAGTTGCGATCCCGCGGTGGTCAGCGCGTCTCGCATCTGCACCATCTCCACGTTCGCCGCGTCCAGCTCCTCCTGGGTGTGTGAGGTGGTCCCGGTCGATGCCCGCATCGAGGCGAGCTCCCGCCGGGTGGCATCCAGCTGCTCCTTCGTCACGTCGAGCTCGGCGTTCAAGCCGATCGCTTCCAGCTCGGCTTCGCGCAGCCGCAGATCCTGCTCGTCGTCGTCAACGACCCGCATCGCCTCCTGGATCGTTTCCTGGAGCTGCGTCGCGAGACGCTCGCGCTCTTTCGTGACTGTTCGCAGTTGCAGCTCGAGCTCCTGGACCTGCCCCTCCGCCCGCAAGGCCCGCTCCTCGATCCGCGGGTCCCCGGCGGGGACCGAGCGGGGCTCGCGAGCGAGCTGCTGGAACGACTGGAGCTCTTCCAACGTCTTGCGGTACTGATCCTGCAAGAGCCCGAGCCGCTCCTCGGCGGCTCGCGCCCGTTCCTCCGCGCGCCGTCTCGCCTCGCCTTCCTCTCTGAGCCCTGGGTGAGGAGCCGCTGCGCGCACGGGGCGGGGGATCACGACGGGTCGCGTCTCCACGCGACCGTCGGCGGTGTCGCTGACCACCGCGAGGACCCGAGCAACGCCGAAGACCGCGACGCCGAGGAGCACCAGCAATGCGAACAGGAACAGGGCGTTCGTCCGCCAGGGACCGGCCGCGCTCGCGATCGGCGCGTCGGGGTGCGTGAGCTCGACGACGGCCGGGCCGCCGACGCCCGAGCGGAAGCGCAGCGGGAGCTCGACGGACAACCTGCCGTCGAACTCGCTCGTCAACGGGACCCCGCGGAGCGCCTCCTTGATCGAGTCTTTCTCACCGGGGAGCTGCGTGCCGATCCTGCTCGTCGCCGTCGAATACAGGATGGTGCCTTCGGGGGAGAACAGGGTGACCGAGTCGAAGTCGCTGGGATCGATCACGATCGACTGGATCTGAGCGGTGAGCTGGCTGGCGCGCGCCGCCGAAGCCGGGCCCGTGAGGTCGTCGGGGGTGAACGCGAGGGTGAGCGAGCTGTCGGTGATCGTCTGCGCCTGGTGGACGATCTGAGCCTGGGCCGCGTGACGTGCGTGGACGCCCATCAACAGCGATCCGATGATGCCGAGCACGAGGAGCGCCCCGAGCGCTGCCAGCAGCGTCCGCGCGATCCTCCCGTACCCCTTCAACGAAGCGATCATCCCCGTCCCCTCACTGCCACCCGTCGTGTCGCAACCACTCGTTCGAACTGGTCTCCGAAGGTGGTTATCGGCAGGGTTCCGCGCGAGCTTCAGCGGCAGATCGGTGTAGGGCCATCGGCCGATATCGGAGGAAGGCCCTAGGCCGGGCCAGCGCCGGAGAGCACCCGGGTCTCACCCGTGCGGACGTCCTTGTCGAGCACGATCAGGTCCTCCATGAGCTGACGCATCTGCTCGACGTGGGAGACGACGACGACCAGGCGATCGACGTCACCGGCCACGAGGCGGCCGATCCCGTCCATCGCACGGTCGAGGTGTTCGGCATCGAGGCTCCCGAACCCTTCGTCGAGCAGGAAGCTGTCGAGGCGACCACCTCCCCGCGCGACCATCTCGGCGAGCGCGAGCGCGAGGGCGAGCGATGCGAGGAAGGTTTCGCCGCCCGAGAGCGAGTCCGCGGTCCGGTCGGCGGCCCCGGCGTTCATGTCGAGCACGTGGAAGGCATCGTCATCGCTGAACCGGTATGCCCCGTCGGTCAGCTCCTCGAGGTGCACGCTTCCCAGGTCCGCGAGTGCGGCTCGCTCCTCTTCCAGGAGGTACGCGAGGAACCGCGACGGTTGCAGATCGGCGACGAGCCGTCGCGCGACGTTCCGAGCTCCGGTCGCGACGACGAGGCGAGCCTCGAGATCGGCGCCCGCCGCCAGGGTTTCCTCGATCGTTCGGACGCGCTCGGCCGATGCGGCGGCGGCGGCCGCGGCGTCGGCGACCACGCGGGCGACGTCCGCGTCGGGCGGAAGGTCGAAGGCCGCGAGCTCGGCGGCGACTGCCTCCGTCGCCGCGTGGGCCTCTGCCGCCGCCCGGTCGCCGGCTTCGGCAGCTTCAGTGAGCCGCTCCACGAGCGTCTCACCGATCTCCACGTAGGAGCTGCGGACGTCGGCCGCAGCGGTGCCGACGGGGCGGGGCTGCCCCAGCAGTCCCCAGGCCGACGCCAGCTGGTTCGCGAGGGTGGCGAGCCCGCGACCCGTCTCGTCCGCCTGGACACGGCAGGTCTCCAACTGGGTGCGGGCCGCGTCGGCGGCAGCCGACGCGGCCCGAACCGCGGTCTCCGCCAGCTCGAGCTCGTGCTGGCGTTCGTCCAACAACGCCCGCGGATCGCCGTCGCCCAGCCGGTCGACGAGCTCGCTCTTCGTCGTGGCGAGTGCGGCTTCGGCGTCCCGGGCGGCGTCCTGACCCGCGACGAGTTGGATCGCGAGGGCCTCTGCCCGCTCGCTGCCGGCGGCCGACTGCTCGAGGGCGGTGGCGGCCCCCGCAGCCGCTTGCTCCTTGGTGTTGCGCGCTTTGGTCTCGACCGTCCGAGCCTTCGCGAGCGCACGGTCCGCCGCCGCGACCTTGGGGGCGGCGCCGGCGCGCGGGACGCGTTCGACGACGCGGTCGCACACGGGGCAGGGCTCTCCGGCCGTCAGGTCACGTCGGAGCTCATGCGCCATCTCGGCGTGCTGCGTGACGTGCAGCGCGGCCTCGGCCTCGGTGCTGGCGCTCTCCGCCGCTTCGAGGGCGGTCGTCGCGGCGTCGAGCGCTTCGCGCTTCTTCGTGGCGGCGCGCGCCAGGTCGTCCGCGGCGGCACGGGCCGCCTCCGCCTCCCGCGCGGCGACCTCCACCGCTCTAGCCGCCTGTTCAACGGCTCTCGCTTCGTGGTCCAGCTTCTCGACCAAGGCCGCGAAGGCCTGGAAGGCCGCGTGGCCGCCGATGCGTTCCGAGATCGCTTCGAGCTCGGCCTCGGCGACCTTCCTGGCTTCGTCCGCGGCGGTCACGTCCTCCTGCGCGATGCGCACGGCCTCAGTGGCTGCCGCCGCTGCTTCGGCCACCTCCTCGAGCCGTTCGGCCGTGGGCATGGCCGTCGCCGCCGCCTGGAGCTGCGCGGTCCGCGCCGACGCCTGGGCGGCATCGCGAAGCGCGGAATCTCGCGCTTGGGTGAGGCCGCCGAGCCTCTCACGCGCTGCGTCCAGGCTGGCGTGTCGCGCCGACGTCGCCGTGGCCTCCGCGCGTGCCTCGTCCAGGCGCGCACGCGCTTCGGCAAGCCGCGAGCCCTCCCGCTCGAGCTCGTCGAGCTCGAGCTCGGCGCCGCGGACCCGGTCCTTCGCCGCCGACAGCGCGGCATCGAAGCGTTCATAGCCGAACACGCCTTTCAGCACGGCGTTGCGATCGGTGGGGGTCGCCTTCAGGAACTCCGCGAACCGGTTCTGGGCGAGCAGGACCGACCGGCAGAACGCGTCGAAGGTCATCCCCAGCAAGCGCTCGACACGTTGACGCACCGGCTTCTCCTGCAGGACCGTCTCGAGCACCTCGGCGTCGTCCGCATCCTTCGCCAGGCGTTCGAGCCGATGCTGGCTCTGGCCCTTGCGTCGGAGCGCACGCTGCGCCCGCCAGATCTGACCGTCCACCTCGAACAGGAGCTCGACGTGGCAGCCGTCCTCGAGCTGGTGGATCAGGGATCGCGTATCGCGCTCGAACGATGGCGTCTTGCCGTAGAGCGCGAAGACGACGGCGTCGAGGATCGTCGACTTGCCGGCGCCGATCGGTCCGACGATGCCGACGAGCCGCCGGCCCCGGAGGTCGAAGGTCGTCCGGCCCCGGTACGACCGGAATCCTTGCACGGTCAGCTCACGCGGACGCATCCGCCACCTCCTCGAGCACCTCGCGGAAGAGCTCGAGCAACCCCGGGGGCGGTTCTTCGCCCGTGTCTCGCCGATAGTAGTCGGCGTACTGCTCGTCGTCGCCCGGCCGTGGCCCCGTCGAGCGGGGACGGCGTTCACCGGCCGGTCGATACGGCCGGACGTTGACGAGGAAGGGGAAGGTGTCGGCGGCGCGCCGACCCAGGTCCGAGTCGATCCCGCCGACCCGCACCGTGATATCGAGGTAGGCGTTCCGCAGTTCGTCGATCCGCGCGTCGATCTGGTCCCACGTCCCTTCGGCGCGAACCAGCGGCCGCCCGGAGGCGAGCGGGATCGAGGCGACCGTAGCCAGCCGGCCGGGTTCGACGTCGACGATCACGACCCGCTTGGCCTCGCCTGCCTCGCCGAAGTCGAGGGGAAGGAGCGACCCGGCGTACTGGCCCGGCACCGGTGAACCGGGGATCGATTGTGGTGCGTGGATGTGGCCGAGCGCGACGTATTGAGGTCCCGGAGGGATGGCCTGCGCCGACGCGACGTATGCCCCGCCGACGTGCAGCTCGCGCTCGGAGCCGCCCACCTTCACGCCACCGACCATGAAGTGGGCGACGAGCAACGGGACGAGGTTCGTTCCCGCTCGCGCGGCGAGCGCGGCGTCGAAGGCCGCGGTCAGGGCCGCGATGCGCTCGGCGTACTGGCCGTACCACTCACCCGCGTCGCGCATGAAGTCCACGACGCGACCCTCACGGAGGAACGGGATGCAGCCGACCAGCGCGGGGATGCCGAGCTGCTCGGGGCCGAGCACGCCGCCCTGATCGGGCCGGCGGATGGACCCGACCAGGTGGACGCCTCTGCCCTGATCGCGCACCAACGGCGCGAGCGCGTCGAACAGCTCGGGGGAATCATGATTCCCGGCAACGGCGACAACCGGCCGATCCTTGGCGAGCCGCAGGAGACCCCCGAGCCCCAGCGCGAGCGCGTCGACGGGGGGGATCGGCCGGTCGAAGACGTCGCCAGCGACGAGGACCAGGTCCACCTGGTGCTCGGTCGCGATCCGAGCGACCTCCTCGAGTGCGGCCGCCGTCTCGGCGGCACGATCGTGCCGGCCGAGACGGCGGCCGACGTGCCAGTCGGCGGTATGCAGGATCCGCATCAGCTGGGGGGACGCCGTGGCGGAGGGAGGACGGCGCCGATCTGCGGCGCCCTCATCACGTCAGCCCGGCGAACGGATCGTCACCGGCGTCCGCCACCTCCTCCTTCCTGGTCGCCCACGGCGGGAAGGGGAAGGTGACCACGAGCGGAACCGGGATCGCTGGCTGGCTGACGACCATCGTCCCGGGCTTCAACAGGCGTGCCCGAGACCGCGTGGACGGCAGCATCCATCCGTACTCGGCGCGCTCGGCCTCGGCCGAGTCCAGCCGGCCGGTGACGCGGATCGCGGCGTTCTCCAGAACCTCGGGAGCGACTCGGCTTGCCGTCTGCTGCGCGCCGACGAGCAACACGCCGAGGGAACGGCCGCGCTGGGCGATGTCGATGAGCATGTCCTTGAGCGGGCCGGTTCCGTCGCGTGGGGCGTACTTGTTGAGCTCATCGAGCACGATCACCGACAGCGGGAGCCGTTGGCCCGTGTCCTCCTTCTCCTTGAAGGTCTCGCGGAGGAGCGCGCCCACGACGAAGCGCTGGGCTTGCTCGTGCAGCGACTGGATCGCGACGACCGTGACGTTGGCGGCGCCGCGGTCGATCCGTCGATCCGCGTCCGCTCGGACCAGATGCCCGAGCCGGGCAGACGCTGCATGCAGCCGACGGAGGAAGGCTGCGACGGTGCCCGGCATCACGCGGGCCGTCCACGCGGGGTCGGCCTCCGAGCCGTCATCAGGCTCGAGGTGGATCTCGAGCGCGCGCACCATGGAGGGGAGATCGGCGATCACGACATCGGCCTGCGCGGCCGGGACGCGGTCGTCCCGCGACCAGCCATGGCCGTCGGGCGCCTGGGACGGATCGCGGAGGGCGACGGCTCCCGGCATGCCATCGACGCCGACAGCCCACCGTTTGAGCTGGAGTTGCACCCGTTCGCGGATGAACGGGATCTGGTTCTTCGCGTCGCTCGCATCGGTGAAGCAGAACTCGAGCAGGTCCTGTTCGATGAACGCGCGAGGCGTCCAAGAGAACACCTGCACGCCGTCGAAACGTCCACCCGTATCGGGGACGACGACGTCGCCGCTCTGGCGTCGCGGTGGCGCCCAGAAGCGGACGCTCGGGAACGGGGCAGGGTCCACGCCCAGGGCCGACCATGCCTCCCGGGCCCCCTCGTGTGCGTCGAACAACCGGTTGGACCGATCGAGCCAGAGCAGGTCCTCACCCTTGACGTTGAACACGAGGACACGGAGGTTGGCGGCGCCCGAGCCCACCACGTCCGGCACCGAGGTCAGCATGCGCAGGAAGAACAGCGCGAACGAGGTCTTGGTGGCCACCCCCGAGATCCCGCTGATGGACATGTGGCCGCCCTTGCGACCGTCGAAGAAGTCGAGGTCGACATGGACGGGGGCGCCGTCGCGGCCGAGCCCGATGGGTAACGGCCGCTCCATCTCATCGGCGTACAGGGCCTTGCGGCGCTCCTCGCCGGTCGCGCGCGCGACCTCCTCGCCGGGGTCCGCCGACACCCACACCTCGGGATCGACCCGCGTGACGGCGACCCGAGCCGTTCGCACCTTTGCCGCAGGCATGATGCCGAGCTCTGCGATCCGGTGCGTGTCCGATTCGTATTGGGCACCCTCGTACACCGCTTCGGCTTCGGTGATGACGCCGTAGGTCCTGACCTCCCCGACCTTCGGCACCTCGGTCCGGACGACGATCAGGTCGTCGAGTTGGAGGTACTCCTCTTCTTCCAAGACAACGCGGAACTCCGCAGTCGTCGTGTGCTCGGATCCGAGTACACGGCCGACGCGATCGTGGATCACGAGGCCATCCGTTCGTGCACCGCTTCTCGGAGCGCGCGGTACACGAGTCCGGGTTCGCCCATGCGATGGCGGAGCTGCCGCTCGAGCGCAGCGATCGGAACGAGGTTCTGTGGCGCCCGTGGATCCAGATGGAACTCCGACGCCACGAGTGGCAGCACCGCGGCCGTCCGGTCGGCAAGACGGATCACTTCGGCTGCGGGGAGCTGCCCGCTTGCTTCGCACCGGACGATCCCGGACCACGCATGGCCGCCTCGCACGTCTGCCAGCCGCACGTACCACGAGTATCGGCGGTACTCCGAGATGGTGAACAACGGGGTGCGTTGCCGCGGTCCGAGCGCGGCGACCACGGTATTGCGCTCGGGCGGCAGATACGTAACGCGGTGGCTCTTGATCGATCCCACCGCGGGCACCGGAGCCAACTCGTTCAGCGGTCCGTCGGCGATCACGAAGCTGTCCGTGGCAGCGGCGGTGGCGACATGGCCCTCGGCCGTCCGCATCTTCGTATGCAACGTCCTGATCAGGCCCGCGGGGTCCGTGTCCGGTGTCGTCGTCGTGTCGTATGGCGGCTCGAGCGCCACGACGGGGAAGATCTCGGAACGCCCGCCCGCGAGCACCGCCCATCGGCCGATCCGCTCGTGCGCGATCGACGACCGGCACGCCTCTCGGTCCCAGACCGCCGCACCGACCGCGAACGTGCCGCAGATCCCGGCGACGGGACCGGACGGATCGTCGAGCGTGAGCCTCGCGTCGACACGCCGGACGCCGTCGACGAAGGCGATCCGGGGGACGCCGTCGTCGACGCCGTCGCGCGGGATCCAGTCCTCGGTCTCGACCGAGGTGTCGACCGACCCCTCGGCCGGCGCCAGCGCCTCGTCCGGATCCAACGGAGCGCCGTACTCGGGCGACCAACCCTCGACGAAGATCCGTGCCATCCGCCGGATACTACCCACGGCCACCGACGCTACCGCTCAAGCGGGCGTCGTCGTCCGCGACGACGTCGTCCACCGGTCGCCACCGGCGTAGGTGAGGACGCTTCTCCTCATGGCGCTCGGGCAGCAGTGCGGGTCACCGCGCGCGTAGACCGACTCCGTCAAGATCAGACCGACCGGATCCGTCGATGGGACGATGCGGGTGTCGCAGACGCTGCGATCGAACACCCGAGCACCGTCGGCGAGATCGATCGCGAGATAGACCCCACACCCTCCCGAGCCGCCCGTCTCGGCGAACACCAGCGCGTCGTCCGACGCGTCACCGGTGACGTCGCCGATCACCGCCGTGAGGCCGAATACCGGGTCCCGGTTCGCAGGGAACCCGACCGCGTCGATCGGGCGCCACGGCGACCCCGGATCGCCTCCGTGCAGCCATACCGCGATGCCTCGCTCGGTCCGGAAAGGATCGGCTCCGCGACGTTGCCAGGCGACCACGATCGCGTCGCCAGCGGAGGTACGCGCGTACCACGTCCCCGTGACCACGTTCCCCTTGGGAACGAGGTCGCCGACCGGCACATCCCCGGCGGGCAGATCCGAGGGGTAGGCGGTGGGGAGCCCGCGGGGGAGTGACGGGATCCCTGACGGGGTGCCCGAGGTCGGGGGCCCTGCCGGCGCTCCAACGTGACACGCAACGAGGCCCACCGCCACCAGGCACTTCAGGACCCCGGCGGGCACCAGCCGACGACGATCGATCACGGGCCGATGGTCGCAGACGTTCGGGCGACCTGTGGGACTTCGCGGGTTCGGCGACCGACCCGCCTCGTTTTGGGAGGATGGAGGTGACCTCGGCGATCACGGCGGC
>Ga0066698_10000632_pt1 | contig 13730 bp, 13 predicted proteins | sample GraSoiAngelo_147_FD_66457 | JGI IMG/M metagenome (GOLD analysis project Ga0066698, IMG submission 66457) | Grasslands soil microbial communities from the Angelo Coastal Reserve, California, USA - 14_1009_05_40cm | ecosystem: Environmental > Terrestrial > Soil > Grasslands | place: USA... | reverse complement strand
GGGTCGATCGCGTGGGCGTACGCGGAGTCGACCCGGGACGCGGGCGCGTACTGGTAGCTCACGATCCACTGGATCGAGTGGCGCACGCGCGCCACCGGGCCGAAGCCGGGCAGGAAGCCGAAGAACGTCGGCGCCATCCCCGCCGAGAAGGCCAAGCGCTTCCCCTGCCGCACCCACTCGCCACCCGTGAACTGGTTGCGGATGGCGAACGGGCCGGCGCCGGTCTGATTCAGGATCTGGACCCCCGGCTGCAGCTTCCAGGTGCCGGAGAACAGCTGCGGCAGGTTGATGCCCGTGCTCCAGTCGACGCGCGTCTCGAAGGTGCGGCCGTACAGCACGCGACGGATCCCCGTGGGATCGGTCGGGTCTGCCAGGGCGACTTCGGTGCGTTGGTTGCTGGCCCGGTCGGTGACGGTCAGCTGATTGCTCCAGTTCCACCGGCCGATGCGCAATGGTGTGCCGAGCGACAGATCGCTCTGCCGCGTGTCGAAGAACCCGGCGAGCGTGTCGGGGCCGGCCGCGCCGGGAACCAGCAGGGCGGCCGCTGGGGAGTGGAACGTCTGGCTGTTGTTGTACGAGAACGCGGGCGACCAGGTAAATGTCTCTCCGAGATTGATCGGGGCCGGCGTGAGCGTCACCCGCGGGAAGTTCTGCTGGACGAGATCGTTGGCCAGGTTCTGGGAGCGGCTGCCGCCGAGGTTGAACGTCCCCCAGTCGAAGCGCTTGTCGAAGTTCACCGACGAGGTCACCTGGGCGGTGGAGAGATACGGGTCCGGCGTGTTGCGCTGCACGACTTGCGGGCTCGTGAAGTAGTCGACGCTGGCGTTGAAGCGGGTGCGGCTGTCGAACGCCTGGTTGTGCTGCCACCCGATGCGGCTGGACGCGGGGGCGGCTGCGTCGAGCTGCTTCAAGCGCGTATACGAGATGCGCCCCGTGATAAAGCGATCGAGCCAGCGGTAGTCACTGGAGGCGTTGAAGGCCAGACTATGCCCCGCGAACCAGTCGGTCGACGCCAGGACGTCCACGTAGTCGTTGACGACCCAGTAGTAGCCGAGGTTGGCGATGTGACGCTCGTAGCGCCGCGTGGGCCGCACCAGGTCGTTCAGGCCGAAGCGGGGCACGAGGAATCCGCTGCGCCGGCCGCTGCGGATGTCCTGGAAGATGAACGGCATCCACAGGATGGGGACGTCGCGGATGTAGAGGACCGCGGGGCGCGCCACCATCACGTTCTTGTTCAGCCACTTCACTTCGCCGGCGGCGAAGTGGTATTCGGGCACGGGACGGTCGGACGACGTGATCTCGCTCTTGGCCCCGTAGAGGCGCGTGGAGCCGGAGTCCACGGCCATGTCGCCGCGCATGAACCAGGTGGCGCCGCCCTGCTGAAAGCTGGTGAGCGCCTCCCGGACGGTGCCCCGCTTCAGGCAGGTGTCGTAGCGCATCCCTTCCCCGATGAGCACTGTGCTCTGGCCCGCACTATTCTGGTCGAAGAGGCGCGGATCGCCCGCGGCGTCGAGCCGGCAGCTCGCCTCGCGATAGCGCACCGAATCGGCCTCGAGCTTCGTCCCTTCGCGGTCGAGAAACGCCGCGCCCCGCAGGACGATCGCCTGGCTGTCTCCCTCGACGATGAGCGTGTCGGCGACGTACTGGGTAACGCGGTAGCCAGGGAGCTTGAGCAGCGAGTCAATGACGGAATCGGCGGGCGGGAAGCTGCGGGTGGGTCCGGTCGGGAGGCCGAGGCGGCGGGCGGCGCCGGTGTCGATGGCCTGGCCCTGGACCGGCTGGCCGGGCACGTGGCGGGGCGTCGTATCCGCGCGGACTCCCGGGGGCTTGGGCGCAGGCTGCTGCGCCGACAGCGTACCCCCCAGGGCCGCGAGGAGGAGCAGGAGCGCCGCGGTGCGGCTGGCGGCGCCGGCTCCGGCCTCGCGGCGCGCGCGGCGCCGCGTCATGACCCAGGCGCAGAGGATGCTCACTTCATAGAGCAGGAGCAGGGGGACCAGCATCACGATCATCGAGACCGCGTCGGGCGGGCTGAGGAGCGCGGCGGCAACGGCCGAGAGCACGATCGCGTAGCGGCGGTTCTTGGCCAGGAACCGGGGCGTCACCACGCCCAGCGCGGCCAGAATCGTCACGACGAGCGGCAGCTCGGTGATGAGACCGAAGGCGATGATGAGCTGCGCGGCGATGCCGAAGTAGGCATCCGCCGTGATCATCGGCGCGAGCTCCTGACGCTGGAGCGAGAGCAGCACGGCGAGGGCCCGGGGCAGGACCCAGAGGTAGGCCGCGGTGGCCCCGCCGAGAAAGAGGACGATCCCCACCGAGAACGCCGGAACGATCACGCGGCGCTCGCGCTCGTAGAGGGCGGGCGCCAGGAACCGCCAGATCTGATAGGCGACGACCGGCGAGGCGAACAGCAGCCCGAACACGAAGGCGAGCTTCAACGTGATGAAGAACGGGTCGGTGGGGCTGGTGAACACCAGCCGCCCGTTGGGAATCAGCGGCGCGATCGGCCGTTTGAGCAGGCCGATGACGTCGAAATGCTGCACGACCCACCAGCCGACCAGCGTGCAGAGGACGACGGCCAGCAGGCTATAGAGGATGCGCCAGCGCAGCTCCTCGAGATGGTCGAGGAACGGCATTTCGCCGCGGGAGGAGGGCTCCGGCACGGGGGCCTCCGGCGCGGCTAGCGCCCGAGGCGCTGGAGGCGGTCGCGCGCGAGGTTGGCTTCGTCCGAGCGGGGATAGCCGGTGGTGACGCGCACATAAAAGATCCGGGCGGCGGCCTTGTCCCCCCGCTGTTCGGCGAAGAGTCCGAGCTTGTAGAGCGCCGATGGCGCGCGCGGCGAGTTCGGGAACTGCTTCACGAGCTGGTCATACACCGCAGCCGCCGAGTCGGGGTGGTCCTGGGCGAACGTCTCCCCGAGGTAGAACAGGGCGTCGGGCACACGCTCGTGGGTGGGATAGACCTTGAGGAACTCGCGGAAGCCGAGCCGCGCGGTGGCGTAGCGGCTCGCCCGGAACTGCTGGAACGCGAGGTCGTACATCTGGTCCGGCCCCGGTCCCGCCGGGTTCCCGGACGGGCCGACCGGCGCCCCGCCGGCCGGCGGGGCGCCGGCGGGCGGCTGGTTCGCGACCTGCTGCTGTTGCTCGAGGATGCGGGTGCGCAGCTCCGTGAGCCGCTGTTGGCTGAGGCCGGTGTTCTCCAAGACCGAGACCATCTGCTGCTGCACGTTGAGGAGATCGGTGCGGAGGTCGCCGCGCATCTGCACGAGAAAGCTCTGCTGCGCGGTCAGCGCGGCCTGGACGGCCGCGATGACCGCGAGGGTCGAATCCCGCTCCGCCCGGCGCACGCTGTCGCTGCGCGCCAGGTCGGCGCGCAGCGCCGTCACCTGGAGCTCGACGCGCCGCACGTCGCCCTTCAAGGCGCAGCCGGCGGCGAGCCCCAGGATCGGGAGAACGGCGCAGCGCAGCAGGCGACGCACCGTTACGGCTTCTTGAGGGCGTCCCCGCCGCTGATGATCTCGAACTCGTCGCGGCGGTTCTGCGCCCACGCGCTCTCGTCGTGGCCCTGCGCCAGCGGCCGCTCTTCCCCGTACGAGGTCGTCTCGATGCGACCCGCGTCGATGCCGTGGCTCACGAGATACTGCTTGGCCGCGGTCGCACGGCGGTTGCCGAGAGCGAGGTTGTACTCATCCGACCCGCGCTCGTCGCAGTGGCCGCTGATGCGGATCCGCAGGTTCGGGTTGGCCTGCAGGGTCGCCACCTTCTGATCGAGAGTGCCGACATCGTCCCCGCGCAGCACGGCCTTGTCGTAGTCGAAGTGGATCATCGCCGCCAGCATCGCGCGGACCTCTTCCGTCGTCCGCTGCGCGCCAGCCGCCGCATCGGCCTCCTGCTGGCGCCGCGCGCGTTCGGCCTCGGCGGCCTGGGCGGCGCGGTTCGCCGCGTCCATCGAGTCTTGCCGCGCCCGCTCAGCGGCGGCGGCCGAGTCGGCGTTCGGCTGGGGCGTCGGCGCTTGCGGCGGCGGCTTGGGTCCACCGCACGCGGCGGCCGTGACGGCGCCGGCGACGACGGCCAGGGCCAGCAAGGTTAGGCGTTTCATCGTCTGTGCCTCTCTCCAGGGGTCAGGGGTTCGTCGCGGCGGTCTCCGGAAGCCGGGGAGACCAGGCCGGCAGCCGCGCGCCGCTCTGCTGCAGGAGCGGCCGGATGCGGCCGGTGTCCAAATCAATGATCCACAACTGCCGGTACCCGGAGCGATCGGATACGAACGCCAGGTGGCGGCTGTCGGGTGCCCAGGTCGGATCCTCGTTGCGCCCGACCGAGGTCAGCTGGCGAACCGTGCGGGTGCGCACGTCCAGCACGAACACCTGCAACGTGCCCGCCACATCCCGATGGAACGCGACCGATTGCCCGTCGGGCGACCACTCGGGCGCGTTGGACGCGCCCGTGACGCCGTAATCGAAGGGCGCGAACAGCTGCTGGTCCGTCCCGTCCGCCGCCATCACGTAGATCTGCGGCAGACCCGAGCGGGTCGAGACGAACGCGATCCGCTGCCCGTCGGGACTGTAGGCAGGGGACAAGTTGTCCGAAAAGCGCCCCACGGTCAAGCGTTGCAAGCAGCAGTTGTCCTTGGCGTTGACGGTGTAGACATCGGTGCCTTCCTCGGTGGCGCGGCTGAAGGCGAGCGTCTTCCCATCCGGCGAGAACGCGGGTGTGAAATCCAGCGCCCGGCCGGTGGTCGCGACGGCGGTGCGCTCACCGTTTCCCAGGTCCTGCACGAAGAGCTGTCCGTGCCCTTGCCAGAATTCCATGTAGGCGAGGCGTCGCGCGTCGGGCGCCCAGGCCGGCGACATCGCCTGGCGATCGGTCGAGGAGACGAGATGCATGTCGGCACCGTCCTGATCGATCACGTACACCTTGCCGTCCTTGACGAACCCGACGCGCGTCGCCGCCATGCCGGGGGCCCCGAGCGTCGCCTGGAGCACCTGGTCGGCCAGCCGGTGGACCGCCATGCGGAAGCCCGCCGCTCCCGGCGCGGGGAGCCGGGCCGGGAACGCCCGCCGCAGCGCGCCGGCGGCGACGTCGTGCAGGTCGACAACCGCCGTGTCCCCTGCGGCGCGCACGTCCACGATGAAGTCGGCGCCGAGGGCGAGGTACAGGGGATAGTTGGGTCCCGCTGCTGGCGCCCCGCCCGTGCGTCCGCGTGCGGGGGCTCCGCGGGCGGGGGGAGCCGTGCCGAGCGCCGCCGCCCCGACGCGCAGCGAATCGCCGGCCGGCAGCGTAATGAGCTCGAAGCGGTCACTGTAGTCCAGGTCGCGCATCAGCATCGCGCGCGCCGAATCGAGCCCCGCGGGGCGCCCCGGCAGGACCACCAGCCCGGGCCGCACACCGGGCTGGTACACGATCCCGATGCGCACGCCGCGATCGATGGCGGAAGTGTCTTGCGCGTCGGACCGCCGGACGGTCGGACCGACCCACAACACCAGGCCGAGGCCGAGCAGCAGGAACCTCACGAACGTCTTCCAGAGAAATAAAACCGCACGAACAGGACATCGGCCGCCCACCCGTCCGGCAGCGCCCCGAACGCCTTGAACTTGCCAGCGTCCTCGATCGCGCCCTGCGCCTCGAGGTCGAACCCGAAGTTTCCCGAGCGCCGGATGAACTGCAGATCCGTCACCGAGCCGTCGCGGTGGACGAAGAACGAGACCTCCGCCTCGAGGGGCGTGCTCTGGAGCGGTCGCTGCCAGCGCCGCCGCACCTGGGAATACATGTTGTTGATGTACTCAGGGAAGGGGAACTCGATCCCTCCCAGGCTCACCGTCATGGGATCGTTGCCCGTGGACGGCGTCTCCCCGGGGAGCGGCTCGTTCGGGGATGTCGTGCGGGGCGCGGGCTCGCGGCGATTCGCATCGGGCGCCGGCGGCGGCGCGGCGCGCGACACGGTGCTCTTGGGCGGCGGCCGCTTGGTGGGCGCCGGCGGCGTCAGCGGCTCGGCCTCGCGCTGCACGGCCTCGGGAGCGCGGCGCTCCTCCTGCCCCGGCGCCGGCGCGGCGACCAGCCGCACCCGATACGTCGGCGGCGCCCTCCGCGCGCCCGCCACCGACGACAGCAGCAGCATGAGCGCCACGCCGTGCACGACCAACGTCCCGACGAGACCGATGCGGCCGCCGTTCTCTGCGCGCGGCGTCACCGCTGGATCGTCTCCGGCTCGGCGACGAGTCCCACGTCGGCCACGCCCGAGGCCCGCATCACAGCGAGCACCTCGACGACGGCGCCGTAATTGACGCGGCGGTCGGCCCGCAGGTACACGCCGGTGGGGTGCTTGCTGCGCACGACGGCGCCGAACGTGGCGCGGAAGTCCTCGTAGGAGAGCGGCGACTGGTCGAGGAAGATCCGGCCGTTCTGATCCACCGTGACGACCAGCCCGGTTTTGGGTTCGAGCGGCCGCGCCTCCGCCCGCGGCAGGCGCACATCCACCCCGCCCTGCATGATCGGAGCGGTGATCATGAAGATGATGAGCAGCACGAACGCCACGTCCACGAGCGAGGTGACGTTGATGTCGGCGTTGAGGGGGAGCTCGCCGTGCCCACGCAATCCCCCGCCGCTCAGGAGGCCGGCCATCTCACAGCCGCCCTTCGCGGGCCATCGTCCCGATGATCTCCTGCGCAAAGCCCTCGAGCTCGCCCGCGAACAGCCCGAGACGGTTCACGAACAGGTTGTAGGCCATCACCGACGGGACCGCCACGGCGAGGCCGGCGACGGTCGTCACCAACGCCTCGGCGACGCCCGGCGCCACCGCCCCGATGTTGCCGGAGCCGCCCACCGCGATGCCGATGAAGGCATCCATGACGCCCAGCACCGTGCCCAGCAGGCCCAGCAGCGGGCTCACCGACCCGAACGTCGCCAGCCAGGGGATGAAGCGCGCGGCGGCGTCGCGCTCGGCGGCGACCTCCTTGGCGAGCACCATGCGCAGCGCCTCGAGCTGCGTGGGCGTGAGGGCGACCGCCGGCACCGTCACAGCGTCGGCCCGTTCCTTCAGGCTGCCCGGACGCAGCTGCGAGAAGAAGTGGATCCCCTCGCGCAGCAACCGGTTGTAGGGCGATGACGGCAGGCGCATCGCGGCGTGGTAGGCATCCTCGAGCCGCGCCGCCTTCTCGATCTCCGTCATGAACCGGTCGGCGTGGGCGCGCATGCGCCGGAACTGCCACCACTTCAGCACGATGAAGTACCACGACGCGATCGAGAACAGCACGAGAATCGCGAGCACGAACTTGGTCTCGCGACTCGAGGTGAGGACCAGCTCCCACGGCGAGGTGGGAATCGCCCGTCCGACCTGTGGCAGCACGCTAGCCTCCCGGGGTCTGCTCCGTGTACCCGCGCGGGTGGGCCTGGTGCCACCGCCACGCGGACTCGACGATCTCTCGCAGGGCGGAGCGGCGCGGGCGCCACCCCAACAGGCTCGCGGCGCGCCCCGCCGCCGCGACCAGCACCGGCGGGTCACCCGGCCGCCGCGGCCGTGGTGTGGTCGCAATGCGACGCCCCGTCACCGCTTCGGCCGCCTGCACCACGTCACGGACCGAGTAGCCCGTGCCCGTGCCGAGGTTCACCGCCGCCGCGCCCGCGACGGTCGCGTCCAGCGCCCGCAGGTGGGCGTCGGCGATGTCCGCCACATGAACGTAATCTCGCACCGCCGTGCCGTCCGGCGTGGAGTAGTCCGTGCCGAAGACGTCGACCGCGGGCCGCCGGCCCAGAGCCACGCCGAGCACGTTGGGGACGAGGTGCGATTCGGGATCGTGATCTTCCCCGCACCGCTCCGTGGCGCCTGCGGCGTTGAAGTAGCGCAGACTCACCGAGCGGAGGCCGTCGCGGCGCGCCCGCTCGGTCAGCAGCGCTTCGAGGTCGCGCTTCGTCTCCCCGTAGGGGTTGATCGGCGCCGGCGGTGTTTCTTCCCGGATCGGCGTCACCGCGGGGTGGCCGTACACCGCGCAGCTCGACGAGAAGATGAACCGCGGCACTCGCGCCGCGATCGTCGCGTCCACGAGGCTCCGCGCCGCCGTCACGTTGTTCGCGAAGTACAGCGCCGGGTGGGCGACCGATTCGGCGACCAGGGCGAACGCGGCGAGATGCACCACCGCGTCGAATGGCCCCGCGGCGAACACGCGGCGCAGCGGTTCCGCCTCCCCGACCCCGCCGTGGACGAACTCCACCCCGGGAGGGATCGCCCCGCGGTGGCCACGGCTCAGGTCGTCGAGCACCACGACCCCGACACCCGCCGCCATGAGCTGCTCGACGACGACACTCCCGATGTAGCCCGCCCCGCCGGTGACGAGGACCCGCCGCGTCACTCGCCGTGTTCCAGGTGGAAGAGCTTGCGGAGCGCCTCGACCAACAGGTAGCCGTCGCCCGCCTCCGCTTCCCGCTTCAAGGCCAGCGTCGGTTCGTGCAGGAATTTGTTGAGCAGGCTCTCGCTGAACCGCTCCAGCCGGTCGCGGTCCTCGGGCGAGAGGTGCTGCAGCTGTTTGAAGACGCGCTCCAGCTCGGCCGTCCGCACCGCCTCCATGCGCCCGCGGAATTCCTTCAGGACCGGCACCACCGCCAGCGTGTCGTGCCAGGCCCAGAAGTGCTCCACCTCCTCGTCCACGATCTGCTCGGCCCGCGGGATCTCCGCGCGGCGCTCGGCCGAGGCCTGTCCGGCGACGGCCTGGAGGTCATCGAGATCGTAGAGGAAGACGTTCTCGAGTTGGCCGACCGCGGGCTCCACGTCCCGGGGCACGGCGAGGTCGAGGACGCAGAGCGGACGACCGCCGCGACGGGCGACGGCGGGCGCGATCCGCGCCCACGTCACCACCGCATGCGGGGCGGCGGTCGAGGCAATCACGATGTCGGCGACGGCGAAGTGTTCCCACGCGTCGTCGAGCGATTGCGCGGCGGCTCCCCCCCCCAAGCGGTCCGCGACCGCTCGGGCCCGCTCCGGGGTGCGGTTGGCGACGAGGGTCACGCGGACGCCCACGTCCACCAGACACGCGGCGGCGAGTTCCGCCATGTCCCCCGCGCCGAGGATCAGCGCCTCACGGCCTTGCAGATCGCCGAAGATCTTCCCGGCAAGGGCGACCGCCGCCGCCGGCGCAGACGCCGCGCCCCGACCCAGGGCCGTCTCGCTGCGCACGCGCGCGCCGACGAGCAGCGCGGACTGGAACAGCCGGTGCAGCACCGGCCCGGCCAGCCCGCGGGAGAGCTCCCACGCGTCCCGCACCTGCCCCTGAATCTGCGATTCGCCGAGGATCATCGAGTCGAGCCCGGCCGCGACCCGATACACCTGTCGCACGGCGTCGCGGTCGCGGCGCAGGTACCCGTAGCCGCGCGCCGGCCGACCGTCGCCGAGACGCCCGTCGAGCAGCGCCCACACGGCGTCGGTCGTCGCGTCGGACGCGCCGCTCAGATAGAACTCGGTGCGGTTACAGGTCGAGAGCAGGACGCCGCCGCTCGCGCCCGCCTCCAGCACGCGCCGCAGCGCGCCCGGCACTTCGTGCGCCCCGTGCGCGAACCGCTCCCGAACGTCGAGCGGCGCCGTGCGATGATTGACGCCCACGAGCGTCACGGTCAGCGACACGTGGGCCTCACAGAAAGCGCTCCGTGCCCGGGGTGGTGATCTTGAGCGCCAGGTAGACGAGCAGGACGGCGCCGAAGCCCGCGATGCTGAGCACCGCGGCGCGCCGGCCGGTCCAGCGCCGTCCCACGCGCAGCCACACCGCGGCGCCCAGCACCGCCCAAGTGAACAGCCCCCAAACGACCTGCGCCGGGTCGACGCGGAAGCCGCCCGTAAAGCGGACCGCGTAGCCGACGGCGAGCAGCACGCCCAGGGTCAGCGCCGGGAACCCGACGACCAGCGCCGAGCGGTTCAGCAGATCGAGCCGCTCGAGCGGCGGGAAAACCTGGAACACCTGGCCGAACCGTTTCGCTTTGAGCTCGCGGAATTGCACCAGGTAGAGCGCCGCCGCGATGAACGCGAGCGCGAGTAGGGCGAGGCCGAGGACGCTGAGCGCCACATGGAGCACAAGCCAGACGTTCCGGCCGGCGGACTCGCCGGCGGGCGCGAGCCCCAGCAGCAAGGCAAGGCCGACGAGTCCGGCAGCGAGGGGCGCGGTGAACAACGCCACGGCGGAGACGCGGAGCAAACGCTCGCTGACGAGCTGCAGGACGACGATGAAGAACGCCAGCAACGACACCCCGAAGGCGAGCCCGGCGGGAGCCATCTGGACGAGGCCGGCGACGTGGAAGGCGGCGCCCGCGCTCGGCACCGCGAGCAGGAGGCCGCGAGGCACTGCGGGCCGTCCGGCGAAGGGCGCCAGCGCCAGCGCCGTGGCGGCGCCGTACAGCGCCAGCGCGATGAGGTGAAAGTGGTACGGCACGGCTCAGCGACGCGGCGCCCGATCGCGGGCCCCGCGAGCGGTCAGGAAGGCATCTTCTTGACGAGGCGCACCGGCATTCCCCGCGCCACGTCGGGGTTCGCCACACCGATGACCAGGCCCGAGGCCGAATGCTCCCGCGTATGAACGATCAGCAGCTGCACGCGGACCTCTTCGGACGCCGAGCGCGGATCCCCGCTCGCGGGCCGGTAGATCTCGAAGACATCCCCCGGAGTGACGCCCTCGGCGCGGCCCTTGTCGATGAAGTAGATCTGCTGCACCCCGACCAACGGGTGCTGGTCGCGGGAATCGACCAGGCGCGCCTCGAGCCCCTGCGCCACCGGCGTGGGCCGGACGTTCCCGGGATCCTTGTATGGCTCCAGCGGGAGGGCGAGGTGGCCGTCGTGGATGCGTCCGAACTGCATCACCACCTCGGCCAGGATCTGTCGGGGCTGGACGCTGGTCACGCGCCCCACGCCCAACGGCACCACGACCTGACCCCACCCGGCCTCGTCGCGATCGAGACGCGCGACGAGCAGGGAGTCGCCCACGTGGTACGACGCGTGGCGCCGCGGCTCAATGGCGATCTCTTCAAACTCCCCCGCCGACGTATGCTCGGCCAGCTCGTGGATCGCCGGCCGCGCGGTGTTGCCGAGGACTTTGGCCCACGGCAGGCTCTGGTTTTCCGTCAGCCACCCCGCCGAGTAGTACTCGCCACGACGCACCGGATGGTAGACGGTGCTATTGTTGGCGCTGAGAATGTCGCGGATCTCCGCAGACCGCGGGCGCGCCCGGTCGAAGATCGTCTGATAGCTCTCCGCGACGGCCGGAGGCGGCGGCGGCTCCACCAGAGTGGTGTCCACCGGCGCGGCGATCGTATCCGCCCCGGCCTTGACCGTGTCCGCGTGGACGGTGTCGGCGGCGTTGCCCTGCGGGACCGTCGTCGCGGTGTCCGTAGGGGCCTGGGCCAGCGTGGTTGCCGGGGCGAGCAGCAGCTCCTCGCCCGGATAGATCCAGTGGGGGTCTTCGACGACGGCAGTGTTCAGGCGATAGATCTCGGGCCACAGCAGCGGGTCGCTGTAGTACATCTGGGCGATCGACCAGAGGGTTTCACCCCGCGCCACCACGTGGGAGGTCGGGATCTGGCCCTGGGCGCCCTCCACCCGCGTGGTATCCACGCGGGTGGTGTCAACGTGCGTGGTGTCTTGCGCGCCGAGCGCCGTCACGAGGAGCGGCACGGCCACCAGCGCGGTCAGCAGGGCCTGGCTAGAACGGCAGATCGTCGTTCTCCTCATCCAGCGCCTCCGGAAACGCCTCGAGCGATTCCGCTTGGCCCTCGGGCGCCACCTTGGCCGCCGCCTTCACGCGCGGCGCGTCCGTACCCTCGCCGCTGCTGCCCTTGGGTGTCAGCATGATCAGCTCGCGGGCGATGACCTCGGTGACGTACCGCGTCTGCTTGTCCCGGTCTTCCCAGGTGCGGTACTCGATCCGCCCTTCGATGTAGACCTTGTCGCCTTTCTTCAGGTACTTCTCGGCGATGTCGGCCAGCCCGGATCCTTTGTTGTTCCAGCAAACGATCCGGTGCCACTCAGTCTTCTCCTGCTTCTCCCCACCCTGCCCCGTCCACTGCCGGCTGGTCGCCACCGACAGCGTCGCGACCCGGCCGCCGTTGGAGGTGCTCCGCACCTCGGGATCGGCCCCCAAGTTGCCGATCAGCATCACTTTGTTCAGACTCCGGCTCACAACGACCTCCCAGCGAAAGGCGGGTCGGGGGCCCAAGGATGCCCCACAGTATATGACCCGCAAGTTATTCTGTCAATCAAAGATACGCCACTTGTACCAATGTTACGCATCACCTGTTTCTGCTGAAATGGCAGCGCGTAGAAGTATCGCGTCTTCCACCGGGTGCCGGTAGTAACGCGAGCGTCGCCCCTGCACACGGAATCCCAGCCGGTCGTACAGCCCGCGCGCCGCCACATTGGACTCACGAACCTCCAGATACACCACTCGCACGCCGCGAGCCGCGAGCGCCGCCATCATCGCCCGCACCAGCTGTCTCCCCACACCGCAGCGCCGGTGCGCGGCAGCGACGCCGAGGTTGAGGATTTCGCCCTCGTCCGCCGCGGCGTGCGCGATGGCGTACCCGACGACGTCGCCTCCGTCCGCCTCGGCGACCAGAAACGGCACGTCGCTGGCCACGCACTCGCGGAAGTCCTTCGCCGACCAGGGATCGGAGAACGCGACTTCCTCGATCGCGCGGATCGCCGGGAGGTCAGGAGCCGCGACGGGACGGATGCGGTAGGGGGCGGCCGTGGCGCGCCTCCCACTTGGCCTGAGCTTCCGCGGGGCGGCCGTAGACCGGCTCGGCGGTAGCGGGGTCGGTGATTGCGCCCGCCGCGCCCTTCCGGTCGAGGAGCGCGAGGATCGAGACGGCCGGCGGCACCAGCTCTTCGAGCGGCACCGGCGCGGCGCCGCTCCAGCGCTGCACCTCCGCGGCGTAGTGCGTCGCCCCGTCGCCAACGACCGCGCGCGGCCGCACGGGCGCGCGGGCGGCCAGCTCGTCGATCGTCGCCAGCGTCGGGGGCAGCAGCGTCTCGATGACGTCCAGCCGAACGATGTAGACAGCGCCGTACACCTGGCCCCGCAGCGCGTCGAAGCACGCGGCGATGGGGACAGCCCCGAGCAGCCGGGCGGCGCCCGCCGCCGCGGCCATCAGCGACGGGACGGTTCGCAACGACAGGCCGGCCTCTTGGGCCAGGCCCTTGGCTGCCGCCCAACCGATGCGCAGACCCGTGAAGCTTCCCGGGCCGTCGCCGAGGGCGATGCCTCCCAACTCCTTGGGGCGGACGCCGGTGGGCGCCAACACCTGATCGATCAGGGCAAGGATCTGGGCCGCGTGCTGCCGCGCTCCCTGAACGAAGGCCGCACCCCGCACCAGCGGCGGGGTCCCGACCGCCACGCTGGCGAGGTCAGTCGCGCTATCGATCGCGAGCCAGAGTCCGCTCACGCTCCCTCCACGACCCGGTACGCCGGATCAGCATCGTGCGACAACCGCAGGTGGCGGTCGAGCGGGGGGGCCCACGGCCCGGCCCGTTCCGGCCATTCGATCAGCACGATCGCCTGCTCCCGCGTCATATCGTCGAACCCCAGGTCGCGCGCTTCGTCGGGCGAGCGCAGCCGGTAGCAATCCACGTGGTAGACCGGCCGGCCGTCGCCGGCGGCGTAGTGGTGCACCAGGGCGTACGTGGGGCTGGTCGCCAGCGCCCGCGCTCCGAGGCCGCGGCACACCGCTTGGACGAGGGTCGTCTTGCCGCTCCCGAGCTCCCCG
>Ga0066698_10000631_pt1 | contig 13741 bp, 14 predicted proteins | sample GraSoiAngelo_147_FD_66457 | JGI IMG/M metagenome (GOLD analysis project Ga0066698, IMG submission 66457) | Grasslands soil microbial communities from the Angelo Coastal Reserve, California, USA - 14_1009_05_40cm | ecosystem: Environmental > Terrestrial > Soil > Grasslands | place: USA... | reverse complement strand
TGTGTCTTCAGATTATTTAAACGCCGTCAGGAGCCTATCATGCCGGGCAGCTTTATCGGGCTGCGATACGGCTGCACTTTCTTTATTCCGGGCTCGGCGGTGACCGTGACGTGATCCAGCTGCGCCCCTTCGGGAGGCGAAAAGTTCATGGTTTCGCCCGGCTGGAGCACCGGTATCACCGGTTCTTTTTCGCTGCCATAATCGACCTGCACATCTGTTAGCGGCAGCCTTCCGATGTTCTTGACAATAACGCGCGTATTGGTATAAAGAGACTGTTCATCCTTGAGTGCGTCCACGCTCAGGTCGTAGTCCTTTGTCGGAAGGGCAGAAGCTAACATTGCGATCAAAGCTACTGCAACAATCCCCGCCGCTATCGCAACGACAAACGCAAGACGCATTGCAAGAGAATGTGGCTAGAGAATATTTAAGCGATTATTCGCCCTTCATCTGTATCCTTGATTTGAACGCTGGCCTAATGCCAAGCGACGCATAATTGCCCGTAGAGCATGTAAAGCAGAGCTCTTCTTCCGGCATGCCTATTGCCTTTGCAAGGTTGACAGTGTCGTTGTAAGCGACATAGTCCGCGCCTATCACCTGCGAAACACGGGAGCCTATTGTCGCGTTTGATTCTTCAGCCGCGCCATGCTGGTAGGCAATCAGCTCTTCCTGCGACGGAAAGTCGATGCCGGCATAGCAAGGGTAGCGTATTGGGGGGTAAGTGATGACGAGGCTCACCTCGCTTGCCCCGACCATTCGAAGAGTCTTGATTATCTCGGCCGAGCTCGTGCCCCTAACGATGCTGTCGTCAACCACTATCACATGTTTGTCCTCAACCACTTCGCGAATAGGTATTATGCCCTTGTTTATCTCGACCCTGTCGCTCTGGTACGGCTCTATGAAACTCCTCATAGAACCCTTTTTGCTGTACCTGTCCTTGAGCAGGCCCTCTTCAAACGACAGTCCAAGCTCCTGTGCGTAACCAAGTGCTGCCGGCCTCGCCGAGTCTGGCACAGGCACAACAACATCCGCGTTTGCTATCGGGAATTTTTTCGCTAGAAACTGCCCAATTCTTTTCCTTGCTGCATAAATGTTGATCCCCTCCATTATGCTTGATGGGTGTGCGAAATAGGTGTATTCAAAGGCACAGTGCGCGTGTGGATTTTCGTTTGCAAACTGTTGCGAGCTGATTCCGCCCTTGCTCATCCTTACCAGCTCGCCCGGCTCGATATCGCGTTCAAGATGTGCGCCAACTGCTCCCAGTGCGCATGACTCTGAAGCCACCATGTAGGTATTGGTTTCACGATGATGCCCGAGCACAAGCGGGCGGAAGCCGCGCGGATCTCTAGCTGCATATACAGAACCCTCATCCGTCAGAAATGTAAAACAGAACGAGCCGACCATCTCACCTTTCAGGATGTGCATCGCCTCCGCCATGTCCCCCTTGTCTGCAAGATGCATGACGAGGCGCTGGGCCGCTACCAGAGTGTCGCTCATTGTCTGTGGGGTGAACGTGCAGCCGCCTACCATGCCGGACAACTCTTCAACATTGGCAATGGTACCGTTGTGCGCTACGCAAAGGTCTTTGACTTTGAGCGGCTGGGCGTTTTCAAGTGTGCTCTTGCCGAGAGTGGAATACCTGACATGACCTATTGCTGCGTGAGACTTGTACTTCTTGACAATCGCCGGGAACTCGGCCGCTGAAGAAGAAATAAGCCCAACCCTCCGGAAAGGCGACTTTCCGGGAACAGCAATACCCCATGCCTCCTGGCCCCTATGTTGTAGTGCACGCAGCGAGTCGATTACAAACGGTATGACGTTGTGTCCGTCAAGAGAAAATATGCCCACTACACCGCAGTTTTCATGAACCAATGCCGCCACCCCAAGATATGATAGGTTTAGCACGATGCTTTAAAAAAGATATCTTCATTGCATCACCTTTCCAAGCGAATAAAAGCTTGTCTGCAACTGCTTCAACGTCAGCTTGATCAGCTTTTTCTTGCCCTTGGCGAACTCGATGGTGCTCGCTGCTCTTCCTATTTTCGCAAAGGTCACGCCGGCCGATGACAGCACTTTGCAAACCTTCTCTGGCTCTTTTGTGCCAACGATGTATCGAGAATGTGATTCGGAGAATAGGAGGTCATCTGTCCTCATGCACGAGTTTGGAACTGAGTCAAGATCGACTTTGAAGCCGGTCGACCCGGCGATTGCCATTTCTGCAAGAGCCACCGCAAGACCACCTTTTGAGCAGTCGTGCACACAGGTAGCGAGACCGCTCTTTATCAGATTCTGGACAGCATTCCCGTTCTGCCTGTCGATCCGCAGATCGACATTTGGAACAGGCCCCCCTATTACGTTGTGGATGTATTCGCAATATTCAGAGCCGCCCATTTCAGGAACAGTTTGACCGACGACAAAGATCGAGTTGCCAGATGACAGCGCAGGCCGGGTGATATGCGACGCGCTTTGTACAAGTCCAAGTGTGCCTATGACAGGCGATGGCTTTATTGGTCCCTTGGCAGTTTCGTTGTAAAAGCTCACCTTACCCCCAACCACAGGAAGGCCCATGAACTTGCAATAGTCTACGATCGCGTTTATCGTCTGAGTAAACGTCCAGTAGATTTCCGGATCTTCAGGGCTGGCAAACTGCAAATGGTCTACCACTCCAACGGGTTCTGCGCCGGTGCAGATGACGTTCCTACAACCTTCTGAAAGACAGCCAAGCGTCCCCCGGTACGGGTCTAGGTAGCAGTGTTTAGAATTGCCGTCCAGCTTTATAGCTACAAACTTGCCATTGTCAAGCCTCATGACCGCAGCATCGCCCATTCCGGGCTTGACCACTGTCCGCACTCCCACTTCGTGGTCGTACTGTTGGTAGATCCAGCGCTTGCTTGCGATAGTAGGGTTCGACAAGAGCGACAGCAAGACCTTGCCCAGATTTGTTGGTGTTTTTGGCTGTTTTACTGATCTTAGTTTGTTCAGATAAGAAGGGCGCTTGATCGCCCTGTCTGCAGGCGGCGCGTGCGCAATAAGGTGCGATGGCATCTCTGCCACTACCTTACCGTCGTGCCTTACAACCAAATCTTGGTGCTCGCAGACGACGCCTAGCATTGAATGCTTGATCTCGTACTTGTCAAGGATCGACTGGAGGGCCTGCAACCTTGCTTTGTCTGTGACGTAGAGCATGCGTTCCTGAGATTCCGAGATCATGAGCTCGTTTGGAGTCATGTCACTTTCCCTCGCATGCACCCGTGTCAGCTCTACATCAAGGCCCTTGCCCAGATTATCAGAAGTTTCAGATAGGCAGCATGATAGGCCTCCGCCGCCAAGGTCTTTGATGCCTTTGATGCAGCCTTGCTTCACTGCCTCCATCGTCGCTTCAAGCAGTAACTTTTCAAGGAAAGGATCGGGGATCTGAACCGCCGATCTGTTTTCTGCTTCAAGTGCCTTTGACGCAAATGACGCGCCATGTATTCCGTCGCGGCCTGTCGAGCCACCCGCGAGTAAAACGACATCGCCCACGTCGGCTTGGTTTGCAACAATGTCTTCCTTGCGCCCAAATCCAATGGATGCGACGTCAACGAGGCAATAGTCCTCAAACGACGGATCAAATTCAATTTCTCCCCCCACAGTCGGGATTCCGATGCAGTTGCCATAGTCAGCTATGCCTTTGACGACATTCTTGAATAGCCATTTTGACTTTGCGACGGCCTTTCTCTTGCCTGTTATTGGAGCAAAACGGAGTGCGTCAAGCACTGCTATTGGCCGCGTTCCCATAGACATGATATCGCGTATTACACCTCCGACGCCTGTGGCAGCGCCGCCAAAGGGCTCTACTGCCGATGGGTGGTTGTGGCTTTCAATGTGCACCGTCAGCACGTAGCCATCGCCAACATCAAGGACGCCTGCATCATAGCCTGGCCCTACAACAACGCTGCTGCCCTTTGTCGGCAATAACCGCAGGTATTTTTTTGATGACTTGTATGAACAGTGCTCTGACCATTCGGCGCCGACAATATCCTGTTCGATCTCGTTTGCCTTGCGCCTCAGGTTTTCTTCAAGATAATCGAGCTCTTGCTTTGTCAGGACGCCCATCTACGCTATCGCCTTTGGCTTGAGGTTAGACACAAGCGATCTGAAAATCGTAATGGCCTCGTTCTTGGCGCCTTCCGCTGCAAGTACGCTTTCGCTCGCCCTCTCCGGGTGGGGCATCATTCCCATCACGTTACCCTCTTCGCTGCAAATTGCTGCGATAAGGTCTGACGATCCATTGGGATCGTCGTTGGAATACTGCAAGACAATCTGGTTCTTTTTCTTTAGCTCTTTCAATATCTTATTGTCTGCCACGTAGCGGCCCTCACCGTGCGCCACCGGGATGCCAAATCTCTGCCTTGGCGCAAACTTGCTCGTAAAAGGTGTCTTGTTGTTTTTTACCTCAACCTCTGTCCATCTGCAGACAAAACGGAGCGAGTCGTTCATCATGAGGGCGCCGGGCAAGAGCCCAGATTCAACTAGGATTTGAAAGCCGTTGCATATGCCAAGTATCGGCAGGCCGTCTTTCGCCATCCTTTTCACTTCCTGCATTATTGGGCTGTAGGCTGCAATTATGCCTGCGCGCAGGCGATCGCCAAAGGCAAAGCCGCCGGGGATTATCATTGCCTCGTAGCCCGTGATGTGGTCCTTGGTGTGCCAGATAAAGTCGGCCTGAACGCCTACGACTTTGTTTAGAACATGATGAACGTCGCGATCGCAGTTACTGCCGGGGAAAACGGCAATTCCAATCTTCGCCATTACTGCGAGTGGAACTTGACAGAGCTCGTATTAATATCTTCAGATTAGCGAATTTCACATCAGGGATATCGTTCACTACAGCATTGTTTTTATCTTCGACTGATTCTGAGAAATTTGTATGGCAGCTGCCGTAGTTCGTGACATTATGACAAAGCAGATAGTCATGATAGACCATGACAAGTCGGCGCTGGAGGCTGCCATGATAATGGCGGAGAAGGGCATCAGCTCTGTGTTTGTGGTAAGGAATGGGGATCCCGTGGGGATCGTGAGCGAAAGGGACTTTATCAAAAAGATATGCGCCAAGGAGCTGCCTATCGCGCAGGTAAAAATAGGTGACATCATGTCCAAGATACTGACGACTGCTGACCCGGAGATGCCAATCGAAGTCGCGGTGCAGAGGATGGTGAACCACAAGATACGCCGTCTCCCGATAATGGAGGACGGTAAGCTGGTCGGCATCATTACAGTGACTGACCTTGCAAGGCATCTGAGGACTACGCTATTGCTTGAAGGAGCGTTGAGTGATTTCAGTAACATTGACGATGTGTTCACGACCATGGACCAGGACGACAAGCATTAGCTGAACACGTGTCACCAACAATAATCTTAAATGTTGCCAGTAGCCTTGATGGTGCAGTTGCTGACAACTGGATTGAATATGCGAAGTTCTTCGCACAGCCTTTTAACCATCATTTCAGCATCTTTCTCTGATTTTGAACTTACAACCATCTTTAGCATCTTTGCAGACCGAACGGACTGAACGTTTGAATAGCCGCCCTTGACAACAAGGTCGCGGTGAATCGTTTCGCCTTCCGGGTCGTTGATGTAGGGTTTGTTTTCAATTACTACCTGCACTACGAACTTTGGCACAAGTTCCCCCGGGTTATGCGATTTAAATACATTTTTTACAAGAATCGGCCAAACACTTTGGTGAAGAGCAAGAATGTCCCTATCGACGGAGGGATCAGCCCAAGCATGAACATGTTTGGCGCGTCCTCGGCCGAAACGTTGGCATTGTTGATGGCCACTATTACAATAAAGAAAGAGAGAAAGAGAGTCACTACAAAGAACACCGCAGCTCCGATCATGAAGGCAAGCAGTTTGACGTTGTCATGTCCTGTTACCGTATGCGCCAACTGTATCAAACAACACTCAGGCTGTAGATTAACCTTTTCCAAAAATGCCGTTTAATTAATAAAACGCAGTACCATTAGAGCGCACGAGGTCACGTAGCTCAGCCTGGCCAGAGCGGCTGACTTGTAAACTTCTGTGCCAAGAGATCAGCAGGTCGTGGGTCCAAATCCCACCGTGACCTTTATGGTCGTATGCGTTCGGGTTTGGACAACCCTACGCAACGACTTTTTCAAACCATTGCTGAATAGCGTCTTGATTGACACGAACTTGGCTCTAACCCACGAGTATAAAAGTTCTTTAATATGGTTCTATTACTTCTTGTTTTTCTTCCTGCCTAGAAACCACGCGGTAAAATTGCTAACAAAATTGCTAGGCTGCGCAAACGTCGGGTATCTTGCATTGTTAGGGTCTACGTAACCTGCGTCTCGCCATTTTTGGTCTTTATGAATCTGCTTATGTTTCTCTAGGCGCTCTTCGCTTGATAATTCTGCGCCGCAAATCTTGCATTTGTAGACGTCAGCCATGACCAAGTGCGCGCCTAGCTCTCGCCAATGCGCCAAAACAAAACGCCGTTTCAAGCTAAAAATTAGATTAAATCAAGTGTACAAAATTCTGCGCATGCTTTGTGGTAATATTAAATTTAAGCCCGGCCGCGGAACAAGGGGGCAGGAGGCGACCGGGCAACGTGATACCTTAGCATGTCGGGTCTGGCTTGTATTCACAGCGTCAAAGCATCAGGCCTATTATAGCTATTTTGGTGTAATTCTATTGAACAATTCTATAGAAAATATAAAGCCCGGCCACTGTGAAGCCAGGTAATCGTCAGCAGCGGGGCACCAAGATGTTTTGGCGAATTTGGTAACCGTAGCCAAGGCGCAGCGCTATTTTAGGTCGTATGGTATTTCTGATTGTACAAATAAAGTAGATTCTGCTGTAACTGCTGTTACTTAAAACCAATCGAGATGAATTATCAAACAACATTATTTTGCGTAGGGTTGTCCAAATACCGCCGTGACCTTTCTTACATCCGATTTGTTCCTTAAGGCTTCTTTTGTCTGTCGACGATTAACTCTCTCGCCATATCGCCTTTGTCTTGGCTAGCGCAACAAAACCGATGAGGTAGGCGACCTGCACCGCAAAGCCAAAGCCAAGCGACCACCCTTCCGGTAGCGTATCCATCCCCATGATATATTGCAACATCAACGACGCATGAGTAGTCGGCATCGCGTAGGCAAGCGGCCAAAGCTCCATGGGCATGAATGTTATTGGGTAGAAGACTGGGGGAAGGATCGTGAGTATCACGTTCACAAATGAAATGACCTGCGTTGCGTTTCGCATGTGGAGCATGTGCGACGAAAGGAAGAACCCCATCGCAGACATTGACCCCCAGATCAAGAGTATCGTCGCCACCAGCAGCGGGATGCTGGATACTGATCCGCCAAAGAGCATAACAAGCGACGCAAGCGCGATGAGCGCGGGCAGCCCAAAGAGCAATTCTGACAGTGCAAGTCCCATCATGTATGTCAATGGTGACACAGGTGACGCGACAAAAACGTCTTGTATTTTGTATTCCGTCTTGTAGAACGAAATATCCTGTCCGAGCGCGAGACCGTAGCCTACGAGCGCCATTACTAGGCTGCCTGCGACTGCAAAGTCTGTGTACTTCCCTCCACTTATGACAAATAGCACGAACAGGAGTGAGAAGGGGCTAATGGCAGTGAACACAAGCGACATCGGGTTCCTCCGGAGCCAGAGTACCCCTGTCATGTAGGCGATCAGAAACGCCTGCCTGACTGGAAGCATGTTAGTCTCTGCCATTCTGGTTATCTCCAATGCCACCGCCTACAAGGTAGACAAACACGTCGTCAAGCGTGACCGGCGAAACGGTGAACGCAAGGTTCCTGCCTAAGGCAAGCTCGGACAGCTCGCGAACAGCTGACTCGAAAGTAAAGACACGGAGCATCCCGGCGCCCGTGTCGACCACCGATCCGTAAGGCTCGAGCGCGTCAATGTCAAGCCCGTCGCGCGCAATGTCTACCCGGATGTTCTGTGGTATGACCCTGCGCAGCTCCTGGATAGTTCCCTGCGTGATAACTTTGCCCTTGTCGATTATGACAACATAGTCTGACAGCATCTCGGCCTCGTCCATGTAGTGCGTCGTCAAAAGAATCGAGCCTCCTTTGGCCTTCCAGTCATTTATTGCGGACCAGACCTGTCTCCTAGAAACTGGGTCGAGACCAATTGTCGGCTCGTCCAGAAACAATAGCTGCGCGTCTGTAGCCATCGCCATTGCTACCAGAATTTTCTGTTTCATGCCGCCTGACAGATTCATGGCAGGCCTATTCCGCGCTTCATACAGCTCAAGCTTGCGCAGTATCTCCTCCGTTTTATCTCTTGCAGTCTGCTTGCCCTCCCCTCTTATCTGAAGCCAGTTGTAGATATGGTCCCATGATGTCAACGCCCTGAGCGGCCGGCCCTCCTGTGGGACTATGGAAATTAGGTCACGGATCTGCTTTGCGTGCCTTACCACGTCATAGCCAAGTACGTCGATGCTGCCGGCAGTAGGCATCAGCTGGGTCGCGCACATGCGCACAAAGGTTGTCTTGCCCGCTCCGTTCCTGCCAAGTAATGTGAAAATCCTGCCAGCTTCTACCTTGAGTGAAACCTCGGACAGCGCGGCCTGCTGGGCCCCCTTGTATACTTTGCTTACGCCGGCCGCGTCTATGGCAAGCACAAGATTACTGTACGACGCTCTAATGTAGACTTTCTGCTAAGCGCCCGACTATGGACATCGATTCCAACTCCTCTAAAACAAAATGTTGGTCGCAGCCACAAAATATTCCGCATTTTGGGCACTGGTTCAATGGAGCTGGCCGTTTTAGATATGCAAATAAATCCCTCTGTGCAAGATACTGCGTAAATGAGAAGGGAATACATAGTTGCTCGGATTGAAGCATCGCAGGACGGCACCCCGTACGTCTATGTCACATTCAACGATCCAAAAGAGTACAAGCCTGACAAGCCCAACGTGAACCCGTTTGGTCAGGGCACGGCAACGTTCAGCTCCATGGATGACCTCATGAAGAACATGCCCAAAATTATGGCGAACTTCCCCGGTATTGGCGGAGGACTTACAGAATCCCCCACGATCAAGCTGAGCATGAGAGAGTATCAAGATATGGGCATCAAGGTCGGCGACAAGGTCCACATTGAGATACAGAAAACAGAGAGCAGCGGCGTTTAACTGTTGTATGCAAAAGAGGACGCTTTGATTTAAATACAGAAGCCGCGTAATACGTTCGGTTGGAACAGCAAAAGAACAAGGTGCGTGCTGAAGTAAAACTTCCCTTGATCCTTATTCACACACCTTTTGGTCTTACATTCTTTGACAGGGTTGCCAAGTGGCGCGGGGCCAAATATTACGCCGACTTTAACACATACCTCATGCCGGCGATAACAGCACTTGCGATATTCCTAATAATTAACGCTCTTTACTTTACGTTTGTTAGTGCCTCAGCAAGAGAAGGAGCACGTGGAATAGGTCTACAAGCCAATTTGCTCATTCCTGGTATTAATCCATATTTGCCGATTAGTTATGGCTGGATAGCACTTATTGTCACAATTATTATCCATGAAGCAGGTCATGGAATCGTGGCCAGAATCTATAACATCAAGGTAGAGTCGACTGGCATCGTGCTGTTCCTTGGTCTACCAATAGGCGCCTTTGTCAACATCGAGAGAGATGAGTTGAATAGGGCGACATTGAAGCAAAAGAGTGCAGTCCTGACAGCCGGCCCATTGAACAACATGATATTGGCAGGTGCCTCACTTATTGCATTGTATTTTGTAGTTTCTACATTGACGCCGCTACCACCCGATCCAAATTCTCCACAGTTCGGAGCATTAGTATTAAATGTCAATGAAGGATCATTGGCTCAATCCATTGGCCTTACTCAAGGTTCCATCATTCAAACTATAAACGGAGAAAAAATAATAGCCGCCGATGATGTGAGTAGACTTCTGCGATCTCATCTTGGAGAAACAATAGTGGTACAATGGTTGGATCGTTCCAGTAGGACTGTAAGTCACGAAGTTGCCTTGCCTGCGTCAGTAGAAGAAGGCAAACCTATCTTAGGAATAGGTGCTGCACCAATCGCAATAGACTCCGCAGCAGTTCTTGAAAATTATAAGAGCTGGTTTACCGGCAACCCGATAGGTTTGATTGTTCCTCCTACCATTCAGCAAGTCTTCGTCCCATATTCTGATTTTATGGCTCCGCAATATACTTCTTCAGTATTTGGAAATAACTTTGCACCTATAGCAAATGGTTTGTTTTGGCTATGGTTTATCAATTTTAACGTCGGCATCTTTAATGCATTACCAATTGGTCCTTTGGATGGTGGGCAACTATATGGTTCACTTATAGAGAAAAGAACTAAATCACAAGTGTTGGCAAAAAATGCCAATACAATGCTAACAATGGTGATGGCTGCTATAGTTATTGCAGTAATCTTTCTTCCTTACATCATCTAACTGGTAACTAAAACAGTTTTTCTTTAGGCTAGCTTTCACAGGGGCACTTGTTTTGAATAGACACTATGCTTTTATAATGGCGATGCGGATATAACATTGGCTTATTACGGGTTTATGCCTTATTCGATTTATCGTAGCCATGTGGCATAGCACTTTGGTGATATGGCCAGACGAACGGCAATGGGAGAATTGGAAAAGAACGATAAAGTTGGCGAAATTATAGCTCAGGAGGAGACAGCACCTCAAAAGAGGTTCAGGCCGGCCGCGGACTTTGACGGCTCCGTTACCAAGGTGACCACCGAAAATGAGGAGGCTGTAGCCAAGCTAATATTAAAGTCCATCCCGTCCGATTCGCAGATAACGCTGGTGAGATTTGAGGGTCCCAACATTGCTCTCTACACCAAGAACGCTAAGTTTGCTCTCACCGAGCTTACGTATTATTTGTCGTCGTTATCAAAGGGCCTGAAAAAGAGGTTTATCATACGCACCGACCCGTCGGTACGGTTGCATGAAGATCAAACTAGACAGGCGGTAGTGAAACTGTTGCCAAAGGACGTGCTAGTCTCTGCAGTGTTCTGTGACGATGCCACAGGTGAAGTTGTGCTGGAAGTAAGCAGGCCTGAGGCAATCGACCCCAATATGATAGTACAGATCGCGCAGTCCACAGGGTGGATAGCGCACACTAGACGCTCGCCTCACATCCCATCTACGAGCATTAACATAATCCATTCGACGCTCAAGGGATCGGCGAAAGAAAGGACGGACTTTTTGCAAAAGCTTGGCAAGCGCGTCTTTAGAGGATCGCTTATTGTCGGCAATGGAAATGGGAACGGCAGCGCGCAGCAGCAGACTGCAATGAGCGGGCCGGGCTCGGCCAGATCTCAGCCATGGTCAACAAGCAAGGAAGAAGTGATGCTCTTTTGCCTCGGCGGAGTCAAGCAGGTCGGAAGGTCCTGCTTTATTGTTGTCACACCGGAGAGCAAGGTGATGCTTGACTGCGGACTCAACCCAGGCGAAATGTCAGGCCTCGATGCGTACCCGCGGCTTGATTGGTTCAACTTTGATTTTGATGACCTAGACGCGGTGGTGATAGGCCACGCCCATATCGACCACCAAGGGTTCTTGCCTACATTGTTCAAGTACGGATACAAGGGGCCAGTCTACTGCACCGAGCCGACGCTACCGCTCATGACCCTCCTCCAGATGGACTCGGTCAAGATAGCTAACAGCAATGGCAGGTACCTGCCGTACGAAGCAAGGGACGTCAACGAGGTAATAAAGCACTGCATCACCTTGCCGTACAGCAAGCCGACTGACATTTCACCAGACATCACCATTACGCTTAACAACGCAGGCCACATCATGGGAAGCGCGACAGTCCACCTGAACATTTCCGGCGCACATAACATCCTGTACTCCGGAGACTACAAATACGCCAGAACGCAACTACTAGATAGCGCGGTTTCGATCTACCCAAGGGTCGAGACACTAATCACGGAAAGTACGTACGGTAATACGACAGATGTCATGCCAGACCAGCAAGTTGTTTATCGCAGTTTCTCAGAATCGATAAACAAGACGCTGACAGAGGGAGGTAAAGTGCTGATCCCAGTCCCGGCAGTGGGAAGAGCGCAAGAGATAATGCTTGTCATGGCAAAGGAGATGAAAGAGGGAAGACTTGTCGAGTCGCCAATATACATAGAGGGCATGATCTCTGAAGCAAGCGCTATCCACATGTCCTATGCACATTACCTTGGATCAGAAGTGCGCAAATCCGTGTCGCAGGGGATCAACCCCTTTCAGTCAGAGTATTTCACGGTAATTAGCGGCTACGGTAAGCGTGACGACGTGCTTAATGACGAAAACCCGGCTATAGTGATGGCCACTTCTGGTATGCTTGAAGGCGGCCCGTCAGTTGAATATTTCAAGGAGCTTGCGCCCAACCCCAAGAATAAGATCATGTTTGTCTCTTACCAGATTAACGGCACGCTTGGCAGGCGTGTTCTTGACGGTGTGATGTCGGAAGTCAGCATGATGGACAAGACCGGCAAGGTCAAGGTGACGCCCGTCCGATGTCAGACGCAAAAGATAGACGGTTTTTCAGGCCACAGCGACTTTAACCAGATAATGAACTTTGTGTCGAGGATCAAACCAAAGCGCGTGCTGGTCAACCACGGAGAGAAGAGCAAGTCGGAAAATGTAGCAAGCGCCATATATTCACGCCTGAAGATAAGGTCAGGGGTGCCCGACAATAGGGAAATTGTGCGGCTACGCTAATCTTCTATTAGTAGAAAATTGATCTTAAAGCAATGCGCATCCTGCACATAAGATCTAACCTGTCGATTTTGCGGCAGTTTGACAACTTAGCACGCGGAGATGGTAATATTTTGGGGAACTAGATGCGATGAATTATTTCATTTGGGATAGTTGACCACGAAGACCAAGAAGTTTCTGTCTGTGTTGTTCTAACGTTTGACGACTTTCCTTGAGTACTTCGGTTGCCTCGACCAACTTCTTAAACTGCTCGGTAGTTTCCGGCAATCTCTGATTGAAGGTTTCAAGTTGAGTCTTATTCGTCGAAATCATGTTTGCCGTTAGAAGATCTTTGACTAACGTTATTTGTGCGTTTACCGACTTAAGCGCTGAATCAATGGCCTCCGAGCTCTTGGTGACAGTCTGAGCACTGAGAGCTATGTTTTTTCTCACCGGCTCCAGCTGATAATATCTCATAGCATTTATCTTCAAATAGTATCCAACCAAGAGCAGGAATGCGACAGAAAACAGCATGACAACATGGATCTCTGTAATTTTCAGGGTCCATATCGGACTTGTAAAGCTGATGCTACTAAAGATTATCAGTGCAAACATCGCTACAACGGCACCATTTACAGCAATCAAACTAGGCGGTTGAGAAGGCTCCATGATTGTCGCTCCGATTCCTCCTTTTTGGGGAGTTGTAGTAGAGCCATCAGCACTGACTAACATGAATCTATTGCAACATTCCGGTAACATAAGGTTTTGTCAGCATGTCCCGTACCACAGAAACTGGTCTCATGTTTTGAAACTGTTTTGGCTTTATACCGAGATCGGCGACTCGATGAGAAATTTGCCAAGGGCGGAACCCCAGCTCCTTGGGACCTTCAGTCTCATATAGACACTGAGCCTTTCAGCACCTGAATCCTCTTTGCACGCGGCTTGTTCCAATATGGGGTCTTGCAGGCAGGGCATATTGTCGGTTTTTCAACAAATTTCCTAGGAACCCAAACATGGTAGCACCGTTCGCATT
>Ga0066698_10000622_pt1 | contig 13808 bp, 16 predicted proteins | sample GraSoiAngelo_147_FD_66457 | JGI IMG/M metagenome (GOLD analysis project Ga0066698, IMG submission 66457) | Grasslands soil microbial communities from the Angelo Coastal Reserve, California, USA - 14_1009_05_40cm | ecosystem: Environmental > Terrestrial > Soil > Grasslands | place: USA... | reverse complement strand
GCCACGATTCCGAAGAACACCTACAAGAACGATGCGGACATCGCGGTCGCCGGAGTCGCGAATCTCCTTGTCGCCCCGTCGAGCCTCGACCCCGCGCTCGTCAAAGCGATCCTGACCACGATGTTCGACAACAAGAGCACGCTCGAGACGGTGCACGCCGAAGCCAAGAACCTGAAGCTCGAGACGGCGACCAAAGGCTCGCCGCTCGAGTTCCATCCCGGCGCGATCGACTTCTATAAGTTCAAGGGCGTCTGGAACCCGTGATGTGAGGGCCTCGGCCCTCGTCGTCCTCGCGGCTGCGATCCTGACGGGCGCGGCTCTCGCTGCGCCCGTGGGGGTCGTCGAGGTCAGCGACGGCCGTGCGCGGCTTGTGTTTCCGCTCGACGACGGGGAAGCGCTCTCCTACTCGTACATCCAATCCGTGTACAACGTCGAGGTCGTCGAGGAGCACGAACGCGCCGGGGACCTTCTGCAAATGGATCGCGTCCGGTCGAGCGATATCAAGGCAATCGAGTACTTCCGCTGGACGACACCGATTCGCAAGACCGATGACGAGTTCGTCGCGAGCGCCCCCAGCTACCGAGTCTCCGAGTTCGTCCTCCGCATCACCGCCCCGAACGCGCAGACCCTGCGGACCCGGGCGTGGTCACTCGACCTGCCGGCTCGGTTCGGCGAGACAGTCGTCACCGTGCGGCCGGTCTGGCTTCCCCGCGCGATCGCGTGGTGGCGCTCGCGATGAGCACTCCCGTTCACGTCGAGCGCCCGGACTTCGATGCGGTCGTCGCCGATGAGAAGAACCGCGAGATCATCGAGGAGTTCGAGAGCGAATCGAAGACCCGCACGCTCAAAGGCGCGTGGGGGGTCGCGGTCACCGTTCTGTGCGTCGCGACGACGCTGTTCGCCCTCTACTACGCCGCGGCCGGCACGGAGATCCCCGGGATCGGGATCGTCCTCGTGCCGAACTTCCGGATCCTGGGCCAGACGATCACGACGCCGCAGATCTACACGATGCTCTTTCTCTCCGCGATCCTCGTGCTGACGTTCCTCGTCTATCCACCGCATCCGCGTTTCTTGCGGCGCGTAACGATCCTCGACCTCGCGCTCGCGTTCGCGGCGATCGCGATCACGGCGTACGTGTTCGTCGACTTCGACGAGATCATCTACCGGATCAACACGCCGACCCCGGCCGACTTCGCGTTCGGGGTCGTCGCGATCCTCCTGGTCATGGAAGCCGCCCGCCGCACGATCGGCTGGCATCTTCCACTCCTCGGTGCGATCTCTATCGCCTACGCGTACTTCGCCGACTTCATGCCGGGGCCGTTCCGCTCCCCGGCGCACAATCTCGACGACATCGTCGCGGCGCAGTATCTCGGCCTCGACGGGATGCTCGGAACGCCGCTCCAGGTCGCGGCCACGTTCATCATCCTCTTCACGATCTATGGCGCGATCCTCGACTACGGCGGCGCCGGGAAGTTCTACGTAGATCTGGCGTTCGCGCTCACCGGCCGGCGGCCCACCGGCGCGGCGCGGACCGTCACGCTCGCCTCTTTTCTACTCGGAACGGTGTCGGGCTCGGGCGTGGCGACCACCGTGACGCTCGGGTCGATCGCGTACCCGATGCTGAAACGCGCCGGGCACGATCGCGAGTCGTCGGGCGCGATCCTCTCGGCGGGCGGGATCGGGGCGGTCATCTCGCCGCCGGTGCTCGGGCCGGCCGCTTTCCTCATGGCCGAGATCCTCAAGATCAGCTACTTGGACGTCGTCGTGATGGCGCTCGTTCCAACGATCCTCTTCTACCTCGGGATCCTGCTCACGATCGAGATCGACGCCCGGCGGCTCGGTGCCCGCGACATCGCCCTCGACGCCCCTGGTTTCTGGGAGCTCACATTCCGTTACTGGTACCAATACACGTCGCTCTTCGCGATCATCGTCTTCCTCGTCCTCGGATTTTCGACGGTGACGGCGATCTTCTGGTCGATCCTTCTGGCGATCGCGGTGAGCTACATTCGGCGCGACACCGCCCTCGTGCCACGCAAGCTTGTCGACGCGCTCGCGTCGGGCACTCGCCAGGTCCTATCGGTCGCGGCGACGACGGCAGTCGCCGGCATTGCCGTCGGGATCCTTCTGCAAACTGGGCTTGGCCTCAAGATATCGAGCCTCATCCTCGAACTCGGGCAGCACAACCTCATCGCCACGCTCGTGGTCGCCGCGGTGGTCCTCTGGGTGCTGGGGCTCTCGCTTCCGATCACGGCGACATACCTGGTCGCCGTTCCCACCGTCATTCCGGCGCTCGTACAGCTCGACGTCCCCGCGGCCGCGGCGCACATGTTTGTCTTCTACTACGCGGTGCTCTCTGAAGTCTCTCCACCGGTCGCGCTCTCGCCTTTCGCGGCGGCCGCGATCACCGGCGGCAACCCCTACAAGACGATGATGCTGACCTGGAAGTACGCGCTTCCGTGCTTCCTCGTGCCGTTCATGTTCACGCAACCCGACGGTCTCGCGATCCTGTGGCGCGACACGCCGATCCCGGAGGCGATCCTCGCGTCGGTCTCCGCGGCGGTCGGGATCACCGCACTCGTCGCGGGGGTCGGCGGATATCTCCTCCGGCCGACGAACATCGTCGAGCGCCTCGTCCTGATCGTGGGCGGCGTGCTGCTGGTTGCACCTGGGCTCATCGCCGACGTCGCCGGCATCTCGCTCTTCGCGGTGGCCGGTCTCTCTCAGCTGTACCGGCGCGCGCGGGAGCGAACGCCCGCGCGCGCCAGCGGCGTCTAGGCTCCCGTCGGCTCCTCAGCCGGCATGGTCCCTCTGAGCTCTTCCTTGAGCTCCTGCATGCGCGCACCGAGGTCCTCGAGCTCGTCCTTCTTGAAGGCTCGGCGCACCTTCGGGAACATCTTGCCCTCTTCCTCTTCGAAGGCGTGATGCGAGATGTTCTCCATCATGACCTTGAACTTCGCGGCCCACTCCTCGGCCTCGAACGGCGTGTTCTCGATCTCCGCCTTCACGAGGTCGACGAAGTGATGCTCCTCATAGGACTCGGTGACGAGCTCCTCGACCTGCTTGGAGATGGCGCGCTCCTTAACCGCGGGGTAAAAGATCTGCTCCTCGATCTCTTCGTGGATCGTGAGCTCGTCGACGAGCTTGCCGAAGAGCTCCTCCCTCGTCTTGATCCCGCGCTCGGTCGTCTTCTCGATCTCGCCCATGAGCTTCTTGACCTTCTGATGGTCCTGCTCCAGCAGTGTCAATGCGTCCATGCCGTCTCCTTCTGCATCTACGGTTGATGGACGCGTGCAGAGCAAAGGCGCTGCCAGTTACACGCCTCTTGCTTACAGCACCCGGTCGAGATAATCAGCGAGGATCGTGAAAGTGCGGATCTTTTGCTGGATATCCGCGCTCCCGTGACCTTCTTCGGTCAGCTCGACGTACTCGAAGTCTTCGCCTTCTCGCCTGCCGAGCGAGCGGAGCCGGTCGCGGAATATGCGTGACTGCGAAACCGGGCAGCGCGGGTCATTCACGCCGTGGACCATGAGGAGCTTCGCGCGAAGCCGATCGGCGAACTCGATCGCGCTCCGGTCGCGCCACAGCGCCCGATCCTTCTCAGGGTCGCCCATCTGCTCGCGGAGGAAGTAGCGATAGTGCTCCTTGCTTTCATCCCACATGCGGTGCAGGTCGGTGATCCCGATCCACGAGACGGCGGCCCGCCAGAGCTCCGGCTTCTTCGTTGCCGCGATGAACGCCATGAACCCGCCGTAGCTGCCGCCGAACACGACGAGCCGCTCCGCGTCCACGTAGGGAAGGGACCCGAGGTACGTCGCGCCCGCGGCGACGTCCTCGAGGTCGGCTCCGCCCCAGTCCTTGATGGCCGCATCGCGGAAATCGGTGCCATAGCCCGTCGAGCCGCGGATGTTCGGCTCGAGCACGACGAGGCCCCGATCGACGAGGAACTGCGCGAACGGATCGAAGCCCCGGAACCACTGACTGGTCGGTCCGCCGTGCACATGCACGAGCGCCGGAAGCTTCTCACCGGGCGCGATGTCTTTCGGCCGGTAGAGAAGCGCCGGGATCTTCATGCCGTCGAACGTCTCGTACCAGACGTGTTCCGCGTTCACGAAGACCTTCCGATCGATGGATCCGTACTCGGGCTCGATCAGCGTTTCAGCGGTGTCGGTCGCGAGGTCGTAGGCGACGAGCGCCGAACGCGTCACGTCGGTTGAGTAGTTCAGGAGGATGTTGCTGTCGCCCGCGAAGAACTGTGCGCCCAGGGCGAATCCCGCGGGAAGCTCGAGCTCGCGGGCCTTCGCGCTCTCCACGTCGTAGAGGATCGGCCGGACCGCTGAGTCCTGGTTGCGGATGGTCACGAGCCACTTGCCATTCCGCGAGAACCGGATCGCGTGCTCCTCGAGACCCTCGGGTGAGTACCAGCGAACGTCGCCGGTCTCCATATCCACGATCCCGGCGCGGTTCTGCCCGGACGCGTCGCTCGTCGCGGCGATGCGGCGGCTATCGGGATGCCACTCGCCGAGGACGTCCTGCGACCCCGAGCGCACGCTGAACACCTTCCGCGCACCGGTCCCGTCGGGCCGGACCACGTAGCCGTCGCGGTTCTTGAGGCTCGCAAGGTCCTCGTTCGTGACGTAGCTGATCCACGCTCCGTCATCGGACCACTGGCCGCCGAACACGGGAAAGGCCTGGCGCGTGAGCGGCCGATAGTCGGAGCCGTCGGCGCGGACCGTCCAGATGTTGAGCTGGCCGGGCCGGTCCGGAGTCTCCGGAAGGCGCTTATTCGTGTTGACCGTGAGCCATTGGTCGTCCGGGCTGAACTGGACGGCGTGCTCCTCGGCGGCGGGATCGTCCGTGAGCCGCGTCACCCGGCCGGTCTCGACCTCGATCTTGTAGAGGTCGTGCTGCTCGTTGCCGGCCGCATCCTTGCCGAACGCGATGAAGCGGTCGTCGCGGCTCCACGTGAACCCTGTGCGCAGCGCCCGCGGGACCTCCCCGTGGCTGACCTGACGGACGGCCTTCGACGCCAGGTCCATCACGTAGAGCTCGATGCGCCCTGACTTGTCCCAGTAGAACCCGACCTTGTCGCCCTTCCACGAGACGAGGGGGAAGAAGAACGACGGCAGGCGGCAAAGCTCTTCGAGCGGGATACGCGGCTCTCGACGAGTCATCACCGCCATGGCTGGTCCTCCCCGGGTGGTCGTTCAACTCTAGACAGCGAGCACGCGTTCTGCATCGCTTCATGGGCAGGATCTGCTGGTGCGCGCGGTCAGTGACGACCCGCGAGTGGCGCGCAGCGGCGCGCTAGGAGTGCGTGCGCCGGCTGCCGCTCCTCTTTCGCGAGCCCTTGGTCTCGCCTTTCTGGCGACGTGTCTTGTTCGTCGTCGCGGCCGCGATGCGGGCTGCGACCTTGCTCGAGCGTCCGCGAGCCGACTCGCTCCGCTTGATGTGCTCGTACTGGCGCTTGCGCTTGGCGCTCTTCACACCGCGCGGGGGCATTGGGCCACCTCCACGAAATTCGTATCTCTTTCGGCGCCTGCGTCCGCAAAATCCGGACCACGCGACCCCTCGTCGGTAGGCTTCCAGATGTGAGGGCGCGCTTGCTCGCGGCGGTCCTGCTCCTCGCGTCGGCGTGTGGCCCGGTGGCCCGCCCGAGTGAAGAACCTTCATCGTCGCCGGCGCCGACCGCGTCGTCCGCTGTCTCGGCACTCGCCACATCAACGCCGGCGCCGAGCGTGCCACCTGCGCCCACCCTCGAGCCGCAGCCCCGCGTTACGCGCGAGATCGCAGGGACCAAATTCGCGATCGTTGACGGGCCTGCCGACCTGCGCGTCGAAGCCTTGCTATCGCGGGCGGAGGAGGCAGCCATCGCGGTCACCGTCGCGTCGGACATTCCGGCGGTCGAGCGCGACTTCGAGCGGACGTTCGCGTCGCGTCCGGTGATCTACGTCTTCGGCGACACGACGAGCTACGCCGACGGCTTTGTCAGGATCTTCGGCTATCCGCGCGCGGCGGCGGACTTCGTTGCGGAGAACTCGGTCTCGTTCTTCGAGCCGTCCCTGCGGCTCATCGCCGTGAACTGGGATGCGGTCGGCGACCGCCGTCCGGTCTCCGCAATCCGCCACGAGCTCACCCATCTCCTGACGCTCGACGCATGCGTGCCGCGATGCGATCTCGTACCCGCCTGGCTCAATGAAGGACAGGGGCGGCTCGCCGAGGCGCTCGTGCCCGGCGGCGAGTGGCGCCATGAGCGCGTTCGGTATGAGGCTGCATCGATGGCCGCGACCGGAACGCTGATTCCGCTCAACACCCTCGTGTCTCAGCTCGGTTGGAACGCGCTGACCGATTGGGCGGGCTACTTCAAGTACCAGGAAGCGGCGCGCGCAGTCGAGCTGCTCCGCGAGGACGTCGGCGGCAGCGCGCCGATCGCGCGCGTCTACGAGCGGCTCCGCCGAGGTCAAAACATCGCGCAGGCGTACGCGGCGCTGACCGGTCGATCATTCGACGACTTCGTGGCCTCGCTGCCCGCCCGGATGCGTGCGGCGGTCCCGGCCGGTCCCGGACTCGTGCCGGTCGCCCAGGTGAGCTACCTGCTGTACGGATTCCCGCCGGCATCGACGATCACCGTGACGGTGAGCGGGCCAAGCGGAAGCGAGAGCTCGCCACTCGTGATCTCCCCGTTCGGGTCCAACTACGACACGATCGCCCCGACGCGGGCCCGTGGGGGCTACACCATCAGCCTGCAGACCGACCGCGGAGTCTTCACCGTCAAGCTCCGCAAGGCGGCCTCGGGTGACGGCTGGGACTCGCGCTGATCACATGTGTGGCGCGGCGGACTCTCCGGTGGCGAGCCAGCGCTCGACCTTTGGGATGTAGCGTTTCGGATCCTTTGCGAATCGTTCGAGACATCCGGCACCGCAGAAGGCGTACTCGCGCTCGGGACGCTCGAGGGTCAGGCCTTGCTCGCGCTGCTCGTCGAGGTCGACGATCATGTCGCAGACCGGGTCGAGCATCTTTCCGGGGGGCGTCATGCCACAAACATAGCCGAGTCCGGCCGGTCCCCCGGTCGGGGTAGCCGAAATCTCTCACCCCGTACGGTGTTCTCAATCGCGCTCGCCCGGCGCAGAGTCACGGTGTGGAGCAGGTGGCGGCGGGCGGACCGTGGGAGCGTGCCGGCGTCGATCGTGAAAGCTGGTACGCGGCCCGGATGATCGCGGCAGCGATCCAGAAGACGGCGCGACTTCCGATCGACCCGACTGAGCAGGACGAGGCATTGCCAGGCGATCACGAGCGCCTCGGGGAATATGCGGATCATCTCGTGTCAGCGGTCGAAGACGGGGACCCCGAGACGGTCGCGATGCTGCTGCGGCGCCAGAGGGCGCCCTCGTCCTAGGGCCGGCGGCCCCGGCCACCCGTCGACGGTGAGCTTGTGGCGTCCGTTCGCGCGACCGTGAAGCTCGACCCATCGGTCCCGATCGTCGAGGGCTGCGCGAGCGCCTGGCCCTGTCCGTTGATCATCGTGATGGCCTTCGCGCCGAGAGCCGAGAGTGACATCGCCTTACCGTCGCGAACGGCGCTCGCTCCTGTGAACTTGACCGCGCCGAACTGATCGAGCGAGACGAGGCCCCGACCGATGCTCGGCGCTTCCTGCACCCACTCCGCCGATGAGCTCGACGAGGTGTATTGGACGGTCACGTTGTAGGTCCCGCCGGTGGTGTTGTTCTTCATCGAGATGAGCCAGTCGGTCCCAGCTTGCTGAGCGATCGTCACCGTGACGGAGTCCCCGGCGCTCACCGTGAGCGGCACTTCGCGCGAGGACTGGGGAAGCATCTCGATCCACGAGGAGTACGCGACCGTTCCGCTGCCGTCGACGAACGCCTGGGTGCCCGCCTGGAGGAGATCGCGGCTGGTGAGCCCGCCGATCCCGACCCAGGTCGCGTCCGCTCCGGTCGACGTCGCCGCGACCGTCGGCACGGTCCAGGTCGCCGTGACGGACGTGAAGCTCCCGCCGCTCGCCGCATAGCCCGACCAGTTGCTCGAGCTGCTGGTGATCGACGCGGGCGTCCCCGGCTGCGTCACGCTGGGCACGGTGCCCGTCCCAGGACTGATCACCTGCGTGCCGGGCTGAGCGTCGGTCGAGATCTTCCAGGCGCCCGACTGCAGGACGAGGGTGTACTCGTTGCGGTCCGTGCTGTCCGCCACGGAGCCGTCGCTGTACGTCGTCCGCCAGGTCTCGTTCGTAACCGCCTTCGCGGTCGATCCGCTCACCGTGACGTCGACCCAGTCGAGCTTTGTGAGCTCGATCGAATCGGCCCCGGTGCTCCGGAGATCCCGGTTGATCTGAACGAGCTCCTGGTAGTAGGAGTCCGTCGCGGTCGCGCGCATGATGCTCGAGTCGTTCCGCGCGTAGGCCTGGGACTGCGCCTGGTTGGCGCGCTCGATCACGTCCTTCACCGCCGCGACGGCCGCGCTGTCGGTTGGGTTCGTCGCGGTCTGCCCCGCCGGCGCCACGCGGTCGACGTAGTTCCGCGCCGCCGAGACGAGGGCATCAAGATCGACGCGCCCGACGAGAGCCGCGAGCGCGAACGCGAGAAGCCCGACGACGAGCAGGCGGCTTCCTGAAAGCCCACCGCTTTTCCGAGCCGGGGGCGGCGGACTGAGTGGAGTCATCGGGTTGGTGGCTGTCGGATCGCCTTCGAACATGGCTATAGCCTCTCGCACGCGCCTAAGTCCCGCCTAAGAGGGGCCTCAAACCACGCTATGAAATCTGGAACTGCTAGGAACGGGCGGTTTTTGGCGCCTGCATCATCCGCACGCCGAGAGCCACGAGCGCGCCGGCAGCCACGATGGCGAGCCACGCCGGCAGGAGCCAATCCGGGTAAGCGAGGCCGAGCAGACGATCGAGCGACCAGGCGCCGTTCCCAAGAAGAGCGATCGCGAGCCCTCCGGCCGCGAGTGGTAGCGGGAACTCCCAGCCAACTTTTCCGCCCGATGCCCAGAAGCCCTGGGGCCAGTGAGCCACGATCGTCACCACCACGAGGTCCGCGGCGAGAATGCCCGGCCCGATTGGTCCCCCGAGTCCAACGATGGTGAGCAGCCCCCCGACCGCTTCCGCGAGCGCCGCGACATACGCCCAGAAGAGACCGGGCCGGAGACCGATCGAGTCGAACCACCCTCCGACGCCGGCGAGGGATCCGCCCTTCCCGACCACGCCGAATTTGAGGAGGCCGTGGGGAACCACGACGCCGCCGATGACGACCCTGAGGATGAGAAGCGCGAGATCGGGATACATCGAACTTTCGAAATGATAGCCGATACCAAAAAGCTAGTATCGGCCGGTGGTCACACGCGCCATTTCACAGCGCCGGCCGAAAGGGCCGCGCAAGCCCGAGGGCTGCGCCGTGGAGGGCGCACTAGCGGTGGTGGGGAGCAAGTGGACGCTCGTCGTGCTCCACTACCTGATGGATGGAGCGAAGCGCTTCTCCGACCTCGAGCGACGGATTCCGGCGGCGTCGCCAAAGATGCTGACCATGCGCCTCCGCGAGCTCGAGGGTCTCGGCCTTCTGACCCGGACGATTCACGCCGAGGTGCCGCCGCGGGTGGAATACGAGCTGACGGCGAATGGCCGAAGCCTTCGACCGATCATCGCGTCCCTCGAGAAGTGGGGCCGAAGCCTTCCCTCGACAAGCCGGCGCGCGCAGTCATGAGGGTCGGTCTTCGGATCGTCGGCGCGCTCCTGCTCGTCGCCGGCGTCGTCTTCTTCTTCCAGGGGATTGGCGTCATCCCGGGGTCGTTCATGACCGGGCGGAGCGAATGGGCCGTGATCGGGGCGGCGCTCGGAGCGGCCGCGGTCACGATCCTCTGGCTTGCCGGCATGTCTGGTACACGCCCGGGCCCGTAGGGCTACCCCACCGCGACCGGTTCCTTATCTCTGGCCCCTAGTGTTGATATTGCGATGGGTGGGGCGCGCCTTCCTTTTCTGGTGGCGGGACTTTCGATCGCGGCCGCGCTGGTGCTGACACCCCTGGCGCCACCGGCGCGCTCGACGGTCGGGACCGCCGCGGGCGCCGGTATCGCGTCTCTCGCTTTGCCGACCCCGCGCGATGCGAAACCGGTGGCGTCCGCAAACAGGGGCGTGATCGAGACACGGACGTTGTGGAGCTCGTCGCTCGGTCGAACCATGCCGTACCGGATCTATCTGCCGGCGAGCTATGCGAGCGGAACGCGCCGTTACCCCGTCCTCTACCTACTCCACGGGATGGCCGCCTCTGACGATCAGTGGGAGGACCTCGGTGTGGGCACGGTGGCGGATGAGCTCATCGCCAGCGGTGCGATCGCGCCGCTCATCATCGTGATGCCCGAAGGCGAGAATTCGTACTGGGTCGACCACGCGACCGACGGCCAGAAATGGGGACGGTACGCCGCGGTCGATGTCGTCGGCGACGTCGACGCGACGTTCCGCTCGATCGCCACGGCGCGGTCCCGGGCGATAGGCGGCTTGTCGATGGGAGCGCATGGTGCGCTGCAGCTCGCGTTGAATTACCCGGATCGTTTCGGCGCAGTCGGCGCGCACAGCTTGGTGCTTAGGCGATTCGGAAGCGCCCCGGCCTTTTTCGGCGGGCCGGCCGATTTCGCGAGCCGTGACCCGATGCAGCTCGTGCGTTCAAAGGCCTGCCCATTCGCGCTCTGGATCGACATCGGAAGCGACGATCCATGGGCCGCGACCGCCGTGCAGTTCGACAGGGAGCTGACCGACCTCGGGGTCCGCCACGAATGGCATCTTTGGTCGGGCGGTCACTCCGCGAGCTACTGGACCGCCCATCTCGGCGACTACCTCCGCTTCTACGCCCGATCCTTCTCAGCTAAGCCAGTCCGGAGCGCCATCAGCTAAGCGAGCGCCCGCGCGTAATAGGCAAGGTAATCGGGAATGTGCGCGCTCCAGTACGAGGCTGAGTGATCGCCCGGGTAGCTGTGCCACTCGTTCGCGATCCCGAGAGACGAGAGCTCGGTGTGTATGGCGGCCGCTTCACGGACCCAGGGATCGGCGTCACCCGAATCGATCCACCAGCTGTAGGTTCGCGCGAGTTCGGGCTTGGCCGTGATGAGCGCGAGGGGATCACGTGCCGCGAAGTCAGCGCCACGCCCGAGGAAGCTCGGCGCATCGCCCTCCGGACGGAGCGATGGACTGTGCGCGCCGACGACGGTCCAGATTCCGGGAAAGTTGAGGGCGAGCTGCATCGCGCCGTGCGCGCCCATCGATAGACCTCCGATCGCTCGCCCGCTGGGCGACGCGCGCGTCCGGTATCTCGCGTCGATCTCCGGGACGACCTCTCGCGCCACGTACGTGCCCCATCGCTGGCCACCCACCTGATCGACCCAGTACTCCTGATCTCCTTGCGGGAAAACGATGAGCAGCGGCGCGATGGTCCCCGCGGCGATCAGGCGATCGGCGGCCGTCACGACCCCGTAGGCGATCCACTCCTGGTTCGAGCCGCCGGCTCCGTGGAGCAGGTAGAGCGTTGGAAAACGGACAGTCGGATCGGCGTCGTAATCCGCAGGCAGATAGATCGAGTACGGCATGGTGCGGCCGAGGACCGCGCTTGGGAAGCTCGCGTTCACGACGCGGCCGGTGCGCGGATCCGACGGCGGCGCGCTCGACGGCGGCGCCGGAGATTGGCTCGGGCTCGCCGATGGCGGCGGCGCCGTGGTCGCGGGGCGGCAGGCGGCCATGAGGCAAGCTGCGGCCGCGAAGATCGCGATCGGTCGCGCGGCGGTCAGCCCTGCACCGCGCGCAGAAGCACCTCGAGACGGATCTCGTCCTGGACCGAGAGGACCGCGGCAACGGACGGACGCTCCAGACCAAAGTCGCCGAAATGGACGGTCGTCCGGGCGGTCGCACGAAGCTCGCGCCCCACTCGCTGACCGGTGACATCCCACGAGACCTCATGGCTCGTGCCGTGGACGGTCATCGCCGTGACGAGCGTGAACTTCCATTCCCCGCTCGCTGGAAGCGGCTGCGGGAGCCCGTGCGTACCGGTGACGGTGACCTGCGCATCGGGATACTCGGAGACTCGCAGCGTCTCCTGTTTTACGTAGTTGTCGCGGCGAGGCTCGTCGCTCGCGATCGTGCCGAGGTCGACCCGGAGCACGGTGTCGCTCGTGATCCTTCCGTCACGTGTCAGCCCGATCAGCCCGGAGATGGCGTTCGTCGTCAGGACTGCGTCGCTCTGTGCGGGAAACCCCGCGAGCTGCTCGCGTACGCGGATCGTCACCAGCGAGCTCGACTGATCGACGTTGAAGCGGAGCGTGGCCGGCGCGGTCGTGACCGGAACGGGCGAGCCGCTCGGTGAAGGGCTCGAACCACCGAACAGGTCGGGCCGGCATGCGACGACCGCGGCGACAGCGAGCAGCGCGCCGAGGCGACTGACGAAACGCGCGCCCGTATTCAGCCGGTCTGCGCTGCGCGCGCCCGAAGACTCGCGCGGCGCGTGAACGGATGCGTGAGCGGAGCCACGCGGCTCGCGAGGTGCTCGATCTCACCAAGCCACGGGATCACCGGCAGCAGCGCCCAGATCAGGACAATGCTCGCGACCTGGAGGAGCGTGTTGTCATTGCCGATCCGCAGGAAATCGCTGATCGAAATGTTCGTGAGCACGAGGATGAAGAGGTGGATGCCGTACGCGCCGAGCGACCGCTGCCCGAGTGGCAACAGGAGCCAGCCGAGCCCGCGGCGGATGGGCACCCAAAGCATGCTGACCAGTGCGAACGCAAAAATCGCGACACCGACGAGGGCCAGGAGACGGCCCGGCCGAAGATCGTTCTTTCCGAACACCAGATCCGACGAGAGCAGCCACGCGAGAGCGGAGGGCTGCTCGCTCGCGCGGTCGGCGATGGTGAGCTGGAACGCGAGGATCAGGACGATCGCGAGGACCGATCCGGCGACGACGATCGCGACACGCCGCGCCGGGGTCAGCAGGCGTGAGATCGATTCGCGGTGATACCCGATGATCACGCCCATCGCGAACGGCAGCTGCCAGGCCGCGAAGGGGAATCCTCCATCGACGACGTTCCACGGAAACTGCACGTCCGCGGGCGAGACCTGCCAGAGGCCCCACAGCGCCAGGGCGCCGGCGAACGCGATTCGCGTGCGCCCCGTGCCGAGAAGGTAGAGCAGCGGTGGTGTTGCGAAGACCAGAAGCGTGTACAGCATCAGCACGTCGGTGATCGAGTAGGAGCGGTGGAGCGTGCCCACGCTCAGGAGGAATTCGAGCGGCCGGGTCGGGGTCATCGTTCGCGACCACGGGCTGTCGATGAGGTACGAGAGGAGCGCGAAGACGATGGTCAGGCTGACCGTGAGGACGTAGAGCAGTCCGGCGCGCTTCATCACCTTCTTGAGCATCGCGTTCATGCCTTCGCGGCGGATGACGTTCGCGTAGACGGTTCCCATGACGATGCCGGAGATGAGGACGAACCCCTCGGCCGCGGAGGTGAAGAAGCGGTTGCCGCCGGTCAGGATGTACATCCACGAGCGCTCGCCGCCGATGTGGTCGGCGACCATGACGACCACGCAAAAGCCGCGCAGCAGATCGAGGCGCATGTCGCGACGCACCAGCGCGTCGGCGGACGCGCGATAGCTCCAAGATGGACGCCGCACTCCGGCACTGTACGCAGCGTCGGTAAGACCACGATGAAAAAACACCGCGGGCAAGCCGAGCGGGCTTAGAAGCGGTCGATGATCCTCTGACCCTCGGCGCTGCGGACGAATTCGAGGAACTGGACGATCGCCGGCCGTTGCTCGCCGCTCCGGG
>Ga0066698_10000620_pt1 | contig 13809 bp, 15 predicted proteins | sample GraSoiAngelo_147_FD_66457 | JGI IMG/M metagenome (GOLD analysis project Ga0066698, IMG submission 66457) | Grasslands soil microbial communities from the Angelo Coastal Reserve, California, USA - 14_1009_05_40cm | ecosystem: Environmental > Terrestrial > Soil > Grasslands | place: USA... | reverse complement strand
GTGGGCTCCTGGGTGAAGTCGGTGACGCCCCGCTCCTTGAGCATGTCGTACAGGCCGCGCGCATCGTCGGTGATGAACACGAGCCCGCCCAGTGCGCCCTTCGTGATGAGCTCCCGGAGCTGCGCCGCGGTCGCTTCGTCATGCAATGGCGCGCCCGGCTGCTCCAGCGAGACCTCCGTGCCCGGCTGGCCGGGTACGCGGATCGTCAGCCAACGGTACTCACCCTGGCGGACGTCGTTGCCCTTTTCGAGCCCGAGCTTGTTGACGTAGAAGTCGAGCGCCTCGTCCTTGTCGAGGACGTAGATCGAAGTGACATTGAGCCTGGTGATCATCTTGGTTGGTTCTCCTGTGTGGGGGTAGATGCGGACGTCACGCACCCTAGGACGCGATGGCGGGGTTCGCTTCTCCAAAACTGCTCGATTGCGTCGACTCTCCGGCCGCCGCTCTGGGCCGCATCGCCGCCAGCTGAACGCAGTGGGGCGCGACGATTGGACCATTGCCCAACCGGTATCCCGATGGGGTTTCGCCCACGATCCTGCGGAAGGTGCGGCTGAATGTCCCAAGGCTCGTAAAGCCCACGTCGAAGCAGACCTCGGTCACGCTCCGATCGGTCTCGCGGAGCAGAAACATCGAGCGCTCGACCCTCCGTCGCTGCAGGTATCGGTGCGGCGTCTCGCCGAAGACGGCACGGAAGCTGCGGCTGAAGTGCGCGGGCGAGATGTAGGCCACCGCGGCCACGGCGCGGACGTCGAGCGGCTCGGCGTAGGCGCGGTCCATTGCGTCGCGAGCGCGCAGCAGGCGCCGGTTGAGATCCTCGGCTTCTCGGCTCACGTGCTCAAAGATCCTCTCGCCGGAAGCGTAGCCAGGCAACGCCGAGCGCCGCCGCGATCAACGCGATCGACGCAGCGACGGTCCGGCCCGGGTCGACGTCGGGGCCGAGCTCGCCAAGGACCGTGGCCTGGGCGACCTCGGCGAGGCCCGTCGGGAGCCATGGATTCAGGGTGATCACCGTCGACGCGAGCGCCAGTACGGCGAAGGCCATGAACCCGATCGCGGCCGCGCCGGCCGGCGATCGAACGGAACTCGAGGCCGCGAGCGTGATCGCGGCGTAGACGAGGGCCGACAACCAGGCGAGGAGCCACAGCTGCGCCCAGTCGATCACGGACTGCGGCTCGAAGAGGAGCGCGACGTAGAGCCAAGCGGCGACGACGGTGAGCGCCGTCGCCAGGCCGAGGATGAGCGCCAGGGCCACGAACTTGGCCCACAGGAACGCGCCACGGCTGACCGGCTTGGCCAGGACGAACGACGCCGTGCCGGCGGCTCGCTCGGTCGCGATGCTGCCCATCGCCAGGAAGATGGCCGCGACGGCGCCGAGCTGCCACAGCAGGCGGACCAGGACGTCGACGACGTCGGGCACCCCGGTCTGGTTGATTCCGATCTCCGGGTCGACCTGGCCGAACACCCGCGTGATCGCAGGGAGAGACTGGACGACGATCGGCAAGGCAATCCCGAGGACGACGAACAGGCCGCACACGACCGCGATTCGGTACGAGCGCCAGGCCTCCACGACCTCCTTCTCGAGGATCGCTCGGTAGCCTCTCACTGGACCACGTCCCGAAGCTGGCCCACGAGCGCCGAGATGTCGGTCCGTTCCCTCCGGACTGCCACGATCGGGAGGCCCGTCGCGACCACCGCCGGGAACAGCTCCCGGCCGGCGCGGACCTCGTCGGCGATGCCGACGCGGAGGATGCCCCCGACCACGCGGACCTTGCGTACCCACGCCTCTCGCCCGAGGCGCGCGACGAGGCCGCCGAGGGCGAGGCCCGACCCAGGCTCGACCTCGATGACGTACTCCGACGCCGCAACCCGTTCGAGCAGCTCGGGGATGGACGCGCGCATCACGGCGCGTCCTCCGTCGAGGACGACCACGCTGTCGCAGGCCGCCTCGGCGAGATCGAGGTCACCGGTCGCGATGACCATCGTCATCGACTGGCGAAGCCCGCGCAGGAGGGCCAGCATCTCCTCCCGCCCGGCCGCTTCGAGCCAGCCGAGCGGCTCATCGAGGAGCAGCACGTCCGGCTCACCGATGACCGCCTGGGCGATCCCGAGCCGCTGGCGCATCGACAGGGGGTAGTCGTCGATCTTTCGATCGGCGGCGTCGGCGAGGCCGACCCATCCGAGCCTGGCTTCGATCCGGGCGGGAGCCTCCGTGCGGCCGATCCCGAGCAGCTCGGCCGTGAAGGCAAGCAGCTCGCGGCCCGTCATCCAGTCGTAGAAGGACGGCTCCTGATCGAGGACGCCCACCCTGTCGCGCGCGGCGAGGCCGCGGCGCGAGTCGAGTGGCACCCCCGCGAGCGTCACCGAGCCGAATGTCGGGCGGGCGAGGCCGGCCAGCAGCCGCATCGCGACGGACTTGCCCGCGGCACTCTCGCCCACGAGGCCGAGGCACGTGCCGATCGGGACCTCCAGGTCAAGATGGTCGAGCGCGAGGACCTTGCCGAAGCGCTTCGTCAGTCCGCGCGCTTCGATGACGAGCTCGTGCACCGCGTCACCGTACCCGGGGAGCCGGTCTGCGTCCTCCGGGGCGAGCGTGGCAGTGCTTCACGCCGCCCTTGCTAGACTCGCCGCGCCGGCGTCGCCGCCTCTCGAAACGCCGGGTGGAGGGACCTTCGACGATGGCCGATTCCCGCGACCGCTGGGCGCTCATCCTCGGCGGCTCGTCGGGTATGGGCGAGGCGACCGCCCGCGCGCTCGCCGCCGCCGGATACAACGTCTGCGGGATCCATCTCGACTTCCGCGCCGGGCTGCAGCACGTCGACGAGCTCAAGGCCGACCTGGCGAAGGCCGGCGCCGAGGTGCTGTACGTGAACATGAACGCGGCCGACGACGAGAAGCGCGCCGCGGCCCTCGCCGAGCTGGGCGCCCGCTTCGAGGCCGCTCGCGCCGGGGGCCGAGATCCGTATGTCCGGGTGGTCATGCACTCGCTCGCGTTCGGCAGTCTCGTCCCGTTCATCGCCGACGACCCGAAGGCAGCGGTCGACCGCAAGAAGATGGAGATGACCCAGGACGTGATGGCGAACAGCCTCGTGTACTGGGTCCAGGACCTGTACCGCGGCGGGTTCCTCCGCGAGGGCTCGAAGGTCTACGCCATGACCTCGGAGGGCTCGTCCCGGGTCGTGCCCTCGTACGGGGTCGTGTCGTCGGCCAAGGCGGCGCTCGAGTCCCACGTCCGGCAGCTGGCGATGGAGCTCGGTCGGCTTGGGTCGGGCATCACGATCAACTCGATTCGAGCGGGCGTGACCAAGACCCCGGCGCTCATGAAGATCCCGGAGCACGAGATGATCATCGCCTCGGCCATGGCCCGGAACCCGACGGGGCGGATGACCACGACCCAGGACGTCGCCAACGCGATCGTTGCCCTCTCGGGCGAGGGCACGGGTTTCATCAGCGGCGAGATCATCGGCGTCGACGGCGGGGAGTTCATCACCGGCTCGTGACCGAGCGCGTGCCCACCTCGCTCCGCCCGTTCTATGCCGACTGGGCGGGCTACAACCGCCGAACGATCGAGGGCCTCCGGACGCTGTCCGACGACGACCTCGCGTTGCTCGTTCTCTCTGTCCGCGACGGCGGCGGGGAGCCGTGGCCGGTCTGGGCGGTGGCCGGACATACGGCGGCGATGCGCGTCTTCTGGCTGTGCGATGTGTTCGGCGAGCCGGGAGCGGAGCTGACGCCGTTCGAGGGCGACACGCCGGGCTGGGAGGACGACCTCGCGCATCCCCGCACCGCTGCAGAGATCGCCGGCGCGTTCGAGTCGACATGGGCGATCGTCGCGGGCTGTCTCGACCGCTGGACGCCGGCCATGCTCGGCGACGAGATCCGTCGCGACGAGGCGGGTCGGCCCTCGGAGGTCCATACCCGCCAGTCGATCCTGCTCCGCCTGCTCAGCCACGAGGCCTACCATCTCGGCGAGATCAACCTCGCGCTGGGTTCGAACGGCCGCGAGCCGATCAACCCCTGGCCCCGGCGCGAGTGGAAGCTGGGCGCGCCGGCGTGGTTCAGGGAAGGCGAGCACCCGCCCCGCTGACGCCGTCATGCCACGCCGAGCCGCTAGGGCCCGTAGCGGGTGATCTCGACGTACGCCTCGCCGCCGACGGGCGCGCCGGCCTTCGTCGCGGCAACGGTCTGCGAGCCCTCCCAGTAGGCGACACCCGTGGTGGCGCGGGTATCGAGCTCCTGGTCGGGCACGGTCGGCGTCAGGTTGATCTCGTAGTCGTCGACGAGGACCTGCCACAGCGCCGGATACAGCTGGCCGGTCAAGGGGTTCAGATAGAAGCCCCCCTCGCCGGCGCTGATGTGGTCCTGGTCGAGGTGGCGGACCTCGCCCGCTGCCGTGACCAGCGTGCCGTATTGGACCATGGGTCCGCCTGCGGCGTCGAAGACGGTGGAGGACGTGATGTCGGTCCCGTCGTCGAGGTTGATGGCGATCCAGTCCCAGCCCCCGGCGCCGACCGAGACGAAGTCGCCCCACTGGTGATCGAACCAGGCAATGCCGTCGACCGCCACGCGTTGGCCGTCGAGCTCGAGCGTGCCCTTCGCTGTGAGCCTCGTTCGCGAGTAGTAGTACGAGCTGCCGGCCGGCCCGAAGTCGACGAACCCGTCGCCGTCGTGGAACGCGGGCGGCTTCGTGGCCTGCAGGTCGAGCTGGAGCCCGAACGCGGCGCCGCTCGCCCGGGCCTCCTCCGGCGAAAGCGCCGCCTCGACGCGGTCCGAGCCGCTCGCGCCCGCGAGACGCCACGGTGCAGCGAGTTGCGGGGCACCGGCCGCGATCAGCGTCGGGCTGAGGCCGCTCACCTGCAGGTCGAACCCGGTCGGTGCGCCCGAGGCGCCGCGCGGCGAGTGATCGACCGCCGGCCCGATCTCGCTCCGCTGGGCGTAGTGGAACGTCCTGCCCTGCTCGTCGGTGAGGGCGAGGTGAGCGGCCCACGCCACGGGCACCGAGCCTCGCTCTGCTCGGAACACGACCGCCTCGAACCCGAAGCGCCGCCCGGCCTGCGTGCGCAGGTGGCCGGTGTAGTACCACCACTCGGTCAGCCGGTCGTGCGGCCCGTCGTCACGGGGCAGGTTGATCGGGATCGGGTCGGGTGCGTGCGACGGCCCGGCGCTGGGCGTCGGTGGCGCCGGAAAGACGATCGGGTCGTTGGCCAGGATCGGGGTCGTGCAGCCGGTCACGACCAGCGTGCCGGCAACGACCATTGCGAGCCAGGGGGTCCGGCTGCGCGCGCGCTGGCTATTCACGAGCACGGCGTGCCCCTCATTCGGCCGGCTCCGCGTCCTCGACCGCCGGCAGCCGCCGCGCAAGGAGGGAGGGCAGCCACCAGTTCCAGCGCCCGAGGAGGCGCATCGTCGCCGGGACGAGGAGCGCCCGCACGACCGTGGCGTCGAGCGCCACCGCGATGGCGATGCCCACGCCGAGTGCCTTGATCAGGACGATGTCGGCGAACGCGAACGAGCCGGCGACGACGATCACGATCAGCGCCGCCGAGGTGACGATGCGGCCGCTCCGCTCGAGGCCATGGGCGACCGCGGTCGGGTTGTCGCGGGTCAGCTCCCACGTCTCGCGCATGCGCGTCAGCAGGAATACCTCGTAGTCCATCGACAGCCCGAACAGGACGCAGAAGAGGATCACCGGCTGGGTCGTCTCGACGAACCCGAGCGGCCGCGTGCCGAAGAGCGCCGACAGGTTCCCGTCCTGGAAGATCCAGACGAGCGCGCCGAACGAGGCCACGATCGACAGCGAGTTCATCGCCAGTGCCTTGATCGGCAGGACCACCGAGCGCAGGAGCAGCAGCAGCACGATGAAGGTGCTGACGAGGATGAACGCGGCCGTCCTCGGGAACTCGGCGCCGATGCCGGTGACGACGTCCTCGACGTCTGCCGCCCCACCGCCGACGAGGACCGTGGTGCCCGCCGGCGGCGCGAGCGAGCCGGTCCCCGAGCGCAGGTCGCGGACGAGCTCGCGCGCGATCGACTCGTTCGGGCCGTACGGGGTCGTCAGCGTGAACGCCGTCAGGGCGCCCTGGGTCGTGGCGTGGAGAACCTCCGCCGCGAAGCGGTCTGGCGGAGGCGCACCAGGCCGGTACAACAGCTCGTACTGCTCGATGGTCAGCCGGGGATCAACGTCGACCAGGCCGTCGACGCGGTCGATGCGCGGGTCGCCGGCCAGCCGGCGCGAATAGTCGAACAATGCGGCGAGGTTGACCGGGTCCAGGACGGGCCCGGTCGTCCGCACGGCGATGACGATCGGCGCGAACGGGCCCGGCCCGAACGCCTCGGTCAGCCGGTCGAACGCGTCGCGGGACGGCGCATCTTCCGGCAGGATCCGCGCGTCGGGCGCGTTGAACCGGACGTGCAGGAACGGCGTGCCGAGCGCGAGAAGCAGGGCCAGCGTCGGGACGAGCACCGCGACAGGTCGGCGCATGACCCACCAGGCGAGGCGGGACCAGGCGCCCTCCTCGGCCGGCCGCGGCGTGACCCTGCGGATGCGGAAGCGCTCGAGGTGGACGCCGGCGAAGGCGAGGGCCGCCGGCAGGAGCGTCATTGCCGCGGCCACGGCCAGCGCCACGACCACCGCGCCGGCGATGCCCACCGAGCGCAGGATCATGAAGTCGAACAGGACCAGGCCGAGCAGCCCCAGCAGGACGGTCATGCCGGAGAAGAACACGGCCCGCCCGGCGGTCCGCGCCGTCGCACCCACCGCATCCTCGACCGCCTCGGGGGCCCACCCACGACCCGCCAGCTCTTCGCGGAAGCGGCTCGTCATGAGCAAGGAGTAATCGACGCCCAGGCCCAGCCCCAGCAGCGTGGCGAGGTTGAGCACGAAGATGCTCATCGGGACCGTGCCGGCGACGAGGAAGATCACGGCCAGCGCCACGACCACCGCCGCGCCGCCGACGACCAGCGGCACCGCCGCTGCCACGACGGACCCGAAGACGATCAGGAGCGCGATCGCGGCGAGCGGCAGCGAGATCAGCTCGCTGCGGCGCAGGTCCGCCTCGGACACGGCCTGGACGTCGCCATAGAAGGCGGGACCACCGGAGAGTCCGACCTCGAGACCGGGCGCGTCGTGCAGCGCCGCCCGCAGGCCGGGCAGCGCCTTGGGCGAGTCGTCCGCGGGCAGATCGAGCAGCACGAGGTCGTACGCGGTGTGGCCGTCCGGGGAGATCTGCCGCGAGGCCAGCGTGTGCGAGACGACGGCTCGGACGTAGGGCGCGTTCGGGACGTCCGCAACCGCAGCTGCGGCAGCCGTCTCGAACGCGGGATCTCCCGCGCGGGCAGCATCGGAGTGGAAGACGACGACGACGGCCGCCTGCGCCAGCCCGATCTGGGTCTCGAGGAGCGCCTTTGCCCGGGCCGATTCGAGATCGGCGTTGATGAACCCGCCGGCACGCAGCGCGCCGGGCGCCTGGATGGCAAGCGGCACCGACAAGCCGACGAGCGCCAGCCACGCGACGACGACCGGGCGGCGGTGGCGGGCGCACCATCGCCCGAGGCGCTCGAAGCGGTTCATCGTCGGGCGGTCATGCTAGCCGCCTGCTACGATCGGCCGCGGCCGTGACGATCTTCACGCTCTGGTTCGAGAACTTCCCGAACAACCTGCCGGCGCTGTTCGTGTCGGCCGGCGTCGCGATCCTTCTCATCGTGATCATCGCAAAGTCCGCGTTCTCCGCCGAAGGTCGGTCGCGGTGGACGAAGCGGGTCACCGGCCCGAACGGGAAGTGGCTCTTCGGCCTGCTGTTCCTGCTCTGGGCCGTGGTCTTCGGCGTCGGCCTGCAGCTGGTGCCCCACGAGGGCGCGAATTCGCCGTACGGCGGCCTCGGGATCATCGCCCTGTTCTCGGGCTTCTTCATCTCGATGGGCTTCATCTGGAGCGTGATCGGCGAGTAGCCGCGCTCGCGTGGCGGCTGCATCCTGGGTCGAGCTCGTCAGCGCACGACGAGGACCAGGGCCACCGAGATCAGCGTCAAGAGCAGTGCGGCGGCCGCGGGCGCGACAGCTCGAATGAGGAGCGGCCGAAGCTCGCGGCCGCCAAAACGGGTCCGGTAGTCCGCGTCCAGCGCGAAGACGTCGGTGAGACTGCGCACCAGCCGCGGCGGCCCGTGTCGCTGAGCGGTGCGCGTCAGCAGGTCACGATGGGCTGCCTCGGCCGCAGGCAGGGTGCCGGTCTCGATGCGCAACGAGAGCCCGGGAATCTCCAATGGATCGCCACGCGGATGGATGGTCCCAAGCCAGGTGCCATCCGGCCATGCGCTGTAGAAGCCGGTCAGTCCGGGCTCCGGCCGACCGTCCGCGAACAGCGCGTAGGCCCAACCGTCGTCCGACGCGAGAACGGTGCCGAACACGTCACCGCCCGGGATCCGCGCCACGGTCTCGCCCAGGGGGCGGTAGCCGAGCGCTTCGCAGGTCGCGATGCGGCGAGCGCGGTCAGCGCTTGGCTTGGGCGCTCGGCCCGTTGCGTCCTCCTGTCGCCGAGCGCTCACGCCCGCGGCCGTCTGCCAGCTCCGAATCGCTCCGGGCACAAACACCAGGAGGAGAACGAGGGAGAAGATCAGGGTGCCGACGGCCGAGAGTTGCGCTGGAGTCATGTCGATTTGCCGCGCTTGCGCGCGATCCAGGCCTCCTCGGATGGCCACTTGCTGGCCCACTCGGCGGTCGCGAACTGCCACTGCTCATCGCTGACCGCATCGACGGGTACCTGGACTTCGACCAGCCGCTCGATGTCGAAGCCGTTCGCGCGCAGCAGCCGGACCCACTCGCCGTGGGGCAGGTGGAACTCGACGGACGTGTCGTCCGGCCAGATCGTGCGGTGCATGCCGAAGTACGGCCGAAGGAGCTGGGTCCCGGCCGGACCGTCGGCCTCGAGCTCCGGGATCGTCAGGTGGAGCAGCGCCCCGTTCGTGTACAGCATCAGCTCGCCGCCGGGTCGCAGGATTCGCGCCGCCTCGGGGATCCAGGCATACGGATCGGCCCACAGCGCCGCGCCGTACTCGCTGATCGCGTAGTCGAAGCTGGCGTCTTCGAAGGGCGTGGCCTCGGCGTTACCGAGGTGCAGCGGAAAGTCCAAACCAAACTCGCGCTGGAGCGTGCGGGCGGTGTCGAGCTGGACGGTCGAGTTGTCGATGCCGACCGGGCGCGCACCGCGCCTGGCGAGCCAGGCGGAGACGTATGCAGTCCCGCACCCGAGCTCGACGACATCCTTGTCGCGGAGGTCGTCCGGCAGCAGGCGCAGCTCGTCCTCCGCGACGTGCCAGATGCCCCAGTGCGGCTCCTCGGCCCAGTTGCGGCGCCCACGCTCGACGTATTCGTGGGCAAAGCGATCCCACGCCTCGCGATTGGCGCGGACGTGCTCCGGGAGCTCCTCTGACACCGTGCGGATGGTAGCCAGGTGCAAGGGCTCGGCGGCTTGCCGGAGCACGACCGTCGCAACTCGTCGGGGACGATATCGCCGTTGCAGTGAAGGCAGCGAGGGATCGACCCTGCCAACGATGGATCAGCACGGAATGTTCAGGAGCGCACTCGAACGGCGGTCTTTCACGGGAACGGACCCGGCGCGCCGGCCCGTGATCGTCGCCAACCCGCCCGGGGATCGGCGGTTTCTGGCCCTGATCAGGGCCGGGCTGCGATCGGGCGCGGCGCTGCCGGAGCAGCTCAAGGCGATCCTGCGGACGCGATACCCGCTGGCAATCGTGCGGCCCCGCGAGCTTGCCGGCGAGCGAATCGCCGTCTGGTACGTCTATCGCGAAGGTCACTGGATCGGGAGCGACGCAGATGCCCACACCTGACGATGACGAGCGGATGGACGATCTCGCGGCCACTTCCGACTCAGTTCGCGAGGACGCCCGGCAGGTCGTCGAGATCGAAGAGGAGAAGCGCGATCTCGCGGCCGGCGACCCGCGCCTCACAACGTTGTCACGGGAGGCTGAACGCCTGGCGGGACAGGTGGAGCAGAAGAGCCGGATCGAGCGTGACCTGGCCGACGCCGTGAATGGCGATCGCGAGCCGCCCCGCACCTCGAACTAGTACGAGATCGCTGCCATTCGGCTGGAATGGGCGGGACCCTCGCGCTATGATCCGCGGACTTGCAGAGTGCATAGACTTTATGCACTCGCCGCCGCGGAGGCACCGTGACCGAACACGAGAGCAGCGCGATCACCGAGACGCCGTGGGTCAACCCGCGTGACCCCGCGCTCGCGCTCGGGGCGGACGGGCTGCCCGCGCGCAGCCGCCGCGCGCCACAGTGGGTGGACGTTCCCGACGAGAAGTGGAATGACTGGCGCTGGCAGCTCAGCAACCGCGTCAATACGCTCGACGAGGTCGGCCAGGTCCTCAACCTCACGGACGAGGAGCGCGAGGGCCTGACGGCCGACGACAAGTTCCGGGTCGACATCACGCCCTACTTCGCGAGCCTGATCGACCCCGACGACCCGAACGACCCGATCCGTCGCCAGGTCATCCCGCTCGGCCGAGAGCACGAGGCCTTCACGGCGATGATGGAGGACTCGCTGGCGGAGGATCGCCACTCGCCGGTCCCGGGCCTGGTCCACCGCTATCCGGATCGCGTGCTGATGCTCGTGACCACGCAGTGCGCCAGCTACTGTCGGTACTGCACCCGGAGCCGGATCGTCGGCGACCCGACCCAGAACTTCAACCGCCGCGAGCACGAGGCCCAGCTCGAGTACCTGCGCCGGACGCCCCAGGTGCGCGACGTCCTCATCTCCGGTGGGGACGGGCTCACCCTCGCGCCGAAGCTGCTCGAATCGATCATCCGCGGCATCCGCGAGATCCCGCACATCGAGATCATCAGGATCGGCTCGCGGGTGCCGGTGTTCCTGCCGCAGCGCGTCGACGACGAGCTGTGCGAGATGCTCGCCAGGTACCACCCGCTGTGGATCAACCTGCACTTCAACCACCCCAACGAGATCACGCCGGAGGTCTCGCGCGCGGTCGACAAGCTCAGCCGGGCCGGCATCCCCATCGGCAACCAGAGCGTCCTGCTGGCGGGCGTGAACGACTGCGTGCACATCCAGCGCGCGCTCGTCCACAAGCTCGTCGAGAACCGGATCCGGCCCTACTACCTGTACCAATGCGACCTCGTCGAGGGCTCCGGCCACTTCCGGACGCCGGTCGGCAAGGGCCTCGAGATCATGGAGGGCCTGCGCGGCCACACGTCGGGCTACGCCATCCCGACCTACGTCATCGACGCTCCCGGCGGCGGCGGCAAGATCCCGGTCATGCCCAATTACCTGATCAGCTACTCGGACCACAAGGTCGTGCTGCGCAACTACGAGGGCTATATCACGACCTACGAGGAGCCCGAGACGTACCAGAAGCACGACCAGGCGACGTGCGCGTACTGCCAGCACGAGCGCCCGGAGCCGGGCCAATCGGGCGTGCTGGGCTTGCTCGAGGGCGAGCGGATGTGGATCGAACCGAAGGGCTTCGAGGACATCCACAGCCGCGGCAACACGCAGGCGCATCGCCTGCAGGACCCATCGAAGTGGGTGCCCTTCGGCGTCGGCGCGATCGAGGGCAGGGCGGGTCGACCGCTGCCGGTCCTCGAGGCGGGCACCGCCGAGACGAATGGCACGAAGCCCAGGGGCGCAACCTACGGACCCGGCGAGGAGCCGCGGCCGCGCGAGGGCGAGCCGACCGCCTCGGCGCACGGGGAGCTGCTCTAGGCGTCTCGCGCTCCCGGCGGCGGCACGACAATGAGCGCCGTGGACGACCTCCGCGCCCCGATTCCCGCCATGCCGAGCGCCGACCTGGCGCCACCCGTGATCGCCGAGTCCGGCGATCCGTTCGGCGCGCTGCGCGTCATCGAGCTGGTTGCGCGATTGCCGCGCGGCCGGCCGATCGCCATGTCCGTGATCGTGGATCGATTGAACGCGACGTACCCGGACTGGTTGTTCGAGCCGCGCGTCGTCGCGGATGCGCTCATCCAGCTCCAGTCGAACTGGCTGACCGACTACCGCAACGCGAGCGGGATCGTCCTCGAGGACGGTCCTGCCGGGGCGACGCTGACGATCGAGGACTCGAGTCGGGTCGATCCATGGATCATCCGCCAGGCGCAGCGGCTCGCCGACGCGTGTCGAGAGGTGCTCGCCGACTTCAGCCGGCGCGACCGGCGGGCCGGTGAGGGCTGACCGTCTCGCGCTCGAGTACCGCGTCGGCAGCACGTCGGATGAGCCCGAGGGCATGCTTGCCCGCCGCCTCGCCACCGTCCAGGCCGGCGATGAACGCGGCGTAGGCGGCCTCGAACTGGCGGTTCGCGGCTCGATGCGCGTCGAGCCCGCCGGCGGTCAACGTCACCAGGTATGAGCGGCCGTCGCGAGGATTCCGGAGGCGTCGCGCATGGCCGCGCCCCTCGACCAGCCGGAGATGGTCCATGAACGTCGTGAGGCGCATCCCGAGGCGCCCTGCCAGCGCCGTGGGCGACGCCGACTCGAGCTCGAAGATCGCGCTGTAGACCGCGTACTCGGATGGCGTCAGCGGGCCGTCTCGCATCGCGCTCGCGAGCAGGCGCCCGACCGCCTGGTTGAGCGCGAACACGTCGAACAGGAGCGACGTGTCCAGTGGGTCGCGGCGGCCCGTGGTCACGGCCCGATGCCCACGATCGCCTCGCGCGCCGGGTCGCGGCCATCCTCCCAGGCGCTACGCGTCAGCTCGGCGAGGACGTCCGGCTCGATCGACTGGCGCGTGTCGTCCGCGGAAACGCCCACCTCGAGCATGCCGGCCACGCTCACGACGATGCCCGAGGAGGGGAGCGTCACGTCCGTCGGGTTGCCGTAGGCCGTCGGGCAGCCACCCATCTCCTCCCCGACGACGGTCGCGCCGGTGTCGCGATCAAGGCGCGCGACAAGCAGGCTCGCGGCCGAGAACGTGTTCCGCCCGGTGATCAGGGACAGCCGGCCCGGCCGATCGACGGCGGGGTCCTTGAACAGCGTCAGGATCGGATCGACGGCGGAGACCTCCCCGCCGAAGTTGTGGCGCACGTCGAGGATGACGTGAGCCACGTCCGGCGCGTGCAGGGCAGACCTGAGGTCGTTCAGCGTCGTGCTCGGCAGCCGATCGACGCGGTTGTCCTGGATGAACAGGGTCTCGACGTCGGGCAGGCGCTTCCACCACAGCGCCTCGTCGATGCGCGAGAGGTACTCGACGTTCGGGTCCGCCGGCAGGTGCAGGCCGTACGGGCCGGCCCACGCGTTGTAGGCCGCCATCGGGATCGGTGCGACGTCGACCGCCTGGCGAGCACCGGCGTCGTCGGTCAGCCCGAGCGTGACGTCGCCGTCGTTCGCCATGTCGAGACCGCGCAGCACCTGCGGGATCAGCAGGTAGCGCGGCGCGAGCAGCCGCAGGGTCTGGGCGTTGTCACGCGGGATGACCGGGTACAGCGCCGCGAGGATGTCGGTCATCACGGTGTCGTCGACGGTGTCGATCCTGGATCCGATCAGGCCCTGGTACGGCGGCAGGGCGTCGACGATCACGACGTCGTCCTCGAAGAGCCACAGCCGCAACGGCAGGCTATCGACGGGGTAGGTGCCGCTGCCCCAGATGAACGCGCCCGTGTGGGCGTCGCAGCCGCCGTAGCTGACCATGGCCACGATGCGCAGGACGCCGACCATCAGCTCGTCGTCCGTCGCTGTCGGGACCTTGGCGAGGAGGTCGGCCGCGGCCGCGTCGAGCTGAGCGCGGCTGGTGCCGTGGGCAAGATTCGGATGGATCGCGTCCATCGCGGGCACCAGCCCCCTAATG
>Ga0066698_10000618_pt1 | contig 13814 bp, 12 predicted proteins | sample GraSoiAngelo_147_FD_66457 | JGI IMG/M metagenome (GOLD analysis project Ga0066698, IMG submission 66457) | Grasslands soil microbial communities from the Angelo Coastal Reserve, California, USA - 14_1009_05_40cm | ecosystem: Environmental > Terrestrial > Soil > Grasslands | place: USA... | reverse complement strand
TACAGCGTGCTGCAGGGGGTCGACAAGGTCGTGCCGGTGGACGTCTATGTGTCGGGCTGCCCGCCGCGACCCGAGGCGCTGCTGTATGGCCTGATGCGGCTCCAGGACAAGATTCGGAAGGAAGGCACCGTGCTCCGCAAGGAGAGGACGATCATGTCGGGCCACTCCGAACCGACGCTCAACAGCGACCGCGTGTAGCGGGAAGGCTTTAGGACGTAGCGCTGAAGGCTTCAGCCGAGCGACCACACATGCAGACCATCATCCGTTTTCTGAAAACCATCTTTCTCATCGATCTGGTCAAGGGCATGTGGCTCACGCTGAAGTACACACCCCAGCCGGCGTTCACCTTTCAGTATCCGGCGGAACGGCGGCCGACAGCGCCCCGGTTCCGCGGCGTCCTCCGCCTGCAGGTCGAGCCCGGCACCGGCGCGCAGACCTGTATCGTGTGCGACCAGTGCGCCAAGGCGTGTCCCGACGACTTGATCGCGCTCGGCGGGCACCGCGAACCGGGTCTGAAGATCAAGGTCCTGGACTATTTCGATTTCAACCTGTCCCGGTGCAGTTTCTGCGGGCTGTGCGCGGAGGTTTGCCCGACCAAGCCGATCAAGGCGCTGATCATGAGCGAGGATTACGAATTGGGTAGCTATAGCCGCGACAAACAGATTCTGCGCGTCGACGAGATGTACGACGGGGTTGAGATCGAGCAATACACCCACTGAAACACTTTTCGCTTCTCGAAAGGCCCCCGCCCGGTACATCATCGTGCGCGCCTACTTCTGCCGGCCCGATTCTTGTAGAGGTTGTCCGGACCTGGGATTGAACCAAGCACGATGGACCACGTTCCTGGAGGGGTCATGCACAGCGCCTTTCGAGTCGCCGCCGCGTCGGTCGTTGTCGCGGCAGCCTCTTTCGCTATTCGCGCCGATGTCACGCCTCCCTCGCAGGCGGCCGAAATACAGCTCCAGCTTGGCGATCTGCTGTTCTCCGAGGGGAAGTACCTCGATTCGCTCGCGGCGTACCGCAATGCCCTGAATGTCGCGCCCTCGGACGGCCTCCGGCGGCCGCGCATGGGCGTCATCGCCTCGGCGCTGCGCGTGGCCGAATTCGTCCTCGCGCGCGACGAAGCCGAGAAGCTCTACCAGGCGGATCCCAAAGCGCCGGATGCGATGACTCTTTACGGCGATGCGCTCTGGTCGTCTGGTCTGTTCCAGGAGGCCGAGACGAAGTATCACGACGCGCTGGGGGTGGCGCCGGCTCTGGCGCGCGGCCACCACGGCATGGCGAAGGCGCTCGCCGCGCGCAGCCGCCTCGACGAGGCGCTGAACGAGGGGCAGATGGCGCTGCGGCTCTCGCCGCGCGACCTCGAGATCCATCACACGGTCGGCACGATCTTCGAGCGGCAGCACCGGTACGAGGAAGCGGCCGCCGCCTACTCGAACTACGTCAACCTGCTCCCGAACAAGGACCACAGCGAGAAGGCCGACTGGTCGCGCGCGGAGATCCGCTTCCTGCGCTCGTTCGGCCAGCGCGTGCCGTTCGAGAGCGACGCGGGCACCGAGGACAGGATCTACACCGTCGACTTCCGGCTCGTGAACGAGAAAGTCGTCGTGCGCGCGAAGGTGAACGACGCGGCCGCGCAGGACTTCGTCGTCGACACCGGATCGGAGAACACGGTGATCACGCGCCCGACGGCTCAGCGGCTCGGCATCACGCCGATCACCTACACGCTCAGCGCGGGCGTCGGCCGCGCGGGTCTGCGCGGGCTGCAGCTCGCCCGGATCGATTCACTGGAGCTGGGATCGCTGAAGCTGCGGAACGTGCCGTGTCTCATCAAGAACCCGCCGCTCCGCGACATCCCGGTGAAGGAGACCGAGGGGCTGTCGCCGATCGCCCTCGGCTACTCGATGGTCATCGACTACAAGACCCACAGGCTGACCTTCGGCAAGCACCTGCCCGAAGAGCCGAAGGACTTCGAGCTGCCGATGCGGCTGCACCGGCTGGCGACCGTGCGCGGGACCGTCGACGGCAATCATCAGGCGAACTTCGTCGTCGACACCGGAGGAGAGGTCATTTCGATCAGCCAGGCCACCGCGACGTCGCTGAACAAGCCGGAAACGGGCCGGCGGATCGCGCTGAAGGTGTACGGCACCTCCGGCTGGGATCCGGATGCGTTCCTGATGCCCGGCGTCGATCTCCTGTTCGACACCATCAGTTACAAGAACTTTCCCGTCGTCGTATTGAACCTGAACGCGCCGAGCGCGCTCCTCGGGTTCCAGCTCGGCGGAATCGTCGGGCACAAGTTCCTCAGCAAGTACCGCGTGGGCATCGATCTGGAACGTTCGGTTCTTCGGCTGAAGAACGTTTCGTAAAAGTCCCCGCTCTTAGAAGTCGTACCCGATCCAGACCGCGAAGCGCGGCTTGCGCCAATCGGCCGCGGTGTTCACGCACTGGCCGTTTGACGCCACGCTGGTGCAGCCGAACACCACGTCCTCCCATCCCTGGTTGAACAGCGTGCGCCACGACCAGTCGAAGTGAATCGGAAAGCCCAGCGCGAAGGTTTCGAGCCCCAGCCCGTACGACGCCCGGCCGTCCTGCAGCCGGAAGCCGGTGACCGGCTTCTGCGCGTAGTTGAGGACGAAGTTCTGAATGCCCGTGACCGGGTCGATAATCTTGACCGGGTTGCCGTCCGCATCGATCTTCACGCCCGTGGCGACCTGGCAATTCTCGGCCTTGCTGTTCAAGAACCGGAACGTATTCGATTCGCCGGTGCAGGGGTTGGTCGTCGGCTGATTCTTGAACCACGCGCCGCCGATCCCGGCGAAGAACACGCCGCGGATGCCGCCGATGACGCCAATCGGCGTGAGCGCCGCCTCAATCAGCGGGAAGCGCAGCTCCGCGTTGGCAAAGACGACGTTCTGCCCGGCGAACTGGAGGAAGTCGTAGCCGCGCAGCTCCGAGTTGCCGCCGAAGTACTGGAAGTCGGGGAAGTCGCCCAGGCTCTTGAAGCCGCGGATGCGCGTGGCGAGCAGGCCGGTGCCGCCCAGACGCAGGTAGTGCCGGACATCGCCGTCCAGCGTCTGCCGCGAGAGCATCCCGGCGACTTTCGGCGCGATGTCGTACGCCAGGCGCATCGTGTTGCCGGCCAGCGGCCCGAATTCGCGGAAGATCGTCGTCTCCTGAATGAACGCCGCGCCCAGCGGCATCAGGGTGCCGTTAGAGAGCACCGACCGTCCGTACAGCGCGGTCTGGTAGGCCTCCGAGTACGCCTGCAGCCCCGGGTCGTTGTATTCCTCGTTGAGCTGGACGAGGCCGCCGGACAGCTCGACCCGGCGGTAGCGGCTGAATGGATAGATGCCGAACGCGCTGCCACCGCGGACCGTTCGGGTGGCGATGGCGTCGCTGCGGCTGAGGAACGGCGCGAACGCGGGATCGTAGAAGAGCCCCCCGAGCTGCCCGTAGAAGAACTGGGTCTGCGAGTAGCCCTGCAGCGCGAACTGGAAGCGGCGCGACAGGTCGACGTAGGAGAGCGACATCGTCCGGTACTGTGAAATCGACGCGGCGAACAGGTTCACCTGCTTGTCGCCGAGGACGTCGCCGAAGCTGACCTGCGTGCCGCCGAACACGTCGCCGTTGTTCGTCACGCCGACGTTCACCGGCGGGCGTCCCTCGAGAAACATCTTCTCGAACGTGCCCTTCTTGCGCTGGTTCTCCTTCACGAGCGTGTGCTGCAGCGGCGGCACGAAATCGATGATCGGCCCGGGCGCGCCGAAATCGGCCGACGCCGCCGTGTGCAGCGGCTCCTTCCGCTCGAGCGTGCGGATGCTGTACTCGTTCTTGAAGTAGCTGACGAACGCGATGCGGCTCGTCTTCCCCTCGTTCAGCACGATCGGCGACCAGTTGCCGCCGACCGCGTCGGTGTACTGCCGCAGCTCGCCCGACTTCAGGTCGAGCGTCCAGATGTTGTAGATGTTGCCGTTCTTGGCGACCTCGGGCTCGAGCGGCACCGCCGGGTCGGTGGCGGTCGACGCGAAGACGAGCGTATGGTCGTCGATGAACTGCGCCGCCGTCTCGTCCTGCGTGCCGAACGTGATCTGCGTCTTCTTCTTCGTGTCGAGATCGAGCCGGAACAGCTTCTCGTTGCCGCTGACCCGCGCCGTATAGACGATGAACTTGCCGTCGGGCGAGTACGTGGGGGCCCGGTCGGCGAAGGCATCGTCGGTGAGGTTGACGACCGCCTTGGTCTCGACGTTGACGGTGAAGATGTCGCCGACGGCGCCGCGCAGCGCGTCGAACGCGATCGTTCGGCCGTCTGGCGCGAAATTCGGGGACTCGGGCTCGTCCACCGACTTCATCGCGATCCGATCTTCGATCTTCTTCGTGAGCACGTTCTGGATGATGAGCGTCCGCTCTTTTTCGGTGCGCACGAAATAGGCGAGACGATCGCCTTTGGGAGACCATGCCATCCAGGGGTTGGCCATCTGGTCGACCCCGAGCTGCACGAGGTGGTCGAACCCCATGTCCTTGTCGAACCCGCTCGTCAGGTTGCGGACGATCGATCCGTCCTTCGACGAGATGAGCACGATGTCGAGCTCCTGATCCTTGCGGTTTGCCGTGACCACGGCGATCAGATCGCCGGAGGGCGACGGCGCGATGGAGAGCGCCTCGGCATAATGCGTCTTCTCCTTGTTCGGCGACAGGTCGCGCCCGTAGTCGGCCGGCCGCTCCTTGTCGCGGAACGGCTTGAAGCGGTCCTTCAGATAGCGCTCGAAGTTCTGGTCGAACTCGTCCTTCTTCATCCGCAGCGCTTCTTCGTACGCGTCCTCGCCGCCCCCGATCACGCTCTTGCGCAGCGAGAAGAGGAACTGTCGAATGCCTTCCTTCCCGAACTTGGCCTCGATGTACTCGAACACCGCGTGGCCGAGGTTGTAGATCAGCCGGGACGGTCCGCCGCCACCGCCGTAGCCTTCGAGCTCGGTCATTTTCGGGATGATGTCGGCGACCGCCGCGTCGCGCACCTGCATCAGATCGATCGGCTCCCATTGCCCGCGCTCGTAATCCGACAGCCCTTCGTTCACCCACAGCGGCACGCTGCGGCGGATCAGCCCCTGCGGGATGATGTCGAACTCGAACTGGTGCGTGAGCTCGTGCACGATGAGGCCGTACAGGCGGTCCGGCGGATCATCGATGGGCGCGACAATCCGCTGGCGGACGGGCTCGGCGAACGCGCCGACCCCTTCCTGCCCGGCGCCCGGATCGATGTTCTCCTGTTCGAACTCGCTGTGCGTCTTGAACAGAATGAGCTGCACCTTGAACGACAGATCGTGCTTCAAATCCGCGCTGACCTGCTGGTAGGCGCTTTCGGCGTAGCCGGCGATCCGCTCGAGATGCTGCTCGAGCTGCGGGTAGTAGTAGATCTCGAAGTGATCCGTCGTGTAGATGCTCCATACGAACTTGTCGTAGTGGACATTGTTCTTGCCGAAATACGGCACCATCGAGGTCTGAGCCGTGGCGCGGCTCGCGTGACCGCACATCGCAACGACGAGTGCGGCGACCAGGCGGGAGGACAGCGGCACGCGTGTGCGCATGGCTAGTACCTCGAAAAAGCAACAGTGGGTGCGGACAGGCTGCGATCTTACTGTTGACGCGGAGGACCCTGCAAACGCCGTGCTCGATTGTCTCGCCGCAGGTCCGCGCGGGTTGTCCCCTCGGGACGGCGACGCCCGACTCCTTTGGGCGACAAGGCTATACTGGTCCGCCTCCGCGCTTTTGTGTTCCCGGACGCGCTGCGGCGGACTGCCTTCGCTGGCTTGCCAGCTGAAGGGCGGTCGAGGGCCGGCGCGCGAAGGCTGGAATAAATGATGAGGGCCCAGGGTTTAGAAGTGGTACCGCCTGCGTTCGAGGCCGAGGCGCTGGCGTATCTCGACAGCCTCTACCGCTCGGCGTTACGGCTCACTCGTGTGCCGGCCGACGCCGAGGATCTGGTCCAGGAGACGTATCTCAAGGCGTTTCGTGCCGCCGGCCGGTTCGAGCCGGGCACGAATCTGAGGGCGTGGCTGTTCACGATTCTCCATAACACGGCCCGGAACCTGGCCCGCGATCGCGCGCGCGACACCGTGTCCGTCGACAGCGAATTCGTTGATCGCGCGGCCGACGGCCCGCCGGCCGGCGGGGCCTCGGCGGGCGCAGCGGAGACGCCCGAGACCTTGCTGCTTCGCGACACGCTCGCACCCGACCTGCAGGCGGCGATCGACGCGCTGCCGGACGCGTTTCGTCAGGCCGTGTGGTTACGTGACGTGGAAGAGTTTTCCTACGCCGAAATCGCCGAGATGCTCTCGATCCCGGTCGGCACCGTCATGTCGCGCATCTCGCGCGGCAGGCAGGCGCTCTATGAGCGCCTGCAGGCGCGGGCCGGAAGGCGCCCATCGCCTGTTGGAGTGACCGACGCGTGAGGACGGCACCGGATCGCTGACGACAGATTGTTCCGATCGCAACCGGTTGTTCTGACAGGTAAACTGGCTGATGGCTCTGACGGCAATTGAAGACTCACATGGCTGATTGTCAAGGTATCGACCCGCTCGTGACGCCGTTCATCGACGGCCAGCTGCCCGGCGAGGACCGCCGGGCGGTGGAAGAACATCTGCGCGTGTGTGCGCCGTGCCACTCGCGCGTCATCGCCGAGCAGGCGGTGCATGATCTCATCCGCGCACGATGTCACGCGCTCGACGCCTCCGCGCCGGGGCCGCTGCGAGAGAAGTGCGTTGAGATGGCGCGGCTGAGCTTGGGAGACGCTGTCCGCCATCCGGCCGCGCATCCTCGGAGCCTCGTTTTCGATCGCCGCGTCGCCCACCGGTCGCGGACGGCCCGTGTGGCGCCGTTCGCGCTCGCGGCGTCACTCGTGCTCGTCGTCGGCGGCGCCTTCCTGTACCAGGCGACCGCTCAATCGGCGCGTGTGCTGGCGGTCGAGCTCACAGCCGATCATCTGAAGTGCTTCGCCATGAACAGCGCGCTCGGGACCCACCAGATGGCTGCGGCCGTCGAGAGCTCGATGGCGTCGGGGTTCGACTGGCGCATGCATCTGCCCGACAATCCGTCGCGCGCCGGGCTCGAGCTGGTCGGTGCCCGGCCGTGTCTCTACGGCGAAGGCAAGATCGCGCACATCATGTACCGTCACCAGGGACATCCATTGTCGCTGTTCATGCTGCCGAAGACCGCCCGCGCGCAGCAACTCGTCGAAGTGCTCGGTCACGAGGCCGCGATCTGGTGCGTCGGCAACCGGACGTTCGTCGTCGTCGCACGGGAACCACGCCCGGAGGTCGAGCGCATCGCGTCGTTCGTTCGGGCGTCGCTTCGGTGAGATAGGATTGGGGACTGGGGACCTGGGGACTATAGACTGCGCGCTAGGAGCTGAGTCCCCCAGTCCCCTAGTCCCCGGTCCCAACGGAGATGCACATGAGCATTCGATGGGCGATCGCAGCGGTTGGCGCCCTCGCGCTGGCGCTGCTGACGCTGAACGCGACGCCGGAGTGGGGCTTCCATCGGGACGAGGCTTCGGCGGCCGCGACCGGGGCGCCGGCAACCTACGCCTGCCCCGCGGCGGCGAAACCGGCGAACCTGAACTTCACCCTCAAGGACATCAACAACACGGAGGTGCCGCTGGCGTCGCTGAAGGGCAAGGTGGTGCTGCTCGACTTCTGGGCCACCTGGTGCGGCCCGTGCAAGATCGAGATTCCCTGGTTCATCGAGTTCCAGCAGAAGTACGGCAAGGACGGCTTGCAGGTCGTCGGCGTGTCGGTGGACGACACGATCGACAAGCTCAAACCGTATGTCGCGCAGATGAAAATGAACTATCTGGTCCTGCAGGGGCTCGATCATGACGACCTGCAGGACGCCTTCGGTCCGATTTTCGGCATTCCGGTCACGGTCCTGATTTCGCGCGACGGGCGGATGTGCACCAAGCACACGGGGCTCTCGTCGAAAGACGCGTTCGAACACGAGATTAAGTCTCTTTTGGAGCGCGGGTCTTCGGGCCCGCCTGTAGTATGATCGGGGGCGATGTTGAAGGGGTTCACTCACGCCCGGCTTGCCTGCGGCTGCCGCCTCGCGTTCCGAGAGGGCGTCGAAGGCAGTCCCGTCACCGTCGTCGTTGACCAGAAGTCGCCAGCCTGCACGCTTTCGCTGCACGTGCGCGATCTGCCGCTGTTCGACTACCGGGAAGCGCTGCGTCCGTCGACGCGTCTCGGCCCGCCGGAAGAAGAAGAGTTCGAAGAGGAAGGCTAGCCGCATCGGCGATCGGGCAATCGGATGATCGGCGAAGTAGGCTAAGATCACCGTCAAGATCGCCGATCACCCGATCTTTCGATCGCCGATCCTGTTTTTTTCCGTGACAATTCGCTCTGACTCGCCGGCTGGCGACTTATCGCGCCTGCGCATCGATCGCGACGCCGCCCCGCGCCGGCGCTGGCTCCCGTGGGCCATGCTGGTCGCGCTCGCCGTCGCCGGAGCCGCGGTGTATCCGACCGCGCGGGCGTATCTGGCGGAGCGCCGGGCGCCGGAGGTGGAAATCGCGCACGCGACGCATGTGGTCGTGACGGCGGGCGGCTCGACCGATCTGCCGGTGCTGGTCGCTACGGGATACGTCGTCGCCCGCCACAGCAGCGACGTGGGCGTGAAGACGGGCGGACGCCTGGCGCGGCTCAAGTTCGAAGAGGGCACGCGCGTGCGGAAGGGCGAGGTGATCGCCGAGATCGAGCACGCCGACATCGATGCGCAGCTCGAGGCCTCGCGCCGCGCCGTGGCGGAGGCCGAGGCGCAGCTCGCACAGGCCGTCGCGGCACGCGAAGAGGACGTCCGCAACCTGGAACGGCAGCGTGCGCTGGCGAAGGACGGCATCACGACGGACGCGGCGCTGACCGGGGCTGGGTCGGCAGCGGCGGTGTCCACTGCGCGGGTGAAAACCGCGGAAGCCGCCATCGCGTCGGCGCGCGCGCGCGTGCGGGTGACCGAGGAGGCGGTCGAAAACACCAGCGTCCGCGCGCCCTTCAACGGCGTCGTCATCAAGAAGCGCGCGGAAGTCGGGGAGACCGTGTCGCCCTTCGGCGTGGCGGGGCAGGCGTCGCGTGAAGGCGGCGCGATCGCGACGATCGCGGATCTCGCCGAGCTCGAGGTCCAGACGGAGGTCAGCGAGAACAGCGTCGCGAAGCTCACGCCGGCCATGCCCGCCGAGGTGAAGCTGCAGGCCTATCAGGATCAGGTGTACAGGGGACGGTTGCGGCAGATCTTTCCGTCCGCCGATCGCGCGAAGGCGATCGTCGAAGTCCGCGTGACCATCCTGAATGCGGATGCGCACGTGAAGCCGGAGATGACCGCGAGCGTTACGTTCCAGGAGCCGCACAGGGCGGACGCGGGACGCGGAGCCGCGAGCGCCGTGGCCCAGGTGCCGCCGGTGCCCGTCGTCCTCGTGCCCAAACGCGCGGTGACGGAGCAGAACGGGCAATCGCATGTCTGGGTCGTGACGGGCGGAAGCGCGGTCCGGCGCCCTGTGACGCTTGGAGCCGACCGCCTCGACCAAATCGAAGTCCGCAGCGGCGTGATGAGGGGAGACGCCGTCATTCTGAATCCACCGGCGGGACTCGCCGACCGCGCGCTCGTCCGCGTGAAAGGAACATAGGCTGCATGGCGCTCATCGACCTGCGGGACGTGACGAAATCGTACTGGCGCGACCAGATCGAGATTCCGGTCCTCGACGGCGTGACGATCACCGTGGACGGCGGCGACTTCCTCGGGCTGATGGGACCGTCGGGGTCCGGCAAGTCGACGCTGTTGAACCTGCTCGCCGGCATCGACCGGCCGACGCGCGGGTCGATCCGCATCGGCGAGGTCGAGATCAGCCGCCTCTCGGAGCGCGCGCTCGCGGGGTGGCGCGCGCGGCACATCGGCTTCATCTTCCAGCTGTATAACCTGATTCCGGTGCTGACGGCGTTCGAGAACGTCGAGCTGCCGCTGCTGCTCACCAGCCTGTCGAAGAAGCAGCGCCGCGATCACGTCATGACCGCGCTCGGCATCGTCGGCCTCGGCGACCGCGAGAAGCACTATCCCCGGCAGCTCTCGGGCGGGCAGGAGCAACGGGTCGCGATCGCGCGCGCGATCGTCACGGACCCCACGCTGCTGCTGGCCGACGAGCCAACGGGCGATCTGGACGCGAAGTCGGCCGGCGAGGTGCTGACGCTGCTGCAGCGGCTGAACCAGGAATTCAAGAAGACGATCGTCATGGTGACGCACGACCCGCACGCGGCCGAGCGCGCCGCCCGTTTGCTGCACCTCGAAAAGGGCACGCTCGTCGAGCAGGTCAAGGTGGGCGCATGAAGTTCATCGGTCTCATTCTCAAGAGCGCGCGGCGGAGCAAACGGCGCACGCTGCTGACGGTCATCAGCGTGGCGATCGCGGTATTCCTGTTTGCCGCGCTGCGCGCCGTCCTCGACGGATTCAACGCCGGCGCGGAAGGGAGCTCGTCCACGAGGATCGTCACGCAGCGTTCGACGTCCCTCATCTTCTCGATGCCGACCAGCCACGCCGAGCAGATCCGGAACACGCCCGGCGTGCAGGATCTGACGTGGGCCAGCTGGTTCGGCGGGATCTACAAGGATCCCCGGAACTTCTTCGCGCAGTTCGCCATCGAGCCCGAGAGCTACCTGCGGATATACCCGGAGATCCTGCTGACGCCGGACGAGCGGAAAGCCTTTCTCGACGATCGAACCGGCTGCATCGTCGGCGACGGCCTCGCGAAAGTCTACGGCTTCAAGATCGGCGACAAGATCACGCTGAAGGTCGGCATCCCGACGTACGGCCGGCAGGACTTCGACTTCAACGTCCGCGGGATCTATCGCAGCGGCGGCGGGTCGGTGGACAACCAGTCGATGTGGTTCCACTGGAAGTACGCCGACGAGCGGTCGGTCGTGAAAGGCCAGGCCGGCTGGTACGTGATGCAGATCGCCAACCCCGATCATGCGGCGCAAGTCTCGGCCGCAATCGATCAGAAGTTCGCCAACTCGCCTTACGAGACGAAGACCGAGACCGAGCGCGCGTTCCAGAGCTCGTTCGTATCGATGTTCGGCAACCTCAACCTGCTGCTCGGCAGCATCGGCATCGCCGTCGTGATCACGACGCTGTTCGTGGCCGGCAACACGATGGCGATGTCGGTCCGCGAGCGCACCACCGAGATCGCCGTGATGCGCACCCTCGGCTTCCCGTCGTCGACGATTTTTCTGCTGATCGCCGGCGAGGGTCTGATGATGGCCATCCTCGGCGGCGTCGTCGGCGCCGGCCTCGCCCGGGCGATCGTCAACCCCGAGTTCCTCAACGCGGGCACGTTCATCCCGGCTGTCGGCGTCAACGGCGCGAACATGATCACGGGGCTCGGGCTCAGCGTGCTCATCGGCCTCCTCGCCGGCCTCATTCCGGCGACGATGGCCTCGCGGCTGAAGATCGTCGATGCGTTGCGGCGGGCCGCGTGAACGGGCACGCCGCGCTCGCACCGTTCGACCGGGTCGGGCTCGAGCGCTCATGGTGAGCGCGTCGCACCATGCTCAGCGGTGACTGCGTGCAAAACAGTACAGCATGGGTCTTATAGCAAGTTATAACCTGCGATCGATGATCGTGCGGAAGGGCACGGCGGCGATGACGGCCGGCGGCATCGCGATGGTCGTCGCGGTGTTCGTGATGACCCTCGCGATCGCGCAGGGGTTCCGGCAGACGCTCGTCGTCAGCGGATCGCCGCAGAACGCGATCGTGCTCCGCAAGAGCGCGACCGCCGAGACCGTCAGCGCGGTCCTGCGGTCCGACGTGCCGATCGTCGAAGCGCTGCCGCAGGTGGCGCGCGGTCCGGACGGACGCCCGTTGTCCTCGTCCGAGCTCGTCGTGATCATCGCGCTGCCACGCCAGTCCGACAACCAGCCGGCAAACGTGCCGGCGCGCGGCGTCGGCCCGAAGGCCTTCGAAGTCCGCGACAACCTGAAGGTCGTCGACGGGCGGCGCTTCGCGCCCGGCACGCGCGAGATCAACGTCGGCAAGGCCGCCGTCGGCCGCTTCAAGGGGCTGACGCTCGGCAGCACCGTCAAGTTCGGCAGCGCGACGTGGAACGTCGTCGGCATCTTCACGGCCGACGATGCCGCGTTCGAGTCGGAAGTGTGGGGCGACGTCGATTTGATGATGCCGGCGTTCCAGCGCGACGGCTACCAGTCGATGACCGTCAAGCTGGCCGATCCTTCGATGTTCGAATCGTTCAACGCGACGGTCACCGGCGATCCGCGCCTGTATCTCGAGGCGCAGCGCGAGCAGGACTACTACGCGGAACAGTCGCGCGCCCTGACCACGGTGATTCGCGTGTTCGGCACATTCGTGACGCTCATCCTCGCGATCGGCGCCGTGTTCGGCGCCATGAACACCATGTACGCGGCGGTCGCCTACCGCACGCGGGAGATCGGCACGCTGCGGGCTCTCGGCTTCTCCGGTTCCCGCATCGTCGCCGCGTTCCTCGCCGAGTCCATGGCGCTGGCGCTCGTCGGCGGCGTGCTCGGCTGCCTCCTGGCGCTGCCGGTGCACGGGATGTCGACCGGCACCACGAATTTTTCCAGCTTCAGCGAAGTGGCATTCAAGTTCAGAATCACACCGGCCCTGCTCGCCGGCGGTCTCATCTTCTCCGTCGTGATGGGGGCAGTCGGCGGCCTGCTCCCTGCGATTCGCGCGGCCCGCATCCCCGTCGCCCGTGCGCTGCGAGAGATTTAATCCGTGCTTCCAAACATTCTTCAAGTCTCGATTTTCTGGCTCGTTCAGGTGTCGGCGCTTCTCGTGTTCGCGGTCCCGTTCAGGTGGGCGTTCGTCGCGCTCTGGGCCGTGTCACACTTCCTCCGAGCCGTCGGCCTCACGCTGGCGTTCCACAGATATTTCGCGCATCGGGCGTTCAAGATGAACCGCTCCGCGCGGTTCGTCTGGACCCTCATCGCGACCGCCGCGATGCAGAAGGGGCCTCTCTGGTGGGCCGGGCACCACGTGAACCATCACAAGTTCGCCGACCGTGACGGCGATCCGCACAGCCCGATGATCAGCGGCTTCTACTACGCGCACATCGGCTGGTTCCTGAACGACACGAAGTACGATCGCGTGGAGGCGACCAACCCCGTCATCCGCGATTTCTCGAAGGTGCGTGAAATCGCCTGGCTCGAGCGCTATTTCTTTTTCCCGCCGCTTGCGCTCGCGCTGACGCTCTTTCTCACGGGGGGATGGCCCTGGCTCGTCTGGGGCTTCTGCCTGCCGACGATGACGCTGGCGCACGCCACGTTCGCGATCAACACGGTCAACCACATGTTCGGATCGCGGCGTTTCGAAACGCTCGACGAGTCGCGCAACAACCCGCTCACCGCGTTCTTCGCGGCCGGCGAGGGGTGGCACAACAACCATCACCGCTACCAGCGGGCCGCGCGGAACGGGTTCTACTGGTGGGAGCTCGATCTGACGTGGTACACGATCCGGGCGATGGCCGCGGTCGGCCTCGCGTGGGACGTTCAGGCCGTCCCGAAGCGTGTGTATGAGGAAGCGCGCGCCGCGACGGCACAGCGCGCCACGCGGAGGATGCCGAGCGTCGTCGATGCAATGCCGATGCTCGAGCTCGCCGAGGAAGCCGAGTGAAGGCCGGCGCCCGTCGACTCTAAACGAATCCGCGGCCGCGTAAGTCCGGTGGGCGTCCCACCCGTCCTACGCGACCGACCCGACCTACCTGTCCTACCCGACCGACGTGCCCTACGCGACCCACCTGACCTACC